>Ga0315909_10002576_pt1 | contig 23048 bp, 12 predicted proteins | sample LakEriMetagenome_11_FD_203527 | JGI IMG/M metagenome (GOLD analysis project Ga0315909, IMG submission 203527) | Freshwater fungal communities from buoy surface, Lake Erie, Ohio, United States - Buoy 2 MA125 | ecosystem: Environmental > Aquatic > Freshwater > Lake | place: USA: Lake Erie, Ohio...
ACATCTTCAGGTATCCACGCTTGGCATAATGATTATTATATCAGAAGAGTTAGAGTTGGAAAGAACGAAGCAATTTATTCACACTTAAAGACTCATCACCCTGAATTAGTTGAAGACGAATACTTCAGACCACATGACACAGCGGTTATCGGAATTCCACAAAAAGCACCTGAGGGGTCAATCTTAAGAAACGAATCACCAATTCAATTATTAGAGAGAGTGAAGAAAGTTCAACAAGAGTGGATTAAACCCGGACACAGAAATGGAAACAACGCACACAACGTATCGGCAACTATTTCAATAAGAGAACATGAGTGGCCAGCGGTTGGTGAGTGGATGTGGGATAACAGAGAAGCTTATAATGGACTATCAGTTCTTCCATACGATGGAGGAACGTATATCCAAGCACCATTTGAAGATTGCACAAAAGAAAAGTATGAAGAACTTATGGAAACACTCAAAGATGTTGACTTATCTAAAATTATTGAAATGGATGATGATACTGATTTGAGAGGTGAAGCGGCTTGTGCTGGAGGAGCTTGTGAGATTACATTGGTATAAGATGGAAACACAAAATATAAAAAGGGAGAAGCCAAAACTTCTCCCTTCTCATTTTTATGAGGAAAACGGAAGAAAAGTTTTTACAGAGGAATATCATATAGAAAGAGGATATTGTTGTGGTAATGGTTGTAGACATTGTCCTTTTGAACCAAAGGCTCAAAAGGGTAATATCTATTTAAGAAAAAAATAATCCAAGTATATTTATCACATATGGCAGATGGAGTTACATATGGATTGAATTTCCCATTTCAGGATTCTACGAGAGGGGACTATTTACAACTAACCGAATTTCAAAGACAAGAAATTAGGGCTGACTTAATTCATTTATTGTTAACAAGAAAAGGTTCAAGATATTATCTTCCTGATTTTGGAACAAGACTTTATGAATTTGTATTCGAACCCTTTGACGGATTAACGTTTAGTGCTATTGAGGCTGACATTAGGGATTCTATCCAAAGATACATGCCAAATCTATTAGTTAATAAAATAACCATAGAACCTGCTGACCCAGCAAATGAATCAGATACTCAAACAAATACTGTAACAGTTGGTGATGCTAAAATGTATGACATTTATAGATTACCCGGTAAGGGAACTGCAGATTACACTGCAAAAATCAAAATAGATTATGCAACAAATTCACAAACATTTAGTGAGAGTGATTTTATAATTATCAATATTTAACATAGATGGCAAACCGTAAAATATCATATACTACAAGAGATTATCAGGCAGTAAGAACCGAACTTCTCAATTACGTAAGAACGTATTATCCTGAATTAATTCAAGATTTTAATGACGCCTCAGTATTCTCGGTTTTCATTGATTTGAATGCGGCGATTGCGGATAACCTTAACTACCAGATTGATAGAAGTATCCAAGAAACTGTTCTTCAATATGCACAACAAAAATCATCAATCTATAACATCGCCAGAACCTATGGTTTAAAAATACCGGGACAAAGACCATCCGTTGCTTTGGTTGATTTCTCAATTACAGTTCCAGCGTTTGGTGATAAAGAAGATGAGAGATATTTGGGAACATTATTAAGAGGTTCTCAGGTTATTGGTGCGGGTATCGTTTTTGAAAATGTAAACGATATTGATTTTGCATCACCTTACAACTCAGAGGGATTTCCTAATAGACTTAAAATACCAAACTTTAATGCCAACGGAGTTCTTATCAACTACACAATAACAAAAAGAGAAGTTGTTGTTAATGGTATTACAAAAGTATTCAAAAGAGTTATTACACCAAACGATGTAAAACCTTTCTTCGAATTATTCTTACCTGAAAAGAACGTATTAGGTATCACAAGTGTGTTGTTGAAAAACGGAACACAATATACCAACGTTCCAACAACCGCTGAATTCTTAGGATTAGAGAACAGATGGTATGAAGTAGATGCTTTAGCGGAAGATAGAGTATTTGTTGAAGACCCAACAAAAGTATCAGACCAACCAGGTATTAAAGTTGGTAGATATATTCAAACTCAGAATAGATTTATAACAGAATTTACACCTGAAGGATTTAAGAAAATGACTTTTGGTGGAGGAACGAACACAGCACAAGATGCTTTAGACCAATTCACAACAGTTGGTGCAACATTGGACTTACAAAAATATTCAAATAACCTTTCATTAGGTTCTGCGTTGACACCTAACTCAACACTGTTCGTTCAATATAGAGTTGGTGGTGGTTTAGCGACAAACTTAGGAACTAACATTATCAACCAAGTTGGAACAGTAACTTTCTTTGTTAATGGACCTTCAGAGAATACAAACTCTGCGGTGGTAAACTCTTTAAGATGTAATAACGTTACAGCGGCTATCGGTGGTGCAGGTGTTCCTTCTTTAGAAGAAATTAGAAACTACGTCTCTTTTAACTTCGCGGCACAGAAAAGAGCGGTAACAGTTCAAGACTATGAGTCAATATTGAGAAACATGCCATCACAATACGGTGCTCCTGCTAAGGTATCAATCACTGAAAACGATAATAAAATTTTGATTCAAATATTATCATATGATACATCAGGTAAGTTAACGAGTATTGTCTCGAATACTTTGAGACAAAACATAGCAAACTATCTTTCTAACTATAGAATGATGAATGATTATATTTCAATCTTAAGTGCTGAAGTTATTGATTTGAGTGTGGATGTTTCAATTGTTTTAGACTCCGCACAAAACTCAGGACAAGTTATTTCTGACGTAATCGATAAAGTCTCATCTTACTTTAACCCACAGACAAGACAACTTGGTCAGAACGTATATCTATCAGAGCTGAAGAGTATAATACAAAATTCAAATGGAGTATTGACTGTTACAAGTGTTGATGTGTTTAATGAGGTTGGAGGACAGTATTCATCTGCTGAAACATCAATGGTATATTCTAACCCTGAAACAAGGGCAATTGGTCCTGTCGATGATACAATTTTCGCACAACCAAATCAGGTATATCAAATAAGATACCCTAACAAAGATATCAGAGTATCAGTTAAGAACTTCCAAACAGTAACATTATCTTAACAGGTTTATTTATTTTATTATTAAGTTATAATTCTAATGTGTGTTCCCAAAAAAATTCACATTAACTATTTATAACTAAACATCTTAATGGGTCAATCGTATAGGATTAGGACCGAACTCGGTGTTAACAAGACGATAAACGTTCAAATAGACCAAGAGTTCGAATTTCTTGAGATTTTGTCTCTCAAACTTCAACAGGAAGACATATACGTTAGAGCTTGCTCTGATTATGGTGTTCTTGTGGGTAGAGTTACTGCCAATAATGGATTAGGTGTTCCTAATGCCCGAGTTGCTGTTTTTATCCCTATCGATGTCGTTGACCAATCGAATCCAATCATAACGTCAATCTATCCTTATAAGTCAGTTGATGATAGAAATGAGGACGGTTATAGATATAACTTACTACCATATGAGAAATCATATTCAAAACATGCGGCGACAGGGACATTACCCTCAAGAATAGATGCATTGACTGCCACAACTGTTGTAGATATCTACGACAAATATTATAAGTTTACTGCCAAAACAAATGAAAGTGGAGACTACATGATTATGGGTGTTCCACTTGGTATTCAAAATATCTTGATGGATGTGGATTTATCTGACATAGGTGAATTCTCATTAACACCACAAGATTTAATCAGGATTGGTTTAGCAACCGATGCCCAAGTTGCTGGAGACACTTTTAAAACCTCAACAGACTTAAATTCATTACCACAAATTATTTCGATAAATAAACAAATTGAAATTTCACCTCTTTGGGGTGAACCATCAATATGTCAAATAGCCATCAACAGATTAGATTTTGATTTAAGAGATGATGCGAACGTTGATATCCAACCTACTGCAGTGTTCATGGGTTCAATTTATTCGACACCTGACACATATAGAATCAAAGGAGGTAAAACTGGTTTAGGTGCAAAACTTAGAGATGATTTCGGAAATCTTTGTCAACTACAGGCGGGACCTGGTCAAATATTAGCGATTAGACAGACAATACAAATTGATGAGGACGGTAACCCAATTTTAGAAGAATATAAATTAGAACAAAGTGGAAACATAATAGATGGTAATGGTTCTTGGTTAACTGAGTTACCAATGAACTTGGATTATATTGTTACCAATGAGTTCGGAGAGAAAGTTTTATCAAACGACCCAACGATTGGAATTCCAACTAAGGCAAAATATAGATTTAAAATTAAATGGCAACAATCTAACGAGTTATCTGAACAAACAAGAAGACCATACTACTTGGTTCCGAATGTTAGAGAGTATGGTTGGTCGAATAGTGCGTCAGACCCTAACCTTACAGGTGGAAATGATAGATTGGCAAGTTCATATTATTTTGGTTTAGCTTGGTCAGGATATACAAAAGGCTTTACAACAACACAAAGAATAAAGAAGTTGGATGAAATGATTGATTGTCAAGATACTTTCTATCAATTCAATTTCAACCGAGTGTATACAGTATCAGCTTTAATCGACCAATATAAAAGTGGAGGTAGAAGTAAATTTGTAGGGATTAAAGAAATTGATAGTAACGAGTGTGCTGATTCAGTTAATAAATTTCCTGTAAACGAAGGATTCAGAAATTTTGATTTTCTATATTTCTTGTTTGCAATCATTTTCCAAGTCATACAAATAATCGGTATACCATTATTGGTTCTTTATCATTTCGTTGCTTGGTTATACAACAATTTTGCGGTGGTAGTAATTGGGGTCTTAATAGGTTTTGCAACAAAGGCGTTAATTCAAACAGGAATTGAAGGGTATGCATTCGTTTCCGCGGCGGTTGGAAATCCATTTACTTGGAATATGGTTTTGGCTGCGGGTTCAATTTTTTTGAGACTAGTGTTTTATACATTCCTAATACAACAATTAATTAAAAACTTTGGTAAATTAACTTCTTACAATTTTGACCCTATAAAATTGGCGATGATACAATATCCCGACTGTCAAGCATGTCAGTGTAATAATGGTAACATCACACCTGTCACTAAAAATACAGAAGATGTGCCACCCACACCTTCACAAATGACCCAAGTTTCGGGAACCGAATCATATCTTCAAACCATAGAAGGTTATTTAGCAACGAGACCACAAATAACAAATATTACGAATCAAAGTGATGAAAATTATGACAGTATTTTAAATACTGTTGCTAGTGCTAATGGCCAGGCATTGTCAGGCGTACCAGGAAACGCTAAGAATCCTAAAATTTATCATACAACTCGTTCACAAATATTCGGAAGAGCGAATGGTGATAGTCAAAGTGAAATGTTTGGACTTAGTTTAGACTTACCAATTGGTGAGAGAATAAACATTTATAATCTCAGGTCAAAGTTTTTCGATAATACAAACAAGATAAAAGTAACTTTTGCTGCTGACCAAAACCAAGGGTTTCATTATGATAATACTCTAACAGTATTAACATCGGGTGATTATAATCCTGGTGATTTAATAACTTTTGTGAATCCTGCTTTGTCCCAAGACCCTAACTATAGATGGACAGGGACAACGATGGGTGGAAAAGTGATTAATGGTCTTACAGGAAAAGTGCCAACAGGAATTATACCAATAACTGTTAACTATGCGACTTCTCAAACAACAGATGGCACCACAAATTATACATTACCTACAGGTTTTACTCCTACTTGTGTTACTAGTGTGACGATTAATGTTACAGAATCTGGTACGACTTCTTATTTGACTTGCTATGGAGCAAAAAGTGCGTTGACTAAAACTGTTGGAACACATACAATCACTGACGTTGACTGTATTCAATTGAGTTCTTTGGGTGGAAGTGCAACATATACTGTCACAGGTTATGGTGATGAATGTAGAGGGTATGATTATCCGATGGATATTGAATATTATCAAGTTCTTACTGCAATAACAATCACCAAGAGAGTTGTTAACAACTCTCCAATTTATTCTTTACCAAGCTTAGCCCCTGTCAACTCTAATGGTATAACCGCTAATCCAAGTTTTTGGAATCAATTAATACAACCTTCAACAATCATTACTTTTGATAAATGCAGAAGTGATTTTTGGGGGACAAATCCAACAACTGATAGAAATTTCATGTATTCTGAAAAATTGAATGCTACTTACCTCAATGAATTTGAGTCACAAAAAGTTCTCATATTGCAGAGAGGAGTTGACCCATATTCCCCACAGTATAATAACAAATATGGTATTGGAAGAATATTGGGATATACAAATGAAGATGATGTAGTTATAACTGCATCAACAAGAATAAATGTTCCAATACAAAAACTACCAGCGGGGTCAACAACATCAGTTCAACAACATAATGTTCAGAGTAACATATTTTTTCAATCTAATTTCTTCCGACCAATAAATCCACCTGTAAGCACACCAGGTCTAACTTTTAGTGGATTTTCAACTCCACTTGTAGGTTTTTACGGAGCTCTTGATAGTAACACAAGGTCAATTACAGCACTAGGAAATTCATATTATTCTAATAATTACGTGACTATTACATCGAATGGAGGTGTTATTAGTAAACCAAATAACGTTTTTGTTCAGGTCAATTACAATCCTCCAAAATATCCAACAGGATTTTTCAATGGGACAACGGAAACAAAATATAACAACTCTGATGATTTATCAGGGGGTGCAATTCTAAATGGTGGATACGGTTTTGTAGATGGTGACGATTTACCTTATGTTTTTGTCCGTTGTAGGTCTGCATCTTATACTCGGTATAACTCTGTCACAGAACAACTTTATTTTAGTCCATCTTTACTACCAATATTTAGTGCTACACCATTAAGTATAACAACTGCTCAAACTGTTATGAGAACTGATAGATTACCTTCATCTGATTATGCAGATAATGGTGGTAATTGGAGTGGAAGTGTTTCACTGTTACAACAAAATTTAGGGTTTCAAGTATATAATTTAACTTCAGGAGACGGAGTTGCTGGTATTACATTCAGTCAAGGGGCTGAAACAATCACTGCAGACATTGAAGGACAATACGCGGCCGGAAATGTCTTGGCATCCTTAAATGATTGTGATAGAATGGTTGGGCTTACCTGTTATTCAGGTGATGGAACTAATTTCGGAATTGAATTAGGTTGTGAGGAAAGTGATTCAATTGACAATGGATGCTATGTAATGGTTAGAAAACCGTTAACGGACTTGTTCAATGGTAAAGATTTTAAAACATTTGCGGAGTGGGGATTCAGATATAGATTCTTCTATGCTTTATGTAGAGGGGTTTTAGCTCAAACCTTTACCAACAACTGGGTGAATGGTTCTTTATTTATGTTCCCAATTCAAGTGGACAGATACTTTAATAGTCAGAATAAGCCAGAACCACCTGTATTCCCAAAAAAATTAATCTATTTTGATTCTGATACAAATAATTTTTATTTCAGAAGTTCACCTTACATACCAACATCTGTATCGAATCCATTTATAGGGAGACCAACAACAGATGATACAAACCCAATAAATAACAGAAATCTTTTATTCCCAACAACTATAGTCAATTTAGGGATGAAGGACTCATTTTATGATGAGATAACTTTCGAACCATCGACAGCGTCTTATGTGATGAGTAATTTGAATCCAACAAGTTATTCGGATACTTCAGATATCGTGAATCTTTTTGTGATTAGTAGAATTACTGATGAAAAGTTTTTACAACAATTAATCCCTTTAGGAGACAATTCTCTTAATCAATTATTCAATAGATATGGAACAGGGCTATCAACGTTACCAAGACAAAGAATTGATGCAGATTTGGCTCAAATGATGTCTATCAATTCCGAGTTTGGAGTTATTCCTTTTTCACCTGAGTTTTATCCTTCGAATGGTAATCCTACTGACCCAATTAAAGTTGTTGGACCACCTGGCAATCCAACCATGGGAATATTTTTCTCATCAACAACAGCTAATCTACAAGATAAAGATTATATATCCCCTGGAGTTATAAACTTCAGACCCGACCCAAATCAAACCGCTGTAACCTATGAATTTGGTATAAAATCACAATTGGTTCCTTTTTATCAATGGAGTCTTAGACAAGGTGGAGTTTCAAATATCTTCGGAAGTGAAAAAAATAACTGGGCGACTACAATTAGTGACATTACAGAGTATCCATATCAAGCTTTAAGTAGAAGAAGAGTTGCTAATCCTAATTATTATTATGGTAATAATACGTCATACGATATATTCCAAAGAGGATATATTTTCAGCGTAACGAACACTAGTACCCCACAAAACACGACATACGATACATTCACTCTTTCTCAAAGCAGTAAGTTTTTAGTTGGAGCACCATATCATTTTTACTTTGGATTAATTAAAGGAGAAACCGCTTTGGATAAATTCAAAACTAAGTATGGAGCAAATGAATAGATTTACACTCATACCAAGCTCTCAACAATATAAGTCAGCTCCTGCTAATGACCAAGAAGTATCGCTTACTTTAGAGCAAAAACAACAGGAACTTACTGAATATGATAGGAGTTCTACAGTAAGTTTGGCGGATGTTTATGACAGTGAAAGACAGGGATGCACAATTTTTAGACCTACATTCAAAGTAACTTATTTATATGGTAACGTAATTACGGGAACGACCGAATATCTACCTTTCAAAAATAATATGTTTTATGTCGGTGCAGATGCTTCAATTCAAAATGGAGTATGGAAAGGATACCCTCAATACTATGAATTTGATTTTTTTAGACCAAACATAAATGACCAACATTTAGATTATAAAGCTAAAAGTGCATACACATATAATTGGACATATTATGTTTCTTATGCTTTTGAGAATGATGAAAATAAAAAGTTATATACAACTTTATCAACTCAGAATAATTGGATTGCTAAAGATGGTATTCCATTTACAATTAGTAATGCTCAGTCAAACGGTAGTAGGGTTATTAGATTTGAATGTGTTGCACCTCATGGATTAAGTATTGGTGAGTTTGTTCAATTATCTTTCAGTTATAAACAGAATAATATTTTTGAGGTATATTCTTTAGGAAATGACACTTTTTATAGTCAACCATATGTTTTCAATATATTCAACAATGGTTACACTGGAACAACATTTTTAAATGGTAAAGTTGGGACTTTCAAAAGAGTTATCAATCCTGATAATTTATTGGAGACAACTTCGAAGTATTATGTAAGAAAACATAAAATCATAACTAACTTAGATGATTTGATTATCACCAAGGCAGGTTTTGAAAAGAACGTCTTCAATGAAGAGAAAAAAATTGAATTGAGTTCATTGACACCCAATAATGTTACAAGAATCAGTCAAAAGACAAGTAGTAACGCCTATAATATTTCATCGGCAATTGACTTTAATTTTAGCGGATATACCGATAATCAACAAAGACCTCTTTCAGAAATATTTTTAACCATAGTATTCAAAGGGTATACAGGTTGGTTTAATGAACCATCTAATGGAGTTGGGTTGAAACAAGGGTGGAAATTTAATTTGACATCATCTCCCAATTTTTATTGGAACCAAAGTTTCGTCGCTTCGAACACAACGATTCCTTTGTCTTCATATACAAAAACAAATGGAGTTACAAAAACTTTTTACTACAATGGAAATCTCAAGAAGGGTGATATCATGGATGGCGATTTTTGCGAGTGGAATAACTATGAGCAGTTGGAAAGAGTCATATCACCTTATATTCATAAGATTAAATTCAACCAAAATATATTTTCAACAACTCAATTTCCTGATACAAATGCTCCGGGGTATTATTATGAACCACATAATAGTATGACACTTAGAACATTTTCTGATTATATCGAAACAGGAAATGTTGGACAAGTTGAAAATGTTCCATCATATTGTTTCTTTTCAAATGCAGACCAACAGTTTAGATGGAGAGATTTATATACTTATGGTTTTGTAGATAACTTAGGAAGGGGAGTTGACTATCCATTTTTGAACAGCGCCCATTACCCATATCAAGGGATAATATTTAGATTAATACCTGAAGGTTCCAATTACAATGGAAATCTCCTTGGTATTGCTTACCCAGAAAAACCACTTATCGATGGATGTGAATAAGTATACAATGACCACAAACCAAGGACAGGATAGATTAATAAATATCCCTGTGCAACTATCATGGGATTATTTAGGTAACGACCAAAGTATTGAGGTATATGAAGAAGAGGTTATTACAGAGGTAATTGGCGTGGGTAGAGATTTTGAAGTATCAAGATTTGCGAACCAAGCATATACAGGGTTGACTCAAATTATTACAGAAATTAATTATGAGTTTTATTTCTATTCGGGAGGGACTCTCAATTCATCTGCGAATTGGAAAATGGATTATACATTCGAAGGTTTCAGTGTTCAAGACATATATTATTACAATAATAATTTTACCAATTCATTTTTCAAGTTAGACTTCTACGATAGTAGGGATGAGAAGAGTCAAGTTAACTATTTAACGATTATCATTCCAACCCAACAAGGATATAAGATGCCTGCGATGATGCAAAGAACCCCTGTTGAAATCAAAATGCCGAAGTTCACTTTAGATTATGTTGGAGATAAAGAAGGGTTTTTTATTTATTGGTTGAAGAAAAGAACGTTTTTAAATATTGACACATTCTTCATGACAGCCAAGTTCTTTAATGCGGAAAAAGGATATTTTGTAAAGATGATTAATCAAGGACAATTCAACATAGTTGCAAATCCTTTCAACTTGGATACCCTAACAAATTTTTATTATCCCGTGAAATTGAATTACGACACACAAACTTATGAGGTGTTTAATTCAACAAGTCAGAGAGTTGGATTAGCAACCAACCCGATAAAATGGTATGAATATGTTAACCCACCACAATAATGGATTATAACTTTATAATATCACCCGAGAACATTCAAGGAGACCTTGTAACTGTTGATTACAAAAATGAACCTGTAGGTGTATATTCAGGAATGAGTCAAATTTTGTCTGCTGGTCCTAATGGAAGTTCAATTCTGACAGGGTTAAGTGTGAATATTCTTTTGACGCAGACTGCGGTTGATGCTGGATATTATTCACCATTTGACGGAGCGATTTTACAAAAAGATATTGTTGCTAATTTCATATTCTCCTCCACAACAGGAAACCCATACACTTATTATGTTTATAATACCTCTAATGATTTCCAAAAGTTTTTAGAGTTATCGCAATATTCAATTGATTGGGGAGATGGTTCACAGATTCAAGCTTTCCCACAAAGAACACCTAATTACATCTCACATCAATACCCAACCAACACACCTAATCAATACAAAATTACTGTGAGACAGATAAACCCATGGGGGATTACTGTTGTTGAAAAAACTGTCACTACGCCATACACTGAAGTTGTTGCACCTAACCCACAAGGAACTGCTTACTTTGTTTCAAACAACGGAAGTTGGAGTGCAACACCTGTGAGTTACAACTACATATTCTCAGGTGATGCTGTTAACGAAGTTCAACCTCAATTGTCGTATAACTACGTAACAGTTCCATATACAATTTCAGGTTTAACTGTTTCAAGACTTAATGAACTTACGCCATATGGTAATCTTACACCACAACAAAGAATTGGATTACCAATTATCCAAAATGGACAAATTTGGGGAACAATTACAAACATTGACCCTCTCTTCACAGCATATACAATTAACACAGTAGATTATTATGATTTCAGTGGAGGGACAACAATATTTTTTGAACAATCTTCAGGATTTACAAGTGATAATATGACCGCAGTTCCAATCACAAAAAATGAAGCACTTCTCAAGGTCATGGACCAACCACAAATTCAAACTGATGTGTTCGTTGAAAGAGGTAAGAACAGTGCATATGAGAGAGTTCAAAGGTTAGGAGAGGTTGACAACTTAGGAGATATGATTAATTATGGATATGGATTTTTTAACGTTGAAAATAAGGACTAAACTATTTATAAAAAAACTAAAACATGGCAATAGGCTCATACGGAACAATTAGACCAAGTGATGTTTCACCCGAAGATGTGGAAATACAAATGGTCTATACACCATCAAGAGATGTGACAGAAGATTTCACATTAACAACACTAGATGCACCGACAATATTAAGACCATACTTCAATAACTCTGTGACAGGTGGAAACGCTGGTGTTGAAGTTCTTGGTGGTTTATACAATCTTACATTACCAGCCGAACAATTTAACGCAGTTGGAATTTACACATTATATCTAAGACCTGCACAGATTAGAACTGTGATTACAGATTGCGGTGTCTTAAATGCACTTCCAAATGTTAAAGGTATTATTATTGACGTCACAAACGTCCCAACTGAATTCCAAAATAACTTTGTTCCTCAAGGTCTTGTTGGTTTCAGAGTTGAATATTTGAATACTGACGGAACAAAAATACCAAATTTCTTTAGAGTGGTTACTTCGTGTTTCTTTTGTGAACCAGTTGTAACAAATGAAGTTAATACAACACAAAAGGCGATTAGATATAGATATGTTGATGGTTCAGCTAACTTATTATTTTTAACATTATCACCTTCATCATCACCAACTAATAACCCAAATGCTACACCATTTATCGGACAGCCTGACCAAAGCATTATTATTTCAAACACATTCTTTAACCCTGTATCTATTGAGATTGAAATGGTTGAATACGATATATCATCTCTTGCAATTGCTCTTTATGGTAATCAGACTAAATCTATTGATGATGGTATCTACACAATCTACGATTCTGAGAACAATATCTACAGACAATACAACCTTTATGAAATTAGAGACCAATATAACGCTCTTCTTTATGAGGTTAGACAAAACCGTGGAAATAATATCGATTTCAGTAAAAACTTTACAACAATTACTAGTTAATGGCAACATCAAGAAGCAAATATTTTTACCCTCCGAGACCAGGTAATGGTGCGGGGACATTTTCCGATAACATTGTTGGATTACAAACAGTTAATGGAGGGGGTCTTACGCTTGGAACATTTGACTTCAACACAGTTGTAACTGAAAAAGTTAATAGATTCTTCAATGTAGGAGCGTTTTCTGAACTAATAAGTTTGGAAGGGCTCGGTATTGATGATTTGACTGAAAGTAGGAGAATTCAGGCGACACAATTCAGAGTTTATCCAAACTATGATGTGTCTCAAGTTCTTAATTTTACTATGTATGGTTCACTATCTAAAAGATTCAGTGTTTCCATAACTAAAATTATCAATTATTTCCCAGCATCACTTGATGTTCAGTATGAAACAGAAAACTTCTTAACAGGAGAAACTGCCGTTAATATTTCATACAATGCTTTGGAAGATGAAACCTTCTTTAGAGTAAACCTTGATAGAATATTCAATCCGTTCGGTATTGATTACACAATAAGTGCAACCACTAACCTGTCTTTGAGAGAGATAGTCGTTTCACCACTCAGAAACTTGACTGAAACCTACCTTGACTATGTTATCAATCTTAGTGGTATGTCTTACCCTGTAGTTTCTTTCAATCCTTCGGATTCACTAACTTCGGGTTACATTGAATTTTATGTTTCGGGTGCACCTTTCGGGACAAGCGCAACAACCTTTGAAGATAATTTCACAATAAGACCAAGTGACTACATTGTTGATAAAAGCTTTGGAGAAAACTTTGATGAGGTTGAAAGGTTCTTATTGAATAGACTTGTAGTGCCAGAATATACCGCGTTTTTCCAAGTCCCACAACAAAACGAGGCGGGACAGTATTATACTCAATATACTCAAGTAACTTGGCCAAAAGAAGGTCCTTGGAACTTGAATATCCGTGGAATATCTTTCGACAATTATCTTACACAACTTCAAGAAATTGCTGTGAATCTTGATTCATTCAAAACGAATTTGATTTCAAGATTTTTGGTAACCGATTCGTTGAAAGAGTTTGATACTTTGGGTCAAAAAGTTGAAAAAATATTCCAAATATATGGAAGAAGTTTTGACCAAGTAAAACAGTTCATCGATACGTTGGGATACATGAACTCAGTAAATTATAATGCTGGAAATGATATACCCTCTCAACTATTAGTTAACCTATCTCAAACGTTAGGCTGGCAATCAAATTTTTCTCCGATAACTGAGGAGGATTTTCTGACTTCTGTTTTCGGAAACCAAAGTAATACAAACTATCCTGGTTATGCAAGAGCCTTAACACCAACAGAATTAAATTATGCTTATTACAGAAATTTAATCTTGAACGCAGCTTACCTTTTCAAATCAAAAGGAACAAGAAGGTCTGTTGAATTTCTTCTTAGATTAATTGGGGCACCTGATTCTTTGATTGAATATAATGAACACATTTATTTAGCCGACCAAAGAATTGATTTAGAAAGATTTGATACTCAATGGGCTCAAATCTCTGGTGGAACATATGTTGAACAAACACCGTCATACCTACCAGGGACAACCTTCAAAATCAAAGGACAGACATTTAGTGCATATACATCAACAACAACTTACCAAACTGCCAGAATACTAAGAAGTGATTACCCAATTGATGTGGAAGGATATCCACAAGCACCAAGAGACACAGAAACTTATTTTTTCCAAATAGGTTCTGGTTGGTATGAAACAACGCCACAACACAGAAGTCCTGACGAAGTTCAAGTTACAGGAAATGTCTTCACAGGACAAAACTATAATATTCAGACTCAATTACAACCGTTTACCTACGGTCAACCATATCTTGACAGATATACTGATTTCCCATACATGACTGAAGGGTTCAAGTTAAGAAAGGTTGTAGACAATAATAAATCATGGTTGTCGGATGATGAAAAGATTAGAGTTTCAACTCAAGGAGACTACAACGCTTATTACTATGTTTCCAATGAGAAACTAGTTCTTAACGTGAAGAATGTTGATTTATTTCTGAATCCAGCACAAGGTTTTGTTTATGATGTTTGGAAGGAATCAGTTAAGTATGATTACCCTATTCCTGAATCAGGATTGACAGTAGGTTATCCTGTTCCTGGCGGAGTTGATTGGACTTACATAAATCCCGAGCCAAAGAAAAAAACGTTTTTTGAATTCTCACAAACTTTTTGGGAAAACATGATTAACGTTAGAAACAGACAATACATTACTGATGGTAAAACAGGTGGATATCCCGTATTACAATCTATCTTTTGGAAATACTTGGAGTCAGAACAAACAGTTGGTATACCAAACAACAAATACACATATCAAAAATTAATTGATTATGTTGTAAACTTGGGGCCTTATTGGACAAAGTTGGTTGAACAAATGGTTCCAGCAACCACAATTTGGATGGGTGGAGTTAAATACGAAAACTCAATTTTCCATAGACAAAAGTTTGTCTATAGAAGACAAAGAGGTTGTCAGTTTGTTCCTGTTCCAAAATTACCATGTGTGGTGGCTGCTGAGGTATTTCCAACGGACGGAGCAGTTGAATATGTTGATTTTGCAATATATCCTTGGCTCAATGGTAACACACAAGTTTCTAGTTTTGAGGCAATACTAAATAATGTTTTGTCAAATTACTTTACAAGTCAAGGACTATTATCGACTCAATGTGATTTAAATTCTGTTGTATCTACTTGGTATGTTGATTTGAAAATTGGTTCTAACACAATTATTCAAGAAGCATTCTTCACAGGATATGGTAATACTGATGTTCCAACAACAACAGAATGGAAAAACGCTTTGTTACAATATCTACCTAATTTATACAATTATGGGTATACTTTTTTCATTGAGGGTAATATAATAAAAATTATGAGTATGACCGCAACACCTATTTATATTGATGAAGTTATCAGTTTGAATGCGGGAATTTCATTCACAATTAATTGCACGACAATATCATGATGGCCGTACCACCAAATATTAACCCTTTAAATTATACAATATCAATAACAGGTGATTGTAGTAATAATGCTTCAGGTATTATTTCTATTTTTGTAAGTGGAGGAACTCCACCTTATTCATTTGAATGGCAAGATTTCTCACCGTGTGTAAACTCTTTGGGTTTATGTGAAAAATTTGGATTGACTAGCGGAATTTATGCTGTCAGAATCAACGATAGCTCTTTACCTCAAAATAATCAGTTTATTGTAAACATACCTGTATCTGATGGTGTTTGTGCATCAATAGTGCAAGTTCAAAATACAACTTGTAATTTTTTCAATGGGGCAGTAACAGGTTCTTCAAATTCAGAATATTCCTCAACATTATTTTATCTTGTTGATTCAGGAGACTCATTTTTACAATCAGCAACAACAGCGGTTCAAGACGTCGTTTTCACTAATTTAAGTGCGGGAACTTACAATTTGATAGCATTTGATTTAGGTGGGTGTAGTGCAAGAACCCAAAGTTTCATTGTTGATAACTCACCTACTTTAGATTTTGGTTTTTATATTGTTCCTAACTCGAATTGTGGCTCGAATCAAACCAATGGTAAGTTATTCGTCACAGGTGTTACAGGAACACCACCGTTTACATATAATTGGAGTGTCGGGACATCAACAGGTTCAACTCTTACAGGATTGACCGCAGGAGTTTATTCTTGCACAGTCACAGACGCTTATGGATGTCAAGCTAGCAAATCCGCAGAGGTAACAACAGTTAATCCGTTGGCTTTTGGTTATTGGTCAGCAACAACTCCAACATGTTTCAACAGTGACGGGTCTCTTACATTATATATTACAGGAGGAACTGCACCATATTATTATTCTGCTTCAACAGGAAACGTCGAAGTTAGTTATCTACAACAGTTTACATTAAATTCAATTCCTTCAGGAACATATAGTGTTTCAGTAACGGATGCCGGCCTTTGTAATATTAATGTAACAACAAGCCTACAGTCACCACAGAGTATAGCCTCAGTTGACATATCATCAACAAATTCAAATTGTTCCTCAAATGATGGTTCAATCACAGTCGCAGTATCACAAGGTAGCACACCATACACATACACGTTAGTCAAACCGAATGGAGATACCGTCACCACACAATCGGCTCAACCTTTACAAGTTTATACAGGACTACAAGAAGGAACTTATACAGTCTTTGTATCAGACGCCACGGGTTGTGGAACAAGTCAAGAAGTATATATCTTAGCTCAAGACACATTCACAATTTCAACGTCTATTACAGGAACAACTTGCGGTGCGAATAACGGAGTGGTTCAGGTTTTCAGAACTACAGGTGGAACAGGTCCTTACGACTTTTCTTTGGATGATGACCAAATTATATTAGACACTTCTTTATCGGCAATAACATTCTCGAATGTTTCTGCTGGACAACACACAATTACTGTTACTGATTCCACAGGTTGCACACAAACACAACAAGTTGTTGTCTCTGCTCAACCCTTGTTAACTTTCTCACTTTATTCTCAAGGATGTGGAACAGGAGATGAAGGAGTTTTAACCGCATTCATCTCGTCAGGAACTCCGCCGTTCACATTCGATTGGTCAAACAATGTTACAGGAAATCCTCAACAAATATCAGTTTCAGGATTAAGTGCGGGGACATACACTTTGACCATTGTTGATGCGAATGCTTGTTCATACCAAAGAACTGCTGTCATATCTTGTAACGCCAATTTTGTTTCATATCAAACATATTTGATGGGCTCAGAAGCTTTAACAGTTCAATCTCAATCTAAGCGAGGATTGTTACAAATGTTGAATGATGGTTATCAAGATTTGGTTGATGGTAATCCTAATTGTAATTTAGTTAGTGCCGTTTATATTGCAAAAGTTTCGACAGACCCTGGTGGACTTACAAATCAACAAGCATTCTTCACAGGAACAACACTCAACATAGCACCATCGGACAACTTATGGTATGATACAGTTAAGAGTTTGTTGCTAACAATACCAGGTATTTCGAATGTTGTAATTGACCCAATAAACAATTCATTATCAATTTCTACAGACCCTAATAACACAAGTATTATTACGGAAAAAATCATTATAGAGTTGATAATCAATTATGATATAAATTGTTAGTATGGTTCAGGTAAGAATAGAAGGAATAAGCGGGGCAACATATCCAGTTTCAGTTTTCATTGCTGACTATTATGGGAATAACCAAACCTTGATTGGAACCATACCCTCAGGTCCCGTTCCGCCACAAGTAAGTTATAATACAAGTATTCCAAGTTTATTTTATACGGCACCTCAGATTATGCTCATTTTGAGAGACTCTGTAGGTTGCGAAACTTTCCAATTGTTAGATTGCACATTTGGTTGCACATTTCAAATCACAATACAGGAAGCAAATTGTGTTGTTAATATTTCTATTGATGAAGCTGTTTGTGGTTTTAATATTGTCACCACAACATAGTATCAAAAAACTTTATTGTAAAAACTTATAATTAAGTTTACTGAAACAATATATCTGCGGTATTTATTTAATAAAAATTCGCGGATGCCATTATATTCCATAATAGTAACTAACAACGCACCTGGTTGCGGAACAGAAATCGAACAACAACTTACGGTTACTGCCTGCACAACTTACATTGTAAGACTTACTTCCAACTCAAACGCTATCGGTCCTTTTAATGTTTATGTAGATACTACAGGGTCAACACCTGTGTGGTCTGCACAGACAAGAACTCAAATGATTAATGGTGTTGAAGTTCAACTTGGACCATGTGCTACGCCAACACCAACACCTACTCCGACCGTAACACCAACAACTCAGACTCCAACACCAACTCCAACTATAACAGATACGCCAACACAAACACCAACAACAACCCCTACACCTTCAGTCACATCTACTGAAACACCTACACCGACAGTGACTCCGACAGTCACACAAACTCCTGGTGCGTCAACAACGCCAACACCGACAGTAACTGAAACTCCAACAGAAACACCTACGAATACACCTACACCTACAGTAACAGGGACACCTAACGCCACTATAACACCAACACCAACAATCACACCAACGGTAACTCCAACAGTTGGAACAATTACGATTACATTATTAGGTCAATTCTCACCAGGTTCGATTAATGCATATTATACCGCGACAGCAAATGCAATTCTAAATGTTGACACGGAGATTTCTTTCGTTGATACTTTAGGTTCATTTACAGGCTCTCCATATGTTCTGAGTGGTTCGGTTGTAATTGTTTCGGGTCAAAGTTTTGGTGATGCAAATTATCAAATACCTGGAGACTATTTTGATTTGGATAAATCAAGTTCTTATACATCAGTAAATCAAACATTTACAGGTTCTCCAACTAATACATTCGTAATTAATACATTATCGGAATTTGATGTGACACCAACTCCAACTCCGAGTGTGACAGCAACACAAACACCAACACCAACTGTTACTGAGACAGAAACACCAACACCTACTGTAACACCAACTGTTACTGAGACAGAAACGCCAACACCAACTCAGACACCTACTCCTACCTCAACTCCAACAATATTTGAGATATACATTATAACTCAAGATGGACAAGAAATAATAACCCAAGATGGTTTGCAATTAATCGCACAACAAACACCATAAAAAAACTGAAAAACCACTAAGATAAAATATTTATAAGCTATGGCAACAACAAGAATAACCGACTTACCTATAGTATCAGGAGCGTCCCCTCAAGATATACTATATATTGTAACAGATTTCACTGGAGGAACATCAGGAACTTCAGGACAGATAACTTTTTCGGCATTAACAGCCTCCATTACGGGAGGAACTAGTGGTTCATCTGGCACTTCAGGTTCAAGTGGAACAAGTGGTGTAGATGGTAGTTCAGGAACCTCAGGCATTGATGGTTCATCAGGAACTAGCGGTGTAGATGGTAGTTCAGGAACTTCAGGAACTGATGGTTCATCAGGAACTAGTGGAACCGACGGGTCATCAGGAACATCTGGTTCAAGTGGAACAGATGGTTCATCAGGAACTTCGGGTATCGATGGTTCATCAGGAACTTCAGGTATTGATGGTTCAAGTGGAACAAGTGGTGTTGATGGTAGTTCAGGAACTTCAGGTATTGATGGTTCAAGTGGAACAAGTGGGACAGATGGTTCATCAGGAACTTCAGGAACTGACGGGTCTTCAGGAACTTCAGGTATTGATGGTTCTTCAGGAACTTCGGGTATCGATGGTTCATCAGGAACTTCTGGTATTGATGGTTCATCAGGAACTTCTGGTATTGATGGTTCATCAGGAACAAGTGGGACAGATGGTTCAAGTGGGACTTCAGGAATAGATGGTTCATCAGGAACAAGCGGGACAGATGGTTCAAGTGGGACTTCGGGAATTGATGGTTCTTCGGGGACTTCAGGTATAAGTGGTGTTGATGGAACTGATGGTAGTTCAGGTTCTTCGGGAACTTCAGGGACAGACGGTAGCTCAGGCACAAGCGGTATAGATGGTTCTTCAGGGACAAGTGGAACAGATGGTTCATCAGGAACTTCAGGAGTAGATGGTTCTTCAGGAACAAGTGGAACAGACGGTTCAAGTGGAACCTCAGGAATTGATGGTTCTTCAGGAACAAGTGGAACAGATGGTTCATCAGGAACTTCAGGAGTAGATGGTTCTTCAGGAACAAGTGGAACAGACGGTTCAAGTGGAACCTCAGGAATTGATGGTTCTTCAGGAACCTCAGGAATTGATGGTTCTTCAGGGACAAGCGGAACAGATGGTTCTTCAGGAACAAGTGGAACAGATGGTTCGTCAGGAACTTCTGGTTCATCAGGAACTGACGGTTCAAGCGGAACCTCAGGCTCTTCAGGAACTGACGGTTCATCAGGGACTTCGGGTTCAAGTGGAACAGATGGCTCATCAGGAACTTCTGGCTCTTCAGGAACGGACGGTTCATCAGGAACTTCTGGTTCATCAGGAACAGATGGTAGTTCAGGAACGTCAGGCTCTTCAGGGACAGATGGTAGTTCAGGAACATCAGGCTCTTCAGGAACAGATGGTTCATCAGGGACTTCTGGTTCAAGTGGAACAGATGGTAGTTCAGGAACTTCTGGTTCTTCAGGCACAGATGGCTCTTCAGGTACTTCAGGTATAGATGGCTCTTCAGGAACTTCTGGTTCATCAGGAACGGATGGTAGTTCAGGAACATCAGGTTCAAGCGGAACATCAGGTAGTTCAGGTTCTTCAGGAACATCAGGTAGTTCAGGTTCTTCAGGAACATCAGGTATAGACGGTTCTTCAGGAACTTCAGGTATAGACGGTTCATCAGGAACTTCTGGAACTTCAGGTATAAGTGGTGTAAATGGAACTAGCGGAAGTTCTGGTTCAAGTGGAACTTCTGGTTCTTCAGGAATTTCTGGAACAGACGGTAGTTCAGGAACATCAGGTTCAAGTGGAACTGATGGTAGTTCAGGAACTTCTGGTTCTTCAGGAACAGATGGTAGTTCAGGGACTTCGGGTTCTTCAGGGACGGATGGTAGTTCAGGGACTTCGGGTTCTTCAGGGACGGATGGTAGTTCAGGGACTTCGGGTTCTTCAGGAACAGATGGTAGCTCAGGAACTTCTGGTTCTTCAGGGACTTCGGGTTCAAGCGGAACAGATGGTAGTTCAGGAACTTCTGGTTCTTCAGGAACAGATGGTAGCTCAGGAACTTCTGGTTCTTCAGGAACTTCTGGTTCTTCAGGAACGGATGGTAGTTCAGGGACTTCTGGTTCAAGTGGAACATCAGGTTCAAGTGGAACAGATGGTAGTTCAGGAACATCAGGAATAGATGGTTCTTCTGGCACATCAGGTTCAAGTGGAACAGATGGTAGCTCAGGAACTTCTGGCTCAAGCGGAACAGACGGTAGCTCAGGAACATCAGGTTCAAGTGGAACAGATGGTAGTTCAGGAACATCGGGCTCTTCAGGAACTGATGGTTCAAGCGGAACTTCTGGTTCTTCAGGAACTGATGGTTCAAGCGGAACTTCTGGTTCTTCAGGAACTGATGGTTCAAGCGGAACTTCTGGTTCTTCAGGAACTGATGGTTCAAGCGGAACGTCTGGTTCTTCGGGAACAGATGGCTCTTCAGGGACATCTGGTTCTTCAGGAACATCAGGTTCAAGTGGAACGGATGGTAGTTCAGGAACTTCTGGTTCTTCAGGAACAGACGGTAGCTCAGGAACTTCTGGCTCAAGTGGAACAGATGGGTCTTCAGGGACTTCAGGTTCTTCAGGAACAGATGGTTCGAGTGGGACGTCTGGTTCTTCAGGAACAGATGGTTCTTCTGGCACATCAGGTTCAAGTGGAACGGATGGTTCTTCTGGCACATCAGGTTCAAGTGGAACAGATGGTAGTTCTGGAACATCAGGTTCAAGTGGAACGGACGGTTCATCAGGAACTTCTGGCTCAAGTGGAACAGATGGCTCTTCTGGCACATCAGGTTCAAGTGGAACAGATGGTAGTTCTGGAACATCAGGCTCAAGTGGAACAGATGGCTCTTCTGGCACATCAGGTTCAAGTGGAACAGACGGTAGCTCAGGAACATCAGGTTCAAGTGGAACAGACGGTAGCTCAGGAACATCAGGCTCAAGTGGAACAGATGGTAGCTCAGGAACTTCAGGTTCATCAGGAACAGATGGTTCAAGCGGAACTTCAGGTTCATCAGGAACTTCTGGCTCAAGTGGAACTTCTGGTTCATCAGGAACTGACGGTTCAAGCGGAACTTCTGGTTCATCAGGAACAGATGGTAGTTCAGGAACTTCTGGTTCATCAGGAACAGATGGTTCAAGTGGGACTTCTGGTTCATCAGGAACAGACGGTAGCTCAGGAACTTCTGGTTCATCAGGAACATCAGGTTCATCAGGTAGTTCAGGAACATCAGGTTCATCAGGTAGTTCAGGAACAGATGGTTCAAGTGGGACTTCTGGTTCATCAGGAACAGATGGCTCAAGTGGGACTTCAGGTTCTTCAGGAACATCTGGTTCTTCAGGAACATCTGGTTCAAGTGGAA
>Ga0315909_10002577_pt1 | contig 23048 bp, 14 predicted proteins | sample LakEriMetagenome_11_FD_203527 | JGI IMG/M metagenome (GOLD analysis project Ga0315909, IMG submission 203527) | Freshwater fungal communities from buoy surface, Lake Erie, Ohio, United States - Buoy 2 MA125 | ecosystem: Environmental > Aquatic > Freshwater > Lake | place: USA: Lake Erie, Ohio...
TCGTACATGCAGAATCTGAATCGTTCGCTGATTCCTGCTCCGAAGCCTCCTAAGCCTTCTACGCCTGCTCCGACAACAGCGCCGACTACTCCTCCTTCCAGAGGGGGGCTTGGTTCATACGCCGATATCTTGAACGGCTTGAACCTTAGTGATTTTGGCGGCATGACGGGTATGAACTTTGACTCGTCGATGTTTACTAATCTTCCGCGTGGCTCGTCCGGCGGTTACAGCAAGCCGATTTATCAGATGACTGCTGATGAAGTTGCAGCAGAAGATGCTGCGCGACAGGCACAGCAGAATACCAGTTACACGCCGCCAGCGACTACGACGATGCCGCCTGATATGGGCGCATACAATCCATTTGCTGGCACCAACATCGACTTCTCTGGCATCGGTGGTAGCGGCAGTTATATGCCTCCTGCTGATTCTTACAGACCTCCGATGATGCAGGAACCGGAAGGCCGCGACTTTATTCCTCGCGTTATGCAGGACGAGCCGGTGTTTGACTATGCGCCCCCTGTGTACGAGCCTCCTGCTTATCAGCAACCTGAGCCGATGTATCAGCCTCCTGCTTATCAACAGCCTGAGCCGGTATATCAGCCTCCTGCGTATCGTGAGCCTGAGCCGGTGTATCAGCCTCCTGCGTACCAGCAGCCGGTGTTTGATTACACCCCAGAACCTTCTTATACGCCTCCTGCGTATCGTGAGCCTGAGCCGGTATATCAGCCTCCTGCATATCGTGAGCCTGAACCTATCTATCAGCAGCCGATGCAGGAATTAGCCCCGGTTCAAGAGTTTGTCGGTACGCCGTACATGCCGGAAGTGCCTATGACGCCGAGTTTTGATTTCGGTCGTCGTCAGGACACCTTTCATCTAGCCCCGCAGCCTGTTGAAGAAGCGCCGGGTATGGTGCCTACGCCGTTTAACAGCGCAGAGTTAGGCTATCGCGGTCCGTATGCTGAAGATTCCTATACTCCCCCGGCACCGGTTGCTGCGTACGAAGATTACCGCGCACCTGAGCCGCAATACTCGCCGTTCTCGTATCAGCAGCCTGAGTTTGCTCAGGAGGCGCAGGATTACGGGCTTGGTGGGTACAACTATGATCAGTTCGGCAACGAATACAACTTTGGTTTTGCCAAGGGTGGCGTAGCCAAGCGCGGTCGTAAGCGTAAGCAGCAGCGTGTTGCTGGCAAACTTGTTTCCGGTAATGGCGACGGTATGTCTGACAGCATCAAGGCCAACATCGATGGTACTCAGGAAGCCAGACTTACGGACGGTGAGTTCGTCATTCCTGCTGATGTTGTCTCGCACCTCGGCAATGGTTCGACGGACGCTGGTTCAAAGAGACTCTACGACATGATGGCTCGTGTTCGTAAGGCTCGTACTGGTCGGTCTAATCAGGCTCCGCAGGTGAATGTGGATAGGATGATGCCGCGATGAATGTTGTGATGATTGAGAATAACGAGCGTGATATGACAAGGTTGCTCGATCTTCTCATCGGACATTTTGTCCCCGAACACAGCATGGGTCGGCTCAGCGCCAAAGAGTTCAACTTTGCCAAAGGCTATGCGTGGCTTACGCATAACGTCGAGTGCGGCGCTTGGGCTGTTGAAGATGAAGACGGTAAGTTCGTCGGTTCTATCGGACTTAATGTAACTACACCTTGGTACTCAGACGGAAAGTACCTGACTGACGGGTGGTTCTACGTGTTGCCTGAGCATCGTAATAGCGGTGTCGGGAAGATGCTGATTGACCGGGCGAAAGAGTTTGCAGAAGACTCTGGACTGCCCATGATTATTGGCGTATTCAACTCGGAAGAAACCGAAGCAAAATTTGACATCATGCGTCGTATGGGCATGAAAGTTGTCGGCGGCTTGTTCGCCGCAGGAGTTTAACTATGTGCGGTGGCGGTGGCGGTAGTTCAGCACCTACTCAACAGACAGTTACCCAAACTAACATACCGGATTGGGCTAAACCGTATGCCACCCGACTTCTGGGTGAAGCGGAATCCCTGACGTACGGCCAGCCGTATCAGCCTTATGAAGGTCAGCGCCTTGCGGGGCTTAACCCGCTTCAGCAGCAGGCCATGATGGGTACACAGGCGCTCGGTCCTACCTCGCAGATCGCACAGGCATCGGGTCTGGCTGGTCTGGCCGGACAGCAGGCAGGGCAGTTGGGTATGTCCTATCAGCCGATGCAGTATCAGCCGGTTGGTGTGTCGTACATGGGCACACAGGCTCCGCAGTTACAGCAGTACCAGATGGCTGGACCTCAGCAGGTTAATGCGCCAAACATTCAGGCGTTCCAGATGGCTGGTCCTCAGCAGGTCAGTGCGTCAAACCTTCAATCGTTCCAAATGGCTGGGCCTCAGCAAGTTGGGGCAGAACGGTTCGGCACTCAGGCTATGCAGGATTACATGTCGCCTTATATGAGCGGCGTGGTTGAGCAGCAGAAGCGTGCCGCTGTACAGGACTATGCTCGTCAGATGCCGGGCCTTCAGGCAGCAGGTATCCGTGCAGGCGCTCGTGGTGGTACCCGTGAAGCATTGCTTCAGGCAGAGGCTCAGCGTGGTCTCCAGCAGCAGTTGCAGGGTATTCAAGCAACCGGCAGTCAGCAGGCGTACCAGCAGGCGGCTCAACAGTTCGGTGCAGATCGTGCGGCGGCTATGCAGGCTGCGCTTGCCAACCAGCAGGCTGGTCTGACTACCGGTCAGCAGAACCTTGCCGCACAACTCGGTGTTCAGCAGTTGGGAGCGCAGACTGGACTTCAAGCCGCTCTTGCCAACCAGCAGGCTGGGCTTACGGCTGGTCAGACTAACCTTCAAGCGTTGCTCGGTACTCAGCAGTTGGGAGCGCAGACTGGACTTCAAGCCGCTCTTGCCAACCAGCAGGCAGGACTCACGGCGGGTCAGCAGAATCTTCAGGCGCTGCTCGGCGTTCAGCAGTTGGGTGCCCAGACTGGCCTACAGTCGCAGCAGCTTAATCAGGCGGCGCAGTTGCAGGCTCAGCAGCAGGCGCTTGGACAGAATCAGGCTGCACAGCAGATGATGGAGCAGTCCCGTCAGTTTGGCGCGGGGCTTGGGCTTCAGGGTCTTCAGCAGCAGTTGGCTGCGGCAGGTACGCTTGGTCAGTTGGGTCAGACTCAGTTCACTCAACAGCAGCAGGCGGCGATGGCTCAGCAGCAGGCTGGCGCTCAGATGCAGCAGCTTGAACAGCAGAGACTTGAGCAGCAGTATCAGGACTACATCGCTCGTCAGCGGTACCCGTACTCGCAACTCGGGTTTATCTCCGACATTATTCGTGGTGTACCGGCGACGGCGGCATCGCAGCAGATTTATCAGGCACCGCCTAGCCCGCTTAATACTATGGCTGGCTTGGGCGCGATGTACTATGGCGCTCAAAGGGGTGGCTAACCATGGCGTATGATCCGAACGCTCTGATGGGACTGGATAGTCTTTCTCCAACTGTCTCGGCTTATAAGAACTTTGTTCAACAGAAAGATAAGGTCAACGATACGAACATCGTTCCTTTCTTGTTGACTCGCGGTGAACCGCAGCTTGCGGGATTGATTGCTAAGAAACTGCGTTTGGAGAATGCCACCAAGCAGCAACAGCAGATGGCTCAGCAGCCTCCCGCTGCCCCTCCGACCGTGGCTCAGCAATACGATGCGGCGCTTGCACAGCAGGCACCGAGAATGCCACAGCCTCAGATGGCCCCTCCTGCTCAGCAGCCCCCCGCTGCCGGTGGTGTAGCCGCTATGCCTAACCCTGCTATGGCGCGTGGATTTGCCGGTGGCGGTATCGTGGCGTTTCAGGGCGGCGGTACTTCTATGGGCGCTGCCACGTGGGATCAGTTGGAAGACGCATTCACGAGGGCTAGCCCGGCAGAGCAGGCACGCATCCTTCAGTGGGCTGATAAGAACATGCCCACGTTTGCTAAATGGGCTAGGTCTGGTGTACCGGGCACAGGAATTGTTAAGGCTGGTGCTAAGGTTGCTGCTCCTATTGCAGCAGGGATGTCGGCTTTCGGCGCAGCGCAGTCTGACCCTGAAAGTATTCAAGAGACCTCGCGTCTTGCTGATTTGGGCATGACTGTTGATCCGCGTAGCAAGTTCAAGACCGGCTTGGCTACTCTAGCTGGTGTGGTCGAGAGCGCACTTCCGACTAGCATGTTTTATGACACGCCGATTGACCGCGCTAGGGCACGTACGGAAGAACGACTGACTGAAATCGGTAAAGCGCCCGGAGTAGAACTTAACGCTTCCGAAGACGAAATCGCGCTCGCTAATCAGTACAGGGAAATTATTAAAAGGCACGGTGCCAATTCGCCAGAGGCTCGTGCGTTTGAAACGTCGTATCGTCGTCAGATGGGTATTGTTGAAGAAGCCCCTGCTGCTCCGGCTGCTGCGACTAAACCTCCTGCTGCTCCGGCTGCTGCCGATAAACGCCCTGCGGCTGGGGGTAGAACTTCGACTGCGGGGGCTAAAACTCCTGCGGCTGGCACTGCACCGCCTAGGTCTGTCTTTGATATCGGCACTGCCCCAAACCTGAAGACCCTTAGCGAAGAGCAGGAAGCGTTCTACAAAGCGACCGGGACTGGCACGCACAGCAAGGCTCTTGCTGACCAGAATAAGTTCATCGACGAAGAGGCCAAGCGCCTTGGCGGTGATCGCAAGCAGGCAGAGAAGAACTTCTGGATTATGACCGGAGCCTCGCTGCTTGGCAGTCGTAGTCCGTATTTCGCAAATGCACTTGGCGATAGCGTCAAGGAGAACTACGGTAACTTGATTAAGGATCTCAAGGATATCCGCAAGGAAAACCGTGAACTTGAAGGCATGCGTATCCAGTTGCAGCGTGCCCAAGAGCAGGCGGTTGAGACAGGCCGTAGAGATGTAATAACGCGGTTCGACGCTCTGAGTGCGCGGTATGAAGCCAAGCAGATGAAACTGCTTGAGATGGAGAACGATGCGAGAGATAAGGCGCTTAACCGTCATGTACAGCTAGAAGTTGCGAGAATGTATTCTTCTGGTAAGAAAGACGCTGGCGACGAGCTTTGGTCCATGTGGAAGAGTACGCAAGAAGAAGGTATCAGCCCTGAAGAAAAGGCTCGTAGACAGCGGCAACTTATTGAAGCCCGTGAGGCTGCTCGTGAGAATGTGCGTGCGTCTTCTCCGACTGCGTACTCTGCTGATCAGAGCCGAGCGGCTAGAGCAGAGGCTGCTCTAAACAAACTTCGTATGACTCCTGCTTATGTTTACGCTTCGCCGGAAGAGCAGGCTAGAATGGAAGCAAGAATTAGAGGCGCTTCTAGTATGGCGGGCTCACAGGCGGGGTACGTACCTCAAAGCAGTAACGTGAGAAATCCGTACGCGGATCGTTCAGACGAAGAAATTCTGGCACTGATGGGTCAGTAAATGGCAGACATCCAACTGCTTCTTGAGGCCGAGCGGCGAGGACTGCTCCCGCCTGATCGACAGGCGTTGCTTGAAGAAGCCCGTAGGCGTGGTCTGATAGAAGGCGGTGCGGCTCCCATGGAGCAAGCGCCAAAAGCCCCTGAGCGTCCCGGTTTCTTCGGTTCGTTCTTTGAATCTGCCAAAACTCTTGGTATTGCCGACGAAGCCTCGGTCTACGCTAGCAACCCTAACGATGAGAACCGTCGTAAGTTGCTTGATGCTGCCAAGTCCAAGTACGAATCAGTAGGATTCGGGCAGGGAGAAAACTGGGAAGCCTTCAAGGAACTTCTGGGTGGCTCACTCGGTCAACTTGTTGCTCCTGCTATTACGGCTACGGGAACTGCGTTACTAACACGCAAACCGACTAGGGCTGTTCAGGCTGGCATGGCAACTAGCGCCGCACAGTACGAAGCACAAAACGTACTTCGGCAGGCACAAGAGCAGGAAGCAGCCCTTGCTGAAGGCAGGGCACCTGAACAATTCAGCCTCAGCAGATCCGTTATCTCGTCGGCGGGACAAACGGCGCTCGACTACGCTGGCTTCCAGTATTTCAAGCCGTTGTTCGAAGCATTCCCGCTGCTTAGAAACCTCGTCGGTGCTGGCGATGAAGCCGCTGAAACTGCGGCCAAGACTATTACTGATGCTGCCGAACGTGGCGCTATCAAGAACACTCGCTACGGCACTGTGCTAATTGAAGGTGCCAAGGGCGCGGCTTTCGAAGTTCCTCAAGAAGTTGCTCAGCAGGCTCTTGAACGCTGGCAGGCCGGACTGTCTCTGACCGATGAAGATGCACAGGAAGAGTTCAAACAAGCGGCGATTGGCGCGGCCATCCTCGGCCCCCTCATGGGCGGTGCTAAAGGTTTCGTTAGTTCTAGCAAGCCTGAAGAAGTAGAAGAGGAAACTACTGATACCCAGCCGCCCCCGCCTCCGCCCGGTGGAGATGAGACTGCACCTGCTGGTGGAATTCCCGGCATACCGCCCGAAGCGTTTGCCGAAGCCCAAGACTACATGTCTAAGGTTGACAGTAACGAAATTTTTTTCAACCTCTTCAAAGCCCGTCAACTTATTCGGAACATGGGCTATGAGGTTTCTGATAAATCGAAACTTGCAGAGACGAAGGCTCTTCTTAATGACATCTTAACTGCCAAGACTCCTGATCTTGGCATGCTCGCTACTGGCGAGTTTGCTGATGAAACGGAGGTTCCAAGTGGATCAGTTACTACTACAACCCCTGCTGGAGAAACTGTCACTGAGCCAACTGGAGGAGGCGATGTTATGCCTCCATCTGGAATTGGAGCCGCAGAACCCGGTGTTACAGAACCTACAGGTGCAGGAGTGGTATCTCCTGTTGTCGCTGCTGAAGAACCTGATGTTGGAGAAACAGAACTCCGTCCTGCACTGAAGCGCCCAGACTACGGCGTACGTGCTGCTAACAATCTTCTTCAGTTTGCTAGGACTGCTCTTACCACTGGAGCTATTAGCAACGAAGACTATTTCTATATCTCTAACGAACTACAGCGCAAGGAAGTTCCGAATACTGCTGAGATCAAGCGGCGTATTTTCAAAGCCGCTAAGTCCATGGGCATGGATGTTGTTCAGGCCAAGCCCAAGTTGGACAAGAAGTATTCTCTGTCTAACCAGTCAGATCGGGATGCGTTGAGCCATATCGCTGATTTGATGTTGCAGGAAGCGCCGTCTGATACGGAGAGCATGGACTACGCTGTTGATCAGATTGATCCACTTGGCTTACAGAAAGAACAGATCAAAGCCAAACCCGGCATGAACGCCCGCCGCATGGCGAAAATGATGGGACCGCAGCTTTACGGCGACCCAGTTAACATGGGTGCGGTAACAATCAAGGAAATCTTGCAGAACTCTTTCGATTCAATCAAAGGTTTGATTGATGCTGGTCAATTAGAAAAAGGCAAGATTGATATTGAAGTTGACCCGGAATCCAGAACTATTGATATGTATGACAACGGTGCAGGTATGGCACCAGAGTTGCTGGCTACTAAGTTCTTGGAAATCGCTGGCACGGGTAAAGACGCCAAGACGCCATCCGGCGGGTTCGGTATCGCCAAGATGCTGTTCCTTTACGGAAACAAGGGTATCCGTGTCGTATCAATGAAGGACGGCAAAGTCTCCGAGATGGTGACTGACGGGGACACTTTGTTCGACGCTCTGGAAGACCCAGATGCTGCCCCGAACATTCTTGTTAGAAAACCCACCGCCACAGACTACGAGATGTTTCCTGATGGGCATGGGGTGTATATATCTCTACAGATTCCAGAGAATTACGTAAACCCGCAGAACGGTGAACTCAAAGATATCAATTTCCCTGAATACAGTGGAGAAATTCCGGGTCTTATGTATAGCCCGTTGTTCTCCGATATCGATGTTACGTTTAACAATAAACAACGTACGTGGCGCGGTAGAGAACAGTTAGATATCGGTTCTAAGTTTCCTCAAGATAAGTTTGGCGAATTCGCCAACGTAAAGTTTCCGTGGGGTAACGCTCGTATTTACGTGGCTGAGAGTCCAGATACGAGATACGGAAACAATCTTCACGTTCTCTCAAACGGTCTTTATCAATTCTCTCAAAGACTCCAAAAGAACCCGATGGAGTTTTATGGGGACCCGATTCCTTTTGAGTTTTACGTAGATATCAAACCTACAGTTAAACCTGATGAAGTGGGTTATCCGTTCACTTTTAACCGGCAAGACTTTACTGAACAGGCTAAAAGCGAATACAACAAAGTAATTAGATACATAAACGCTCTGTATGCTTACCAGAACCTGAGCAACGAAGCTAAGGGGTTCGGTAGTGTCCAGTACTTTGATTCGCCTACTTCTACTACGGCACCAGTAGAAATAAAGCCTACTGTTCCTCCGCAGCAGACGGCGTTTGCGGGTATTCAGAAGGGAGATAAGGTTACTGTTGAGGACGGCAAATTATTTGTCCGTGGCAGAGAGCTACCGGAGCTAACCACCGACGATCTAAAGGATGGTATACCTAGCACTGATCAACTAAAAGTCGATCCATCCATGATCGACCCGTCTCGCATCATGCTGCATGACAATGTGCAGTTTAAGGCTAGTGGGCAGGACTTCAGCAGTTACATGCGTGAGCAGTATGGTTCTGCTTACGATAGCTTCATGTACGAAGTTGGCGACGTATTCCAGCAGCTTCGTAAGGACGTAGCCAAGGTTCTTGAATACCCCGAACTGATGAATGAGGCCATCGGTCTCTCAATTGATCAAGAGTATCGCGGCGTATCAATCCGTGTACCGTTTAATGGGTCATTCATAGACCCGTTTGCTTCTGAATCTACGAATATAATTGAAGCCGCTCTTGGTACTTTCGGCACGATGATCCATGAACTCGCACACCATAAAGTGCGGTCGCATAATGCCAACTTTCCGGCAGAGATGCAGAAGATCATCTATAAGCTACGTGCCTTAGAACATCAGGGCATGGGGCAGTTTGACGCTCTGGAGAAGCGTCTAGTTAATGCTTTCCAGAACAACCAAGCAGTCTTCAAAGAAGGCTGGAGGATCATAAATGAAGGAAGTAGAGACGGAAGTATTGAACCTCGTGGAAACCGTTTTGAAGACTCAAGCCGGGAAGACATACGCAAACCAGAGGGCGCAGGCGTTCCTGAAGGCGAGCGCGGACCAAGCAGAGAAGGACGAGCCGGGAAACCCGTACAGCCAAAGCCTGTATCGGGTGCTAGACCAACTCAAGCAGGGCGTCCCGCTCAGCCAACTCCGGGCGCAGCAGCGGCAGGGCCGACCGACAAGCGAGGCCAGACCCCAGAGCAGGCAATAAAGACCCGACAGGATACGTACAAGCAGCGGTACAGCAAGGCGAGTATCGTTGACAGAATCCTCAAATATCTGTCGGGCAAGGACGCTGGCTCTAAGAGGCTCGACAAGTTCGAAGCCCTAGTCAGGAAGTTCCAGAACGAACTGCGCCCCGCACTGCTTGTTGAGCGTGCGCTTAAGCGTGCCGGTGAGTTGATCACTTACGGCCCCGGCATGAACGATGCCTACACCAAGATCACCAACGCTCAGGACAAGGCGGCGTGGCTCACCTCGACCATGCTCAAGATACCGATGGACCGTGCGTACAAGGCCATCGAGAAGTACGCCAAGTCGCGTGGGCTGACTACAGATCAGGCAATCGAAGAACTCGACCGGTTTCGCATCGTCCTGCACGAGCCTGAGCGCCGCATGGTCATGTTCATGCGTTATGCACCGCTTAGCACTAAGCGGCGGGCTTTCCGTGACTCTAATGGCAGAACAATTCAGATCAGTCCTGCCGAACTCCGCGAGGAGATATTGAAGAGTCTGGTGAAGCCGGGTAACGATCTTGTTAGCAATGGACAAGCCAAGCAGTTGAATCGTCTGCTTAAGTCGCTTGTATCTGACAAGAACAACCTCGATCCGCTTGGTGCCAGCCCGATCAAGAAAGAAGGCAAACCGCTCAGCATCGATATCAACGATGACCAGTACAGCGTACTCGGTGGGTACAGCCCTGCCTTCATCGCTAAGTGGGCCGATACGTTCAACTCCTTGGGCACGCAGAAGGCTACCGCTGAGGCCGCTATCAAGGCCATCGAAGATGTGCAGGATGTGACCAAGGAACTTAACCGCATGGCTAAGTACTGGTCGCAGCCGGTTGAGAACATCGTTGCGTTCTACGACTTCCAGCACTACACGCCGTTCAAGGGTGTGCCGGGCACTAAGGTGCGTGCTGAAGCGGAGATGACTGATCCTAACGATGTCCGCATCAGTGGCGAGTTTGCCGACGCTGATCAGGCGATGGAAGGTCGTGAGTCCGAAGCCGATAACTCAGTTCTACAGTCACTCTCCGATGCACTGTACGCAGCATCTCGTGCTGGCCGTGCCGGTGTAACCGAAGCGGTTAAGAATCTTATTGAACAGGGTCACATCAGCGGGCGTAAGGTTGCCGAGATCACTCACGAACAGCGTTACCTTGATAGAGACTTCGACTTCAAGAAGTTCCGAGGTAAAAACAAACTGTTCCATTACAACGATGCTGGCAACATCGAAGTCTACGAGATCGCCAACAAGGATCTGGATTTCCTAGAGTCTATCCGTCGTCCCTATCAGGTGGACAACTGGGCGACCAAGATGGGTAACAACATCACTGGACTCATCGGGCAGGCGCACACCCGGTTTAATCCGTCGTTTGCCCCACTCAACTTCCCTCGTGACATCTTCACCAACACGTTGGCTATCTCTGCTGATGTGGGCGGTAAAGAGGCAGCGCAATATCTGTCGGACTCTCTGTTCCGCAATGTGATGAAGGGTGGACTCTACAAGTCCGGCAAGGTCTCTAAACTTATTCAGGAAGGCAACATTAACGAGTTGCGTAAACTTGCCAAGACTGACCCCTTCTACAACGATGTGATTGAGTGGATGGAAGAAGGTGGTCGCACGACCTACCAACAGGTCTACAGCATGCAGGCACAGGCCGACGAGCTTGAAGCCATGCTTGGACCGAACGGTGTGGTGAAGCCCGGCGTTGCTGCTTGGGAGGCTGTCAAGAAGTGGTCTGACATCTATAACGACGCCTTCGAATTCACTAGCCGCGTGGCAGCATACGGCGTGATGAAGAGTAACGTCATGGCCCGGCTCAAGCAGGAGTTCCGTGACAAGAACAACCGTGCCCCTAACGCGCAGGAACTCAGTCAGATTGAGAAAGCCGCCAAGACGGAGGCAGCGTCCTTCGCCAAGAACCTCGCTAACTTCCGACTGATCGGTACGGCTGGCCGCGAGGCTGGCGCTCTGTTCATGTTCTTCCGTGCGGGTGCTACGGGTGCGGTGCGTGCGATTGACGCCATCATGCCTGCACTTGTTGATGAGAAGACGGCGTTGTCCAAGGCTCCGGCGTCTATCCGTGATAACCCTGAAGCCGCCAAGCGGTTCCTCAAGAACTACAGGGAGAACAAGCGTCGGGCGCAGTACACCATTCTCGCTACGGCTGCTGCCGGTGCGTTCCTTTACGGACTTGCTCTGGCCGGTGCTGACGATGACGATCAGGGCCGCAACTCTGTAGCCACGGATGACATGGCGCGATGGACCCGTTACGCCAGACTTCCGGTACTTGGTAAGGACACATTCCTACAGATTCCGTGGGGCTTCGGCATCTCGGCGTTCGGCGCTATCGGAGCGCAGGTGGCAGCGTTGGGCGCTGGTAACGAGTCAGGCAAGGACTTCGCCGCAAACGTAATCAACATTGCATTTGACTCATTCATACCGCTGCCCAAGTCGAACATCAACATCTTCGACAACTTCACTGGCTTCTTGGTGGACTCGGTAGCTCCGTCAGCGTTGCGTCCGGTCGTTGAGTACGCGATGAACACAGACAATCTCGGCAACGAGATCTACAACAGTCGGCAGAGCAGGTACAGCGATGTCTTTACGGGCGGCAGCAACGTGCCCGATATGTACAAGGACATGGCCCGTTTATTCTTCGATGTGACCAACTACGAGGTCAGCCCGAACAGCATGTACTTCTGGGCTACCAACTACGCCGACGCGCTTAATCGAGTCGCTACGTCTACCTACGACCTGCGTCTATTTGCAACTGGGCAGCGTGAACTGCGTAGTGTGGACGATTTGGACAGGACCCTCGTACCGCTTGATAGCTTCATCGGCACCCGTTCTAATTACGATGCTCGTCAGTATCAGGATGTGAAGGATCAGATTGAGAAGAAGCAACGTCTACTCAAGTCTCTGGAACTGCGCCCGGATGCGTATCGACGTTACATTGAGAACCATCCGACTGATCCTGAGATAGTTGCTTTCTACAATCAGGCAATCAACGGCGAGCTCAAGACTCTACAAGAGCATGCCAAATACATTAGGTTGTCTTCCAAGTTCACCGCGCAGGAACGTCGTGATCTGTTGAAGCAGAACACGCGCATGCAGAACCTTGCCAAGCGCAACCTGATTGATACTTTCAAGTTCTACGGCATCGAACCGGAAGACTAACGGATGCGCCAGACACGGACTCCAAGTCGCCCATCCTTGGACGAGGTGTAAGCCTTGATCTTGACCTTGGCTACCTTGGACCGCGTGTCTATAACGTAGAGCATCTCCATAGGCTTCAGGGTAGGCACGAAGAAACTATCGCCTATCTGCATGAAGTCGAATGGGAACAGCCATTCAGGCTCTTCAACTCTTGTTGAGTTCATTCACCAGATTCTCAGCGTTGTCAGTCTTAAACGCATAGACCCAGATGGGATGGAACGTAGCACCACCCTTCCATCCAGCGCCTAGCCGTTTCTTCTCCACGTTGACAAGTATCTTCTCAGCCTTCATCACCATCTCAAACTGCCGGGCGCTGATGTTTAACTCAGCCAGATACTTCTTGAACTCGGTGCGCGAGACGTAATACATATTAGTATCCACCTCAATACGCCCGGTCAGTTGGCGAGGCTCGTAAGTATTGACCATCTTCTCCCCGTCCATGAAGAGGAACGAGGACTGATTCTTGTTGCTGTACTCACCAAGCAGGTTCTTGTAGTCGTTCTGGTTGATGTGTGCTGTGCTGTCACGGATCTCCGCCATCTTCGCTACAACCTTCATATAAACTCTGTCCAGATCAATCTCTAGGATACCTGCGTCTTTGGCGATCTGTCCTGCTGCAAACGCTGCTTTTATCAGGTTCTCGTAGAAGCGGTAGCCAACGTCTTTACCGAAATCCTTTCGGAACCTGTCCTCCCATTCAGTCATTATGCTCTTGACTTGTTCCTCACCAAGCCGGAAGAACTCCTTGATGAAGTGCGGACCGGCATGACCGTAGTTGTACCGGAACTCATCGAAAATCTCGCGGCCACGGCTAGGATTGATGATGAGCGGCATCGGGCGCTCGATGACAAACTCTATCAGTCGCGCCACTTCACCGTCTGGACTAGCCTTGATCTTCTGCAACTTCTCATACATCGGATGGTTAGAAGTGATCATGGTTATGAGCGATGCAGTCATCTCAAGATCACGCTCGGCGTTGACCGAACTCTGCATACGCAACTTGGCTTTACCTTGAGAGATACGGTGGATCAGTTTAGACAGATGTTCTGGATCGATATTGCTGGCCTCATCTATCCCGAAAAAAATGTTCTTCAGGTTCAGCAATCTACCGATGAAGGCGTTGTCCGTGGCGTTGCCGTCCACCACGCTGAGTTCTTTCGGGTCTCCCCATACTGACAACCCTGCATACATGGCACCCGTCTTGGCGTTACCTGTCTCGACGCTAGTGAACGAGATGACCACGCCACTCGTAGAAGTGAGCCGCATCAGGGGGGAGCCAAGCCCACACAACAGGGCGAACATGTGCATCTCAAAGCCGCGCTCATTCAGGGCGCTAGCCGACCGCTTCCATACATCGTAGTCACCCTGCGGCTTGAGGAGTTTGGAGATGTTACGCACCAGAGGACTAGCCGCTGCCTTGCGTTCATCTCCTGTACGAGTGATCTCGTTTAATCCAATGACAAAAGCGTCGTTGTTCTCCGTCCATCCCATCTGCATGTGCATAATCTCTGCCTTATCCATGTTCTGTAGGTACTGATTCCACTTGATGAAGTAGTTCGCCAAGTGATTGGTGTGCGCTGGCAGGAACATTACGCTGTTACTGCTCAGGATCTCCTTGAACTTGTCCGTCGCATACACGTGTTTCATGGGTAAGATGAACTCACGGGTAGGGTCATTCTTCATAGCATGACGCACCATCAAGCAATCACCGTCAGCGGGACTGAACATCCGCTTGAACGGAGCCAAATCATTCTGGCTTATGCAGACCGGATCGTCCTGCCACTTGACGCCATCCTCATCTACTTTGGAGGGTGGTACGAAGAAGATTCCTCCAGACTCTCGTCCTCGTACATAGGGTAGTAAGAACTGCGGTAGACTCGGAACTTCTTGGGGATTCTGCGCGACCCGAACTGAGTCCTGCGGAGTGAACTCTTCTGGCGCGGCTTCTTTAAGTCTTCTTCCAATTGCAAGGGGATTAGTGATCCTTCCCCGCATTGGACATTCAGCGCATCCAGTTGGGTTGAGGTCGTTGAACTTCTCGCATGAAAACGGCTTACCAAACGCTTGATTAGCCTTACGAATCGTCGCTTCATGGTTGTACTCCGGATGATCTTCCGACATTAAATGGATGGCAGTTTCCCAGTCTGTGCAATGTCGGGCTATGGACAGTCCTGCATACCACAGTGGTTCCTCAAGCATCTTGGAATTCATCAAGATGTTCTTGATCTGAGCGCAGCCTTGATCGTTCAGGCTCTTCTCTGCGATGTCCTGAAACGTAGTCTCGTAGTTGTCTAACTTGGCGATGCGCTTAGTATCCTCATCCATCCCTTTAGGAATGGAATCAAGGATGGAGTTGGTGGTCGGTTCCTCCTTGCCGAGGTACTCCTTGAATTCATTAAAACTATATTCAGGGAATTCGGTGTCTAAGAACTGACTAGGTGACGGAGGGTCGGTCTTGTAATTATTAGATTCTGGACAGCGCAGAATCCGAGCCGCGTCTGCTGTGACAGCGGGGTCAATCTTGAGATGATCTAAACAGAGTTGCTTGAACTTGCCTGCGTAGACCCGCCACTCCTCAGTCGGCACTTCTTCATCGAATAGCCAGTAGGCATGGATGCCTGTGCCAGAGTCCACCCGTATGGGCGGTGGCAACTCCTTGAGAAGCACAAAGTCAGCAAGGTCGGCAAGCGCCGCTTCCTTGCTCGGATACTTCTTCGGATTGTCCTTGCCTACGTCAAGATCGATGAAGAACGACTTGCAGTAGAGCGCGTACTCAGCCCTTCGGCTGTGGCCGCTGAACGTGTTTAGTGCAACAAATACATTCTGATCACCCTCAATCTTCTCAATCGTTTCGTACAGATCGCCAAGCGTCTCTGCGAATCGGTTAGTTATTTTTCCGTTTCTGTCGATTCCTGATACACAGTAGACACCCTGCGACGGCAATGCTTTCTGATAAAATTGTTTTCTCATGACCGCCTACAGATAAAAAAGGCGGGGTCGGCAGTCCCCCGCCAACAGTCTGTTACCGCTTACTTAGATCAAACCAGACCTCCACTAAGTTCTCGCAAGTAGTGTTTCGCATCTTGAATGGTCTGTGCAGGAAGGATGCCGTCCTTCATGTCTTTCTCGACCAGATCGATGAACGTCTCTACTCTTGCTCTACGCTCTTCGCGTATGCCTTGACCTCTGAACCATGAATACACCGTAGTCCGTGAAGTCTCAAGAACTCTAGCAACGTAAGCCGCAGGAAGGTTAGCCTCGACACACGTGCGGCCAAGTTTTACCCCCAAACGGTTAGGGTCTGACTTTTGCAATTGCAAAAGGAACTTGTAGTCGTATGAACGAGGCATACTGACTCCTTACTTCTTAGACCACTTCTTGACGATATCCGACACATCAGCAGCGGGAGCCGCTTCAGCCTTCTTCGGAGAATCGCGCAAGGCAGGTTCGGCCACTTCGACCGTCTCCTTGTTGGACGAATCACCGCTATCGTCAGCCTGAAACACCGTCATCTTGACAGCCATTTCAGCAGCAGTGGAATCTTTCTGGCGCTGAATCGCATCAAAATCTGCTTGCGGCACAGGCGCGATGGGCGAGAACAGCAACTTCGGAACAGGCGACTTCGTGTCGAACTGCATCTTGGTGATGACGCGCCCCGCCGAGATGTTGTTATTAGCAAGCATCTGGATGTACGGACGGAACGGCCACTTGCCACTCTCTTCCTTACCGAAGGCCGACGTAGCCGGAAGAGACAACTGCATTACATCTCCACTAGGATCTTGCGGCAGAACCACCGCAGTACGCCACGAGAGACGGCAAGCAGCACCGCTGCCACCCTGACCGCTGCCCTTCACAGACCATTGGCACTTCTCACAAGCCGAAGCCTGTGGGTTCTTGACCTCTTGGTCAGGCGTCTTGGAATCAGACGACCAACAGATAGGAGCAGCCTTCTCACCTTCCTTGTAAGAACCTGCGTAATAGGTGCGGCTAGGATTGTGCGCCATCTTCACGAAGATCACGTTCATGTGGCGATCTTCAATAGCGCCGATTTCCTTACCACCCGCATACTTGCGGAACACCCCACCCTTGATGGAGATGCGCTTGATGCCGCCACCGCCACCACCTGCTACTGCACGGGTGTCATCGTCCACGCCGCCAATGACGGCGAGTTCGTTCTTCAGACTCGCAATGATATCGTTACTCATACAAACCTCACTTGCTTGCTTTACGTACTGATACGCCGTATTCACGCATCACGTTGATGCCGGGCGGCAACCCGTCACCATCATGGTTGCTAAGAAACTCCCTGAAATTGCTCTGATGGATACGCCGCTCAAGCAGATGAGGCGCTTCATTGGTCAGAACAAAGTTATAGAAGTTGTCCCAATCTTGGCAGAAGAACCGCTCGTTGAGTTTACGCATCACCGTGCCGTGACTCGTCTTGATACTGTCAGCGTTCACAGCGTTACAGACATCGAGCAGCGCGGATTCTAACTTCACCATCTCCGCTTTCAACGCCTCGTCCTTGCTCTCGTATTCACGAAGCAACAAATCTCGTTCATTACGAAGCGAGATGTAGGCTTCCACCAATTCCTCTGTGTTAATAGAACTCATATCTCCTCCACTTCGTCGTTTGAGTTATCCAACTCTTGTTTGTACAGATCCACCAACTTTTGATGAGAGTCCACCTTGCCCTGAAGCAAGTTGTACATCTTGCGCTCTACGTCAGAGCCTTGCAGATGGACGACAGTCATCTTGTTCTTTTGCCCCACACGGTCGATGCGCCCAATACATTGAAGGTACGTCTCGACTGACATCACCGGAGACCAAAACACAATCGTGTCTGCGGCAGTTAGCGTGATGCCATGTGCGGCTGATTGAGGCTGAATTACAAGCACTCGCGGGTCATCGTTAGTTTGGAACAAAGATATGATCTCCGTCCTTCTATTCGCAGACACCGAGCCTTGTATCACCTCTGAACTAACACCCTCCTGATTCAAAAAATTTCGGACTACATCAATCGTGTGTATGTACGGAACGAATACTACAACTTTGTTTGACGTTTCGTCAAGCACATTTTTCAACTCGCTGAGCCGTGGCTTGATGTCAAACTCGATGACTTGATGCTTGTCGGTGTATACCGCACCGCCGCTGATCTGTAGAAGTTTGCTCAGAGATGCGGCTGCATTGACGGCGGACACTTGCTCACCAGCAGTCTCGATTAAAAGTTGCTGCTTCAATTCTTTATAGTATTTAACTACCTGCGGGGTCAAAGGTACTTCGCGTGTCTGATATGTGATGTCTGGAAGATCCAGACATTCGCGCTTGGTGAATCTGATCGCAGGTTGCAGCGCGTTGTGTACTTCTTGTTGAGCAGTTACTTTCGGTGCCCAACGGAACCGAGACAGTTGGTACATCACCTTGTCGCGCCACGCACCGGAGAACTTCGGTACCCGCTGCGGCGATATAAGTTTCGCCAGTCCAAACGCATCGACCGGAGACTGCGAGGCAGGAGTACCCGTCATCATCCAAAGTCTTGTGCTTGGCGTGATCAACTTAGCCAGAGCCTTCCACCGTCGTGTATTAGAAGACTTATAAGCGTTGGCTTCATCGATGATGATCAAGTCGAACTTCGCTTCCTGAAGTTCCTTGAATACAACGTGCGTACCATCGTAGTTGATGATGGTGAAGTCAAACCCTTCGTCCAGAATCTTCTTTCGTTTAAGACTTGTACCGTGGGCTACGCCACAGGTACGGTGCATAGCAGTCTTGAAGATGTCCGCTTGCCACGCAGACTGCATGATCGAGAGTGGACAGATGACCAACACTTTCTTGATCAACCCCAAGTTCATGAGGTAGTCAGCGGCCCAGATCGCAGCAGAGGTCTTTCCGGTTCCTGCCTCGTTGAAGCAGAAGGCGCGTTGCCTGAGCGAGAGAAACGATGCGGTGTCTTTCTGATGTTTGAACGGCGTATACAACCCCGGCCAGTCGTAGTCACGGAAGATCGGTGAAGGCACATCAGGAATCTTCGGGTCTGGTTGTCCGGCGTCAAAGATATGAGCAAGTCGTTCGGCTTCGTCCTGTCCCCAGTACACAGCCACCTGACGCTTCGTGCCGTAGTCTGCGAGTAACTCGCACTTCTCAATCGATTGAATAGCGGAGTCAGCAATACTATAAGGAACCGTGACTTTTAAGAGCGTGTTTTCTACGATTTCCATGACTTCACTCGTTAAATAGGAAGGCCCGTCACGTGGGCCAGACGGTTGATGCTCAGGGTGGAGGCGACGAGAAGGTCGTTTGGCACTGCCATCAACTGACGCGGTTGAGCGGTGTTATGAATCCGCATAGGGAGAAAAGAGGGTGAGACAAAACTCCCCGTCAATACACACTCACGCCTTGTGCCTGACGGAGTTAAGTTATAGCACAGCACGGACACTACTTCATCTTGCCGTTGGACTTACGAGCGAATGAACGATTTTTCGACGGTGCTACCAGTCGGGTGCCGGTCTTGTTGCTGCCACCCTTGGAGAGCGGGACTACGTGGTCGATGTCCTTGCCCTTCCTACTGATACCTTTCTTATCGTATTCGTTTCTAGCACGTTGGCGTTCCATACGGCGCTCATGTTCGCCGCGCTTCAACTGCATCTGGTACTCGTGCTTGTAGGGTCGTGGTGATTTCGTGTACGGCATTTGTAATTCCTTATCTGTGTTTATAGAACTTACAACTATCTACAGGACACCAACCGCAGAGACCATTCGGAGATGGAGGCCACAGAGAGTTCTCGTAAGATAGTTCAAGCCTACCAACGTCATGGTTGAACGGTTGCCACATGTTGTCGATCTGATCACGGTCGTACTCTTCAGGTATGAAACTGTTCTTCAATACAAACAACAGCCCTGCTTTGATCCTAGTCACTTCTGGGAAGTGGGCGTAGGTCATCAGCGCCATAAGTTTCAACTGCTTCGGGTCTGGATATCTGTTGCTGCCTGTCTTGTAGTCAATGATGTACGCAGTCGCACCATCAACAATGAGTAGGTCAACGATACCTCTTACCCAACGCTCCTCCGAATCAAAGTCGCACACACGCCTGTCACGGGTGAGCGCCATCTTGTGTTCCGCATACTTATCACCGGGGATAGCAAGTAACTCGTCCAACACAGGTTGGATGAACTGATAGTTCTTTGCGAGTGGCTTGCCGTCACGGGTGTAGTCTTCAAGTGCCTTGTGTACCTCGTTACCGTAGAGCATCTGCTCCGTAACTTTTTTAGAGTAATCACGCGCTACCTTCGTGTGGTAGTACTGCTTCGGGCAGTTCAAGAACTCCTTGAGACTGCTGTAACTCCATTGAACCATTAACACTCCCCATATGACTCACCATATTTCGCTTCGCAAGCGACAGGTAAGCCTGTAGCCCATGAAGGAGGAGTAGACATTACTTGTGTTATAAATGCAACTGCTTGATCTTTATCAGATTTAGGCGCGACGATGACCGCTGCGTCATGCACAGTCAGGACTGGTCGGTACCGCTCCTTTATAGCAAGCATCTGCTCACCGACGATGATTCGTGCGAGTGCCTGAACCACGTTCTCAACCATGGCCCCGCCCCATATGGATACCGTTCCCTTGCGCGAGTCATAAACGATCTTGTCGTCTTCGTTGCGTAAGTTGGGATAGCGTATGTACAGACCATTTGGTAACTTAATTCCAGCGACGGTTATTTCCACGCATTTATTGGCCCCGAGGTAAAAAGATTTTTTGCCCTCCGGCCACGACATCATGCACTCAAGGGCGTAGTCGCACTCCCGCCAGAGTTCCACGATCTTGTCATTAGAATGTCTATACAGATCGACGATGCGCTTGCACTCGTCATCCGGCAGGTCAGCCCCCGGCGGTTGGGTCTTCAGCGTGTGCTGAAGTTTCTTGGCCCCTGTGCCGTAACCCAATCCAAGGATGCAAGTTTTACCGACGAAGCGTTCGACCGGGTTCTTCTTACTGATGTCCTGCTTGTAGATCTTGCTTGCAAATATGGAATAGACATCCTGATTTGCACGGAACTGCTCGGTGACATCATCCTGTCCCGCTAACCACGCCAGCACACGGGCTTCAATCTGTGATGAGTCACAGTTAATTATGATGTGGTCTTCTGGAGCGGTGATCGAATTCTTCAGGGTCTTTTTCTTCTTGTCACGGCTAGGAAGGTTCTGGAAATTAACCGAATCAGTACCGGCCCACCGACCCGTGTGAGCGCCGTAATACTTGAGCGGGATAGGTAGCCGACCGCGATTCCTAGAACCAATACCGATAAAACGATCAATGCGCGACTCCTCGATGGTGGACTTAGTACCCAACCGTACCGCGCACAGTTGTTGTATGAACGGATCGTCATGCTCCGTCAGCGCGATAAACCCCTCGTCGTTCTTGGCAAGGGCGTAGGTCTCCTTGCCGGTAGTCAGGCTCGTCTTCATGGGCGGCTCGATGCCGAACTCCTTGAGGACTGCTGCAAACTGCGGGTTACTAGCCAACTTCTTGCGTACATCTTCTGGCGTATCGCATCCCAACCGACTTTGCAACCCCTCCAGAAGTACGAGTTTCTCATCCTTGATTTCATCTAACCGCTGTGCTAGGAGCGCATCGTCTACACACAACACCGGCTGTGTATACATACGCAGAGTCATGTCTATCAGATCTAGTTCCGACTGAGGGAAATAGTCGGACATCAAGACGTTGAATAACTTGAACGTCAGGGCTACGTCGTTGACGCAGTACTCACCGTACCTAGCAAGTTCATCAGGAAGAAAGTCTGTGCGCTTCTTACCGAGGGCGTTCACGACCTCCGTACCTTTCTTACCCAACGCATAACGCTCTGCGAGTTTAGCCAACGAACCACCGGCATCAACGCCGTGGATCGCTCGTGCCATACACAGCGTATCGAAGTAATACGCAGGAGTGATACCGAATACGAATGACAGTATGCCGCCATCGAACTGCGTGTTGTGACACAGCAGCGCGGAATCAGACCAGTCGATTTCGTCTAGTGTCTGTTTGATTTCTTTATGAGTTCCTGTAAACCAACGCGGCTCGCCGTCGTCGATTTTTATACCAACGCCAATAACTTCAAACCTAGGATCACGTATGTACTCTTCAGTCGTCAGTTTGCTGAGGCTGAAGTCCCTGTCGTAGTAGGTCTCAAAATCGAGCGTGATGAAACTCATTTGACTTCCTTGGGTATGTTGTAGTCCTTCTCGACTACACCTTTCTCACGATTACCTACGAAACATGACCTGACGAAAGTCTGTGTGCCTGTAGATAGAGTGCGTAGGTGCGCTCGTCTGAAGTGATATCTGGGGCCGTCTCTATCAGACCCAACTGTGCTGCCTAAAGTTTCTTTCACCGTACCCGTAGGCAACTTGAGAACATGGTACTCAAACCCGCCTACACCTTTCTTCTCAAAAGTGCGTGAGCGTGTGTATGACTTTTCTTTTCTGGCTTCAAGAGTCGCACCGACACGTAACGAATGGCAAGTCTGAAAGAACGACGAAAGAGGCCAAGACATACTGTTACGAACCATCATCTTAAATTCAGGAGGCAGTTCACTCTCAGCGGCGACGGAAGTAATGTCATCTTTGAAGATGTTGTAGATATTACTCGGCATTTTGTATTCATATTTGTTTCCCCTGTACTCAATGTCCGGTGGAGTAAGAATGTTAAGGCCGTACTGCCCTACCACCCACTCACAATTCGGCCACCTACTGTATGGCTGTTTGAATTTACTGAAGTAAAATAACGCTACAGGAGTAGGATCACCCGGCCCGAACCCCGCCATGTCAATCTGAGATTGCTGCTTGAGGTCTATCACTAGCACCAAGTGAGCAGTAGGATTAGTTATAACTTTTGAACCGTGTCCAAAAGTCTGTACTTCACCATGGACTGTCGCTTCCTGTTTCCCCGTAACGGTTACAGGATATTCAATCGTAACAAGTGGAGCAGGTACACCTACAGATGACTGCGCTTCCTCTTTCGACGGTGCCTCCTCCCTAGATCTGTATATCTCACCATCTACCGGCAGTACAATGTGAACTGACTGCCTGATCAGATCGGCTAAAGTTTTGTGGACAAGTCTAGCGCCATACGGCAGCGGATCACCATATACAGGCGGCTTAGTGGCTAAGCACTCAAAATCCCGCACTATCTCAGCGGCGAATTGTGGGAGGTAATCTTTTTCTACTACGCTCATTGGTTCCACCCTTCTTTAGTTCACGTAACTCCTCTCGCAGCCGGATTATCTCGGCGCGACAGGCCCATAACACTCCACCAACAGTTAAGAATTTCAACTCAGTAGTAACCGATGCGTCATTCAATTGATCCGGCAGTTCCGCCAGTAGATCAAGAATGTCATCTTCAATGTTATTCACGACTCTTGCACCCATCTTGCATCTGTACTCGCGATGTCTTCGCGGCTGTCCCAACCGATGAATATCTTCACGAGTTCTGCCACTCCACCTTGTAGATGTTTCCCTCAAGATCAAAGTCGATG
>Ga0315909_10002578_pt1 | contig 23046 bp, 23 predicted proteins | sample LakEriMetagenome_11_FD_203527 | JGI IMG/M metagenome (GOLD analysis project Ga0315909, IMG submission 203527) | Freshwater fungal communities from buoy surface, Lake Erie, Ohio, United States - Buoy 2 MA125 | ecosystem: Environmental > Aquatic > Freshwater > Lake | place: USA: Lake Erie, Ohio...
TGGCCTTGTTTCGCGCATTGGTATCGAGCGAGTCGAAGCCATAGAGCGCAACAACGAAGTGACCAAGTGGACGCGGGAAGGGCTGCGAGCCATCAAAGCCGAGTACCAAGCCAAAGCAAACGAACTGAGAAAGGCCGCCGCCGATGAATGACCGCCTAAGCCCTAACGCAGTCCTAGACGACCTCCTAAGCCGCTGGCACCATTGGTGTTCAAGCAAGCCACCATCGCGGGGCTATGCGCCTAAGTCGCTCGTTTGCGGTGACTACAAGGTGAGCAGGCAGTATGACGACTCAAACGGGGCGCTAGACAGCGACCTTGAGAGCAGCACCATGCGAGCCGTTGACTTTCAGGTTAGCGAGATGGCCGACCCTTACCGCTCCTGCATTCATGCCCTTGCGCGGTCGCTTTCATGCGGCTATGCGGTGTGGACTTCGCCAAGGGTTCCATTCGAGCAGCGCAAAGAGACAGAGACAAAGGCGCGGCTGATGATTACGACAAGGCTCGTTGCGGCGGGGGTGATGTGAAAAAGTGTTTGACATGGCGGTTTTTTTAGCCTACGCTCTTTCCGTGGGCATAACTCCGCCCAAATAACAAGGCCCGCCCTGAGCAATCTCGGCGGGCTTTTTCGTTTTCGCCCGCGAGCATCGGCACACAAACCGCCTTAACCCTTTTCGGCAAGGCCGATTGCTCCGGGCTCCCCTCACCACTTGCCGGGCAGCGGCATGAAGCCGAAAGGCATGTATGTCTGCAAATACAAATGCGCCGAAACAGCGCGGCATTCCGTTCAAGAAGGGCGAAGTCGCAAACCCAGCAGGGCGGCCCAAAGGCTCGCGCAACAAGCTAGGCGAGGACTTCGTTAAGGCGCTTGCCGAAGACTTTGAGAGCCACGGCGTTGAAGTCATCGCAACAGTCCGCGCAGAGAAGCCAGACCAATACCTCAAGGTCATTGCCTCACTGCTGCCCAAGGAAGTGGAGATAAAGCGCACGTCGCTGGATGGACTAACAGATGACGAACTTGCCGCTGGACTTGAAGCTGTCCGCGCCCTTATTGGAGCGGGAATTCCTCCAGGAGATGGCGCGCAGGAAAGCCCGGGTCAGTCTCCCGGCGTGCATTGAGTACCGCCAAGCCGGCTACGCCCCCGCTCATCATCACAAGCTGCTGATTGAGCACCTAGAGGCTGTAGAGCGCGGCGAGATTGAGCGCTTGATGGTTTGCATGCCTCCGGGCAGCGCAAAGAGCACTTACACCAGCGTGGAGTTTCCCGCGTGGTTCTTAGGCCGCAATCCCAAGCTCTCGGTCATTGCAGCCAGTCATACGCAAGAGCTGGCAGAGCGGTTTGGCCGCAGGGTGCGCAACATCGTCAGCAGCGCAGAGTTTGACCGCGTGTTTGGCGTGTCAGTTGCAGAGGACTCAGCCAGCGCGGGCCGATGGGACACAAGCAAGGGCGGCGAGTACTTCGCGGCTGGTGTTGGTGGGTCGATTACAGGCCGGCGCGCTGACCTCGCAGTGATTGACGACCCGGTAAAGAGCCGGGAAGACGCAGACAGCGAGCGAAGCAGGCAAAAGGCTTGGGAGTGGTACACGAACGACCTCCTGACCCGCTTGAAGCCTGGCGCTCGTCAGATTGTCGTGATGACTCGATGGCATGAGGACGACCTAGGCGGGCGCATTCTGGAGCGTGAGCGCAACCGCTGGACGCTGCTAGAGATTGCCATGGAAGCCCTGCCAAACGACCCGCTAGGCCGCGCAACAGGCGAGCGTCTTTGGCCCGAGTGGTTCACAGATGACATGGTGAACGTGGCAAAGATGGACATGCGGGCATGGAATGCGCTTTATCAGCAGCAGCCAGCCGCAGACGTTGGGGACTACTTCAAGGCTGAATGGTTCAGCGAGTACGACAAAGCCCCCGAGCTTTTGCACGTTTACGGTGCCAGTGACTTCGCGGTGACTGAGGGCGGCGGCGATTACACAGAGCATGGAGTCTTCGGGCTCGATGCAATGGGCAATGTCTACGTGTTGGACTGGTGGCGCGGCCAGACTGCTTCGGATGTGTGGATCGAGCGGCAGTGCGACTTGATCGTTAAGCACAAGCCGCTTTGCTGGTTTGGTGAGTCTGGCGTGATTCGCCGATCCATTGAGCCGTTCCTACTCCGGCGCATGAATGAGCGCAAAGCCCATTGCCGTTTGGAGTGGGTCGCAAGCATTGCAGACAAGCCGAGCCGGGCGCGAAGCATTCAAGCCCTCGCAAGCATGGGCAAGGTGTTCTTCCCGGCCCAAGCCGCATGGAAGTCTGACGTTGTGGGCCAAATGATGCGGTTCCCGGCTGGCAAGCATGACGACGCTGTAGACGTAATGGGCTTGATTGGCCGAGGGCTGGAGTTTGTGAAGCCTCCGAAGCTGCGCGAGCCTGACCCAGAACCTGACGACGAATACGGCAGCGCCGGAGGATGGCTCGGATGAAACAAGGCATGCGCAAAGAAGGCCCGGCCAAGCTCAAGGTGGGCTATTCGCAAGCTGTGCCAACTCATCTGCGCGGCAAGGTGCGCGAGCTTTCCGGGGTGCTGGTGGACTCTGCAAGTCGTGGACATGGCGCCGCTTCTGCTTTGCTTGCCAAGGTCATCACCGAGGCCGACCTGAACCACATGGCCTTGTTGGTTGTGGTGGAGCCTTTCGACGATGAGCCGCTAGACCTTGCCGCTTTGTCGTCTTGGTACTCAAGACACGGATTCAAAACCATTCAAGATTCGCCGCGCATCATGGTGCGGCCAGCTAATCAATGACCGAAACACTCAAAGGCCAAGCCGCCGCAGACCTCCTTAAAGAGGCTCGGGACAGGCTCGCCATGTGCGTCATTGCCGAGGCTGACGACCGACGCGAGGCGCAGGAAGACTTCCGCTTCTTGGCTGGCGAGCAATGGCCCGACGACATGCGCAACTTGCGCCAAGTCGAACGCCGGCCCTGCCTCACGATCAACAAGCTGCCCGCGTTTGTGCACCAAGTTGTGAACGAGCAGCGCATGAACCGGCCAAGCATCAAAGTCCATCCAGTGGACTCAGGCGCAGATGTGGAAGTGGCCGAAGTCGAGCAGGGGATGATTCGGTACATCGAGTACAACTCAAACGCCGATTCAGCCTATGACACGGCGGTCAGTCACGCAACCATCGGCGGGCGCGGATTCTTCCGGCTCATCACTGAGTATTGCGACGAAGAGAGCTTCGACCAAGAGATCAAGTTCAAGCGCGTTCAAAACCCGTTCACGGTGTACTTTGACCCGTTCTCTGTCGAGCCTGACGGAAGTGATGCGCGGTTCGCTTTCATCTCCGACATCATGACCCGCGCTGAGTTCAAGGCGCAGTACCCAAAGGCCGAAGCGAACACAGCCGCAGCGCTGACCACGGGCGCAGGGGATCAGGCGCTAGTCTGGATCAGCGAAGAGACCGTGCGCGTTGCTGAGTACTACCGCGTCAAGACCACGCCTGCGATTCTGTGCCGATTGGAAGACGGCACCAGCGTTTGGAAAGACCAAGTGCCAGAGGGCGCGATTGTCGTCAAGGAACGCCAGAGCGAGAAGCGCGTGGTTCAGTGGTTCAAGATCACCGCTGCCGATGTGCTGGAGACAACCGAGCTTGTTTGCTCTTACATCCCGGTCTTCCCTGTCTACGGTGACGAGCAGTTAGTAAACGGGCGCATCCGTCGCAATGGCATGGTGCGCTTTGCCCGCGACCCGCAGCGGATGTACAACTTCTGGATGACGAGCGCCACCGAAGAGGTGAGCCTCCGACCCAAGGCCCCATTCATCGGGGCAGTCGGCCAGTTCGATACCAGCAAGAAGGACTGGAAAGCAGCGAATCAGCGCTCGTTCTCGTTCCTTGAATATGACCCGATCACGGTTGATGGCGTGATGGCTCCCGCTCCACAACGTCAGCAGATGGCCGATGTGCCCACTGGCGTTCTGGCGATGGCAATGCACGCCAGCGACAACATCAAGGCCACAACAGGCATCTTTGATGCGTCCCTAGGGGCTCAGGGCAATGAGACATCAGGCCGCGCAATCAACGCACGCCAGCGCGAAGGCGACACCGCTAATTTCCACTTCGCAGACAACCTGGCGCGCACGATCAAGCACGCAGGCCGATGCATCGTTCAGATGATTCCTCGCATCTATGACACCCAGCGAGTGGTGCGTATCTTGGGCGAGGACGACAAGATGGACATGGTTGAGGTGAACGCTCCGAACGTGGAGCAGAAAGCCACCAAGGAAGGCGCGATTTACGCAGTCCTCAATGACCTGACTGTCGGGCGCTATGACGTAACGATAAGCACCGGCCCAAGCTTCACCAGCAAGCGAGCCGAAGCAGCCGAGGGGATGATGCAGCTTGCCCAAGCTAACCCGCAAGTCTGGATGGCCGGCGCGGATATCTTGGTTCGCAACCTCGACTGGCCGGGGGCTGACGAACTGAGCGAGCGCTTTAAGAAGATGCTTCCTCCTGAGCTACAGGACAAGGAAGAAGGCGAAGGCCAGCAAGGCGCAATGCCTCCGCAAGTGCAACAAGTCTTGCAGCAGGCCGCGCAAGAGATTGAGCAGCTTCAAGGCGCTTTGCAAGAGGCCAAGTCCGGCATGGACGCGAAGCGATTGGACGCAGAGACAAAGCTCCAGATCGCGCACTCTCAGCAAGAGACTCAGCGATACATCGCGGAAATCAACGCCGATGCGAAGAAGGACGTTGCAGAGCTGGCCGGCGCAATCCAACTCATGGCGAAGAAGTTGGACGTTCCCCTGTCGCTATCTGGCGAAGTCGAAGAAGACTTGACCGAGCCAGAGGCCGAGCCGGAGCAAAAGCCCGACCAAATGCTGATGCTGGCCGACGCAATCGCCGCCGCGCTGTCTCAGAACAAGCCCGCCAAGTCCCGCAAGCGCATGAGCATCGTTGCCCCGAGTGGCGCGGTGTATCAAGGCGAGATTGCCGATGAAGACGAGCCCGACGAAATGAGCATGAACGGCGAGGGCTTCTAAATGCCGATCACCGTAATTGCAACGCAGAAAGTAGCCGGCAGCACTGGCGGCACCACGCCTGCGTTTAACTCGACCGGAGCCAACTGCATCGCGGTTTGGCTGGCCTATGGCGGCTCGCCAACGGTCACTGACAACCAAGGCAATACCTACACCGCCGAGACGCCACGGACAAACACCGTGGCGGGTCGGTGGTACTACTGCCTGAACGCCACTGTTGGAGCAAGTCACACCGTCACCATCGGCGGCGGCAGCACTGTTTCTTCGTGCGTTGTCTATGCCCTGGCCGGCGTTGCCACGACTGCGGCTTACAGCAGCCCTGGCGGCACTGACATTGCGAGCGGCACGGCGGCATCCTTCGGCGCAGCGTTTACCCCGCCAGAAGATAACTGCATTGTCTTGATGGGTGCGGGCCTTACGACCCCGACCATTACAGGCGTCACAGGCGCGAACGGCTGGACGATTGACCAGTGGACTTCAGGTGTCGGCGGCACGAATTACGGTTCCGTCGTCGGCTACAAAATCCAGACGACGGCCACGCAAGTACCGATTTCTCAGCAGTTCGCAACGTGGACGAACAGCGCTGCGGGTGTTTGCGTTCCTGCCATCTTCAAGGCTGCACCCGCAGGCGGAAGCCTGACCATCTCCACGCCGGCAGCGTTTGAGGTTCACCAGCGCAGCGGCACCACCGGCAGCATTCAAATCACCGGCTCGGTGAGCGGCTCGACTGAAGACATTGAAGCCAGCTTCAACGGTGGCGCTTACGTCACCATCGCAACCGCAGTTGCCCCAGGCTCATTTAGCGGCACGCTGACCGGCCAAGCGCAGGGCATGGGCACGCTCACTGTGCGCAAGAAGGTCACCATCGCAGAATCTGCCACGGTCGCAAACGTGGGCATTGGCGATGTGTTCGTGGTGGGCGGCGACTCGATCAGCGAAGGGCGCGGCACCAATGCGCAGAACTTCGGCGGCTCGATCAATGCGGCTTGCTTCCGTCAGGACAACCTCTGGAAGATCGGCAATGACGCGGTTGACACCGGCACAAGCATCGGGTCGCATTGGCCCATCTTGGCGCGTCGCATCATGGACGATCAGTCCGTGCCTGTTGCGTTCATCAGCGTCGGCACTGGCTCAACTGACGTTGCGGGCTCCAACAACCAATGGGCCAAGCCGAACAGCAGTTACGGCCAGCTCACCACACAAGTAACGAATTCGACCGTTGCCAGTGTTCGCGGGGTGCTGATGCACCTTGGCCCCAATGCCGTGGTGAACGCGACCACACTGAGCAAGGCCACGTACAACGCAGCAATCGACACGCTCGCAGCAAACTTGGCCGCTGATGTTGTCAGCGCTCCGAAGCTGCATTTGGGCATCTTTGGCGAAGTAAGCACCGGCAGCCCGCCCGATCGAGTCGCAGCGCTTAACAACCTGCGCGGCGCAATCATTGAGGCGACGAACGACAACGCCAACGTGTTGCCCGGCCCTTGCCTGATTGAGCTTGACTATGCGGATGGCGTGCACCCTCAGAGCGATGCAGCTTTGCAAGCGGTGGCAAATCGCTGGTGGGTTGCGCTCAAAGCCTCATTGTACGGCGGCAGCGGCGGTCGCGGCCCTCGCTTGTCCTCTGCGGTTTGGAACCTTGCCCGCACAGAGCTAACCGTTACCTTTGACCGGGCGCTGAAGACCGGACTGAGCCACGCCACGCAGCCTTGGGCGATCAGCGACAACGGCAGCGCAATGACGATCACTGGCGTTGCCTATGGCGGCGGCGCAAACGATCTCGTCATCACAACCAGCGTTGCAGCAACCGGCCCGGCTGGAACGAGCACGCTGACGTTTGCAGGCGGTGATACGGCAGTGGGGCGCGTTGTGCCCATGTCGGCAGACATCACGTTGCCCGGCTCGGCTGGCGTCACGCAGATCCCAGCCGAGCCGATCTACACGGCAGCGGTGGGCGAGTTTGGCTCGCCTGTCATCACGACCAACCCGAACAGCCAAACGGTTAGCTCGGGTGCGGCTGCTTCGTTTGTCGCATCGGCAACGGGCACTCCGACTCCTACGGTGCAATGGGAGCGTTCCACCAATGGCGGCGGCTCTTGGTCTCCAGTCTCAGGCGCAACGAGCGCCACCTACGCCCCGACGACAACCGTAACGGGCGGCATTGCCAACAACGGAGACCAGTTCCGCGCTGTGTTCAGCAACACAGGCGGCACGGCCACGACCACGGCGGCAGTGCTTACGGTCAATGCAGCCTCTGCGATTGGCCGTCCTGCGAGCGACACCAGCAACAGCGGATGGACTCCAAGCACCGGCACTGAGCTTTACGCCATGCTGGACGAAGTAACGCCGAACCCTGCGGATTACATCGTCGCAACGACCCTTGGCGCGACTTGTGAGCTAGCCCTGAGCGACACAACCTATCCGGGCTCGGCGACTCAGACGGTAAGTTTCAGAGCGTCATCCAGCACTGGGAACAGCGTCATCGTGCGGCTCAAAAACACCGCAGGAGCCGCGGTGCGATCTCAGACTCAAGTGCTCACGGCGACTGACACGCTTTACTCCTTCACCCTCACGGCTGGAGAGGTTGCAGCCATTACCTCCGGCGCCCTGAGCGTCATTCTGGAAAGCGCCTGACATGAGCGCAACCGGAACGGCAACGATTGATTTTGGCGCGCACCCTGGCAGCAATGAAGCCAGCGTGACGGTTACAGGGCAGGCCGCGATTCTGGCAACGAGCAAGGTTGAAGCCTTTGTGATGGGCGACGACACAAGCCTAGACCACACGGCAAGCGATCACCGCTATTTGCTGACGTTCGCGGCGCTTTCCTGCGGCACCCCAACAGCGGCAACGGGTTTCACGATCTATGCACGCTCACACGAAAAACTAACCGGGCGCTTCTCGTTGCGCTGGGTTTGGGTTGATTAACAAAGGTTTCAGCTATGGCACTCGACGCAAACATTCGCGGCACTTCAAATCTTGCAGAGGTGGCGCTAGGCGGGCAACTTCTCGTTCAGCCTGAGACCAATGCGACCGACTACCCCGAGCGAATCGGTGGGATGAAGCATTACGGGGCAAACGACGAAGGAGACGCTACGGGCGTGGTGCGGCTTGCCTCGCCAGAGGTTGATGTGGACTTTCGCCAGCGCGTCAGCCAAGACCTGATTCTTGATGACCACATCTTCAACTACACCGCGCAGGACACCGGCAAGCACTTGTCGGCAGCCGGCACGATTGCATCAACGTGGACGGTTGGCAACTTCACCACCAACAGCGGCAACACCGCAGCGCCTGCGGCTGGCTCGTTTGCTGGCATTGCGACGTGGGCCATGTTCCCAAACACCGGAACGCAGACCCTTAGCGCTGACGTTACGGCAGCATTCAGCGCGCAGCCGACGACTAACACGTTCATTGAGTTCGGCTTTGCTGGCGCGTCTTATGTGCCTTCTGCTGCCGCCCCGACTGATGGAGTGTTTGCGCGTCTCGACAGCGCAGGCTTGAAGCTGGTCGCGGTGAACGCTAGTACCGAAACGGTAGTTGCCGCCCCGCTTGCCAATGGAACGGGCGTTTGGGCCTACACAAACGACAAGAAGTACCAGTTCATCATCTACCTTGGTGGCGTGGTCGCCCAGCTTTGGGTGAATGACGGAACCGGCGCGATTCTTTTGGCAAACATCCCAATGCCTGCCGCGCAAGGTCGCATCGCATCGGCTCAAGGGATGCGGTTCTTCTTCAACCAGCGCGTGACGACTGGCGCAGCAGGCGGCGCGATTCAAGGCAAGCTCGGCGCGTACAACGTGCGCTTGGGCGGGAGCAACGTCACCAGCACGATCAGCACTCAGGGCAACCGGATTTTCGGCAGCTACCAAGGCGCATCAGGCGGCACGATGGGCACCGCTGCACGGTTCGGCACGATCACCACCGGCAACGAAGCCAACGTGACCGCAGCAGTTCCGACGACCACTACCGCAGCTCTTGGCTCGGGGCTTGGCGGCACGTTCTGGGAGACCGTGACCCTGGCAGTTAACACGGACGGCATCATCATGTCGTACCAAGTGCCGGCTGCAACGGTCAGCATTCCGGGCCGCAGGCTGGTGCTGCGTGGCATCTACCTGAACAGCTACGTTCAGACCGTGATTGTTGGCGGCCCCTACACCGCTGAATGGTTCTTGGCGTTCGGACATACAGCAGTGTCACTAGCCACAACCGAAGGCGCAGCAACGAAAGCGCCGCGACGTATTGCGTTGCCGTTTGTCCAGCAAGTAACCGCCGCGCAGGCAGTAAACACGACCGTTGCGCAGCCCCAGACCTTTTGCGACTTTGGCGATGCGCCTATCTTCATCAACCCCGGCGAGTTTCTGCAACTCTGCACGCGCCACATCGGCACGGTGGGCACATCGGGAACCGTTGTTCATCGCGTGACGCCGGTTTACGGCTGGGAGTAATCCTTGTCCCTGCTGCTTGGGTTAGCAGGCGCACCAGCCGTTGACGTTAAGGTCTCGTGGCTTGAGTTTGACTCAGGCGGCACCCCGATTGATGTCAAGGTTTCGTGGCTCCAGTTTGATTCAGCCGCAGCAGCCGCCGATGTTCGCGTTTCATGGCTGGCCTTTGACACGCAAGCGCCTAGCGCCGACGTTCGGGTTTCGTGGCTCCAGTTCGATACGCAGGCTACGCCAGAGCCAGAGCAGACACTAGGCGGCGTCACAAGGCGGCCATTCCCGCAAGTCCAGCGCAGGCGGGAAACCGAGGAAGAGAAGCTAGCCCGGCGCATTGAACAGGGCATCGTCAGGGCCGCAGAACCGGAGCCCGTTGCACAGCCTGTTGCGGAGCCTGTTCCCGATGGCCTCGCAGCAAAGGAGCGGCAGCTACAGCGGCGCATCAAGCGCGCACAGGCTGCCAATCAGCAAGCGCTTGAGTACATCGAAGCAGCGACCGCGCAAGCCCTGGCGGCGCAGATCGCAGACGAAGAGATAAGGCGCATTCAAGCAATCCGCGCCCAAGAGACCGAAGAGGCAGATATTGCTTTCGTGATGGCGTTGTTAGCTAACGCCTAGAACCAAACAACAGCGCAGAAGAACCGCCCCCGAGGCGGTTTTTTTACGCCTGCACTTTCCCAACCACTGACCGGGGTAGCCGGCTGACATGAGCACTGAACCAGAAACCGTCGAACTGGCACCGACGCAAAACACGCCTGAGCCGACGCAAACCGCCCCGGAAGTCGTCACCCCGGAAGTCAATGAAGCCAAGCAAGACGACGAGCAGAAAGCCGACGCCTCGAAAGAGGACGACGCTGAAAAGGCCCGCCGTGCGATGCAACGCCGCATTGATAAGCGAACCGCTGACCTGTACCGGGAGCGCGCTCAAAACGAGCAGCTCGCGCAAAGGCTAGCGGCATTGGAAGGCCGCATCAGCGGCGAGCCTGAGCAGCAGGCAAAGGACGTTGATCCGCACGCACTCGCACGCGAGATTGCAACCGTGGAACGCGTCACCGAGAAAGCCAACAGCATCGCCCAAGACGGTGAAAAGCGGTTCAAAGACGGATTCCGAAGCGCACTGGAAACAGTCGCCGAAGAAGCCGGCCCGCTCTTCAACCAAAGGGGCCTGCCAACCGCGCTTGGTGAAGCAATCCTCGAATCGGACGACGCCGCAGCGCTGTTGCACCACTTGGGAACTAACCCAGATCTGGCCGCTGAACTGAACGGCCTTTCACCGGCTCAGCTTGGCCGACGCATCGAACGCTTTGAAGCGCAGATGAAAGCCAAGCCGCAACCGAAACCCGTGAGCAAAGCACCCGAGCCTGCCCGCCCGATCAGCGCAAGCCGATCAAGCGGAAACCTCGCCGATCTGCCGATGGATGAATACATCGCAAGCCGACGAGCGCAAGGCGCTAGGTACTAGCCCACGCAATCACCACACGAACCGCCTCCGGGCGGTTTTTTCGTTTCTGACTAGGAAAAATCATGGCGAATACTCTCGCAACCTGCACCATCCTTGCCAAAGAAGGCTTGGCCGTTCTCGAAAACATGCTCTCTTTCAGCGCCGGTGTAAACCGTAGCTGGGAAGAAGAGTTCGATGGCAACCAGTCTCGCGGCTACAGCCCCGGCACGACCATCAACATCAAGCGCCCCCCGCGCTACACCTACCGCTCGGGCCGCGTTTCGTCGCCCCAGAGCACCGTGGAAACGACCATTCCGCTGACCTTGGCGCAAGGCGGTACGGACATGTCTTTCTTGTCGATTGAGCGCACCCTGAGCCTGCAAGCGATGGAGCAAAAGCTCCAAGCCGCAATGGCAACGGTGGCGAACGAGATCGACCGTCAGGGCTTGTTGATGGCGTATCAAAACACCTTCAACGTCACCAACCCAACGGGCGCTCTGCCGACCACCACGCAAACGGCTGTGAACATCTTCACCGATGCAAACCGCCGCCTTGACGAGATGGCCGCACCGCGTGACAAGCAGCGCCAGATGGTGGCAGGCCCCGGCCTGAACGCCGGCTTGGTCTCTGGTTTGTCGGGCTTGTTCAACGCCCAACCGAAGCTGGAGAAGCAGTACGGTACGGGCCTTGTGGTTGACTCGCTGGGCATGAACTTCGCAATGGATCAAAACATTGCGACCCACACCAACGGCGCAGCCACTGCAACCAACATCAACGGCGCGGGCCAAACCGGCTCGACCATCACCGTTGCTGCTGTTGCTGGCGGCACGTTGACCCGTGGCACGGTCATCACCCTGCCTGGCGTGTTTGCGGTGAACCCGCAATCGCGTCAATCCACTGGCGTGCTGGCTCAGTTCGTGGTGACTGCTGATGTGGTGGCTACCGCTACCTCGATCCCAATCAGCCCCGCCATCGTGACGACTGGCGCATTCCAGAACGTGACCGCATCGCCGACCACTGGTCAGCCTTACGTCATCGTGGGCGCTGCCTCGACCGCTTACCAGCAAAACTTGGCATTCCACAAGGATGCCTTCACGCTGGCTTGCGTTCCTTTGTGGGCTCCCCCAAGCGGCAAGGGCGTGATTGATAGCTCGACTGCCTCTTACAAGGGCATGAACCTGCGCGTCATCCAGTTCTATGACGGCGTGCAGGACAACTCGATCTTCCGCTTCGACGTGTTGTTCGGATGGGCAGCTACCTATCCGGAGCTGGCTAACCGCATCTACAGCGTCTAACGCAAGCCCTACAGGGTGAACCAAAGGGGGCTTCGGCCCCCTTCCTTTTTTCAGGGCACGACATGACAACAGCGCTTGAAATGATTAGCTCGGCCATGAGGCTGGCAAACATCCTCGGTGAAGGCCAACAGCCATCAGGGGATCAATCGAGCCAAGCCCTTGCCGTGCTCAATGAGATGCTGGATTCGTGGGGCATTGATAGCCTCATGCTCTACCGTACTCCAAGCACTCAGGTGACGCTGACACCCGGGCAGGCCACTTACACGATTGGCACTGGCGGCCAGTTGAACGTAGAGCGCCCCGCCGAAATCAGCAGCATGTACGTTGATTACCAAGGCATCTCGTTTCCGATGTACGAGGTGAACCAGGACGAATACAACCTCATCACGCTCAAGACGCTGAACCAGACCTTTCCCCGGTTCTTTCTCTACGTGAACGACTACCCTTTTGGCCGGCTCACTGTGTGGCCGACGCCAATGAACGCCAATGCGCTGACGTTCAGCGCTGACCGTGTTCTGAGCAACATCCCAACGGTGGGCACAACGCTTGTCCTGCCTCCCGGCTACGCCAAAGCCGTGCGATACAACTTGGCGATGGAGCTTTGCCCCGAGTACGGCAAGGAGCCTTCTCCCTCCTTGGCGCGGACGGCAAAGGAGTCAAAAGCCGATATCAAGCGCGCCAATCATGTACCTGTCGTCTCCGAGTTTGACCCCGCGCTAACGGGCACGGCGGGCGGCTTGGCTGGCTTTCTGAGCGGGTATTGAGCATGCTGCCTTTCGTTGGGCCTAGCTACGAACTTCTGAACAGGAAGGCCAGCGCACAGCGCTCGGTGAACCTGTACTTGGTCGGCATGGAGACACCATCCAAAGTGTCTTTCATCATGCAGGCCGTCGATGGCTTGTCCCCGTTTGCATCGCTAGGCGCCGAGATTCGCGGCTCACTTGAAGCAAATGGCCGCACCTTTGTGGTGGCGGGCTCTGTGCTTTATGAGTTGTTCGCTGATGCGAGCAGCGTAAGCCGTGGCGCATTGCTGACCAGCTCCGGGCCAGTCGAAATGGCTTGGGGTACGACTGAGCTTGTATTGGTTGACGGTGTAAACGGCTATGTGCTGAACCTGAACACCAATGCCTTTGGGCAGATCACATCTCCGGCGTGGCTGGGGTCTAACCGGGTGGCTTACCTTGATGGCTATTTCATCTTTGTAGACCCGGGCACACAGAAGTTTTATTGCTCGGCCATTGACGACGCCTCAAGCCTTGATGCCCTTGACTTCGCAAGCGCTGAAAGCACGCCGGACAACATCAATTCACACATTGTAGACCATCGGGAAATCTGGCTACTTGGCGACCTAACAACCGAAGTCTGGTTCAACGCTGGCGGCTCTGACTTCCCATTCGCTCGCAATCAGGGCGCAATCATTGAAGTTGGGTGTGTTGCCACCTTCTCAGCGCAAAAGATCGACAACGGCCTGATGTGGGTGGGCCGGGATAAGAACGGCTCGGGGATCGTCTACCGCTCCAACGGCTACCAAGCCCAGCGAGTGAGCACGATTGCCGTGGAAGAGGCTTTGCAGGCATCCAGTGACCTCTCCCAAGCCGTGGCCTATGTCTACCAGCAAGACGGGCAAACGTTCTACACGGTGAATGCCCCGGGCGTTCCATCATCTTGGGTGTTTGAGGTGTCTACGGGGGCATGGCATGAGCGCTGCGACCTTGATGCAAATGGCGACTTCATGCAATGGCGAGTGACGAATCATGTCTATTCGCTTGGCATGCATTTGATGGGTGACGCGCTCGGCAACCTTTACAAGCTGGACAGGACGAAAAGCACCTTCAACGGCTCGCGCAGGAAATGCACCCGCATCAGCCCCCACAACGCCGCACCATCGCTTGACCGGCTCCAGTTCAGCGAGTTTGCGCTCGATTGTTCAACGGGGCTTGCAGGCCAAGGTATCGCCCCAGTTGCCGAGCTTTCTTGGAGCGACGACGGCGGCATGACGTTTGGGAACCCTGTGCAGCGCTCAATCGGGCGTGTTGGGCAGTACCTGGCCCGGGTGAACTGGAACCGCCTCGGCACGGCTCGGGATCGTGTGTGGCGGCTGGATTTCAGCGATGACGCGCCTTTCTCGATCATCAACGGGGTGGCGCGGTGAGCCTCCCGCAGTACAGCGCACCCAATGCGCCATTTGTCGGGCCTGATGGTCGCTTGACCTACGCCGGAAACGCATTCCTTCGCCAAGTCTGGGAGCGCTTAGGCGGCGCTGATTCGTGGAGCGTCAGCGACTTGATGAACGCCCCGGCGCAATCAAGCGCTGCGCTGGATGTGCTGGCATCGGACGTTGAAGCGGTAAAGGTTTCGACGCAGATTGCAGAGCTTCAAGCCTTGGTGGCCGAGCTTTCAAAGACTGACATTGAGTCGCAGATTGCGCAACTTAGAGAGCAGGTGGCCTATATGGGCATGAGGCGCAAACGGGTCATCTCGGGGTCTATCGCCATCACCCCCGGCAATTCCACAGCAACTTTCACGATCAGCCCGGCCCTGTCTTCGCTTGACATGGCAGACCTTCGTTTCTTGGGGTTTAACCACGGCTCCGACGCCAACGGGTCAACGGCTGAAACCGCGATTGAACTGACCAACACCACGACCGTGACAGCGCGGCGCACCACGACCGCCAATACATCAACGGCCTACTTTCAGATCACGGAGTACACCCAATGACAGTCACCGCAAAGTGCCTGCTTGAATCAACCCAGCTTGCAGCATCGCAGACCACGCTTTACACAGCAAATGGACTGCGGGCAATTCTGGACAAGGTCAGCGCAACCAATGTGAGCGGCTCCGCTGCCACGGTGACGGTGAACCTAGTCCCGTTGGGCGGCACGGCTGGAGGTACGAACACCATCGTCAGCGCCAAGAGCCTGCAAGCCGGCGAGTCTTACGGCTTCCCTGAGCTGGTGGGCCATGTGCTCAATCAAGGCGGGTTCATCTCGGTCATTGCGGGCACTGCGGCGGCCATCAACCTGCGGATCAGTGGGCGCGAGGTGACGCAGTGAGCAACGCGGTAGAGCTAACCGGCGAGGCCCCAACGGCTGAGCAGATTCGGCGATTCGAGTCGGCCATGCTTGAAATGCCGCAAGTCGAAATCCCCTTAGAGCACACATTCGCTCCGGGCCTGTACGTTCGGACGATCACAGTGCCAGCCGGCGCGACTTTGGTTGGCAAGGTGCATGCCACTGACCATATCTTCATCATCAGCAAAGGCGATATGACGCTGGTATCTGAAGAAGGGCGCAGGCGCGTTCAGGCTCCGTTTCAGTGCATCGCAAAAGCCGGCATGAAGCGGGTTGGCTTTGCTCATGAGGAAACGGTTTGCACGAATGTTCACATTACATCTGAAACCGATCTGGCGCGGCTAGAAGCGGAATTGATCGTGCCTGAATCACTCCCAGCGCCAGCAGAAATGAAAGAGGTGGAATCATGTCTTGGGTAGCAGCAGCAGTGGTTGGTGGCGCGGTAATCGGCGCTAACGCATCAAGCAAAGCCAACAAAGCGCAAGGCGCGGCGGTTGACAAGTCGAACGCTCTACAAAAGGAGATGTACGACCAAACCAGGGCAGACCAAACCCCGTATCGAGAGGCGGGCTACAGCGCACTGGCGCAAATTCAGAACCTTTTGAAAAGCCCCGGAAGCATCACGCAAGACCCGGGCTATCAGTTCGGGATGGATCAGGGCACGCGGGCTCTTAACTCCGGCGCTGCGGCTCGGGGCATGACCTACAGCGGCGCGGCAGGCAAAGCCCTTGCGAGGTACGGCCAAGACTACGCAGGCACCAAGCTAGATCAGTCTTACAACCGGCTAGCTGGCATTGCTGGGCTGGGGCAGGTTGGCGCAAACGGGCAAAACAATCAGAACTATGGCAACAACGTTGGCAACAACATGATCGGGCTTGGTAACGCCCAAGGAGCGTCAGCCTTGCGCAGCGGTTCAATCTACAGCAACTCACTGAACCAGCTTGGGGCATGGGGTGCGCAGCGATGGGGCGGCGGAAATACGTTCAACGTGGATTCAAGCGGCGGCTACACCTACAAAGACCCAGGTTCTGTCGGGCCGTTCAAGCCTTAAGGAGCAGCAATGCCAGTTGACGCATCAATCTACAGCATCGGCGCAGAGCGCCCAAAGTCGATGCTTGAATATCAAGCTGAATTTGAAGACCGCGACACGCGCCGGCAGAGCAATAACCTGCTCATGCAAGGCCAGCGGCAGAAGTTGGACGAGTACGGGCGGGCGATTCGGTCTCAGGAGTCGATGCGCAACCGCCTGCAATCGCTCGCGCCTGACGCAAGCGACGATGACAGGGCAAACGCGCTCTACGCAGAAGGCACGCCGGAGGCCATCGCTATGGCTGAGAAACTCCGCAAGGCGGCAGACGACTCGCGCAAAACCAAGTCGTCCACGCTAAAGGATGACGTTGATTCTGAAAATAAGGTCGTGGCCGCTTACCGCGACATGATCGGCATGGTCAGCGATCCGCAAGCAGCCGCGCAATTGGTGACGGTGATGCACTCAGACCCACGCTTGAAGAACACGCCAATGGCCCGCGTTCCTCTTGAGCAGGGCTTGGCGCAGATCGGCCAAGACCCACAAGCATTCGCAGCGTGGAAGCAGCAATTCGGCCTAGGCGCGACAAAGTACATCGAGCAGAATAAGCCGCAGTACATCACGCAGAACCTTGGCGGGACTAGCCAGATCACGGCGCTGCCTGGGCTTGGTGGCCCGGGTACGGTGGCGAGTTCTTCGCCTATCACGCAGAGCCCGGACAACATTGCAACAGTGGGCGCAACGATTCGCGGACAAGACCTCATCAACGCACGCGCACGCGAGCAAGCCGCCGACGCACGCACCCAAGCGGCTGGGCAGGTGACCTACCAAACAGACGGCGAAGGCAACCTAGTTGCGCTGCCAACTCGCGCAGCCGCTGGAACGGTGATTCGTGCACAACCTGTCGTCGGCTCCAACGGCATGATGCCAATTCCCGGCAAAGACGGCGGTTTGACTGAGGGCCAATCAAAAGCGCTTTCGTTCGGCGCACGCATGAAGCAGAACCGCGCAGTTATCGAAGAGCTAGAAAAGGGCGGCACCTTCAACCGAGGCGGCATCAAGGCCACGGCTGAGACCATCGGGCGAGTTGCCGGGCTAGGTACAGACACCTTTGGCGGCACTTTGGCAGAGATTGGCGGCACGGCTACCAACTGGACGCAGAGCGAAGCGCAGCAGCGATACGAAACCGCTAAACGAAACTGGATTGCGGCCAATCTTCGCAAGGAGTCCGGGGCAGTCATCGGGACTGATGAATACCGGCAAGCAGACAGCCAGTATTTCCCGCAGCCTGGCGACGACGCCAAGACCAAAGCCGACAAAGCACGGCTTCGCGCCACAGCGGAAAAAACGATGCTTGAAGAGGTGCCAAGGGGCAAGCGACCGACCGCAGGGGCCGCGCCTAGTGCTGCGCCAGCAGCGCCAAGCGTCGTCATGAAGTTTGATGCTCAAGGGAACTTGTTGCCATGACGATCACGGCAGAACTCCATGATGGCACGCGGCTTGAATTTCCTGAGGGCACAGACCCGGCAGTGATTCAACGAACTGTCCAAAACCTCATTGCGAAGAAGCCGCCAGCCGGCACAAACCCAACGCAACTCAAGGGCAGCAGTGCGGGCGGCATTTTCATGGGGCTGCGAGACCCCATTGATGCCGGCGCGCAAATGCTGGTGCGTGCTCTGCCTGAGGGATTGGTCAGGGCCGGCAACCGACTGAACAACAAGCTGGCAGATGCTGGCGTTCCTGGCATCTCTCGCCTTGAAGGCCCGGACGAGGCCAATCTCTCCGGATTAATCACCGGCAAGCAGGCCACGGCGGCGACTCCTTTAGATCGCATGGTTCGCACGGCAAACGCTGAGTACGACGCTTCGCGGCAGTTGGCCGGGCGTGACGGTATCGACTTGGCCCGCATTGGCGGCAACATCGCAAACCCGGTTAACAGGCTGATTCCAATGACCGGGGCAGCGTCGACCGCTGGCGTTGCTATGCGGGCCGGCGCACAAGGCGCAATTTCTGGTGCAGCGCAGCCGGTTTTGACCGATGGCGATTTTTTGAGCCAGAAAACGGGGCAAGTTGCCATCGGCGGCATTGCCGGCGCGGCTGGCGGCGCATTGGCCGACAAGCTCATTACGGGAGTTGGCAACAAGTTTGCCGCCATGAGGGCTAAGCCCGGGTTCCCGGCTGCTCTTGGTGGCACTCAAGCTGGCGTGCCGACTGAGGTTCAAGTTCAGCAGATGCTTGCCCAAGTCGCAAGAGAGGGCGGCTTTGATCTGAAGCAGATTCCGCAATCCATTCTTGATGATGTAAAGCGTCAAGTCACGCAAGCCATCAAAGGCGGGCAGACGCTGGACGCAAAGGCGCTAGGTCGCGCAACGCTTGGCAAATCCGTACTTGGCGACGACGCGGGCTTGTTGCTTGGTCAGGCAACCCGCGACCCGCAGCAGTTCGCAACAGAGGTAAACCTGCGCGGCATTAACGGCGCAGGAAAGCCGATTTCTGACAGGCTTGCACTCCAAAACCAACGGCTTATTGATGCAGTCGGCAAGCGCGGCGCAGTCGGGGCTCCAGATAGCTATGACGCTGGAGCCGCTGCCATCAAGTCTCTGCAAGCTCTGGATGAAAGGCTTAGCGGCGAGGTAACAGCGGCTTACCAAAAGTTCCGCGCATCGGGCGGCGCAACCATTGATGTGCCCCTTCAGCCGGTTGCGCAGAAGCTTGGCGAAGTCATTGACACCTACGGGCGGGAGAACATCCCGGGCGCAGTGCTGGCTCGCTTGGAAAGTTACGGGCTGATGAGTGGCAAGCAAACAAAGGTGTTTGACTTGCTTGAAGCCGACAAGCTCATCAAGTCCATCAACGCCAACATTGACCCGCTAAAAGGCCCGCAGGCCAGCGCTCTGGGCCAACTTCGCAAGGGACTAAGCGAGGCTATTGAGTTGGCAGACACCCAAAGCGGCGGCGCGACTGGGCCAGCGGCTGAGATGCTGCGCGAGGCGCTTGGCAAGGCAAAGTCACGGTTCAGGCTGCATGAGGCTGTGCCGGCCCTGGAGGCCGCAGCAAAAGACAGGGGCACTCAAGAGGCATTCGTAAAGCAGTACATCACAAGCAAAACAGCCGGCATTGACACCGTTGGGGGGCTTGTGAAGTTGCTTAGCCCAGAGGCATTGGATGGGGTAAAGCGCAACGTGCTTGCAGAAATCTTGGAGACTGCCGCGCCTGGCGCTTCAAGGGGAAGTGACGCGGCCAAGTTCTCGCAAGCGGGCTTCAGAAAGGCGCTTGATTCAATCGGCGACCGAAAGCTAGAGATGCTTTTTGGCAAGGAGGGGCTATCCCAACTGCGCCAGATTGAAAAGGTTAGCCAGTGGGTTCAGTCTCCGCCTGCGGCGTCTGCTGTGAACTCAGCAAACACCGCTTCAGCCGGCATGAATCTTCTTCAGGGCTTGGCGGGAAAGAGCGAGAACAAGATGCTCAACAAGCTCTCAGGATTGCCGGGGCTGAACATCGCCCGGAACAGCCTAGCGACGAGTCTTGACGAGGCGGCGGCGGGCAATGCGCTGAAGGCGGCTGTGCCTCCAAAAGCGGCCAAGCTTAAACCAGAAGAGATAGACGCTCTGCGCAGATTCCTCGCGCCTGCGGGCGGCGCGTTCGGCGCTGCGGCGGCGAGCGGGCTCCGCTAGGACAGCCCAGACGCCAGCACCAAAGCTAATAAGCAAAAGACGGATTAACTCGTCGTAATTCATCTATCCATCGTACCCAAGCCCGCCATTGAGCGGGCTTTTTTTCGTCTGGAGCGCCAATGCCCGCATCTCTGATAACCGGAACCAAGTTTCACAGCACGCTAGCCAGCGGCAACGACAACGCAGCCGGCAGGGTGTTTACCTATGCCGCTGGGACAACGACCCCACAGGCGACTTACACCGACTCCACGCAGACCACGACGAACGCTAACCCGATCATTCTTGACGGTACGGGCAGGGCATCGGTTTGGCTCGACCCTACCTTGTCTTACAAGTTCGTGATTCAAGACGCGGGCGGCGCTGCGACTCCAGATGGCACGGTAGACAACATTTCCGCATCGTATGGCGCACTGCCAACGAGCGGCGGAAGCGCCCTGATTGGCTACAACCAAGGCGGCACCGGAGCCGTTACGCGCACGGTGCAAAACCGCTTGCAAGACTTGGTGTATGCCGAGGACTACCGACTACCCGGCGACCCTGACGACACCTTGTCGATTCAGCGCATCCTAAACCTTGGTCTTACCTGCGGGCTGCGCGCAAATAAGACTTACATTGCCTTCGGCCTCGTTGCCGTGGCGGGGACTGGGATTGTCTGCCCCGGTGGCCGCGCAATCATCCAAGTGCCCACGGGTGCAAACAGGTTTGGTCTGAGCATTGACGCTGACCGCTTCACCTTGTCAGGGGTGAACTTCAACGGCCAGTCATCAACGGATTTCAAAGCGTTCCCGGCTGCGCCTTTGGGGACTCGGTACGGGGTGAGCGTGGGGGCACCCTTCGGCACTGGCCGCAACCTGGCCGGCGTGACCATTGAGAACTGCGACTTCTACGGTTTCGATCACTCCGGCATATGGGGCCGGGAGGTGATGAGCGGCGCGACCATCTTTGGCAAGAAGTGCAGCTTGCACAACGTCAATGCCTACTCTTGCTATTACGGCGTCTGGTACGACCAGCGGTTTGAATACGTCTGCTCAACCAACTGTTATGCCTACGAGTGCCGCACCGGCTTCTATGTTCAGGGCGGCAACAACTCGTTTGCGGCGTGCCAGTCGAACTGGTGCTATGACAACTTCCATTTGGAATTTGGCGACAACGACGCGCACGGCCAAGCCGTTGGGTGCTCGTTCAACCATGCATTTGGCGGCCACAACATTTTCGCGGAGAACGTAGCAAACGGCTTCTCGTTTGTGGGTTGCTCGATGTGGTTCGGGAACATCGAGATTCTCGGCAGCTACGGCATTCGCATTGTTGATAGCGAGATTGCAAACCTCGTCATCAACATCAATGGCGGCGGAGTCAACAACGTTGACGACAACTATTTTGTGGTGGCTGTGAGCACTGCATTTGTGGGCAACTGCTTCACGACTTTCCGGCGCAATCGGGACACCTACTTCCCGACCACGATCAATCAGGAAGTTAATTATGGCGACCTCTGGATGGTGGGCAAAACCTCGTCGGCCATCGGCGTCTTGCAGACCAACACCACTGCCGCAGAGTTCCCGCTGACTTACGGGGTCAAGAAGTGGATGGGCAAAGACCTAGCCGCGTTGCAAGTCGGCCAGCGTGCGGTGATTCAGAAAACCGGCATCGTCAAGAGCTACGTTTCGATTGTCTTCACGACTGCCGCAGCCATTCAGGTGGTGCGCATGAAGCTGCGCAAGTTCGACCGCACGGCAACCACGGTACTAGAGGAAGTCGATGCCGCTGTGAACTGCCCAGCGTCAACGACCGGGCTAACCATCGAACGGGTCATTGAATGGGAATTTGAGTACGGAGAGCAAATCCAAATCCAACTTTGGACGAGCAGCGCAACCGGCTTTACCCCGACCGCAATCGATGTTCGTCACTCGCTTGTTTACTGACCCTTGGGCCGAAGCCATGAACTTACCAACACTCCCCGCCGATAAGGCAAACCACTTGGCCTACGGCGCTGCATTGGCCTCCCTTGGCGGCTTTCACTCCATCCTAGCCGGCGCGGCTCTGTGCCTGGCCTTCGCGGTAGGTAAAGAAATTTACGATTTCGTAAGCAAGAAGGGCAACCCTGAGCCGCTCGACGCAGCCGCAACCCTTGCCGGGGGTGCTTTGGTGCTCTTGCCTTTGGCCGCGTGGCGCTTGGGGGTGTTCGCGTGAGCATTAGCGAGGATCAATTGCGCGAGGCTGTTGCCCAAGGTATCCGCGATGCCGTGTCAGACCCGGAGCTATGGACGCAGATGCTCAAAGCGGTACAGACCCACGCACAGCAGGAGGCAGGCGGCTGGCTCTTTGGCGGGGTCAAGGCGGCGTTTAGCAAGCTCGCATGGGTCGTGGTGCTGGGCACCGGGATTTACTTGCTCGGTGGCTGGACTGGCCTTGTGGCGTTTCTCAAGAGCGGGAGTACCTAATGCCCTTCGCACTCAGCAGCCGCAGCGAGCACGCATTGCAGGGCGTAAACCCTGACTTGGTTCGGGTCGTGCGCCGCGCTATCACCCTGACAAATGTCGATTTCGTTGTGACCGAGGGCCTACGCACTCCCGAGCGACAGGCAGAACTGGTGAAGGCCGGCGCATCCAAAACGCTCAACTCTCGCCACATCACCGGCCATGCGGTAGACCTTGCCCCAATCATCGCGGGGCAGGTTCGCTGGGACTGGCCCCCGTTTCATGAGCTTGCAAGGGCCATGAAGCAAGCAGCGGCGGCGGAAGGCGTGGCAATCGTTTGGGGCGGTTCCTGGACGCGTTTCCGGGACGGGCCGCATTTCGAGCTTGACCGAAAGGTGTACCCATGAAAGACCTAACCGGAATCGGCGAAGTTGCCGGCGTTGTTGGCAGCGTCATTGATCGCATTTGGCCCAACAAGACCGAGCAAGAGAAGCAAGAAATGCAGGCGGCCATGCTTGTTGTTCAGGGCCAGCTTGATGTGAATAAGGCAGAAGCCGGCTCCAGCAGCGTGTTTGTGGCGGGCTGGCGGCCTTTCATCGGCTGGGTTTGCGGCGGCGCTTGTGCGTGGAAATGGATCGGCCTGCCCATCGCCAAAGCCGGCTTGGCGCTTGCCGGGGT
>Ga0315909_10002579_pt1 | contig 23045 bp, 28 predicted proteins | sample LakEriMetagenome_11_FD_203527 | JGI IMG/M metagenome (GOLD analysis project Ga0315909, IMG submission 203527) | Freshwater fungal communities from buoy surface, Lake Erie, Ohio, United States - Buoy 2 MA125 | ecosystem: Environmental > Aquatic > Freshwater > Lake | place: USA: Lake Erie, Ohio...
AAAAGTCATAGATTTCAGCATACACAATATACTTTGGCAATACCACAGAACCAACATTTAATTTTGTTTTACCATCACCAAGACCTTGTAAGTCTTTTTCCCAAGTATCCAACATTTGGTTTACAATTGCTTCTTTTTCTTCAGCATAAGTAAACCTACCAGTTGTTTCAAAGTTCTCTACAATACGATTTGATACACCCATACCAACTCTTTTGTCACGAAGTTCAGGGAACATATCCCAAAGTTCTTTGTTAACATTAAGAGTAGCAAGTTGAACCACTTGTTTTTCACCAGTATAAGCCGGTAGCGTATTTAATGGTTGTGCTTGTTCAAACTCTGCTTTGTATGCTTCCGTAGAAATAGATGACTTACACGAAGTAGCCATTGTTCCTACAAAAAGTAAGCCACCCACCACCATAATCACACCCAATGGTGCAAAGATATACTCTAAAATTACATCTTTACGAGTTCTCATTGACCACCCGCGTTTTTAGCTTCTTTTTCAGCTTTTAGTCTTGCTATTCTTTCAGCAGGAGTTTCCTTCTTTTCAACCACAGGAGCGGGAGCTGCTGCAGGTTGTTGAGCTGGAACTTCTCTGATGATTTCTCTTGTATGAGTACCACCGCCAGAACTTTGCTGTTGAGTGTTGTTATTTTCAAGGTTAATAACCACGGGAGCTGCAGCAGGTTGTTGTTGAACCTGTTGAACTTGTTCAGTTTTTACATCCGACTCTTCCTCTACACCAAAAATCTTATTGATGTTTGTACTTGCCCAGATTCCAAAACCTGTAACAGCAGTTCCAGCTACTCCAAGGATGGTCTTTTTAAGACCCGATAGTCCGCCTTCTTGTTGTTCTTCTGACATCACTTCTTCCTTATTTTAAATTAACCTAATTCTTCTTCATCTTTTTTCTTGCCACCGAAAATCTTTCCAGCTTCAGCAATACCAAAAGCACCCAAAGTAATCATTACGAATGAATTAAAAATAGTGTCAGAGATGATTAACTCTTGACCCATAATACCTGTTACAACATCAGCGCCGGCGAAGATAGCCATAACTGAAAATGACAGAAATCCCACGATTGTTTTTTCATTAAAATCGTTTTTGTCTTTGAAGATGTCTACAAATGCCATATTCTTCCTTTTTATTAATATTTAACAATTTTCACAACTTTTTCTCTATCCGCCGTAACTAACTTAACAAAGTATACTCCATTCGGTAGGTCCTTAACATTTATTCCGTGTACTTGGAAACCAATGTTGGTAATCTTTGTTTGGTAAACTTGTGATACTTGACCACTAATGTTGTAAATTACACCAGTAAAGTCAGAATTTCTATATTCGTTAAAGTGTTCAATTACTAACCAACCATCGGTAAGGTCGGTAACAGGGTTTGGATACACTTTGAATCCGGTCATCAATTCAGCAAGGTCAGGGTTCATTGAGTTTCTATTCACTACCGAACCATCGTTTGGTGATGGTTTAACTGACAGGTCTTCTGCCTTTTCATTACCAGCAGATTTATCAAAGATTCTCAAAGGTGAAGTCTGCCATCCAATTGGATTGATAACATTAAATACAAATGTAAATTGATTGGTCATTGTTTCAACCAACGATGGGTTCATTTTGTCTTCGTGCCCTGCGAAGAATACTCTACCCTTTTCTACCGAAATTAATGATGTCCATTTTGATACATCATCACCAACTTTGATAGAACTAAATTGGAAGATTGTAGTATCAAACTCAATACCCATTTGAGCAGCACCAATCTTATTACCAAATGTGAACATAGTCACAGGAACTTCCATTTGATTATTTGCAATTACCAATTTAGGAATACGGAATTGAACCGTGTCATCTCTATTGACCATATAAACTGCTGGGTCAAGGATGTAGTCAGTTCCGGTGCCTGGGTTTGCAATTTTTGCCATAATAACCGCAGGGTTGTTATAGCCCGTAGTTGTCGCGTCACCCACTACATAAATGTATGGGTTAATTGAGTCAAGTGAGTTTACAATAGTATCAATTTGATATCTTCTTGGCGAAGTAGTCCAGTCTGGAATACCGGTTGCTGATACAGCAGTAGTGTACTCATTTGGCCATAATACCGATACGTTGTTTACGCCGGTGAATAAACCATCCCAATCCGTAGACTGAAGAGCCAATCTATTAAACACAGCAAATGCGTCAGAAATTGTTGCTGTTTGTGATTGGTTGATATCACCTTCATACCATTCAATACCACTCAAAGTATCTTGCATTGAAGCGTGGTTTGCCAATTTGTATGCATCCGTAATTGAAATAGCACCACCATCACCCATAGTGTCGGTTTGAGCAGTAATCTTTAAATTCCAATATGCGGTATCAAGTGGATGTGTAAATGATACTAAACCCAATGCGTTTGTTGAGTCAGATGTAATTGGTTGCCAAGTTGCTTGAGGAGTTGACTTTAATCTTTTTGATGCTGAAAACCAAACACCTTGTGCTGCAGAACCATCTGCGTTTTTAACTCTGATTGGGAATGTGATTGGTTGCATTTGGAAAGCGCCACCATAATTGAATAATCCCAAAGTAACATCCGTACCATTTCCAGTAGTAGCAAGGTTTGAGTATGATGTTGTACCCGTAGTAGCCATTGAGTTTACCACACCTTGATATGCCGAACCATGCGTTAATCTTACTTTGAACATAGCACCATCAGACCAATCAAAGTTTTGATTGTTTCCGGTGTAAGTTCCAATAATATTCACATAGTCACCACTTTTGAAGAAGGAACCATACTTGTCTGATATAGAAAGAGCACTTGGCCCCCAAAATACCTGAACATTTGAGAACTTCGTATTGTCATAGAACAATCTGAACTGAACTGCCTTTACATTACTTGCGGTTGGATTTGCAAAGTGAATGTAAATATCCGTAGTTACAGATGTATCTTCAAGGGTAAACAAGGTATCAACCAAGATATATGGGCTGTTTGAGTTTGGAGCCACTAATATCTCGGTCTTACCATTTTGTGCTACAGCACCAATTGATAAAATCCCTAATAAAAGGAATAATAATTTTTTCATAGTTTCAAGTCCTATTAGTTGTTGACCCGAAACTTCTTAAAAAACTCTTTTAAATAACTATCTTAAACGATATCTTTTGATTCAATCAAAGTATAAGTAAACTTCTTATTTCCAGCAGCCGCTGCTTTTCTTGCAATTGTCATAAATTGTTCAAAGTCGGCCGCTCTTTTGAATACTTGACATCCTTCAGACCAGTTTTCTACAAATGTAGAATCAGCACCAGCTTTGTGGATGTTAATACCAAATACACCTTCTTGGATTTTGGTTTCATCATAGTTCATATCGCGATTTGCATCACGATAAACTTTTACCTTACCAAATTGTTTTAGGGCTTCATACTTACCTTGGTGTAGACCCAAAGCGTGTGAGTCAACATACTGACCAGGAACCAATCTTGCAACACCAGCTGCGTTGTGATATTCTTTAACACCTTTAGTACCAGGGTCGGTGGTATTCATCCACTCGTTGTAAACCCAAACACCATTTTCTTTATATGATACAGTAATTCTATCATCAAAAGCGTTGGTTACTTTTGTACCCGTATCTGAATTACGAACACCTACGATATTAAGTTCAAGGTCTTTACCTTCAAACCACTTATATCCTTTTGCTTTTACTGCTTTTTCAATAGATTCTTTATTATATTTTGCAGCAGCACTTGGTTTTGCAGGAGCAGCCGCTGCGGGTTTAGCAGCGGGCTTAGCAGCAGGTGCTGCTGGAGCTTTGAGACCCAATTTAACTAATGTGGATTCACCAACAATACCATCAGCAGTAAGTCCGTGTTTCTTTTGAAATGCTTTTACAGCATCTTCGGTTTTTGGTCCAAAATTACCAATTGGGTCAACACCCAATGCTTTTTGGATTTCTTTGATGAATTCGTTATTATCACCTCTTTTGTAAACAGCCATTTTAAACTCCTATTTTAAAAACCAAAAGGATAGATTTATCCCTACCTTAATAAGTATGGATAAATTCTCGTGGAACTATCCACAAAATATCAAATGGGTCTAAAATATGATGGTGGGTGTCAGTTGATTTAATAATCGTTACTCTCTCTTCTTCTACGAGACTTCCCCGATGATTGGAAAAGGTCTTCACCATCTTGGCTTTTATTCTTTCCATTTTTTTTATTGATTTTTTCGTATGATTTAAATTCCGTTGTGTAACGGTCTAATTGGTGAATGTTGATTTTTGCCATTTTACTGAATAATTCGTAAACCATTAAGTTTATCCAAGAATTGTTCTATGGAATAAGATTTATTATTTTGGTCTTTGATAACTACCTCATCAAGGTTATCAGGATACTTTTGTATCATTTGTTGAAGAGCTCGGAAACCATCCTCTGCCCAAAAGTTTTTGAACGAAACCTCACCCAACACATTCGGAGAAAAGTTTGGATTTTTAACATCATCCTCTTTTAACAATATGTAATACATCATAGTTTTACAAGACTCATTTCATAGTGTTTTACACGGGTGACCTTTACTTTAAATATGTCAAATTCGTACTCACCACTATCAAAGTTGTTAAAATCAAAAATTTGTGATAGGTTTTGGATGAATTGAAATGACTCATTATTCAGTCGTAATGCGTCAAATTCAACGATAATGTCTGATTTTTCATTCACATTAAACCTTTTAGTCAAATCAAATTTTGTGTTCGGCTGTTCAGACTGAATGTATTGATTGATTACATCTTGGGAACAATCCACACTCATTCTATCACACCAAGGTTCTAACAATTGAAGGTGTTGGGTTTGACAGTTTGTTACTTTAAATTCTATATCGTATTTGTGTGGAACTACTGGCTTCATTAAAGTATCGTGCTTGACAAAGTGACCCCACTTACGAATGAAATTACGAGTAGACCTAATGTTTTGAGCTTCCCACTCGTTTGAGTTTTGACCAGGAGTTGTAAGGGTCGGATTGAATCGTGAACCTCTACAAGTCAGATGAAATACAGCACCTTCCCAGGTCTGAACGAATTTGTATCCATTTAGTAGAAATCGGTTAAAGATATCCGAATCTTCTTTTGATTGTGGAGCGTATAATGGGTCGTGACCACCAATGGATGTAAAGTCTTCTTTGAATAGAAACCACGGAGCAAAGATACCGTCGGTAGTCTTACCCTTTACACTTGGTAGGTAATTGTTAAAGAAACTGTTAAACCACTCTTCATCAAAATTTTCCGGCTCCGTTGGAGCGTTTGCAATCAATACCTTTTCTGGTCCAGCTGGATGTAGGTCTGGCTCAATACGAGTTAGGGATACTACCGTAAGTGGTTTGATGTGTTCTAATACGGATTCAAGAGCGCCGGGACACAACCACATATCTGCGTGGTAAATACCTACAATTTTTGTTGGTGCTACCTCATTAATCAATCTATCATATAAAATGGTGTGACCCAATCTTGTTGGTCCTTCGTTTCGGATTGCTTTGAAGTTGGGGTCAGTCTGCATCATTTGTTGACACCACTCCCAAGTTCCATCGTTACTGAAATCATCGGCGACACAAATAGTTGGTTCGGGCCCTGCATTTTTTCTAATACCTTCGTAAGACCACTTGAGGTATTTCAAGTTGTTACGACTTGGTTGAATAAACGAAATATCTTTTTTTGTAATCATTTTAAAATCGCTTCCATATGTTCTAAAAAGGATTGTTCACTAAAATATTTATCGTGATTTTCCATAGCTTGGTTTGAACACTCATTATAAAAATCGGTATCTTTTTTTAGTAACCTAGCTAAATTTCTTGCAGATTCTAAATCAAATCGTTCTACTGAAAGTTTAGGTTGACAAATTCTTTGAGTATCGGATTCAACATACCCAATACACGGAATACCAAAGAATGAAGAATTTAAAGAAAAAGTTCCAGCGGTAATGTTTGGCATTAAATGAACAGCATATTTGTATTTTGATAGTAAGACCATCCACTCATTAAAAGTTACGTGCGGTAATACCTCTACAAGTTGTTCTTCATTTACAACATTTCTCATTTTTGGAACTGAAATGGGTGTATCAAACTCTCTTGCAACCAAGTATGAATCAAATCCACCATACCAAGCATTAAAGTTTCCACCAACCATTGTTTTTTCTTCTTTTGTATTATTTCGTAAATATACGAAATTATCTTTAATTATTAAAGTCGGAATAGTATGAATTTCTTTATTTGAACCGGTCATACCTTTAAAATAATTAAAGTCAGTTGTATTTTCGGTAAGAATTCCATCTACTTCTTGTAACAAATTGTAATGCCAGATTTGATGGTGTAATTCCTTGGTTTGATATATCTGAGCGGTAGCTTCTTGCATAAACCAAATTTTTTTACCATAATTTTTTAAATTTGATACAAGACCATCTTGTTGATATAAAAAATCTCTTAATTTATCAGTTTTACTTACCAACAAAATAATGTGGTCGTATCCACTTTTAAGAGACATCAAATCGTAAAAACAATAATGGTCAGCTTGTAAAGCACAAAACTGAGCGAACTCCGTTCTCATATGTGGGTGGTTTCTATCCACCTTTCCATAAAATGGTAATTCGGATATAAATGCTATTTTTCCCATAACTCCTCGTATGCTCTTTTTAAGAAATAGCCGGAATCTCTATTTAAACTATTTTTTGGAATAGCGTTAAAATGATACACCCACGCTTGCTCATATAGGTTTTCCAAACCATCACCCCACCAAGACTGACCAAAATTCAACAGGTTCTTACTAACCATATGGTGTAAATTGTATGTAGATGGGAATAATTTTAAATCAATACCGCTTGTTTGAACAAGATAGTTAATTGGAGTTTGGTCGGTTCCAAGACCTGACTTTTGTTTCTCCACCAAAGTTGATTGGTTTTTATTATAAAAGTCAAGAACCGTGTCAAAGAATTCTTTATGACTTTCATTTACAATCTGAAATCCTCCGTTGAAATACATACCTCTATCAAGTTTGTACCCATCAAACATTTCTTTGTAATGTCTCAACGAACGACCGGTCCATTCCCAGCACCCCAAATCAAGAACTCCAACATACTTTCGTTCAGTAAATTCAAAAAAGTTGGGTGTATCGGGGTGAACAATAGTATCTGAATCTACCATCAACACTTGGTCGTATTGAATACCATTATGTTCAAGAATTTTGAATAAGTAATATCTTTGCCAAGGAATGGTCATCTCTTCCCAAGTATATAATGGTGTATCCCAAACTACAACTTCCACATTGTGTTTTTCAGCCCACTTTTGCCAAGACCATAGACTATATTTGTATGCGTGGTGTCTATCCCTTCCAGCGTCAATTGCTGGAATAAAAACTATATTCTTTTTCATTCCTTAAAACTTACAATTAAACCTTCATAATCAAATAAAGTAAATGGTGGTTTGTCTCCACGATTTATAACGGTGCCAGCAGAGTGACCTATATACTTTTCTATTTTTAATGGTTTATTTTTTATATAAAAATCAATAGCATCGTGAACACCTTTTAATTCCGAATGACCATAATCATCAAAAACAAAATAAATTATAGCATCCGGTCTTCTAAATTTTAAACCCCTATCAATATCTTTAATTACCGATTTGAATGTGTGGTCACAATCAATCACCACAACATCAAAATATTTAGGAAAGCTTTCATATGTAGAATCATCATATGCATCACCACATATAAATGTAATGTTTGAGCTATCTTTACAAAACTTTTTTGCCTCTTCCACTCTATGTGGTAAATACTCAATAGTCCAAACTTCTTCAAAAATTTCAGACAACATTCGTGTGCTTCTTCCGTGCCAAGTTCCTAATTCAACACACGATTTTAAATGCATATCTTTAAAAAAACGAATTACGTCTGTTTTCCATTTTAAAGATGTTGTATTTTTTTCAGAACCGTGTTTATCGGGTATACCTTGTAATATTTCTTCTATTGTTTTCATAGCTCTTTAATGTAATCGTCAAGTTCACGAGTTGGATACCAATTTAAAATCTTATTAGCAGTAGAGTCGGTGTTTAATGTATGTCTGGCTTCTCCCACTTTAGCATCTTTGTAAATCGGTTCAATTCCAAACATTTTTGCAACCTCATTTACAGAATGGTTTTTACCTCTACCCAATTCAAACTCATAACCATACGATTGTGTTTCCATAATTAGAATCAGAGCGTCTACAATATCATCAACGTGCGTAAAGTCTCTTCTTTGCTCACCATCACCATAAATTTCACATTGAATTCCGTTTTGGATATTGTTAATCCAACGACCAATTAGAGTAGTGTATCCACCTTCAAGGAGTTGATGTGGTCCATAAACATTATAAAATCTTGCAATAGAAGCCAACAACCCAAAATAAGTCTGATATAATGTGATGATATCTTCTCCCAAATCTTTTGAGAATGTGTATGGGTTTTTGAACCTACCACTATGTTTTGATGATGAGCCGGAATATATTAAAGGAGTATTGTTCTTAACACAAAACTTAACCACCTCATATGTTCCGTTAAAGTTTGTATCAATATATTCTTCAGGTCGTTCAAAAGATGGTCCAATTCTTGCAATAGCAGCCAAGTGAAATACAACATCAAAATCTTTATCCATAGTGGATATATTTTGAATATCACCGACCCAATAACGACACCCCTCTACTTCGTTGGATTTTAAACCAGTTGAGTAATTGTCTAATGATTGGACTTCGTGTCCATCTTTTAATAATCTTTTGATGAGGTTTGTTCCTACAAAACCAACACCACCCGTAACTAATACTTTCATTTTATCCAATGCCCTTCCACGTTGCTCCATTTGTAGTGTAGTAATGGTTTACCTCTATGGTGGGTGTATATAAATAGTTTTTACCAAGCTTTATAATATCATCTGCCCAATACCTATCTTCTTTTCCAGGCAAGGTTTCATCAAAAGGATATTTGGTTAATACCTCTTTTGTATAAAAACAAAATGCGTTATGTAAAAATGCTCTACCTTCAAGTGATGAGTTCATATTTTTTTCTTCAGCATCACCAAAATGAGACCAAATATATCGTTTGCTAATTTTTTTACCACGATAAATAGGAGTTTGTTTTCCAAACACAGCTACATATTTTTTTAATTTACTATCAATATAATCCAAATCTAATTTGGTTATTTGTGAATGCGCTGATAATATTAATATAGTATTGTATTTTGAGTTTTGGACTCCAAGATTTATTGCTTTTCCAGGTGTGTAATCATCTATGGTGATTACTTTAATATCACCACGATTATTAAACAATTTTACAACAGCCAATGAATCATCAGTAGAATGGTCATCAATTACAATTATTTCAGCATTAGGAATAAAATCTAAAACTGATTGGATAGCAAACCCAATATACTGATGTTCATTGTGATTTCTAATAATTACACTAACCATTGAATCTACCTGAATAATTGTTCCTTGAATCTAATTCGCTTTCTTGAAAGTCATCTCCGTGATAAATTAACATTTCACTTCTCATTTTGATGTAATCCGTTAAGTCCTTCATTTGATGTGGTAGGACCGCAAATTTATTATCACGACCCGGTAAATCATTATCAATAGTAAAGTGTTTTTCAATTACCACAGCACCCTCACCAATTGCAACTTTAGCAGACTCCACACCTTCAATATGGTCGGAGTATCCAACAGGAAATCCAATAGACTTTAAAGTATTCATTCGTTGCAAATTTGCCATATGTGGTTTACACGGATATGTAGAAACGCAATGTAGTATATACAAATCAGCTAACTCTATAACAGAAGTGCTTTCTTCAATCTCATCAAATGTGGATGTGCCCGTTGAGATAAAGATTGTACTAAAGTTTTCATTACAATACTTAATAAGTTCGTGATTACGAGATTCAAAACTTGGAATCTTTACATCCCTTACACCAAGTTCTACCAATAATTCTGCATCCTTGATACTAAACACACTTGATAAAAATTTGATACCAACTTCATTACAATAGTTGATAAGTTCAATATGTCGTTCTTTTGTAAGTTCTGCTTTTTCGTAAATCTCTCTACGACCATCTTCATCCCAAACTCCGGGCTTGAGTCTTTCAACGGACCAACTTTGGAACTTTGCATAAGTAGCTCCACTTTCTTTTGCAGCTAAAATCATCTTTTTAGCCAACTCCATATCACCGCAATGATTCCATCCAATTTCTGCAATTACTTTAATCATTTTTTAAACTCTTTACCAATTCCAAATCAGATTCATAGTGAACATCTACCGCGTCATCTTTGATACAACCTAATCTTTTACTTACTTGGCCCGAATACAAATAGTCATACTTAAATATACGAACAGAACCACTTCGTTTATAATTTGGATTTACCGTAATCAAATCATCGTATTTATTTTCAATCATATAATCAATACACTCATCAAGGGTATGTAACCTATTTGGATTGTCCGGCTGAAGACCTACTACAAGGTCATATTGGTCATCTCTTTTTTTTCTTACAACATCCAAGTAGACATCAACCACTTCGGTATCACCACATAAGTCAACACTTCGTAAATCAAACCCAACATTATAATGTTCACAAATTGACTTTACTTCATCACTTTCCGATGATACAATGATAGTAATATCGTGTTTACTTTTGTTTGCATAATCAACCGAATGTAAAAACATAGGTTTACCATTCAACTCACGAATGTTTTTCTTTTCTAATCGTGTTGAGTCAAGTTTGGTTGGAATGATTACTAATACTTTCATTTTCTTTTCAGTAACCAAATAAAATAAGAGTTATCGGATACATTTTTGCTTTCAGTATCTTCTACTAAAAAGTAGTCCTGTAAAAATACATCATAATTATGATATAATTTAGGATGTTCTGGCTTTTCAAATTCCCTTTTAACTTCTCTTAACATAATATATTCAGGTTTCCATAAATTTAAAATATTTTTTGATATTGAATCAAATTTTTCTCGTTGTAAGTGCATAAAATGGTCAGACACGAGTAACAAATGTAAATTATCTACTTTTGAAGCAGAAAATATTTCTTCCGAATCCCCTTCGTAAAAATTAACTATTGATTTAATATCATCGTGCATTTGTTTAAATGATGCATCACGAAACAAATCATTTGCATATAAATTTATAGAATTATTTTCTTTCCATATGTAATATAAATTTCTACAACCAGCAGCACCCATTTCAAAAACATTTATATTATCATACAATACATTGTGTTTTTTTAAAATATTTACTAATTCAATTGAATTTTTTTGCAACATTTCACTTGCATTTATTCCCACATGCTTTTGATAATCAGCGGGAAATCTATCTTTTCCAAATTTTGCCATAGAAACCTTTTTTTATTTTAATTTATTTATAGCCCATTTATAGGCCTTTTCTTGTCCTTGAATTGTCATACCACCGATATGAGGTGTAAATATACAATTTAATTTTGAATTATCCAAATTAAAAAATGGAGATTTTGAAATATCACCAAATTCATCCTCAACCACATCAGCACCATATCCCCACAACTTACCCTCTTTCAAAGCTTTTACTACATCAGATTCATTTACAATTTCACCACGAGATGTGTTCACCAAGAACTTAACATTACGAGAAAGTAAATCATAATCAATCATATATTTTGTTTCATCACTAACGTGAACGTGAAGTGATACTGCGTCACATATCTGAAATAAGTCTTCTAATTTTTTTACATTTGATTCATCAGAATACGGGTCATAGATATAGACTTGAGCATCAAATGCTTTACAATACTTTGCCATCATTTTACCTAATCTACCATATCCAACAATACCAACTTTAAAATCTTTCATTTGCTGACCCACAAAGGGTAGGTAGTCCCAAGTTTTATTTTCCTTGGTAATGTTATTTGACAATGTGATGTTTCTCATCAAATCAAGAAGAAGACCAAATGCAAGTTCTGATGTTGATGGTAGTTGGTTAATTAGTTCATAATCTTTGGTCAAAGAATATATTTTTATTCCTACCGATTCACAATAATCAACATCAATGTGGTTCATACCCGTAGAGCAGGTATTGATTAAGGATACATTTGTTCCGTTCAATAACTCTTCATCAATTTTATAAGTTTGTTGATTCGGATTACATAAAATCGTGTCTATACTTTTATTTAGTAATAAATCCCTAACCTCTGATTTAGAACCCTCTTCTAATAAAAACACATCACCCTTTTGGGATAATAGTTGTAAGACACCACTCAAATGTTTTACAGGCGTAACCACAGCTATTTTCATAACTCAAAAGTTTTTAGAGGTCCTGTTTTATAATCGTGATGATAAAAGTCGTGTATTAATCCGCTCGTATACTTTTCCGATGGAAATGTATTTTTTACATTGTCACGCTCCCATCCCCAAGTATTTTTCCAATAAACAAAATGTGGACCATAATCTCCGAAATGTTTTGAGTCTCCAAGTTGTGCTGCTTGTGCTGATTTAATTGGAACTTTACCCTCTTTAATGTGTTGGTCGTGCCAGATTTGTAGGAATGGTATAGTTACATTGTAAACACCTTGATTCAAAAACTGAATACAAATATCATCAAAAGCACAAAACAAATGGTAATTATCGGTGACCTTAATGTATTTTTTAAATAGTTCTACATTTATAGCCAATCCCATATCCACAGGAGATTCAACCGCAATAGCACGATTACCTCCCCACACTTCCCAATCAAGTTTCATATCAGGAGTTCTATACCAACCACCTCGGCCCGGCAAGGATGTTAATGGAGACCTACCCAACATACCACATTGTGTTTCGGTAATTATTTTTTGATTATTAACTCCACATTGTGGTCCAAGAATGTTAAATCCAACTACACCAAACTCATCTAATTTATGAGAGTTTACAATAGACTCAAATTTGGATAAAAACTTATCAGTTAAAATATGAGAATCGTGGGTCATCCAAACAATATACTTGACACTCATATTGATTGAATCCAAATGTTCAATCATAGTTTGCGTTGCGTTTTGTAATCCTCTGGCCTTATTTGGAATAAAAGGAATGTTATATTTTTCACAAACGGATTTTCCAAGAGAAATTTCATCTTCATCTGAAAAGTCATCTACATTTACAAAGTAGTATCCATTTGTGTGATGTTGATTTCTACTAATAAAATCTTCTAACAACGAATAGTTGTTTCTTGAAGACAAAAAGATTGCTATATTTTTCATTTTTGTAAAATTACATCAGATGATTCTACTCCCCAACAACATAAGAACAATTCACAATTTCGGTCAACTACAACCTTGTCTTGAAACTTTTGTTGAGCTATTCTCATTAAACCTTGGTCATTTAATCTTGAGTTTTCAATCAAAGAAGTTGCATATTCTAACATTTCTTTAAGGATTGATGTTTTACCAAAACCGGCGCCGGAATTCATATATTTATACGAACTTTGATAGGTGTTATCATTATCAATAACATTTACTAACAAATCTTTTACTTCGTTTGAAATACTACTCCCACCCCACTTTGGATGATTTGGTGTTGGAAAATTGTTTTTTTCAGCATTCCAAACAAAATCATATTCACCATAAACCTTTTTGAATTTTTCAAAAAATACATCAGGGCTTTCAACAAAGAATACATCAGTATTATCACACCAAAAAACATATTCGGTTTTGATTAACCCTTCATTAATTGCTTTTAAGGTTTCAGTTATTTTTTGCTGACTACCCTTCCAAAAACCATCGGTTGTTTTCCATTCTAAATTTAAAACATCAAATCCATATTGTTTTCCAGACTCTTCAAATATAGTGCTTTTACCAGCAATACTTCCACCCTTCCAACTGATAAAAGTATAGTCGTTTTGGATTGGATGATGTTTTGTTTGAAATTGTAATTTTTCAATTTCTTTGTATACATCACCTTGTTTTCCCGTACCATTTCCGTGAATCAAAATTGGCGATGTATTGTGTTCTTTTACTATTAGTTTCATTTTAATGCCAAATTACTTTTGTTATTACACCTTCATAGTCTACAAGAATCCTATCGGGCCCACCTTTAATCGCGTTTCCAAAGTTATATCCGGCTTCGTGACCTATAAATTTTACAATTTCCAATACATTAGAGTTTACAGCAAGCGTTACAGCTTCTTTAATACCGGGGTTTATTGTTGAACCATAGTCATCAAATAACAAATAACAATCATTATCACAATTCATTCGTGTAATCCGATTTATATCATATACAAGCTCTTCATATTTGTGACCACCATCAACAAAAAACATAGAGACCACATCATCTATTGGTAAAACTTCATTTGTATAAAGATTAAAATTTGATATGTAGTTTATGTTTGTTCTATCTGAATTTAAACGCATAGCTTCTGCGTTGTCTTGGTAATTGACAGTGTGAACTTTACTAAACAAATAAGACAAAACTCGTGAGGTCTGACCTTTATGAGTTCCAAACTCAACTGCAACTTTATCATCAAATCCTTGGAAAAACTCCCAAACATCTGATTTAAATTTAAATGAGGTGGTGCTTAGATTTTGAGTCTTATCTTCACCGATTTCATTTAATACTTCAATTATACTTTTCATAACAATTTTTTAATTTCATCTAACATCAGAATTGTACTATTGAAGTTTAATCCGCCAGCGATGGTATTGTTTATAAACTTTTCTTTTTTTGTATACTCTCTTAAATATGATTTGAAATCTTTATTAATATCAAACAAACCATCATAATCATAAAAATTTGATACTTGACCACTATGATTTATTAAAACCGTGGGTATACCAAGTTGTATAGGTTTAAATGCAAGAGTTGAGGGTGCTGATATTACTATTTTACTTTCTGATATGAGTTGGTTATCATTTTCAACATCTACTAATATACGATAATTTAGTGAATCAGGCAATATCTCTTCAAGGTATTTTACATTGTGTTCAAATCCACCTTCATCTGCTCTACTTTTGAGCTTCAAAACCACCGGTAAATTATATTCCTTTTGTAAGGATAATAAATCTAATTTTTCAAAAAGTTCTTTTCCAAAGTTTACCTTAAATGGCGATTGTCTATTAGTCAAAAAATTTATAATAACAAGTATATGTTTTTTTTCAAAGTTTTGATAATTTATTAATTCATCATTTGATGGTATCCCTATTGGAATACAATAATCAAATTGACATTCTTTTTTACCAAAAACAAAACATTTATCAAATACATTTTTGTATCCTTCTATTAGATATGGGTTGTCACCATTTCCGTGGGTACACGCCAACATCTGACACTTTTTGTTTTTATATATTTTGTTTAGTGCTGTTTTAGATGATAGTCTATTATCATCGGAAATGATTAAATCATATTTTGAACTATCACATTCGGTGTTGAACACTTGACTAAAATACTTACCATACAGTTTATCAAAATATAATCTTAAATCATTATCACCAACCCATTTGTGAGATGGTGACATCTGATAAACTTTTAATAAATCCAATTCATACTCTTTCGCAAGATGGGGTATAATTGGATAAATCCGCTCACCAACCCTATATTGTGAAGTTATGAATAATACTTTTTTCAATGATACAACCGATGAATCTTAAACATCTCAACGTATTTAATACCTCTACGAGCACATTGGTAATTTGTATGAAAATCTTGAACTACTTCATCGGTAAAATACAAATGCTTTCTTTGACTTTCAAAATTATCAAATTGTTTAATTTTTTCTTCTAAATATTCAGTCACATCCACAAACACATTTGGAATCCAAGTATCCAAAGTTGATGGTGTTTTGTAATCTACCACACTTATAGCGTGTCTTCTACAAGCAGCCATCCCCACATTGTTTATCTTTTTGTGGTCGTGGTGAGTATCTTCTTCAGGTGGAAGTAAAATTAAATCATACGAAGATATATCGTGTGTTGTTTCAATCTTATTAACCAAAAAATCATATGGAATATTAATAGTGTGGTCTTCAGATAGAAATGAACCTTTTACATTTGGTAAAGAACTCCAAATATTCATACACTCTTGGTGGCGATTTCTACTTGATGATGTATCAAATTTTCCACCAATTGAAATGGTTATAATATCAAATTGGGTATCTTGAAACTTATACATACTTGCCAAAGCCCCATATTCAATATCATCCGGATGTGGTGATAGACACAATACTCTATCTGCGTTTAAAAACTTAGCCATTTTATTTTTTTCCTTTATGTCCACTAATCATTTTAAAATAGTCGTTATTTCTAACATCACCTTCAAGGTAATCTATCTTAAAATTATTCTTCCACTCTACATAGTTTAAACTCATTTGGTCTCTACGAGAGTGATATTTCATTTCAATCCACCAATCCTCATCTACCTTTATACAAGATGAGTCATTATGTTTTCTGATAACAACACTTGTCTCGGCTAATCCAAAATTTGATGGAAATCCCTCCGATTTGTATTTTTGTGCTTGAGCTACAATTACCGATGGATTATCTTTATAGTTTTTGGTTCCACGGTCCGGAGTTCTTGACATATTTTCCTTACCAAGTTGTAAAATAGCTTCGGCTTCTTGGTAAATACAATTTCGTTTGTCAAAACATTTCATATGGTCGTATGTCTGAAATACCTTGTCATTAAATAATGGGTTTAGGTCTTTCAACATTAACATATTACCATCCATCCATACCGAATATTCGTAATCTGATAGATATCGGTGTGGTAGGGCTTTATACTTTCTGGCGTTTCGTGTAGGGTCATCATATACTTTGTTAACCTTCACGACCTTCCAAAAATCAGATTCAAATTCGTGGTCAGTAAAACAAATATAATCTACATTATTAGATTTATATTGTGGAGATGGTAGTTCATCATACTTGCCAAAAATTGCGGTGTAAACTACTGCTTTTTTCATAGATAAAATTCACTTCTAATAAAGTTTGAACCAAGGTTTGGTCTTGCAATTGTAAATGTAGGTGCGTAATTTGAAATGGTATCATTAACACCGGTCTGATTACCTACATTGAATTTGGCTTGTGTTTTGATATATAACTGAATACGAGTATCAATGTGTCTCATATCTAAAGCCCTCTTAAAATTCAAACCTACATCATACGATTTAGTCCAATAAAACATAGGTAAGTTATACTCATCAAGTTTTTGTTGAATTTTTTCAACACCAACCCCATCAAATTTGTTAGAAATTAAAAGAGTTCCAAAATCACCACTACAATAGTCCTTGATTATATTATCACCAAACCCACGTTCTTGGTCGGTAAAATAAATCTCCGGCTCAATGTTTGTATAATCATCAAACTGCCAGAATCGTAAAACTTGCTCTAAAAGCGGAACTTCTTCTGAACCATCATAGATACGATAGTGGTCATTAAATACATCACCCTCAAACGAATCAATAAATCCATCTACATACGGATTATTGTCAAAGATAGTGTGAACTACCTCAAAGGGGTCTTCCCAAGATGACCAGTTAGATTCCAAATCACCAAACATTTCACGAAGTAATTTTGGAGATGGAATCCAAACCTTACATTGTGGATATTTTTCTTTTAGTTTTCGTGGAAATGCTGAAACGATTCCCCAATCACCCACACCAAAACAAGTTCGTAAAATTACAAAATTCTGCTCTTGAAGATACTCATCAGGTATAAATGAGGGGTCATCTATTGAAAACCCAAGTTTACTAACTTCACCTACGTTATAAACTTTATTATTATATGTTCTCCAAAAAATCATTCCGAAACCGCCCTTCCTTTCATTTGTTCCCAATCTCGCTCAGGTCTAACCTCAAGGTTAGTTTTCCATCCACCCTCAATTGTGTTCATATTTACATTGTGCTCTTTTGCAAACGAAATCAATGCGTTTACATCTTTCGGAAAACAAGTTCCACCATATCCCAATCTACCATCCGGACCAGGAACGTGAAGATGTGAATCGCCAATACGACCATCGGACGCAAATCCGTAAAGAGCATCATTCCAATTCACGCCAATCTCCATACCCAATCGGTAGAACTCGTTCATTACAGCAACTTTGGTAGCAAAGAATGTATTGTTCATATACTTGATGTATTCCGCAGTTGTGGAGTCCGTGTGGATGATATGTCGGTTCATAAATCTTTGATTAAATAACTCCTCTACTCTTTTAGTCAAAGATTCTTTACCACCAAAGATAATTCGTGCTTGGGTCAACATATCCAACTTCGCAGTTCGTTCGGTCAAAAACTCTGGACAAAAGACAATGTTGTATCCATACTTTTCTATAAGACTTTTTGTCGTGCCGGGTAAGACCGTGGACTTGATAATGAAAATAGTATCCTCTTTTGGTGTAATAGATTCAAAGAATTTTTCAATAAATGAAATATCTTGTGAACCATCCATTTTCATAGGAGTGGGGAGAGCTACAAAGATAAACTCTTGTTCAAGGGTCTCCTCAAGGGTATGAGTAGCCTTCAACGGGTCAATGTCGTAAACACGAACATCTGCGGTTGGGGAGAACGCAAACGCCTGCGATTCTCCAACAAAACCATTTCCAATAATTCCAACTGTTTTTTTCATAGATAATTGTAAAATTTTCTTTATGACACACGATTCGTTTCCAAAACACCCATCACGATAGGGTTTCGTAATATTCGTTTTGTCGTTCTTGTCTTTCTATTCCTTTTGGATGATACAATGAAAGTTCTTCGGTCCAAGGTAGGTTTGAAATCGTATCGTATCCAACGAGTTTTTCGTGAACCTTGTTTTTCCAACGAATGACTCCATTGTTCTTGTAGATTCGCCATTGAGGGTCTGGAAAATTTACCCAACCCTTCTCATCTACTCGCCACCCCCACTTCCGAATGTGTTCTTGTGTTAGACCTTCTACTGTATTTACTCGTGGTACAAGAATTACATCCACATCATTGGTTTCCAAGATTGGGTGAATATTGTCCATAAAAACCTCGTGAGGGATTTCATCCGCGTCAATCTGAAAGATGTAATCTCCCAAACAAGCTTCGGTTAATGCGTTCTTCATATGTCCAAAGTGACCATCAAAGTGATAACCGATTCTTCGGATACTACTACCCAATATTGTTAGGTATCTTTCCACTTCTGGTGTTCCGTGGTTTGTATCATAGAAAACCACAATTTCATCTTGTGGTTGTTTTCGGTCAATAAGAAATGTTAGTAATCGTTGTATTTCAATAAACTCATTACAAACCGTAACTGCGTAACTAATTTTCATAATCAATCATCTTTTTGAACTTGTTCTTCTTGTCTTCTTTTATTTGCCGCAGCAACTTTATCGTTTACACCATAGTTGTAATTGAATACCATTATCGGACCCACATTCTTATAAATTAAAGTTCGGTATCCTTCTTGTAGTTTTTTTCTTTTAATTTCACCCATATAGAATGCTTTGGATGACTCATCAATTCTTAATTTGGTTAAGTCTAATTTACGAACACGAGTTGATTCCGCCATAATCTCCGGATAGTCTTCCGCCAGTTTTGAAAATACAATTGGACTGACCTTATCAAGGTCTATACAATGTAAGTATTCCTTAAACTTTGGTTGTAAAACAAACACGAAATAATCACCCTTTTCACCATTAGTTTTGGTGTAATCAATTTTTGCAACCATACCTCTCTCCAAGTTTGACTTTTGGAGTCGTGTAGGGTCGGTCATCTTATTCCGATGTTGGTTTTTAAAATCAGGCATCTAATTTCTTCAATTTAGGTAGTTGAAGTGTAACTTGTTGTGGTCCGTTTCCCGCGTTGTGCTTTTGTAGAATATCACCAAGCAATTGAGTCATTTTATCAATAGTGAAATTGTCTTTCACATACTTACGATTCTTACGAGACCTCTCTTCTGCTTTCTTATAATTATCGTAAATCCATTTTAAATTACCACTTGCCTCACCATAATTTATCGTAAACCAACTGGCTTCTTTCATAATCCAATCATTAGCTGATGATGGATGGACTTGTTTAACCTCACCACCTACCAAGAAATTATAATCTTTGTGTAAAAAGTCCAAGTGACCACTCCAATTTGATGCAAGGATTGGTTTACCACTAACACAAGCTTCTAATAGAGGTCTACCAAAACCCTCACCTTTTGTAAAAGATACGTGCGCTTTTACTTTTGGATGATTGTATAGTGAGTTCATTTCTTCATCCGAAAGGTCACCATCAAGGATATAGATATTGGGTAGATTTTTTGAATCAACTTGGCTTTTAATCATCTCAATTCGTTTTCTCAATTCGTGGACATTTGTAATGCCGGGAGCAACAATGGATGTTTTAAGGATAAGTGCTGGCTTTTTTACTTTGTTTTTAAAAGCTTCAAGAAATGTATAAACTAACCCACTAACATTTTTTCGGTCTTCACCAGAGTTTCCTTGTAACCAATGACCTACAAATAGAAATGTAAAATCTTCTTTGATGTCTGACATTACTTCGTTTACCGAATTGTGAATTGGCTTTTTGTTGTCATAGATGTCTTCGTGGAATCCCTCAAACAAAACCTCAACGGGTTTAGTAAGTTTTAACTCACCTACTTTTTGTTTGGTCTTATCATCCATTTTGTCGTAAGTAACACTCAAAGTAGTTGCGGAGTGATTGGATGACACAAGGTTTAAATCCATACGATTACATCCTTCAATAAATGCTGGACTGGCTTGGTTGGTTTCAATCACCGCAGATATACCAATGTTGTAGTGACCAACGGCTTGAAATTCATTTGGAATAGTAATCTGAATCCACACATCGGGCTTTACTTCCAACTTGGTTACAAATCGTGAGGTCAAATCAGAATCAGCTTCAGTAAGAGCTGTTTGAGGTGTATTACCCCACCGTTGTGGTAGGATACGAATATCCCACTCCTCACCCTTTACTTGGATTAGTGAACGAACAAAATCTCTTGAACGAGAACCATAACCACTTCGCGTTGCAATCGGGCAACTAACTACACATAACTTTTTCATGCTTTATAAATTTCAAATCGTTTACGAGGAGTCCAATTTTGGAAACATCCCTCAATAGCTTCAACAAATCTACCACCCATAGATTCCATAGACATACCTGCGTCTGATTGAATCCATTGACTACCAATCTCACCATATTCAACAAGAGCTTCTCTACCCTCTCTGAAAGACCAATCAAGTTGGTCTGCTACTTCGTAGTAATCAACTCGGTCATCAAAAATGTATGGAGTTGCGGGAGAACCTTGAAGAGATAGGTTAGATGGCCATACAGGAAATACCCACTCACCCCACACTAATCTACCACTACTTTGAAGCGAATCCCAATCTCTACGATTGTGAAGTGAACCAATTTTTACATAATCTTCTGCAGTTAATGGTTTACCATCCAATTCAAATCCACATTGGTCTTGGAGGCCGCCGGTAACATTTACAACAATTGGAGTTCCAGCTCGTAGAGCTTCACAAGACGCAAGACCAAATCCTTCGTTGGATGCGATGTTTAGAATCACATCACCTGAATTGTAGAATAGGTTAAGTTCTTCGGTTGAGAATCTTGCATCGGTGAACTTGTATTCACCAAACTTACCATTGTGTTTGATTACCTCTGGAATATCCGTTCCATTATCATCAACGGGTTGAGTGTGCATAAACAATAGAAGCTTTTTGTCTTGATATCGTTCTGCAAACTCGTTAAATGCAAGAATCATATCACCTGGCACTTTTCTACGAATGTTTCTATTGTTCCAAAGAACTACAAAGTCATACTTGTCAAGACCATACTTTTCTTTGAACTTTACCAAGTTTGAATCATCACTTGGTAGTGGTTTAAACAATTTTGATACTCCGTGTGGGATGTATTTGTAAGCCCAATCTTCTTTAGCCATTTCATACTTTTCCAACACTCGTTTGTTGATACCATATGTTTGTTTTGAGATGGACATTAACAAATCACAACTTGCGTAGAACGGAGCATTCCACATTGGGTCTGGCAATGAATCCCAAATATTGTAATACATAATAGGAACAAACTGGCGAACTTCGTGTTCCATATTGTATAACCATCCCCAAAAACGAGGGTCGGTAAAATGTAGAATTGCATCTGGCTTTTCAATGTTAATTAGGTTTCTTAACACATCAGGACTTCCATAGCCCGTAGATGCATAAATCTTCAAGTATGCGTCTTCAACACCAGTCTCTTTAGCAGCATCAGATGATACATCAAACACCTTACCTTCATCGGGGTGTTTTAGAGCAGCACCTAACTGAACCCAATCATATTTGTGTAGGGTTGATAGGACCATTTCTTTACTCTGCGTTGCGATTCCACTATGCAATCGGAGGTCATCCGATAGAAGTAAAATCTTCTTTTTCTTTGGTTTATTAGGGTCTACTTTTCGTAGCTTTGGTAATTGTAATTCCATATCGTAACTCTTTGGTATAAGTATTAAAGTTGGTTATTTAAAATACATTTTGTTGTTGATTACTAACACATCAACATCGGATTCTTCAAACAATTTCATAGCATCTTCCGGCGTTTCAACAATAGGTTCACCCTTGATATTTAACGAGGTATTCATCACAATAGGAACGCCTGTGATTTGTCTAAACTTGTCTATCAAATCGTAAAATCTTTCATTGTCTTCCCTACGAAGAGTCTGAACACGACCTGTATTGTCAATATGAACTGCGGATGGGATTTCTTGTGGTTTTTTACAAGGAACTGTAAATAGCATAAATGGTGATTCAAAATCCATTTGGAACCATTCTTCTTTGTATTCATTCAAAATCACAGGAGCAAATGGTCTATACCACTCACGGAACTTAACCCTTGAATTTAGGATGTCTTTCATTTCCTTTCTTCGTGGGTCAGTAATAAATGAGCGATTACCCAAGGCTCGTGGTCCAAATTCGGAACGACCTTGGAACCAACAAACAATTTTACCTTCTGCAACTGAATTAGCAATGACATCCAAATCCAAATCAACTTCGGTGTATTTACTTGATGGTTGATAATCATAATCAAACCA
>Ga0315909_10002588_pt1 | contig 23000 bp, 14 predicted proteins | sample LakEriMetagenome_11_FD_203527 | JGI IMG/M metagenome (GOLD analysis project Ga0315909, IMG submission 203527) | Freshwater fungal communities from buoy surface, Lake Erie, Ohio, United States - Buoy 2 MA125 | ecosystem: Environmental > Aquatic > Freshwater > Lake | place: USA: Lake Erie, Ohio...
AATTCCCATCAAAGTTTTTTCTTAAATACTTTTCATTATCGGTCCAACTTTTTTTGTTATCCACAGTTTTTCTAAGATTAAAACCTAAATTCATATACGGAAAACTACGATATCTTTCTAAGTATTCTTGACCATAATTAAAAGGTAATAATTTTGTTTGATAATTTGGGTTGGCTCCCGTAAAAACACTATTAGTTAAATCAACCTGTTCTGGCATTCTATGTTGTGGTGTTGATTCAAACCAACCTCCCCCTATTTGAAAAAAGTAGGTGTCTGTTGGTACAGGCATACTTGGGAATCCATAACTATCAATTGGGTAATCATATAATGTCAACGCAACGTCTTGAGTTATAGTTGTTGTTGTAAAACCCGTATATTGAACACCCATTATTGAGAATAAGTCATTCGTATCTAAAACAGGTAATTCTTGTGAATATGTTCCTCCCGATATTTGAGCGTATTGAATATCAAACTGTCTTAAATTTATTTTTTGATCGGCAACATATACGTGTTCATTAAATTCGGTTAATGCTTCAGGTGCTCCAACCATTTTTAATAAAATTTCAATTGACTTTCTTGTTCCTTTTGACTTAAATAAGAATGCAGAATTTAAAATTAAATTTCTAAAATACTGATAGTTTAACTCTTCAGGTGTTTGTCCTTGAGGTAATCCCGTAAAATTATTGCTACCGTCACTAAAAACGGCATTTAATAATTGATCATTAGTGATTGGTGAAATGTTTATATTCCAACCTAATGTTTGTGCTAAATTTTTAAGTAATTGTGATGGTATATCATTTTTAACGTTGTAATTAACAGAATTCATATTAGCAAGAGCCGTAATGAATTTTCTTGTCTCATCAAAACTTCTACCATAAATCTGTAGAATTTTCTCCATTTTTCTATCCGGAGTATCAAATTCTTTGATTGCATCTGCGGTTAAAAATCTAGTAATTAAGTTTGTTTTATATAAATCTATATACTCAGCAATATTATTTAATTTTGTTAAATAATTTGTAAATCTTGGAGAAACAATATCTAAGTTCCAAGTACCAACCAATGGGAATATAGCAACTTCTTGACTATAAGAATATGTACCATCTTCATTTTCTTTAGGTACTTGAAAATAAGCACTATAAATAGGTACCATGTTTCTATTAAGTAAGAAATTTTCAACTTGATCTAAGTTCTCATTAAAAACTTTGTTAACATATAGTTGTTTTGGTCTAATTAAAAAATTATCACTACTTGTTGACGCACCTAAAAATGGATTTCCATTAACATATATTTTAAATACCGTATCTGTTGGTTGAGCCGGTATAAAATCTGAAACAGGATATTCAACATCGTTTATAAACAATGAATATTTTAAATATTGTGTTGTAAAATTTCTTAAATAAGAAACAGGTATTTCTCTTAATTCTAAATTTCTAGTTGCATTTACAGTGTAATCAATACCAAAAGGATTCCTTATTACATTAATAGGTATTTCAAAATATGTCTCATCTTCAACACTATTATAAACAGCATTTTGAACTGTTATTGAAGTCACAAAATTAGGTTGTGTACTTTGTATATCTAAAGCCGCTGGAAAATAATTTATAATGTTACTAACAGAAGTTGACATCCGTTTAGTTAAAGAACCAAACATTGTAAAATTAGTTACTTGACTTAAATCAAAATTAGGATAGACCCTGAAATTATCCGTAATTAATTTTTTTGATTCCTCAATATCGTTAATATTTAAACTATCTAAAGAAATTGGATCAGAAAATGACCCAATTGAAAACGTTCTGTTTTGTTTTTCGGTAATATTTGTCGTAAACTCAAAATTTGCTTGGGTAAGACCTCCCCCATCAACTAATTGTAAACCAACTAAGTTGTCTGAAAAAGTGCCTTGACCACTGGCAGGCTGAGGAGGACATTTATATTTGTTTACCGACATTATGAAGTTATATTTGAGAAGTTTTTACTAAAATCAATGTTATCACCTCTATCTTGTCTTACCTCATATAATAAATTATTAAATTGATCTCTAATTTCATAAAGGTTGTATTGTTTGTATATATTGTTTGCACTATCATAGATTGTGTATATACCATCATCCATAGATTTAGTTTGATTACCATAAAGAGCAATCGCCAATGTTGAAATGTCGTGTTCAACTATTTCAATTTCAACAGTTGTTGGATTGAAGAATGTGTTAGAGATTATTACATTTTGATCAGGTTGACCAATAAATGGAGTTGCATTTGGTTTATTAGTTGGAGAAGATGATGGGGACAATGTACAAAAAATTAAATTTGTTGATGCCTCCACATATCTATATCTTATCGCCTTTTGACTTGTGTTCGTTAAATTTTCAACAACCGGTTCACAATAAAACGATGAGGTTATAATTCTAAAAAAGTTAGGTATTTTAGTTCCATCAGAATTTAAGTATTCAACTCTAAAACCAACTAAACCTTGATTAATAAATTTATTTCTAAAATTTGTAGGTACATTATTTATATCAATTATGATACCTTTTACGTTTGGTAATGCAGATAAAATACCACAATCAAGTATTTTAGTTCTTATTTCAGCAGGTCTAATATATAATGTATAGATCCCTAACTGATTAAATTGATCTGTAGGTAATTTAAGATTATATAATCCACCTAAAATTTCAACATTTGGATTACCTCCGGTTGTATTATTGTGAAAATAAGGTCTTAATACCGTACTAGCATTTAATTTTGTTAATACAAAATTATCTGTCTCGTCTCTTGATGGTGTATAATTTAAAATTATTTCTACGTCATCAGGGCTTACATCAGCACTTCTTATTGTTCCGTAATTACCTGTAGCCACAATTATTAGTTTTTAAAATTTGTTTATCGTTTAAATATAAATACTCAAAATCATTGTTTTTCAACATTAAAAAATCCATACCCATATTTTTCTAAGTCCCCAACATTATCAACCTCACCAAGTCGTTCAATGTATTCTAATGCTGAGTTTTTACCTCTTTCAACATACACATCCGTTTGTACTTCAGGTTGATCTATAACATTTAATAATGCTTCGTTTTTAGTTATTGCCGATAATATTAAATCATTTTGAGTAAAACCTGATGAATCAATTACGTATACTGTTGTACCATCATTATAATCATAATAAAGAATATCATTAATTGTATAAGCAGTATATGTATTTGTTGGGTCAGGACCCCAATAAGTACCTACGGATTCAGATGTTCCCGTTACTTGTATTCCTAACTTAAACTTACCACCATATAAATTATATTTAGGGCCATACACAATTAAATCATTAACATTTGATTGTGTAAATCCTGTAATAACAAATGGTACCGTTGTATAATTTGAACTTATATAGTCATTTATATCCGTACTCGAATCTCCCGTAAAAATATAATCATAACTAAATGAAGTATTTGCCCAACTACCTCCAGCCGGTGTAAATGTTGCCACACCATTTGGGTTTAGTATTGGAACATTGGTAAATGGTACAGTTACTGTTTTAGTCACAATTGATATACCCCAAGGAGACGTTGATTTAAGTGTAATTGTATAAGTTTGATTAACAACAGGATAAGTGTGTGTATATTGTACAGGAGAAGTAACCGTTTGTATTGGAGATCCATCCCCCCAATCAACAGTATATGTTGATACCGATAAAAATTTCTTAAATTCAGTATCAGATGTATTATAAAAGTAAAAAGTATATGGACTACTAGTAGTTGCCGAAAATAAAAAATTTGTTATAACTTCTTTTTGTAGTATTGCCCCATCAAAAACCGAATAATATCCAATATCTGTTGCAACTTGAGTTAAAAGAATGGGAACTGTCAATCCTGTTAATAGTGATTGTCCATTAGTTCCGCCCGACAAAATCTGAGACATACCTGAATACACACCAGTAAAACCAGTTAATGTAGTTGGTGTTACCGAAGTTATAGAACAACAAGGGTCAGCACTATACGCATATCCGGTATTCTCAATATACGTAATCTCAACAATGTCTCGTTTAACATTTTCGGGCGATATTTTAAAATAATATTTTTGTTCTTCCATCTTACGGGTTTACATATTCATACCACAAAATTGGAAATCCATCAATACCAACTCTTTGTGTTAAGTTAGAAGTCGCATAAACTTCATAAGTTTTATTTGTGTAATCCAAATTAACTTTATAGTAAAAATATTCATTAGGATTAAATGTAAATTTGTTTGCAATACTTGATTGTGGGGTATTTGTCATTCTAACGAAAACACCTAATCTAGCATCAAAAAATTTAGCAGTCATATAAAATTGACTTATATCAATATATGTTTGTTTTCTTAACCAATATATATGGAACCCTTCTTTATCCCCCACATAATCCAAACTAAATTTTGGTTTTCTTATGTCAACATTTGAAAGTAACGCACTTAATGAAACTGACTGTGTAAATCCTTGCTGTACAGGTAAAATAATAGTTAAATAAAGTGTTTGAGTTTTTTCGTCATCAGTATCATATAAATCCAATTTAAAGAATGAATTTGTAAAAGGTTTTGTATAATAATAAACCTCCTCCACCGTAAATCCTTCATCTAAATAACTATTATTCCAATTGGCACTAGTAACTAATGGTGAAGTTATTGGTAATACATTATCATAAAAATAAAATTCATAATTTATATTCGTTTTTTCAAAATTTAAATTATCAACATATTGATTATGTGAGAATTGTAAGACCTCAAAATCATTAACACCACCAACAACCTCTTTAACCATTTTTTCCTGATATTCTTCGATACTATCATCCCTACCAAGAAAATCCCAATTCATTTCCAATGGAATATTCAAGTATTTATCACTCTCAGGTAAAACTATTTTATATTTATTCACAATCATCTACTAATGGTTCCGCTATTACTGTTATATTATCCACACCAACATTACTTCCTTCTGGTGTTATTCTAAAAATTGTATTTACAAATGGATAATGTTTTCCATTTATAAATGGGTAATCAACTCCAACCCCATCATTATCAATAAACCCATATGGATATATATCTCTCCATCTAAAACTATTTGATAAATTAGAATAAAAAGCATAATCAGGTATATTAATAACTTTTAAAGGGTCTCCTTCTTCAACATAGGTTGAATATCTTCTTATCACTATCGGATCGTGAGGTTTATAATAATATCCAAATTGATTAGATTGTGGCGCATCAGTATTTAAACCAAAATAAGTTTGATTAAATGTTATTTTGTGGTTATATCTTGATATTACTCTTTCTGTTTGTTCATAATCATTCCATTCACAATAATCACCATCAATTAAATCCCCGTAGTTTAAATTTTCATTGTAAATAAAAGGACCAACAGGTGGTACGGTAGAACTATTATATGTATTAGTTGTAATTGTAGTATTTGATAAAGGATTAGAAACATCCCACCAAGGATTGGGTATTGAATTAGTAAGTGGTATATTAAACCCCCACCCTTGTTTTAATCGTTTTGTCCATCCAAAATATCCTTTCCATATTGTTGTGAAATATAATTCTGAAATTGGTCTATTTTGATTATCTCTAAGTGGTTGTACATCCACATCAACATTAAAAGAAAGGGAATAAGCCTGACCACCCTCTTTAACAGATGATCTTGAAACCCCATTTGGTGTTAAGATCCCATTTTCAAATTTAGTTTTTGGATTATATATGTTTTGTTCAAATCCCGCCTTAACTAAAACCGCATCTTCAGCATTTGTTAAAATTTTATGTACTCTAACATAATATTTAGATTTAGTTTCATTTAAATTACTTTTATTTATTATTCTTTTAAATGTACCTGTATTACCGTTGTTAAATGTTGTACCAATATAACCAATATTATATATATTAAAAATATATTCATCACTACCAAACGCCGGATCTCCTAAACTTATGACTTGAAACACATTAGTGTTATTATACGTTAATGTTAATTCAACAAATTCATTTACTTTTAACCCATGTTTCATTGGACATCTAAAAGAAATAACAGGTCCAAAGTCATCATTACCTTGAGTTATTATAAATGGTATACCGTCCGAAGCAACCCAAGCCCAACTTGTAGTAGTCACATTATCAATCGCATACATTTGTTTATTAAAATCATTTTTAAAAGCATAACTTAAATAATGTGTCCAATTATATGTACTAGCACTTTTATTGACAAAATTTATATGGTTATTTGGTGGTACCGTATATCCAACAACATTATTATCATTTCTAATAAAATCAAACTCAAAATATTGTGGATATCCTTCCCAAAGAACAGTTAAGTTAGGTAAAGTTGGGGGTAGGTTACCGTTAGGGAAAGTTGAGATTGTATTTGCGATAGCATTAGTATAATATAAATTATTTTTAAACGGTGCGTAGTTTGTAGATCCTGTATATGTATTTTTAAAAATTACAGAATATTTTGTCACAGGTCTAAAAATAGTACTTGTTTGTCTTTCATCACTAAAAACTTGCTGTAAACTTAAATCAACATTTCTATCAAATTCAATTAATTCTTTTTCATTTTGATTTAAATCAACATTTACGGATAAAACCGTATTTGGAGATGCTTTATATCTCAAAGACCCTAAAACAATTTTTGTTGTATCATTAACTGGCATTATATGTCTGCGGTATCAATATATTTGTTTATGAATCTATTCATTGCTGTTTTACCATTATTCAAACCAAAATAAAAATGGCTTGGAGCTCCGACTAAATAAACGTTACCATTTACCGAATAATAAGGGTTAGGTAATAATGTATTTTGATTAAAATTTGTTATAAACCCTTGCGGAACTAAAGGTAATGGGTTACCAGGTTGTAACGCAGGTGTTGTAAAATAAGGATCCACACTATAATCCAAATCTTGATAACCCTTTTTAAAGAATCCAACCCCACCACTTTGGTTAGGATTTGTATACCAATTGTTGTCTTCAGACCCAAAAATGACATTGGATGTGTCTAATAACCATTTGTAATGTGGAACTACTTGAGTTTTAGGATACCCATAGGAATCTTGAATAAGTGGTGAAATATTGTAAATTTCTATCCCCGGTGTTAATTTTCTTCTGTAATAGTATTCTACATTTGATGATTGATAAAATACCCCAAACACAGGTCTACTATCTGTTCCGTTTTGACCATCATCACCAATAAAAATATCAACATTTGTGTAATTTTCATCAACAAAAGGATTAATTTTAAATTCTGAATTAATCGATAATGATTGAGCAAAATCACCATCAATTCTTTCCCCACCTCTATTACTATTAAAAAACTGAGTTATACCTTTACCTTCTGAATTATTACCTCCGGTAGTAATAGGTATTAATCTTTGTCTAAAATTTTGATTTAATATTCTTGACAAAAATCCAATCTGTATAATATCAGAGTTATCATTATAACTTGTTGATCTAAACTGATCACTCATATATCCCTTAAAATTAGGGTTGTTACATATTTCACTTATATATGAATCTCTTGGACCCATATCCAAAATTGTTGTTGGGAATAATATGTTTTTATCATTATATCCCGGTTGAAAGTTAAGTGTTATCCAGTTAGGGGCTTGAGGAACTTCTTTACCAATAAATTCTTGCGAATTATCACTCCAAGGTGAAGATCTATAATAAAAATTATTACTAATATTATTATAAACAACTATATCTTGACAATACACATATTTAGGTGTTGTTACATTAGTAAAATTACTGACAGGATATATCGATCTTTTATTAAAAGATGGCATATATAAAGTACCATTTATCCAATTATTCTGAAATGTTTGAGCAAATACTCCACGACAAGTAGCAAAAATCAATGTAAACCTTGTTTTCCACTCCATAAATAATCTTGCATCATCTTTAAACGCACCCCTAATTAAATAATAGTGCTTATCGTTATCACTATTATCTTTATTTAGTAAACAATAACAACCTTTTGTAACTCTATTTTCAGGTACAACACATTGATTTGCCGGTATAACACCAACACTTGTTCCACTTCCTGAATAACATTGTAGTGAAATTAACCCATCACAAGTAAGTGTTTGTGTCAACCCTGTATTACCACTAAACTGATCTAAATTTTCGGCAATTTCATAAGTGCTAGCAAAACTATTTGTTTGTTGTGAACCAACACCATCACCTTTATAATAACAGAATTTATTATTTTGATGTAAAGCATATGCCGTTCTATTACCAGGAGATACATCTATACAAGTAGATGTTGGTAACCTATCACTTCTCATTACAATTCTAGCACTGTTATTAAAATTAACACCTAATAACGCAGGATATTTAAAATATGCCGGAGAATATAAACCATAAAATTGATTACTATTAATAGGATATCCGTAAGTATCTTCATCAGGAACTGTTGCGTAAAAAACACCAGGTGTTGTAAACAAAGTATTAAATGATGCCCCAATAAATGACCCACCACCAATATAATCCGATTGTGATCTTGGTAACGTAAAGTTTGTATTACCAAGTAATGTCCAAAGGTTTGATGATAACAATGACTTTTGTTGGAATGGTATTCCCGCCACGGGTGTATATGGGTTTGTATTCGCATTATATGGTGTTGTTGTTGCATCATCGGTAGATAAATAATAGTACGGTAAAGTTGATGTAAATCCAGTGTAATTTGATGGTGTGATTGTAAAAGTAAATGATGGGAAATATAAATTGTTTACTGTGTTATTAGATGTGTTATGACTTAATGGTGCGGAACCAACAGGTTTAATTGGTTGGTTAAGATAATAACTACCAATAACCGTTAATCCCGGAACATTCCATGTTGTATTACCAAAAATACGAGAAAGATCATAACTTATATTTTGTTTTTCTGTGTGTGGATCCACACCTCTAACAAACATTATTACCTCATAATTTAAATTATTCGCCAACGAATCAAGTGAATCAAAATTATTTGCTTGTATTTGTGGTATATTATTTTCGTTATTATATGTTTGACCATCAATAAATGTTGGTGGTACAATTGGAGATGATATTGGAAAAGATGGTGAAGTATTGGTTGAAACAGATGCCGGATTAGATATCACATAACTTATTTTGTGTCTTAAAAATCTTTCAGGAAATAACGTACCATTTGTAAAATTTGCCATTGTTATAAATTGTGACACAGTAACTCCTGTTATAACTTGGAAATATTCCATGTCTGTTGGGTATTTTAAATAATCCGATTTAGTTGTCGCTGTAACTGTATCACCAGTTTGTATAATATTAATGAAGACATTCGATGCCGCACCATTAGTTGCCGCATACTGTAAAGGAACTGATATTGGTACGACGTTAGCAGTTGTATTTGGTGCTGCAGATAAAATAGTTGTCCCTGTTACCGAATTGTTACCAAAATCATTTAATGTTGCCCCTGTTAAGTTTATATTTCTTTTTATAACTAACCCATTATCAAAATTAGGATCTTGAAAAGTAACAATTTCCCCTATACCTAACTGTTGTGCCGTACCAGGGTTAGCCAGAACAACAATAATTTGATCCGTAAATGTTGGTTGAGTCCCTAAATTATATGGCGCCACACTCAATTGTGGATTTACAGTTGTCCTTACAACGTTAGGTGAATTATTCCCAAAATATTTATCTCTTGTATTAAATTCATTTAGTTTTTGTGGGTAAGTTTCACTCAAAGGGAACCCAAACCATCTATAGTGAACTCCAAGGTCTTTTTCAGCCGCAAATAAAAATGGTTGAGGAGCATGATATTTATTAAAAGCATTTGGATCAGTAGTGGATGAAAGGATGTCATATCCTGAAAATAATCTTCTAAAATCTAAAACAGCATCCACAACGACCTCACCACCAACTTGATCATCAACCACTCTATTTAGTAATGATTTATATTGTATACTTGGACCAAAAGATCCTGCGGCATAAAAATACCCTTTGTTATTTTGATCACTGTCTTCACCAGGGAAGTTTTCTAAGTTTGGGTGAAGTGCCGTATAAGATGACGCTAAATTTACAGGTGCGATAAATGAAGTTGATTGTGCGTACTGTATATTACTATCGTCTAAACCATTTTGTTGTTCTTCAATACTTGCGTTTACAGTATTTTCATCAATATCATCATCAATCTCAGCATTACCACAATCACAATCACAACTTGTACACTCAGGATATGATAACATCGGTAAACCTAATCTTGGGAAATTATCAATCTTAATTAAATAAATTGCAGTAAAAGCAATAAACGCTAACGATAACGCTAATTTAAATAACGCAGCTAAAAGTTGTGCAGCAATTCTTAATATTACCCCCGCATTAATTACAGGTCCACCAGGTACTGCGAATCCTGTCGTTCCCTCTAATATTGAATTTACAACATCAATACCTTGTTGTACCGCCTGATACCCAAAATAAATTCCTAAAATAATCAAAAGGTATTTTAAAACAGGCCATATTAACGCAATAAAGTGAGCAAGCCATAAAATAATTAATATCGGTATTGCTAAAATGTTAATCAACAAATTAAATACAAAAAATATAAAATCAAAATTTCTTATAATATCATTAACGGGAAAAGTATTTACGGTAGATTTACAAGTTCTATTGTCGATTTCTTTAATACCTAAATGTCTTGCCCTTCCAGCACCTTTTTTATATCTGTCTAAGAACATAGATGTGGTGTAAACTTTATTATAATTGAATTCATAAAATTTATCTTCACAATCAATTGCGTCTTGGATCATTTGTTGACCTGAAGTTGTGGTGTTATCACCGTAGTCATTCCAATCTAAACTAAATGCATATGATCTTAACGCATCGTAAGTTGGTTTTTGATAAAATGTATAATTAAATTCAGTTAAAGTACCCGGATTAACAGGAACAACATTTATTGTAATAATTGTTGGTATTACTGTAATAGGTATACTTTCCAAATCACCAAAATAAGGGTTACCGTTTAATAATACCGTAAAACTTCCCACATTAATTTTATTATCTAAAACTAAACCACCATCTGAGGTGTTGTTTAAAGGAAATGATGATGTTAAAGTACCATTAGGTAATATAAACTGATAAGGTGTTGTGGGATAATCTTTTAGTGGATCTACAGACGGAGTTACCCAACCATGCTCTTTTATGTTAGGAACTAAATAATGTCCCCTCATAAAAGGATTCTGTAATCCTTGTTCATTTTGCCATTTAAATTTAAATCTATATTTACCTTTAGTTGGGATTCCTTTAGTTGGATCATTTGATAATATCTGTTCACCAAATTCATTAGTAACAATATAATTTAAGTTCATTGGGACATTAATTAAAAATGTTCCGTCCGAATCAATTACTTTACCATCTTGATCTAATTCGTGAGTTTCAAGTATTGGTCTACCATTTTCATCAACGTTAATTGTTTGTCTAATTGACAATATTTGACCAGGCCCCGCAACTAACTCACACAGATTACCCGTGTTATTTTTAGGTTTACAAGTTAATGGTTTAACCGCATCATCATCTGTTGTTGATATTAAAGATCCCATAAAAACAGCATTTGGTTTTATGGTAATATTAGCAGTGGCAGTTAAATCAAAATCGGCACGGGTAATACCCAATAAACATATCTCAGGCTCACCCCATAATGGGGCAACCTCAATGATTTTATTTAGGGTAACAATTTGAGGTAATTCATTAAGATTTGTAGATGTTTTAAATTTTGACCCATTTACTTGTGACTCAACCGCAACACCAGAATCAATTAAATCCTGAGGTGATAACGAAAAACAACCGATATCAGATAAGTCAACGTCCATTAAAACCGTTTGTGTTCCTGTTGGGACTCCAAATATCATATAATCCCCACTATCATTTGTTCTTACTGAAAATCTATAATACTTGTCATAAACCTCAACATATGATTGATCAGTCAATATTTCTTCTTTCGATGGAAAAGTACCTGTTGCAGCATGACCAGTATAAGATGGTTCTTTAGGTAATAAATTATACCTGTACCCATCCGCACTTACATCAGATAGTGTTTGATAAGGATAAAGTTCGGAAATTATTGGATTGTCAATATCAACATCTTCAATTGGTATAAAAACAGATACTCTAGCGTTTGGTACCCCATACCCATTATTAACTAATACTCTACCTATAATAACACCATAGTCAGAACACATTCTATTATAGATGTCACCCTGATTAATTTTTAGTGACAATATCTCCAAGAATTCAAAATCCTGTTCTAACTGAATGTTAATTGTCTTTTCACTATTGGGTGATGTACGTATTCTATATGATTTTGGCATTAGTTATTCTTTCTTGATAAATAGTTTATTTCCTATTTTCAAAAAATAATTCTTTTATTTGAAAAATAAATTATCAGGAGAAATTAATCGTCTTGAAGTTGAGAACATTAACTGTAATGTCCTTATTAGGGAATCTAATTTGGTATATTTGTGTTGGTTCCGCAAATACAGTATCCGCAACTAATTGAATCATTTTTGTTGATGGGTCTTCATATGGTTGAGAAGTTTGTGAAGACGAATATTGTCCCCCCACTTTATTGTAAACGAATATTCCTGACACAGATATTACTCCGTTTTCACTTTGTATTAATCTTCTTATTTCAGAAACATAAACATTTTGACCGAGACCTCTAACAGCAGGACTAAAGTATGTGGTAACAATATTAATAATTTTAGCCACTATTGATCCTTGATTTTGACTAGAATCTAAAACAACATCAATATCAAGAGCCAAATCAATAACATTTGCGGTCTCAACAGATATATAATCATTTATCATTCTATAGTTAGATAAGTAATTAGCAACATTACTTTTAAGAGTATTTGATACAACCTCAGTTAAATTACCACTTGTATCATAAGATAACATTTTTATTTTTATTTTGTTATTTTCTTCAACAATAGAAACTTTACCCGGAGCACCAAATTGTGATGGCATTGTTCTTAAAACTGACTCATAATCATTAACAGTTACAGCTCTGTTTTGTGCCGCAAAATTATATGTTACATATTGTCTAACTTCTTCAGTTGTTGGTGGATTAGCCCCTCCAATTGCCGCTGTAACATTATTTACTCTAAGAGAGTTAACCACGGTTGAGTTAATAGATTCTGATGGTCCATTTACAAAAAATGATACAGTTCCTATTTGTGTAATAATATTTACCCCTAAATTTGTTGATTGTCCACCCCCAACCCTATACTGAACAAATAAAGTAGAGTTTGATTTTAATGCACTACCTAAAGCTAAATTATTAACATATTTGTTTAAATCAAATCCAACACCATCTCTCGCAAATTCTCTTAATTGTTGTTCGGCAGATACATTACCACCACCAAAAGTTAACTTACAAAAACCTTCAGGTGTAAACTCACTAATAAATTTAGTACTTGTTACAATATATTTTCCAACCTTTATACCTGGTTGATCAGATGGTTTGGTTGGGTCTTCAACAAACACTCTGTCTTCAGCCAAAGCTTGTACTTCATACCATCTATTCTCCAAACCTAAAAATTCCTGAGGTGATGGTGGTGACGTATATTGTGTACCATCTTTAAGTAATACGCTTGTAATTCCCAAAACATTTTTTTCAGGTAAAAACAACTCAAAAAATGGTTTAACATCATTTGGTGTAATTACTCTTTTAAAAACTTTTGTTATACCATTAACAATAACCTCTCGTTTTGTAATGGTGTAATTAATTAAATTATTATTAGAGTCAAAGTTTGGTACTTTTAATCTATTTGGGGATCCTTCCGCATTTGTTGGTGAAGCAAAATCAATATCGTATACCGTTTCAAATGGTTGTCCAGCACCATTTACTTGTGATCCTCGTCTTAATATACCACAATATCTTAAATCTTCCTTATCACCAAAAGCAGGTACTGTAATTGAAAAATCAACTAAAGCAACTGATGGTCTTGATCCGGGAATTTTTAAACCATAGGTTCTTGCAATATTATAAATAGATGATTTTTGTTGTGCATATTGTAATACAGTTTCCTGAATACTTCTATCTATTTGAAACTGTAAGTTATCTGTTACTGCGGCATTTAAATCTAACAACACTGAAAATACACCAGCATCGTTAAAATTCTGAACAAGATCGGGATAATAAGTTCTTGTGAAATTTATAAGTTCAGTTCTTATTCCCGCAAAATCTCTCGTTGTGTACGATATTTTTTTATTTGCCATATACTATTAAATATTAATAATTACAAAATCGCTTGAATTGAAAGCATTATTAGTGTTCCTATAATCAATTCTAACTTTTGCTGTGTGTTCTAATTGCGCAATATTTGGAACCGTGAATTCCTTTTCACCATACTGATTTATATATGTACCTTGATTTTCATCCCCCATTGAGGCATCTGTTATTTTAATGCTAGTGATTAGTATACCAGGCATATATTTACTAACCGAATCTCTTATTTCATTTTCAATTTCACTAAATGTTGGTCCATCTAATGGTTCAAAGATATATTCATATAACCTTGATCCAAAGTCAGGTAAAAAATATCTTGTGCCTTTTTTACTTAACAATAAATGTACAAGATTACTTCTTATTTCTTCATCACTATCATTTGATGTATCTAAGTATCGACCAACAAACGAATCTCTGAAAGGAAAATTTATACCGTATGTTATTCCATTTGCCATATTCAATAAATATACTCTTAACAATTTTTGAATAAATACATTATAAAATAAAAAATCCCGAATAAACGGGATTTCTTTGATGATACACGATCCATCTTACGATGAACACCCAAAACACTCAAACTCCGAATTATCAGGTTTTGGTGGTAAATTCATATTTGTAAAGTCAACTTTTGGGGTTTCAATTTTGGTTTTTTGTTGGTTTACTTTTGAAACATCAAACGCCAAATGTTTGGCTCCTGTTGATATTGCCTTTGTTCTAACATAATAACAAAGTGTTTTCAATCCTTTTTCCCAAGAGTGAAAATGAGATGAGGTTATTTTTGATAGTGTTGGATTAGACATATATATATTCATTGATTGTGATTGATCAATAAATGGTGCTCTGTCTGCCGCCATATCAATAAGTTGTTTTTGTGAAATCTCCCAAATTGTTTTGTATTTAGGGATTAAATGTTCAATTCGTTTCACTTTCTTATTGTAATTCTTATCCTCAGGATCTAAATAATTATTAAAATTGATGTTTTGAATAGAACCTTCATTCATAATGATTTCATTCTTTAAGTCCTCAGACCATATTCCAATTTTCTCAAAGTCAGCAATTAGATATTTGTTTACAATCATAATCTCACCCCCAACTACACGTCTGTTAAATAGAGCTGAGTGAGCCGGTTCAGTCATTTCAAAAGATCCAGTAATTTTTGCGGAAGATGCTACAGGCATTTGTGCCGTAAATAATGAGTTACACACTCCATATTCACTAACATCATTCTTTAATTTATTCCAATCCCAATATCCTGACAGATCGTTTTCTGTTAATCCCCACATATCATATTGGAAAACACCTTTTGACATTGGGGATCCTTTAAAATGTTTGTATGGTTTATACTTACCTTTTTTACATAAATCATTACTTTCATAAATTGCCCCATAATAAATGGTTTCAAAAATTTGTTTGTTTAAAACTTTCGCTTCTTCTTCAGTAAAGATTAAATCGAGTAAATAAAATACATCCGCCAACCCTTGAGTTCCAATAGCAATTGCTCGTTGTTCTAAACCACCTTTTAAACCTTTTTGAGTTGAGTAATTATTAATATCCACAACTTTATTTAAAGTTCTTACGACTTTTCTAACTTCATCAAATAATAATTGAAAATCAAATTTATTACTTTTAACGAAGTTTTTTAATACTATTGAAGATAATGTACAGATTGCTGTTGTTTCTTCATCTGTATACTGATAAATTTCATTACAAAGGTTTGATTGTTTAATTACTCCAATGTTTTGATGATTTGTTTTCCTATTAGCACTATCTTTAGAACAAAGATATGGTACGCCTGTTTCAACTTGTGATTCAATAATTTTAGTCCATATTGTTTGTGCGGAAACTTTTTTACCTAACCCCATTTGTACCGCCCTATTGTACATTTCCTCATATTCATCACCATAACATTCTTGTAATGGTTTTAATCCTGCTTTAATAATATCATTAGGACAAAATAAATACCAATCGGAATTTTCTTTAACCGCCCTCATAAAGTTATCAGGTAACCAAAGAGCTGTAAACAAATCACGTGCTCTTAGTTCTTCAGCACCAGTGTTCTTTTTAATATCTAACAAATCTATTACATCTTTATGCCATGGTTCAAGATAAATTGCCGCAGATCCCGGTCTACGACCTTGTTGATTAAAGAATCGTAATGATTCATTAACAATTTTAAGGTATTTTAACAACCCTCCAGCGTAACCACCTGAACTTGATATTCGACTTTCTTTACTTCTGATGTTGGACATCGATAAACCAATACCCGCAGCATCTGAAGAAAATGTTGATATATCTGTTAAGGTATCTAATAAACCTTTTCTTGAATCTGAATTATTATAATGTAATACACAAGATGCTAATTGAGGTACTTTTGTACCTGAATTAATCATAATAGGTGTTGCTTTAGAAATAAGTTGATTAGACAATGATTTATAGTATTCAACAGCATCCACAAAAGTATCTGTTACCCATAATGCAATTCTCATATACATATGTTGTGGTCTCTCTACCACAGTACCATCAGGTCTTTTTAATAGATACATCTCTTGTAATGATCTCCAAGCGAAATAGTCAAAATTATAATCATTATCGTGGTTTATAACAGCATCAATACTGTCTTCTCCGTATTCTTTTATAGTTTCAATCAACTTTTCGTGAATTATACCATCACTATAAAGTAACATCATAGTTTCAGAAAAACTAGAATTTGTTTCTTTGTGATATGAAGAAATGGCAACTGAAGATGCTAATCTTGAATAATCGTGATGACTTCCAGTATAAGAAGCCGCAATTTCATATACAAGTTTATCTAATTCTTTTGTTGTTATTTCACCCTCAGTTGGAACTGAAGTAATAACTTTAATAAAAATCTCGTCTGAATTTACATTCAAACCTTTTGACGCTCGTTTGACACGATTGTAAATTTTTTGTGGGTTAAATGATACATTATCCCCATCTCTTTTAAGTATTTTAAGTGACATCATATTTTTTTATTTAAAAATCTTCTTCAAATGTGATTGTTTCATTTAGTTTGGCTTTTTGATATTCCATCGTTCTTGATTCAAAGAAATTACCCTTTGTTTCAACAGCAATTTGTTCCATAAACTTAAATGGTTGTTCAACGTTAAATTCTTTACTACATCCAAATTTAACAAGTAACCCATCAACAACAAACTCTAAGTATTGTTTCATTAGATTTGAATTCATACCGATTAATGAAACAGGTAACGATTCAGTAATAAATTCTTTTTCTATTTCTAAAGCCGACAACAAAATTTCTTTTATTCTTTTTTCAGACGGTTTTTCTTCACAATGATTGTTTAATAAATGGATGGCAAAATCACAATGTAAATTTTCATCTTTAAATATTAATGAATTAGCATTACACAATCCTTGCATAATACCTCGTGATTTTAACCAAAATATAGAACAGAATGATCCTGAAAAGAAAATTCCCTCAACAGCCGCAAATGCAACCAATCTTTCTTGGAAAGAGGAATTTTCAATCCAATTCAAAGCCCAAGTTGCCTTCTTTTTTACTGCCGGTAAGTTTTCAATCGCATTAAAACACTCGTCTTTTTCTTTAGGGTTACTAATGTATGTATCAATCAATAACGAATACATTAATGAGTGAATGTTCTCCATCGCTAATTGAAATCCATAGAAAAATTTGGCTTCAGGGTATTGTACTTCACGATAGAAGTTCTCCGCCAAATTCTCGTTAACAATTCCATCCGATGCCGCAAAAAATGATAATACATTTTTCACAAAGAACTTTTCATTATCTGTTAATTTTTCCCAATCACGTATATCATTGGTTAAATCAACTTCTTCCGCAGTCCAAAAAGCCGCTTGATGCATTTTGTAAAATTCCCATATGTCATTGTGTTCGATAGGGAAGATGACAAACCTATTAGGATTTTCAACTAATATTTTTTCCATTTTCTTTAAATTTTTTTTAATTGTTTTTTGTTTCGTCTTTTTGTTTTTGTTGTCTTTTTTCCAACAATTCTCTGACTCTTTGTCTTTGTCTTTCTTCTTGCTTCTCTTCTAATCCTAAGAATGTCATTGAACTTTCTGTGTCAATTTCAATCATTGCATTATCAAACTTACAATTTTCAAAAACAACACCATCATCCCCAATTCTTGATTTAGTAATAGCAATAGTTGCTAACTTCATTTCTTTTTGTTGTAACGTCTTAGCAACTGTAATAATAACGTGTCCAACTTGGGCTTTTTTAATGGATCCCCCCATTTGATCAGTAGTTACTACTTCTGAAGATATTGAATTCCTATTTCCTTGAGTTGCTGTCCATCCCACCAAATTTAATTCGTGACACATCGCCTCAAACGCTCTCATTACCGATCCTTCACTTTTCCACTCATCACCTAAATTTTTATCGGGAACAACACAGTCAATGTAATCAAGTAAAACCATATCAATCTTAGTTCCATCAGCAATCATTTTTCTAATTTGATTCTTAATTTGTGACATTGTTACAGTATCAGATGGTAATTTTTTCAATATTAATTCATTTGACATTGTTTCTTCAACTTCCTTAACTTTAGCAATAACCTGATCTCTTTTTTCTGACAATTCGTCAGGGTGAATCTTAGTCCAAAGAGTAAAATGTTTTCTTTGGATTACCTTTGGATTATCCTCAAAAAATATTTGTAATACATTAAACCCTAAGTTAAATGCGTGGTTAGCGATCTTAGTTAATACGGTTGATTTACCAACACCTGTAGGTGCTAAAATTACACCAATTTCACCTTTAGCCAAACCACCTTTCATTAGTCGGTCAATACCAGGTATTCCCATTGGAATTGGGTGTCTGTAATCATCATCTAACACCTGATCTAAGTTGGAGAATACATCTAACATACTTGTGTCTTTTTCCCCAACTTGTAAAGCTCCTCTGACCATCTCTTCAAGAGCATCGTAGTTCTCAAATTCACCACCGTCAATGATCTTTTGTGCTTTACCCATTACTTTCTGTAATTCTTGTTGTTTACAGAATTTTAATGCCTTTTCTTGTACAAAATCCACTCCGTCAATAGGTGCATCCTTGATTTTCTTAATTGTGTCTAATACAACTTTAGACGCAATTTCTTGTTGTAATTCAGATTTTGTAATCTGTTCTAATGTTTCAAATGATGGTGTATGATTGTATTTTGAATAATACTCTCTGATCATTTGAACAATTATTTTAAAGTATTTATTCTCAAAATAATTGTTTTCTATCACATCAATAATTGAGTGTGAAAAGTCCTTGTCTAAGACCATTTGATTTAATAATTGTAATTGGAATACATTCCCCAAATACTCGAAATTTTTGTTTGTCGCCATATATTTTTCCTTCTGTTAGTAATGATAAATACTATTAGTTTTGGATAAATTCGGGATAATAAAAATTAAATTTTTTACCTGAAAAAATGTCAGTCAGGTCACTTAATATACCTTTTAGTTGCGGGCGTAGGTCTACGGTATATCTTACCTTTGGTGGGTATAGTTTGGCGTCAAACGTTCTCTGACAAATTGTCATATCTCCAACCTTAATATAGACATTAAAATTTTCAGGTCCATCAGTAATTGATGTATTTAACATATCAGGATTTTCCCCAATTTCATATTGGTTGTCTAACATATAAACAACACTTCTCATTTTTAAATTATACTTAAGTTTTTCTGTAAATCTCCTAATATAATCATAAAATTCTTCAGATTTGTGAGCGTTTTTATTAAAACCTTTCACATTAAAAAATCTTTGTACTACAATGTTATCATTACACATTAACAAAAACTCTACCTTTGTTACATCTTGATCTCTCATAATTTTTTTTACTTTTTGTTTCTAAATTTTGTTTTTTCTTTTCTTGATAATTTTAAAAATGGTTTTAAAAAATTAACCCAATTATCGTCTCCTTTTGGTAAGTATTTGAAGAACCCATCTTCCATCATCATTCTAATTAAGTTTCTATGTCCTCTACCGTCCGGATCCATGGACTCTGATTGATACATTTCAACTAATTCTTTATTTTCATCAGATATTAAAGGTTCAGATAAATCAACAATCTTTTGGTTAACCACAAAAAACTCATCACCATATATCCCCTCCTTTGTCTTTCCACTCAATAAATTTTGTAGAACAACAACGTCTTTATTTTCTTTCAGTAGTTCTTCACCTTTTGTTAAAATATCGGTAAAAGAAACCTCTGAATCAAGTATCTCAGGGAAAAATTTAACTAAAGTTTTCTCACCCAAATAAAATATACCATCTATATTATCTGAACCGTCACCAGTGAGTATTTTCACGGTTTTAACATTATAGTGTGGAAACTCATAATCTTTAAGTTTAATCTTGTCTCCAAATTTATAATACCTTTTTGATTGGGGGGAATATATAGTAACCTTTTCTGAGATTAATTGAGTTAAATCTCTATCACTTGAGAATATTGTTTTTTCTTCATCTGGTGACACTTTACAGTAATGGGCAATAAGATCATCCGCTTCCGAATTTTCTGTCTCCATTTGTCTTACAAACATCTCTTCAAGATATTGTTTAACTCTTTGTTTTTGATGGTTGAAGGATTCTTCCTTACTTTCGTTTTCTAAAGGATTACGATTTAGTTTATATTTTGGGTATAGTATTCTTCTCTGTGAAGAGCTTGTTATACTATCCCAAAATACAACTACTTTATTGAAGTTGGTTTCTTCTAAGAATTTACGTAACGTATTTAAAAAGTGCCAAATACCACCTACGTGTTCACCTTTATTATACAGATCACGAGCCCCGTGAAATCCAATTTTTAATAAATTATTACCGTCAACCAATAAGGTTTTTGACATTTTTTTTAATTTAATAGTTACTACTCAACTTCTTCTTTTTCTGCTTTCAAATCAAAGTCACCATCGACTCCGATTATATCTTTCCAATAGTCAGCATATTCTTTTTTATACTTCTCTATTGATGCCTTTTCTTCTGTTGTATCTTTACCCGGTAAAAATCCGTGTGGAGTCACAATAATTTTTCCGTCTTCAAAACCAAGACCGTTAATGTGGTTTTTCATAACCGACACTTTTGTTCTTGAAGCAAACTTAACAGTTCTTTTATCTTTTGTTGCCGTGATCTTTGTTGTTCCCGCACCTTTCTGATTACCAAATAAGAATACTAAAGAAGAGTTTAACCAAATTGCTTCACCACCTTTTGCTTTGATCTTAGGTTGACCAAATGGGTTATCAGGTAATTCTACCCAAGGTTGATTAACAATGATTAGAGTATTTTCATATTTAGAATCTGCCTTACGAGATCCTGAAATACGTTGGTTGATACCCATACCAATTTTGTCGGCTAAAACACTTGCATTGTGTTGTTTACCTCCTTTACCCTCATAAGTCATCTTACAAGGAACTGACCCTACTGAATCCCACATGATACAAAGAGAATAATCTAATTCACCTTTTTCTTGTGCGTCCAATAAGTCATTGATGTATTCTGTGATTTGTTCGATGTAGTCGAAATTATTATTGAATAGGAAAAATCCATCCCATGTCAATTCACCTGTTTCTTCATCTACAACCTCATCACATTCAAACCCCATAAGTTTGGAGTGTTCAAATGACCATTTTTGTTCTGTAATTATAAAAACGGGTAAAATGTTTTTCTTTTGAGCGTCTACAGCAGTTTTAATAAGGGCAGTTGTTTTTCCTGTATCAGAGTGACCAAGTAACATATTCAAGTGACCAATTGCGGGGCCAGGAAGTCCTACCGCATCAAGGAATTCAGATCCAAGATCAAAAAATCTTTGTGGTTTGTATTTTGCGTCCGATGAAAACTTTTTCTTTATCGAACTAAAGTCATTCTTCTTAATTGCCATATTATTTAAGATTATATTTGTGAAACACTTCTAACATTTCTAATTTATCTTTTGCGTTAACCATCTTTTCAACTAAATTATCCATTTCTTCAACGTGTTGTGGGTGTTCTCCAATCCCAACAGGATTTGTAAAGTAAACTAATAGTGTTGCTTCTGCTTCCGCCATTTCTGAGCGATATTTTAAGGTCAATGCCTCATACATTTTTTCTGAAATCTTATTCATTTTTTTTGATTTTAAAATACTTGGACACAAAGTTATCCAATGTGCCCAAGTATAAAAGTTAATAATTTAATTAGAATGGTAAATCTTCATCCTCTTCCTCATTCATTTGAGGATCCTCTACTTCATTAATAGATTTTGGTTTTGATCCACCCATAGAAACTTCTGATTCGTCACTATTAGAATAAATGTATTTACCAGCGTCTGTATCCCAACGAGGAGTTTCACCTCTTGCAATTGCTTCAAGATACTCTACAGGTTTTTTAGAATACACGTCTTCCCAAGTTAACTCATCATTTATCCAACCATTTGCCGTTTCAGCATCTTCGTGTGTTGGTGTTGGGTCATCGTACATAACAGTTTGGATAACCGTATATGTTGCACCTTTTGGTGTCTTTGCTTTTGTTAATTCAAGAATCAAATCACGTCCGTTATCAGGATCAGTAACATCTCCTTTTGCTTTCCAAATTGGAATGATTTTATCAAGGATTCCTTCTTGTTTGTAATTGTGTTTAAATCTCCAAAATTTAACACCATCTTCTTCGTGATCACGGTCAATTACCTTTACAATGTAAAACTTGCGAGCCTTATATTGTGTGGCTAATTGTTTGTCTGATTCACGACCTGTTGACATTAACTCTTCGTAAACCTCATTC
>Ga0315909_10002589_pt1 | contig 22999 bp, 27 predicted proteins | sample LakEriMetagenome_11_FD_203527 | JGI IMG/M metagenome (GOLD analysis project Ga0315909, IMG submission 203527) | Freshwater fungal communities from buoy surface, Lake Erie, Ohio, United States - Buoy 2 MA125 | ecosystem: Environmental > Aquatic > Freshwater > Lake | place: USA: Lake Erie, Ohio...
ATGGAAAGCGCAAGGGTGCTACCTTTGAGACTGGTGTTGTTAAATGGTTGAGGTCTAAAGATATACTAGCAGAAAGATTAACCAAGGCTGGTGCTAAAGATGAGGGTGATGTAGTTGCTTTCCTAGATGGAGCAGCAAACATATTAGAACTTAAGGCAACAAAGAAGTTAGACCTACCACAGTTCTGGCGTGAGGCTGAGGTGGAGGCAGAGAATTATGCTAAGGCTAGAGGATTAAAAGAAGTACCATATAAATTTGTAATAGTTAAACGTAGACAGGCAGGAATAGATAAGGCTTGGGTGGTGGAAGACTTTGAACAATGGACGAAGAGGGCAGGTAAATGACTTACCAGACATACGAAAAATACTCATCCACTATGGAGCGAGTGTACGACAAGAGTACGGGCAAGTTAATATCAAGTGCCCTTTCCACTCTGACACTCACCAATCAGGAAGCGCTAATCTCGACGATAACATATTCATATGCTTTGCCTGTGGAGTCCAAGGTAACTCGTTACAAATTATCGCACAACAAGAAGGGATAGATATACGTGAAGCAAAGTCAATCGCAGAAGGAATTGTTGGGACAAGCAGCGCAGAAGTACGGGGCAAACATTTATCAGGCAGAAGATTACCTCAGAAGCAGGGGTATAACAATGGAAGCAGCACGGTTGGCACGATTCGGCGTAGTAGGGGAGGCTGAAATTGGACACGAACAATTCAAAGGAAGATTATCCATACCGTATATTACCAAGAGTGGCATTGTCGATATTCGTTTTCGTGCTCTTCATCCTGCTATTGAACCTAAGTACATGGGAATGACTGGTGCTGAAACAAAGATGTATAATGTATTAGACATAGAAAAAGCGGGCGATTTTATAGGAGTGTGTGAAGGTGAATTGGACACAATTACTTTATCTAGTTGTATTGGCATCCCTTGTATCGGTGTACCTGGGGCTAATAGTTGGAAGAAGCACTACACGAGATTGCTCGCTGACTTTGAAAGAGTATTTGTATTTGCAGATGGAGACCAACCAGGAAAAGAATTTGCAGCAAGCCTGGCGAGGGAACTGCCAGTCACAGTCGTGCAGTTGCCAGACGGGGAAGATGTAAACAGTGCATATGTTAAGTATGGTGCTGACTATATTAAAGAGAAGGCTGGACTAAATGGATAGAAGTATACCGCCGTGTCCTGAATGTGGCAAGCGTTTCAATAATGTATTCGAAGCAACTGACCATCTACTAGAGGATGATGATGATGAGTTTGACCCAGCATTAATCTTACCTAATGGTGCAAGGTTAATGATAGGCTCTTTGCTTAGGTGTCTGTATAAATATGCAGATAAACCTGACCAAATAAAAACCATAACTCAGTCTACATATATGACATTGTTTACGGCGGAGACACACCCAGCAGCAATGAAAGATATAGTAGAGGAGATGATAATTGAATCGCAGATGATGGACATAGACAACGAGATTAAACATTTCCTAGGAAGGAACAGCAATGAATAAAGAATTTGAACATAATGTAGGTACAACATTCCAAGAACTATTAGATTTATTATTGTCCAAGCATAAAGATTACGGACCAAAGAATATATCTGATGCACCTGGCGGTGCGTTAAATGGATTAAGAGTTCGTATGCACGACAAGTTGGCTAGGATTAACAACCTATATGGTAGTGCTAGTCAGCCAGAGCACGAGTCTCTTGAAGATTCTTTCAAGGATATAGCAAACTATGCAATCATAGGATTGCTAGTACTGAGAGGACAATGGGATAAATGAAAATTATAGTCTGCGTATCTGATTTACAGGTACCGTACCATGATAGGAAAGCAGTATCTGTACTGGCTCGCTTCATTAAATCATACAAGCCTGATGAAGTTGTGTCAGTCGGGGATGAAATGGATATGCAGACTATCTCAAAGTGGAGTAAAGGTACTGACCTTGAACACGAGAAGTCTATTGGTAGAGACAGAGATGAAACTTATCGTGTACTTGAATCATTAAAGATTAAACATATGATTCGTAGTAATCATACAGACAGATTGTTTAATACAATTAAGATGAGAGCACCAGGACTTGCTGGTCTACCTGAATTAGAGTTAAAAAACTTCCTAAAACTGGACAATCTAGGCATAAAATACCACGAAAAACCCTATGAATTAGCCCCAAATTGGCTACTTTTACACGGTGATGAGGGTAATGTGCAACCTACCGCAGGTGCTACCGCACTTGGTCTAGCCAAGAGAGCAGGTATGAGTGTAGTGTGTGGACACACGCACCGTATGGGCTTAACACATTACACACAATCATATTTTGGTGGTCACCCTAAAACTATTTGGGGATTAGAAGTCGGTTGTCTTATGGACTTTAAGTTTGCAAAGTATATTCGTGGTGGATTATTTACTTGGCACAAAGGATTCGGTGTGTTATATGTAGATGGAAATAAAGTTATACCTCATCTTGTTCCAGTTAATATGGATGGGTCATTCGTATTCGATGGAAAGTTATGGAAGTAAATGGATTGGGATAGCATTGAGCGGTGGGATTACATTGTAACAGCGGTTGCCTCAGAGTACCATAGGAAGTTTAGTATGGTAGAGTTAGAGGACATAAGACAATCGCTGTATCAATGGTTTGCAGAGCACCCAAATAAACTTAAGGATTGGGAAGCGATAGGTGATAAGGACGCAAAGAATTTAATCTATCGTTCTTTGCGTAATCAAGCATTGGATTATTGTCAAAGATGGAAGGCTAAGTCTGTTGGCTACGACATAGGTGACATACATTATTATGATTCTGAAATTGTAGAAGCATTACTGCCACCTGTACTGCGTGGTGAGTATGGTGTAACACATAAATTAAATCTTGGATTTACTGGTAGACCGTCTGCTCCCGCCGAGGGTGGCAACCTAACTATTATGATGTTAGAGATTGACTCAGGTTATTGGAAGTTAAGTAAAGATGATAGGAGAATAATCTTTCTACGCTTCGCAGAGAACCTAGACTTCGGCGAGATAGCAAACTACTTGGAACTTGGTACTGATAGTGCGGCACGAATGAGATTGAAGCGTGCTATCACTAGGTTGATTAATAAGATAGGTGGATACAAACCATACAGGGATGTTGACACCACTAGCGAAGAGCCTGAAGAAGAGCATCAACCACCCGTCGAATAGAATCCAGTCCCATTTAGTTTGAATGGAACAGGATTAATTACTCGCTTAGTTAACCTAGTACAGTACTGACAATTAGGCACACTATCTCTTTCATCTACATTTCTATAGTGTTCCTCTGATGTCTTACAGTCATCACATTTGTATTCATAGTTAGGCATTAGTACTCCTCATCATCTGGTGTTGGTGCTGTTGCAAGAGTGCCACATAAAGCACACTCCATATCTAGGAAATACATATCAATCTCCCCAGTCTCATCATCAAACACAGTCTTAACATTCCATATGTTACAACCGCAAGGACATACAGTAGTAGCACTACCTCGTATGTCCATAGCAGACTTGTAGTCAGGCTTAAGTTCTGTTATATGTTTTGGATTATTGATTAGTAATATCCTTTCTTAGTGAAGAACTCCCACGCTTTACAAGGGGTGTGGTATCTGTTATAGATATAAGACAAGCCTCTATCTATTTGAATAGGTGCTGGAGTTTTAGGGTCAAGCCCTAGTATCTGTGGGATACCGCCAGCATTCTTACCCATTACCTTTACCCTGTTGTATGCGTTGGGTCTCCAATTACTTTCTCTTGTCCATAGTTTATCAAGACATAGCCATTGTTTGTATTGCCATTCATATAACTTGTCTTGTGCGTATGCTTTACTATCCTCTGTCGTCCATTCAACTATAGGTTGTTCACCCTTAGTTGGATTACTGGTGGGGGTAGCAAGTCTTATACTAACCAACGCTAGTAAGCATAGAGTTAATATAAATACAAGTTCTCTTTTCATAACAAAGCACCTATAAAGTATAGAACTAAAAGAAATATAAGGGTATATGGTAGTGATGAGCCACCCATTGTGAGTAGCAAACCAACCGCCAAGTTAAATCCTATAAACTTTAGTATCTATAACTCCTCTCTCAGATTTCCTCTGCGTTTACATCTGCGCCAGTTGGCATATCAAAGTAGGACACTTCCCATTCTTTATATGGTGCGTCTATTGCCAACTCAATGGCTCTGTCTATATCATATTCTGATACATAATATACCAACTCGGCACGGACATTGATTGATATTTTATAGTTATTCGTATTCATTATCGAACAACCCTTCAACATCATTGTCGCTAGACATCTCCTCATAAGTGATATAAACTAGGTCGTCTAGTTCTCTGATAAGCAAACTTATCTTATCAGCAGACCAACCAGTTACCATATCGCTAGTGATTGCGCCTTGCCATACTATATCTTTATCCATCTATACCTCTCTCTCTCATAGTTGTTCTTACCTTCCTTGCGAAGGCAAGTTTGTTTGCTGTTGCTGCTTTCTTCATACTCTTTCCCAGCATAACTAGTCTTTCACCAGGCATTGTACCACCATAAATACCAAAGTATTTTTGTGCTCCACGCATACCTAGTTCCAAACAGTTAATCTTGGCAGGGCAATTACTACATATGGATAGGGCAATAACAGCCTTGTCTACTTCTGCTTTAAGTCTGCTTCTCTGCTCTGCGTTATTACTCCATACTTCGTTATCATCTTTATCTACTTCACCTGCGAACCATAGGTCAGGGTTGTTGTGATTAACACACAGCCCATCACTTACATCTAACTCTCTATCGTTGGATAGGTAACCGAATACACTATCCTTTACACCTGAACCCCAGCCTCCCATCAGTTATGTATCCCATACTCATAGCATATAACCTGAACTGCTGCGGTTAGTTTGTTTATCATCTCTTTAATTTCCTCATCTGATAGGTGCGCTGTGTCCCTCTTGGGTACATAGCAAGTCCAATCATAATCATTGTCTAGCATACTGTCCTCTCTGTGTTAGGGTAGGTGGGGCGATTACCCCACCCACAATTAACTAGTTTATTATGGGCGGAATACTACTGAAGTATATCCGTCTAGGCGTGAGTGCTTGGCGATTAAGCCCTTGCTTCCAGTCAAGTGTTGATACTTGCCGTTGCCTAGTGATACCCACATAGACTTAGGTTTGAACCTAGACTGTGTTGGTAGTGCTTTAAGTATTGTGCCTCGTGGTTCATATCCATTGACACTCTCTACATCTAACTGAACTGTTGCCAGTTCATCTGCTAGGTCTGCGAGGGTCATTGATATGCTAGCCAAGTAGTCCTCATATACTCGTGCTGTCGTGGTTGTCATTGTATTACCTTTCATTGTTGTATGCTTAGCAATTTACCAAGCATATCGATAGTGATTTTATCACTACCAATTCTAGAAGTCAAGTGGCTCTTTACTATACCACTTCTCACTTAAAAATCCATACTCATCTCTGAGCATACTCTTAGTCTTAGGGTTGTAGCATAGGCACTCTAAGAACTGTGCGCTACAATCAAAGCAACACTCACACATAGTACAGTAGAGTTCGCTTTCCCATAGGTCTACAATACTCTCGCAGTTTGGGCACTCGAACTTATTGTCCTCGAATAAGTGTGGTTCGAAGTGACTATCTGTTGCTACTATATCATACACACTAGGCTCATCACCATAGGTATATGTATAACTCTCGGTGCGTGGTGTGGATACGATAGGCTTGTAAGAGTTATTACTCCACCATATACCATTATCGTCCCAACTACCTAGACTTTCATTGATAATATAAATCTTGTACTGTGCTCTAGGGTCTTTGGTCATAACTACTACCTTGTTGCCACTAGCCCACGAACTTATCATATCATATACATAGTCATCATCAAGGGCAGACACGCCACCTAGTCTTGGCAATAACTCCTCTGCCATAATCCTAGTGTCGCTACGCTTATCACCTTTAGGTATATGAATATCTAGCACGCCATTGTGCGCTAGATAAGTATCGTGCTCACCTACTACCTTAAATGGGTGGCAGTTGAGTTCGTTCTTAACTCCATGAGTAGCAAACCTAGCGTGCCACATAGCGTAGCCATCAGGGTATTGCTCACGCAACTCTAAGAACCTAGCGATAGATTTTTTAGCGGACATACTACGCTCAGATATAATACCTGAACCAGTATCTATCGCAAACCCAAAGCCATGTGGGTTCTTACACGCACCCATTTTTAGGTCATCTTTACTAGGTGTAGAATTAGGATTACACACTACTAACAAACACATACTAACTCCTCTCTCATGCTTGGACTAACTCTTTACTATCTATTACTAACTTATCCACTCTACTCATACGCATATAGAGTTCAGGATATAAACCATTGTTGGCTTGTATCCAATCAGCGAACCACTCCCAACTTAACGCACCCATCTTTACATCTGATAGGGTCAAGTTGCGTGTGTATTCTACTGTTGCATGTGCTAATTGTATAGCACTAAGCACACCATCAGGGTTCATAGTACCCCTAAAGAACCTGAGTTCTAAGGTGTGTTCGTTCTGCGTATTTACCGCAGAATATCTCTCGGTCATAGCCCTACTAGGGTGAGCAACCTTATCGGCTAATGTGAAGTATGGTCTATCGAACTCATCATACTTATACACATCATTAAACTTGGCATAGGTAGTCCTGCGCCCACCCAACTTCATCATCTTATCAGAGTTCTTATAGACTAAGGATAAGAACCTATGAGTATGTGCGCCTGACTTAAAGCCAGTTCTACTTATATGTATATGTAGTCCGCAACTCTTAGCGTCCCAACTCCTAGCAATATGAACTCTCTTTAGATAATCTAAGGTAGTCCATAAGTTCTTACTGTCAGTAAAGTAATCGAGAGTGGCAGGGTGAGATACCATCTCGAACCCCTTGTAGCCACCGCTACCTATACTACTATCCTCTTTGAGATAGGTGAAGTCGCCCATCATCTCCATTACATATTCAGAACTTGCGGATAAATCTCCATCTCTAATCTCCATCTCTAGTTCTATACCGAAGTATAGATTATCCTTAGAGTTGCCATAGAATATAGGGTCGGGCTTGTAAGAGTATTGGTTAATTAACCTACGGCTATCATCACAATTCTCGCAAGCCTCTCGGTTATACTCATCACAACTATCGCACCAATAAGCATTATTAGAGCAACAATCTTGACACCAGTATTGGTCAATATCTGCTACTTGATAACTGCTATCATTGTCAGAGTATAAACTCTCACAACTCTCGCACCAGAAGGTATGATTATCAGCGCAAGGTTCGCACCAAGTACCGCTACCTTCTACATACCTAGAGTTATCCTCATAATCGTAGTTATCGCAACGCTCACAATAAATACGGCAACCAACGCACAGCGCATCACCGCTAGGGGTGGTGGCTAAATCGTCAGGCGAGATACCGAGAGCACAACTAGCGCACTCGACTAACTCATCATCAATAGGCACATCAACTCCTTACTTTATTGGAAGTTCTAACTCTATCATTATATCATTAACTTTATTGCGTAGCAAATTGGTAGCAGTAGCCATACTCTTAAAGTCTGACCTAACATACCAATTCTCTTGGGTTCTTAAAGACTTGCGGATTAACTCCAACTCATCTTTAGTTATCTCTATCACTATGTTATCCATATTACTTGCGTTCTCTGAATAACTTAATACTTCTAAGGGTGATAGCCATAATCGCTAGGATTATCAGCGTTCTATGGGGTAGCCATATCTCACCAAAGTAAGTGCTTAGATAGGTGGCAACGCCATCTATACTAAACTCTTGGATTATCTCCATCTTATCTCCATCTCCTAATCTAGTGATTAGGCTACCCTCTAAGGATACCACACCCTTAAAGGATAGTCAAGCCACTACTTAAAATCTTTAAGTATATCCGCCACAATATCTAACTCATCATTAGATAGATGGTCAATACTCACCGCCTTATCGAACCCTAATACATCTGCCATTAGTTCCCCTTACAATTTTCTAGCAAATAGTTATTTACTATCTGCCACTCCTTCTCATTGGTAGGGGCTATCTTAGAGAGTTTTAATTCTCTAATGCTAAACCTTACCATATCCCTAACTAAGGGCATAATCTATACTCCCTTACTTATACCTAAGTATAGCATACTTAGGGCTATAAGTCAAATCCTCTTGACTTATGGCGTGTCCTAGTAGGGTATCGAACCCTATACACACCGAACCTATCGGCTAGGACTATCTCTTAATTATACTGCTCAGCAGGTTTAGCGTGTTGCTTTAAGAACTCAGCACGCCTAGCCTCTAATCTTAACTCACGCTCTAATTCTAAATTGTGAGCCTTGATTACTTGCGCCACCTTACTAGGGGATAATTTAGGGGCACGCTTACGCTTACCACCTAATCGCACAGATTTACCGCTTACTGTGTCGGATAATCTCCAACTAGGTGAGCCTAAGCCATGCTTTAATATTCCCCTATTAGGTGATTTAGATAGTTGTATTACCATCTTATCCCCTAATCCGATTAAGTAAGTAGTGAGTAGTCTAGTTAGTATCCCGACAGCGCAACCGCCATCATAACTAGGGGCGTATCTCTCTAGGCTACTTACTACTTACTTAATCCTTATTTAGTTGTTGTAAGGATAATTATACCACACTATCTAATAGTGTCAAGTATCCCTATCCTAGCGTGTCGCTTAGTTGTGAACTAAGATTACCCCCTACTAGGGGCGACACCCCTACGCCTTAGCGTAGTAATTGACTTGCTTTACTCCCAACTAGTCTAGTCTGCTTAGTGGCAGGTATCCAATCGGTACGGGCTAATCCTAACTTATCACTAAAGGCTAGAACTCTCTCTAAGCGGTCTAATCGCTTTAGGTCTAGTTCTGCTCTTAGTTCTATCTCTAGTGCTTTACTCATATTCACCCCCTTATTTAGTTGTAAGACACACCCTATCACACTTACCCCCACCCACCTAATCTATTTGGAATAATCTCATATAGTAAGACGCTCAACTAATGTTATCTACATCACACGAACAGATGTTCGATTACTGGCGGGTAATATATGGTCGGGCAGATAGTTCGAACATGTGTTCGCATATTTAGATTTTAATATACACTCTCAGTTAGTTATAAGGTAGTTCACAGGTAGTTCTCAGGTAAATACTACTAATGAGTAAGTCGATAAATCGATAAGTCGATAAATCTTTGACCCAGACTTGTTTAATTTTGCTCAGGTTATATATATATGTGACCCATAAAAATTATATGTTAGGTGGCCTAAAGTAAGTATAAAATACTACCCTCTAAAAATATATCACCCTAAGTTGTTCGCTTTTCAGTTTTTCACAGGTTATCTATATATGTAATATAAATTATTATATAGGGAGTTGTCTCCCTTTAATTCCGACAACTCCTATTATATATATTATATATTATTATATATTATAGTGGGGATACTATGCCGTTAAACGGCTACCGTTAGATTAGTCTTAGGGGCGTTAAATGGCAAAACAGAACCTTACCAAGGAAGAGGCCCAACAGAGGGTACTCATCCAACTTAAGCAGGGACAAACCATCAAGATGGCGATGGAGTCGGTGCACCGTTCTGAGGCCGCTTTCCGCCAATGGACCCTTACCGAGCCAAGTTTTAAGGCAGAGGCTGACAAGGCCAGGCTAGAAGCCAAGGGTGTTAAAACAGATTTAGCAGAACTTAAAGATATATCCTTTGAGGATTTCTCCCAAGAGTTCTTAGATACAAGACTCTTCCCCCACCACCTTGACTGGGTGGATTTGGTTGAGGGTAAAGAGCCTAGGTGGTTACACCCATCTATGACCTACGAGGTGGGTGCCAGCAATCGTGTACTTATTAACGTACCACCTGAGCACGCCAAGTCAACTGTAATTACAATCAACTACGTTACCTATCGTTTAGCGGTAGACCCCAACGTTCGAATCATCATAGTTTCAAAAACCCAGGGTATGGCACGAAAGTTTCTTTCAGCCATCAAGACCCGCCTTAGCCATCCTAACTGGACTAAACTACAAGTGGCCTTCGGCCCACAGGGCGGATACAAAGCAGACTCTAACACTTGGTCTGCCGATATGATTTACTTGGGTACTGGTAGAGATTCTGGCGAGAAGGACCCTACTGTACAAGCATTGGGATTCGGGTCACAGATTTACGGTGCAAGAGCCGACCTGATTATCCTTGACGATGTGGTGATGAATGCAAACGCCCATGAGTGGGAGAAGCAAATTGAATGGCTTCAAAAAGAAGTCATCACCCGTTTGGGTCGACACGGAAAACTACTTATTGTAGGAACCCGTGTCGCACCTATTGACCTTTATAAGATGATGAGAGACCCTGGTCAGTGGACTGGTGGCAAATCTCCATTCACATACTTTAGCCAACCAGCAGTCTTAGAGTTTGATGAGAAACCCGCCAACTGGAAAACCTTGTGGCCAAAGACTGATAGGCCTGAGGGCGAACAAGATGAGGCGGACAAAGATGGATTATATACAAAGTGGGATGGACCCTCGTTATTTACGAGAAGGTCTGAAGTTGCTCCGTCAGTATGGGCGCTTGTCTACCAACAAGAAGATGTCATGGAAGACTCCATCTTCGCACCTACCGCAGTCGCAGGATGCGTCAATGGTATGCGAAAGAGGGGACCTCTCAAGGCTGGAGTACCTGGCCATCCAAAACACATTGATGGCTCTTATACCGTTATCGGCCTCGACCCCGCTATGGCAGGAGCAACAGGAGCAGTAGTAATAACCTACAATCGCTCTGATGGTAAAATCTATGTATTAGATTGTGTCAATATGACCGACACAACTCCACAAAGAATTAGAGACCTTATCGAAGAATGGGTTATCAAATACAAACCCCAAGAGATAAGAATTGAAATTAACGCCCACCAGAAGGCTTACGCCTTAGATGATGACTTACGCAACTGGTTGGCACAATATGGCTGTACCCTCAACTCTCACTTCACAGGTAAGAACAAATGGGATACTGGCTTTGGTGTAGCATCTATGGCTACCCTATTCGGGACGATAAGAGATTCACGTTTCCAGGATAATAACTTAATTGAACTTCCTTCTAATGAAGGCTCTGAGGGCTTGAAGTCCTTAGTACAGCAATTAATTACCTGGAAGCCTGATACTAAAAACCCAACAGACTGCGTGATGGCTTTATGGTTTGCCGTTATCAAAGTTCGTGAACTTATGCAAAAATCATCATACGCTACCAAGTTTGCCAATAACCGTTGGGCAACTAGAGCGCAAAAAGATAAACGGTACGGAATTAACTTAGACGATGCCTTTGCAGAGCAATGGGCTGAAACATACACATAAGGAGAAATAAAATGGTAGCAGGACGCAGTTCAGCAGGAATCAACAAGACTGGTGGAAAGAATGTAAATCCAGTTTACAAAGCAGTAAAAACTCTTACATCATATGTTGGTGGAGCAGCACGAGAAATTCGTGATATTCCTACAGCAGTAGGTAACTTTATACCTGGCTCGGGATATGGTGCTAAAGGCGCTTCACAAGAATTAGCAAAGCAAGTTAAAGAAGCAGCCGCTGCGGTTACTGCAAAACAAAAAGGCACTGGCACACTTCATTATGATGCTAGCGGCAATATTCGTGGCGACAACCGTAAAAAGTAATTAAACTTTCAATCGTTAGGATATAAATGATTTTATCAATTGAGCAAGTAGCATCACGAGTTGAGTCACTCAAGTACCGTGCCTCAGAGCGTGATGCTCGTGCAGGTGATGTCCTTGCTGTTCGCCAGGGTAAAATTTCAGAAGTCTATCCTGATTTTTTTCCAGAAGGTGTAGACACGAATGTCGTGGCAAATTTTATTGACATTGTTGCTAGGGACTTATCAGAGGTTATGGCACCTCTTCCGGCGGTTAACTGTTCATCCGCTAGCCAGGTTAATGACCGTGCTCGTAGGTTTGCTGATAATCGTACTCGCATTGCTTCTAATTATTTTAATCATTCCGACTTACAAGTTTCTATGTACACGGGAGCAGACCACTACATAACATATGGATTCCTACCTTTCATTATTGAAATGGACCAGGAAGCAAAACTGCCTCGTATTCGCCTAGAGAACCCAAGGATGGCTTATCCTGAATTTGACCGCTATGGACGATGCATTGCATTTGCAAAGAGATATACATTAACATTAGGTGAACTAGTAGCACAATTCCCAGAGTATGAAGGTCAACTACTTGGCCCATCTGGATTCAAACAAGACATAAACAACTTGATTGAAATTATCCGCTACTATGATAAAGACCAATCTGTTGTATATATACCAGCAAGACAAAATTTAGTTTTATCACAAGCACGCAATCCGCTAGGCAAGATGATGGTTATCGTTGCTAAGCGTCCATCTGTAGATGGTGAGATGCGTGGACAGTTTGATGATGTATTAGGTATTCAGTTACTTCGTAACCGTTTCGCTATGCTCGCTATGGAGGCTGCAGAGAAATCTGTACAAGCCCCAATCGTACTTCCACAAGATGTACAAGAGTTGCAACTTGGTGGCGATGCTGTTATTCGTACCTCTAATCCAGCAGGTGTACGTCGTGTAGAACTTACTATACCGCAAGGTGCATTCACTGAACAACAATTATTAAATCAAGAACTTAGAGTTGGTGCTCGTTATCCAGAGGGACGTACTGGTAACATTGATGCATCTATTGTTACAGGTCAAGGTGTACAGGCTCTTATGGGAGCCTTTGACACACAGGTTAAATCAGCACAGGCAATCTTTGCTACAGCACTTCGTGATGTTATCAGCCTATGCTTTGAAGTTGATGAAATGTTCTTTGATGAACTTAAAACAATTCGTGGCGTAGATGCTGGCTCACCTTACGCACTAGAGTATAAACCAAGCAAAGATATTAAAAAAGATTATTCAGCCGATGTTCGTTACGGTATGCTTGCTGGTCTTAACCCAGCACAAGGACTTATTTTTATGCTACAGGCACTTGGTGGAAAATTAATTTCCAAGGATATGGCTATGAGGGAGTTACCATTTAATGTTAATGTTACGCAAGAGCAAGAGAAGATTGAGATTGAAGATATGCGTAATGCTCTTATCGGTTCACTTCAGGCATACACCCAAGCCATTCCGCAGATGGCTGCTAGCGGACAGAATCCTTCTGACATTGTTAGAAAAATTGCTGAGGTTATTAAATCAAGACAAAAGGGACAAGCAATAGAGGATGCAATTGAAGAGATATTTGCGCCTGAAGCGCAACAAGTTCCTCCTGCTGGCGCACCTTCTCAGGTTGAGCAAACGTCCCCTGCTCCCGCTGCTGCTCCAGTAGGAGGTCCTACACCAGAGCAGGGTGCAGCAGAACTACCACCACAAGAACAAGCACCAGATATTCAAAGTCTTTTATCAAGCCTAACATCAGGTGGAGAAGCAAACGCAAGCGTAAGAACTATTCGACGACGATAAGTAAGTAGGGGACTATGACTGCAATTGTTGGAATACAAGGTAAAGGCTGGGCTGTATTAGGTGCAGATACTGTAACCTCATATCAAGACAGGCCATATGTAGCCAAAGGCTACGACAAGGTAGTTAAAATTGGTGAGTATCTAATTGCAGTTGCAGGCGATGCAATTGTTGGAGATATTCTTAATAACCTATGGCAACCACCAAAGGTAATTAAGACTCAAGACCCTGATAGATTTATGATGATTAGAGTATTGCCATCTATGAAACAAACTATAATAGATGGTGGATACGACCCAACACCTAAGACAAAGAATGATGATGATTCAGGTTGGGATGCATTAGTTTGTTTCAACGGTAGACTATATCAAGTTAGTGATGACTATGGATATATGCGAGATGATAGAGGTTTGTACGCAATAGGTTCTGGTGGGACCTTGGCACTTGGTGCATTAGCAGCGATGGAGTCTGAAACTAAAACCCACGCTAAAGCATCTGGCGCAGCGAAGAAAGCAATTAACATAGCAATTCAATATAATGTATGGTGCGGTGGAACCGCAACTGTTAAAACACAATTTACTAAGTAGGAGGAACTATGGCTGAGAATCGTGGCGGAATGCGCCCAACTGCACCACAGAACAATCCTGCTAATATATCAGCAACAGGTGGTGCTGGTCAATCAGGAACACAACCTGCACGTTATATGTCAGGCTTAGCCTATGGACAAGGTCAAGCACAGATGGCACAACAGACTGCTGCTCCTATGGCTGGTAATCCAGTTGCCGCAGCAGCACCAATGGCTACTGCTCCTCAATTGCCACAAGTTATAGGATTAGATGCGCCTACACAATATCCAGATAGACCAGGCACATACGGCGTAGATGCTGGCCCTGGTGCAGGCTCTGAGGTTTTATCTTTACCAGCAATGGTGCCACAGCAACAACCAGATTCATCTGCTCAGTTAGTTCAAGCACTGTATCTTCAAGACCCAAGTAATGAAGATGTTCGACGTATGTTGGAGTATTTGAGCGCTGAAGGTAGAATCTAGTGGGATTTCCTAATATTAAAAAAGATGCTAACGGCAACTACTATGTTGAAGGCATTAAAGAGAGAGAAATTTCTCAACAACAATTTGACTATAATGAAATTGTCCAATCTGCTCAATTAATAACTGGGCCTCAAGGAGAAGCAGCACGTCAGGCAATATCAAAAAATCCAGATGTGTCTGCCGGTGCTATTGCTGGTTTGTATAAAAATGGTAGCATTGGTCCAAGTAAACTAGTAGATACATTTATTGAAATTGATAAACAAACTGCAGCCAGAAGAGCGCAGGATGAATTTAAAGAAGCGCAAAGAATTAGCAACGAAAAGTTTCAGAAAACAATTAGAGGTAAAGCCTATACTAATTTTAAAGGCGCACTACGCACTGCTGGTACAGCGTTATTTACTCCTATTGAATCTTGGTTTGCTGGTATAGGCAACAATATTGGAATGGTTGCCAAAGAGTTTCAACTTACATTTCAAGGTAAACTTGACCTGGCTGGAAATCCAACAGACCCAAATGATACTAGGGAAAGTTTAGGATTACTTTCTAATAAAGAAATGCTTAATGTGGCACTTAATCCAATAGTTCCACTTAAGCAAACTACAGCATTTCAAGCCGCCAAACAGCAAGTTCAAGAAGGCAGAATTGACGTAGGTCAAGGATTTTTTCCAAGCGAAGAAATTGGTGCTGGATTTAAAGCACGCCAGGAAAAAATGAAATATGCCAAAATTCCAGTTTATCAAAATGGAGAACAAGCAAAAGACGCTGAAGGTAATCTTTTGTACCGTCCATATTCTCCAATTGACCCTGTATCTTTTGTAATTACTGGTGGAAACCTTGAGAGTGGAGCAGCAAGATTTTTTAATGCGCTTGGCGAATTAGGTATAATGGTAGCAACAGACCCTGTTTCTGCCTATGCTAAACTTGCTAGAACAAAAAAACAATTAGAGCAAGCAAAGGCACTTAGTGCCGGAGTGCTTCCTGGCAAAGAAATGCAAAGACTTACAGTTCTTGAGACTCAAGTAGATGAGGCTCAAAAAGCAGTTGAAGAGTCTTTGGCTAAAATGAATGTTTTTACTGGGCAAACAACTGGTGAAAAAATACAAAATTATAAGGCAGCACTTGCTCAACAAACTAAAATAGAAGCAGAGTATACCACTGCCATACGCAAAGAAATTAATTACGAACCAGTTGCTGAATTTTTAAGTGGTGCTAATGGTTCTCATATTATAGATGCTATTGTTAATATGGATGACTGGAAACAAATTTACAATGTCAGCAAAAGAGGTAATAAACCTGGCTTTACCGTAGACCAAGCAAAGGTACTTGCTGCTGCTACAAATAGAGAAGAAGTTTTAAGAGCAATTGCTCCTTATGTTGCCAGTGGTGATGTTGTCCAAAATGTTTTGGAAACTGGAAATACAACAAGTAGATTCTTAAATAAAATGGTTGCTGGAAAATTACCTAGACCAGCACAGGGAATAGTTGGCTGGGCTGCCAAAGGTATACGTCGCAAACCAGCAATTATAAAAGGTTTAACTGGGTTAAGTAAATCTTACTCCACATACGTTCCTACGAGTGGAGCATTTGTTCACTATGCCGACAAAGATGCTTTAGTTGAAACAATTATTAATTATGGGCGTAGCGCAAAAGTAGACGAAGCAGTCATTAATTCAATTATAGATGATGTAGCGTTTTCTACAGATGCTTCTACCGCTGGATTTAAAGCAGTAACTAAATTATTTGACTCAATATTTGAGGCAAATAAAGCAGCATTTGCTAAAGCAGGAATAAATGAAGAAGAATTGTTCAAACTAACTAGAGTATTTGATAATGAGCGTAAGGCTCAATCAACTTACTGGGCTGAACTACACGCAAGTGGCGCTAATATAGATTTTGCAATCATTGGTGGAAAAAAATTCACTTTGAGTGGGGCACATTTAGACTCAGAGTTTTTAAATTCCATGATTTACTTCCCTTCTGCTTTAGATATTATGTCTGAAATAGGAAAAATTGGTAAACTTTCTAAGGCCACTGGTGGTTTATCTGATAAATTAGTTAGACCATTTGATACTTTTACTAACAACTTTTGGAAAAAAGTAGTATTGGTCAGACCTGCATATGTTATACGCAACATAGCCGAAGAACAAATACGTGTTATGGCTACTGGCCACGTATCATTTTTTACTAATCCAGGTATGGCTATTAGTATGTGGTTAGGCCGTGAAGGTGGGCCTAAATGGAAATCTTTATTGAACTCCTTTGACCCATACAGACATACAGTATTTGGCACTCAATTTAAATTAGCCAATTCTGCAGATGAATTATTATATGAGACAATGGCTCACGGTCAAGCCGATACATATGTAGGATTTATGAACTCTCAAGCACTAGGTGCTGCTAATGAAACTCAAAGAGTATCTACTTTGCGTGGATATAAAAATGTTCAACAAGATGAGCCTAGATTTTGGGAAGGTATTGCTAACGAAATTCGTATATTGCAGGCCAGTCCAATTGCCAAAGCAGTTGCACGGACTCAACCAGGATACGAACAGGCAACCATTGATTATTTACTAAGAGGTAAAGGTAAAGATGCTTGGACTCGTTTTGTTAATGCCAGAAATGAAGAGACTAAAAATTGGTTATTAACTGACCAAGGTGCTCGCACATATTTATTTGATGGAGTTACCGAATCAGGAAGAGCCGCATCTCTTAGGGCACGTATTGAAGAAGTTGCAGGACAAGGTGGACCAGCATCTGCTGCTATAAGAAAACTTATTTCTGACGGAGCATTCGAAACTGGAGGATACTCACTTAAAGTTCCTTCGGCTGCAGATAGCGCAAGAAACTCTGTTAAGAATGCTCAAGAAATTTCTAAAAATAGAAAGTCAATTAAAGATGCAAATCAAGAATTTGCGGAGCAATTAAAGAAAGCATTTAATGGTCAAGGGAATTGGGAGGGTATAAGATTTAAAGTATCCGACCCCAAGGCTATTATAGAGCGTGGTGCTAGTAATGGCACAATTAGTAGATACATAGATTCTTTCTTTGACTTTACTATCCGTCTTGAAAAGACAAGCACTATGGGTCCAGAATGGCGCATGAAATACTGGGATGTTGCCAGAACTATGGCATTATCAGCAGACGCAAATGCTTTAAAGTTACTAAAAGAAACTGCGGAAAAATCTTTACGCCCACTTACAAATCCTAATGGAATAAGAATTGGCGATAAGCACGCCGCCTGGAACATTCTCAATAAGGCAAAGGGTGACGGCCCATTAACCATTGATGAAATTCACGAGTATGCTTCAAGGGTTGCAAGTCAACATACTAAAGAATTATTTTATAATGCCTCAAAAAAACGTTTACTATGGCATCAGTTAAGATTAATTGCACCATTTGGAAATGCCTGGGGAGACACAATTCAAAAGTGGTCAAGACTATCTTTTGATAATCCAGACCAAGTATATAAAATTTCTAGAGGATTAAACTGGCTTAAATCACCTGAAGCATCTGCTCTTTATGAAGTTACAGATGCCAAAGATTATTACGACCCAAATCAAGGTTTCTTTTTTACGGACCCTCAAAGTGGTCAGCGTAATTTCTTTGTACCATTTATGTCAACTGGTATGAATTTTATGACTAATCTATTTAAAGGTGACCTTAGTACAAAAGGACCATTTGCTACAGGGGCAAGTCCTCAGTCATTTAACTTCGCCTTAGGTTCTGGAATTGTGCTGCCTGGATTTGGTCCTGGAATTTCTCTTGGATTAACTATATTAGACAGTTTAAGTAAAAATCCTTTAGATAAATTACCACCTGCCTGGAAAGATGACTTATATAAAGTAGTCTATCCTTTTGGTCAGGCTGATTTAGGTGTAACATCTCAGGCTATAGGTTCTGTCACAAGCGGTAATATTGGCAGATTATTTGCTGGAATAATGGGTTCTGAAGAATCTTATGCAGCATCCTTTTCTCCAGTTATGAACTATCTTGCATCAAGCGGAGATTATAATATTGATGACCCTGCGGACCAAAGTAAATTGGTCGCAGATACAAACGAACTTGCTCAATACTTTATGATTATGAGGGGTGTATTCGGATTTTTATCCCCGGTTGCTATTCAACCAAAAGATTTAACTAAAGATAAAGATGGAAACCTTTTACTGGCATCATCACTATACTCTGACTTCAGAGTCATCGAAATGTCAAATGGTTCAAACAGAAATAAATCATATGCAGATTTTCTGGACCTATATGGACCAGAACAAGTATTTGCTATTATATCTGCTACATCTGGTGGACCTAATAACCTGTACACATATGATTTAATTCAACGTGACCCTAGCGTTGTGAACGAGTATTCAGATGTATATGGATACTTTTATCCTAATGGTGGATTTTCCCAGGAATTATACAGATGGCAATTACGCAACAAAAAACGTGAAAGATTATCATCTGAAGAGATTTTAGAAAAGGCAACCAATATACGCTACTATGCCGCTAAAGATAGATTATTAGCACGCTCAGTAGGTGAAGGCTGGGACTCTAAAAGAACTGAACAAGGACTAAGACAACTAGGTGATTCCTACGAATTACGTAACCGTAAGGTTATTTTTGACACAAGTAAAGAGCCAAGGGTTCTTGCTCAATTAACCAAGGCTGCATATGATGAAAGATTTATTGACTCAGATGCAGTAAATGGTTTAAGAGATTATTTACATTTAAGAGACAAGGCCATTGTTGCAAGTGGTAGAGTCTCGTTAAAGAATCAGTCTAGTCAGCCTCAAAGAGAATGGCTAGCACAAGAAGCCCTTAAACTTATACAAAAGTATCCTGATTTCCAAAAAATATATTACTCATTCTTTAAAAAAGAATTGGAAGGTTAACCTAATATGTCATCTATTGTACCAATTGCACGGACAGTTGTCAAAAAAGTTACACCTAAAACTAAAAAAGGTAAGGTAGCGGCAGCAGGAGCGGCAGCATTTGGTATTGGAATGGCAAACAGAGATAATTCTAAACCTGCAACTACTACTGCTCTAGCCCCAAGCCAAGATGCACAGAATCAAAACGCACCTCAGACAAGTGGGACTGGTGGAAAAACTTTATTAGGTTTAGAACCAGGTACTCCAGTAAGGGCTGGAGTTAGCAGTGGATTTGCTGGCGTACCATATCGTTTAGATTATAGAGGTCCAACATACACCACTGCCGATCAAGTTAAAGGTGCTGCAGAAAATTATTTTGCTACTAAAAGCGCCCCACAAAAGGCTGCTCTTCTTCTTAGGCTAGGACAAATACCTGGTTTATATTCAAGAGGACAAGAGCCTACTAGCGCATATGTATCAACTATGGGTAATAGAATTGTATGGAGAGACCAAGACGCTAAGGCTCTTGAACAAGTTATATATTATCAAGACCAACTGGGAGACGCAACTCCAGATGTAACTATATCAAACCTTATATCTAACCCATCATTTTCCGCTAAATTATTTGGAAAAGTATCTGGCGCTGGTGCAGCGGTATCATCTCCTGCTGCCCTAGAGGCAGAACTTAATGATAAGTTCTTAGACATATTTGAAACTACAGCAGATAAAAATATAGCCAAGGCATACGCTAAAGAAGTCAATGCTCTTGAGGCTAAGGGCGGTGCTAGCACTCAACAAAAAGAAGATATACTTTTAAAGTATATTCAAAAGAAAGCCAATGAGCAATTTAATATTGGACAAACTGGTATGGTTCCAGGAGTTGCCGATAAGGGTGCACTAGGCAGAAGAGTTAGAACTCTTAGGGCTGCTTATGATGACAATGGAATACCTATTGATGAAAGACAAGTTTACAATAAAGCAGTCCAAACATTAAGAAGCCAAGAGGCCTATCAAAATGAAATTGATAGCGTAACAATGCAAGCAAGTTTAGTTATGCCAGCATTTAAAGATTTCTTTGCACAGGGTAAAACAGCAAGACAGATTCTTTCCCCTTGGATTAATACCAGAGCACAGGTTCTTGGTATACCAGCAGACCAGATTAAAGTATCTGATATGTATGATATTGGTTCTGGAACTGCACCTAAATCTATACAGGATTACAAAAAAGAATTATACAGAAGTCCAGAGTTTAAGAAGACAGATGCTTACAAAGAGCGGTCTTTGGGTGATTTCCAGGCTCTATTAAAAGCATTTAACATAGGATAGGGAAACAATGGCCATAAATGTACGCAAGGAGTTTGAGAAGAGAGAGGCTGCTAAGCCATCTACTCCTAAACCACCTGTCCAAACAAGCACGGCAAATCAAAGAGAGAGCAGAACTCCTGCCCCTACTCAAACTTTAAACCTCTATGGAACACCAGCAACCAGTGCTAGAACAAGAGGGGCTGTTGATGATTCTAGTTCAAAACGTGGTGGTTCTAAAATACCAGCGGCTAAGACATCCGAACAAATTGCTGCAGATGCACAAAAAATATTAGATGAATTGAATGCAATAAGTGGAAGACTAGATGCAAGAGCAACATCTGGTGGTGCTGTAGGTCCTGCTGCAGGTGCTGCTGCGGGTGCTGATGCTGGTGCTAGTGCGGGTAAAAAAGAAGTTATACCTAATGTTGCCTATGATACAATTCAAAAGATACTTGAATCATATAGAATTACAGGACTTGCTTCAGTATTAGAAACTATTCGAGATGAATATCCTGAGATTAGTAGCACTGAATTAATAACATTATTACAGTTTGACCCTAGATATAATGCTAAGTTTAACGAAAGATTTGCTGCTAACGTAGCAAGACAGAAGGCTGGTAAGCCTGTTTATTCTCCTGGTGAATACCTTGCATTAGAGCAAGGATTTCAAAAAGTGTTTGATTCCTATAACTTACCTACATTTAAAACTCAGGCATATTATGATAAGTTTATTGAGACAGATGTTGATGTGGTGGATGTTACTGAAAGAGTTCAATTAGCATACGATAGAATTCTTGGTGATGTTGCAACAAAGTCTGCTTTCCAAAAATTCTTTTCATCTTTAGGTTTTTCAGATATTGTTGCTGGTATGCTTGACCCAGTTAATCAATTGCCCGCACTTCAACAGAAGGTTAAGGCTGCAGAAATTGGCGGTGCTGCAATACGTCAAGGACTTACAGCCAGTGAACTTGCCGCAACTGAAGCACAAACAAACGTAGGATACACTAACGTAACAAGAGGCACATTAGGGGCAGGTGTTCTTGCTGGACAAGGTGTTACTAAAGCAGAGGCTGAGGCTGGCTATAAAGATATAGCACAGATACTGCCTACTGCAGAGAAGTTAAGTTCTATCTATGGTGGAACTGAGCAGCAATATGGAAGATTAGAGGCAGAGCAAGAAAGACTTCAAGGTCTAGCATCTGCACAACGTAAGCGTCAAAGACTATCAGAACTTGAAATGGCACAGTTTACAGGGCGTTCAGGTCTTGGTAAAGGTGCATTAAAAGCAACACCAATTATATAACTAGAATCCTGCACGGACCTATCGGCCCTCGTGTGGTGTATAAGACCGATAGCAAGAGCCAGCCAGTTTCCCCGAACTGAACTGAGGCTTGCGACTAATCAACGAATAGAAGGGTGGGTTGCTATGAGCAACAACTACTGGGAAGACGAAGACGACGACCTAGATACAGACACAGATACACAGATGGATGGAAGTGACTTACTTAAAAAGTTACGAAAAGCCAAACGTGCAGATGAGAAACGTATCAAGGAACTTACTGAGCAACTTGAGGGATTATCCAAGGTGCAGCGTGAGCGAGTTGTTAAAGAAGTCCTAGAAAAGAAGGGTGTCAACGCAAAGGCTGCAAGACTTGTTCTTAAAGACTTAGATGACGTTAACGAGGAGTCGGTAAATAACTGGCTCGATGATAACGCTGATTTATTTGGAATTAAGATTGACAAGGATGAGCCTAAAGTGAGTGAAGTAGACAGAGCAGCCTTAAGGCAGCAAGATGTACTTACTCAAAGTGCTATGACCCCTGACCGAGCAGAGGATTTAAATCTTCGCATCGATAATGCAGATTCAATGGATGCATTACTTGATGTACTTCGCTCACAATAATTCCGTTCATAGTCACTTGGAGGTGACAAATGGCTAATTCATATGTATCAACAGGTTCTTCTTCATTAGGAGGTACCGCTGGTGGTGCTGGTTTAGTACAGAAGGCGTATGACCGTCTTCTAGAGTTTGCTCTCCGTTCTGAACCACTAATTCGTTCAGTCGCAGACAAGCGTCCAGCACGTCAAGCAATCCCAGGTTCAACAGTTGTTCTACAACGCTACGTTGACCTATCTGCTGCAACTACAGCCCTCACAGAGGATACTGACCCAGATGCAGTAGCAATGTCAACACCAACCTCAGTAACCATTACTCTTAACGAGTACGGTAACTCAGTGTTGGTAACACGTGCTCTTGAG
>Ga0315909_10002592_pt1 | contig 22975 bp, 35 predicted proteins | sample LakEriMetagenome_11_FD_203527 | JGI IMG/M metagenome (GOLD analysis project Ga0315909, IMG submission 203527) | Freshwater fungal communities from buoy surface, Lake Erie, Ohio, United States - Buoy 2 MA125 | ecosystem: Environmental > Aquatic > Freshwater > Lake | place: USA: Lake Erie, Ohio...
GAGAAATTTGCAAGAGGATTTGAAAGATACTTGATTGAAGGCAAGGCTCCTTCTGCAAAGCTTAAGAGAGTATTTGAAAAACTAAGGACTTGGCTTCTGAGTATATACCAAAACATAAAGGGTAGTAGCATAGATATAGAACTTACTCCAGAGATTGTAAAGGTATTCGACAACTTACTCAGCGTTAAGCAGAAGGTTTCTCCTGAAGTAAAAGAAGGTAAGCCCGAAGGATACGACAGGCTAATGAACAGGGTGAAGGATGTCATTGACAGATCCAGAAGAAGGGGGCAGTCAGATGAGCAGATACTTGATAGTGTGATTAAGAACGTGCAGTCAAGGTCTCAAGAGTACATCAATGCCACAGATACACAGCGCGAGCAGATCATAAGAGATATCAGAGAGATGATGGGCAAGAAGGAGAAGGCCGCTCCATCAGCTAAGAGAATACTTGGAGTTCTTGAAAATATAAAGAAGGTCACAATGAATGAGATGACCTTAATCAAGAAGGCTATAGCTGATATGAATAGAGGGGCAAAGACTGCAAAAGCAGCCCTTGAAGCAGCAAGCGTTCAAGTAGGCAAGGATGTATCAGATCTCGTGAAATCAGGGAAGATAACTACTAAGCAGGCTGCAGCTATTGTAAGGAGGTTCTCGTCTGTCAATATGTTTAACCAAGCATCAATAGAGAAGTTTGTTGATTATGTTGGTAGAATATTTGACAATGCAGAATACTATGACAATATAAGTAAAGCTAGCTCAATGATACCAGTTGCAAAAGCTAATCTAAAAAAGCTTGGTATAGCGGAAGGGCTTATGCCTTCGCTTCAAAGGATGCTTGCAATAAAGCCAACTTACATACCGGAATCTGTATTTGGCAAATATAGATTGCTTCTTGATATGCTTAGCAGAAGAGATGCTGTTCTTGCTCTTGAAGATATAAACAAAGTTAAGTCTGATGTCAATGAAGTTCTGGATGCAATGAATGAGCAAGAGTCATTTGTTTTTGAAATGAAAGACATTTTTGATGCATATGATAATAAGCAGATGGATGAAAATGGAGAGCTTGATTTTTCAGAGACGCTAAAAAAAATGGTTGAAGATGAAACAATAAGTGAAGCTGACGCTAAGCTAGCTAGAAAATACAAATCAGTTATATCCCCAACAAAAAAGATAGAGACTGAAGAAGATGTCGCTACGACAGAACAAATGATGGAGGATGTTAAGTCTTCATCAATAAGTACCGATCTTATAGATAGCAGATTAGAGAGATCTCTTGTTGGTAGATTAGCTAAGCTTATAAAAACAACTGCAGTAGACACTCTGTCAAAGACTGAACTTAATAACTTGCTCAGAGTAATAGACAACATAAACAATGGGTATGTGCCACATATGGCTCAGCTAATGGTTGAAAGGCTTGAGGCAAATAATGATGGAGACATATTACAGAGGGCTCTTACAAGGGCAAAGCTACTGCCATTAAGTAAAGCATATTCAAAAGCAAAGGCCGCTGTATTAAGGAAGAAGGACTCTATACTTACGATGCTTGAGCGTAATCCTTGGTTTAATGTAGACCAATTGCTTGGCGACTTCAAAACAAAAGAAGTGTTCGATGCTATATTCCAAAAGATAGCTTCAGCATCTTCGAGATATGAAACAGAAGTTAAAAATATACACGAGAGATTGCAGAAGGCAGCGAAAAAGGTATTGAAATCATTCAAGTTTAATCATAATAAGGCTATGATGTCCAAGTTTAAGATGATGGCATATATGCTTGAGCTTGAATATAGATCCAACCCCGGTAGCAAGCAAGTTGCCAGTGCTGCTCAGTTTATAAAGAAGACGATAGAAAAAATTGAGTCAGGAGAAACTCAGATTCCTGAAAGAGAAGCCAAGATGCTTCAAGATATATTAGACAATTATTCAGATTCTAATGGCAATATAGATATAGATTCAATATACGATTCATTTAATCAGGCAGAAAGAGATGCCATATCTGTAATACAGGAAATCAATAATGAGAATACAGACAAAGCGGTTTACACTCAGGTAGTAATAAGAGGTGGAAAGATTGACGCTATTGATAATTATATACATCACAATGTAATATCAAGCGAAAGGCCTGATCAGGATATGACTGGTCTTGAAGGGGTAAGGAATATTAATAGGCAGATGATGCCAAGCACAAGAGGTAAGTCTCTTATAGAGAGGGAGCCCGGTGCAAAAGCTATTAACTTCGATCCATTCCAAGCTACACAAAGGGGGTCTGACTATGTTCTACTTGACTTCCATATGACTGAGCCAATCAGGGTAATGAGAAAGGCTATTAATTTTGCTAAAGGTAAAATGAAGAAGGACGAAGCTCCTAAAGAAAAGATTAAGTTACTTAATGCAATAAGCAAGGGAGTAGAACAAACAATACACAATACACTTGCTAATCATTATATGTCATCTTCAATAGCAATGGATGCCCTTAGCTATTTAAAGAAGACAGGATATAGAGCAATCCTATCAAGCGCCCCTAGGTTTGTGGGGGAGCTAACATCTAACGTGGCATATGCAATATTTGCAGCACCAAAGGCATTTGCTACTGGCATCTCTAAGAAAGTTAGGGGGATTGCTATGTCTAGCGTTGGTGTAGACGTGATGAAAAATGTAGGTAGTGTTCAAGTTACTAGAATATACCCATCTGATACATTGAGCGGAAGAATGATAGATACATCTATCATGCAAGATGCGATGGGTAAGAACTCTAGGACAAAAAACGATATAGCTAATAGGATGGTTCAGATAAATAATATGACATTGAAGCCAGTAATAAATGCAATAGAGCTTACAGCAGATGCCATAATATCTACGCCTGATAAGTTGATATCAAGGCCAATATGGTTCGGAAGCTTTGCAAATGAATTTAAAAAACTTACCGGAAACGATCCTGACTTTGATTTGATAGCTTCAAATGATGAGACGTATATGAATGAGAATGCAGATGCATTAGCAGCTGCTAGAAGAAAGGCTGATATAGATTCTATACAGGCTGGTGCGTCAGATAACCCGTTTGTTGGGATACTCAAAGGATCTATATCTCCAGATCAAGATACGATAGTAAGGGGTTTCAACATGTTCAATAATTTCATGACTAGGTTCTTGATATATGAATATACAACTGCTAGGACAGCAGTCATGGCAATGGTAGGTAGGGGAACAATAACAAAATCTCAGGGTGGGGCATTGCTTGCAGGAGTTACTTCAAGGATGATGTTATATAGTTTACTTACATCTACATTAGCCAACGGTATAGCTGGAATGTTTGTAGATGATGAGGAAGAGGATGAAAAAACTATTTTGCAAAAGATATCACAGTCTGCATTGACGGCTCTTACATCTATGACAATAGGTAGAGATTTTGGTAACGCTACAAAGTCAATACTAAATTATGGCATCGAAAGAATAAATAAAAAATACTTTGACTTCTTAAGGGATGGAGATTACGATCCATATGAAGATCAGATACAGTATGATCCTTTCCCAAAAGCTGAGCCGGGAAAGAACGTAGGACTTAAGGATTATATCATAGCAATGTCTGGGGCTTATTCTCCTATACTAAAGACTACAGATCTTACAATAAGAAGTATAGCGTCTCCACCTAAAGATGAGCAAGAGGCTCAGGAAAGAATGGATAGAACTCTTTATCAAAGAGTACCGCTCGAATGGGCGGGACATCTTGGATTAGTCCCAATGTATAAGGACGTAAGGAATATACTTATGAAACATATATATAAAGGGCTAAAAAAGGGAGAGAAGAAAAGCAAAGATGACGCTGAAAAAATTGAAAAGGACTTCTTGAAAAAGTTTTACCCTGATGAATACGAAAAAAAGTATGGCAATGAATCCGAATACTATAAAGATAGATCCAATATAAATAAATACGGGAGAGATGTTGAGAAAAGATTAGAGGGGCCCAGTAATAAGGATGTATATTATGGAAGGGAGAAGCCCAAAAGAAAGGGCGAGTCTTCTTACGGAAGAGTTAAACCAAAGAGGGAAGAGAAGATGTATTATGGAAGGAAGAAGGAATAACTACTTCGCCCGAATAAAGTCGTATGATACAGATATACCTTCGGTCTTGTTAATGAAGGTCCTTTGATACTCAAACTTAACCCACCAAGCCCCTAGAGGTTTAGGTGGTTTACCTGTTTCGATATGCCATCCAGAAAATCCATCCTTATATTCGTCCTTATAGGTGGGAGTTCTAACATGCCACTGGTCTTCTATCTTAATCTCGCCAGTCCTAGTAAGCCTCTCTCTGGTATAGCACATAAGGTACTGCTCATGAACGTGACCACTCACAACGATGTTCGCATCCGGAAGGAACACCGCCTGACGCTGAGACTGGATGACACCCTTAGTCACTGGTCCGCCTCCGCCTGATCCATGGTAGTACTTTAGATTAACTGCATTGACACTGGTATTGCTCCTATGAAGAAGGAACCTTACCCATCCGCCGTATCCACCAGAGAATACCTTATGGTCCGACTTGGTGATATTAAGTCTTTCAACAAGCCTCTCTATCAGGTCAGTCTCGTGGTTCTTAAGGATAGCAGTCTCGTGGTTTCCTAAACCAATCAAAGCTATCTGCTCCCTGTATGGCATGAGCCAGTCAGTCGCAGTCTCAACGAGAGAGTCTAGATATCTGGAGGTCTGATGCTCTGGTCTAATCTTGCTCTTGTCTGCCCGCTTATCATACTTGCCCTGCATGGCACAGAAGAAGTCTCCGAATATGAATACCTTGGCGTCCTTATCTTTAGCCTCCTTCAGGTGGCGCTCAAACATATCCCTATTGCAATCTGGGTTGTCCCAATGCTGGTCCGATGACAGAAGGAACCAATGCTCCTTCTTCTTATTGCAATCAATTCTTACGTCGTGTACGTTACGACTTACCCTCTTTATCAATGTACTCATCTTCTGTGGATTTAAGCAGGTCTCTTAGGCGTTTTATTAGGTAAAGTATTTCTGACTTTAGTTGGGGATGGTCTGAGTCCACAAGAGATTCGTATATGGAGGCAGAAGAGTTGTTGATGTCTTCCATCGTAATGTTGATGTACTCTAATCTTCTTCTCTCTTGGGAGCTTATGTTCATAAACCGTTGAACAGCTGATGTAACTTTCTGATAACCAAGTCTTTGTCGTTGCTTCTCATCCTAGACTTGACTACATCAAGCACCTCGCCGTATGTTTTTTCTTGATGGTTCAGTTTATCCAATTCAGATTTTAGTCTCTTGTTGTCCAAAAATAAGACATTATATTGACTTCTCAAAGTAATCAGCTCCTTTTTTAATTGAGCCTGAGACATACCTGATACGTCATCCATGTTCTCATCGTTAGCAAAAAGCTGAAATGTCCTTAAGCACTTGAGGTAGTTGGCGTTCATTACCTCGTCAACAGCAGCCAGATCTTCTATAAGGGATAGGTAATGCATGATGGTGGTGTGATCCCTTCCCATTTCCCTTCCTATTGATTGCAGGGAGTATCCTCTGTCCCTTAGTATCCTTGCGCATATTACCCTACCGTCAACCACATTCCTTTCTCTGCACTTTGATAGGACATCAACCCCTAACTTATCTTTAATCACCCTGAATAGTATCTTCGATTCCTTCGTTAGTTTCTTGTTCATATTGTCTGAGTGTTTGATCATTGTCTATATAGTCTAAGTATTCGTCTAATGTTATCTCTTCCATATCCAGCATCACTATGTTCTTATGCTCTTCCCTAACGTACTCCAGCTCAAAGAAGAATGGAGGATCTCCTTTGATAACCCCTCCAACCGCTTGGCTGTAGCCATCAAGTTCAGGGAGCATGTAGAAATTATAGTCTATCAGTTCTGCTATTCCTAGCCTTATTCTTTCCGGTAGATCCTTTAACTTGTGAAGCATCTCAAGGCTTATATCATATACTTCTTCATCCACGATATACCTCCGTTTTTATTTTATGTTTCTCGAGTTCTTTTAGCCTGTACTCTTGCAGCTTGGACAACCTACCCTCAGGGCGCTTGACCTCAGAAAAAAGAACCCCACTGTCAGGGGGTATGGCTATGAGATCGGGTATTCCATTCTTGTTGGTCTTAATCAACTTGATGACATAGTAGCCCTGCTCTTCTAATTCTTTTATTCTTTTAGTCTGTATCTGCTGCTCGGTCATTGTACTACAAATCTAACAAATCTCTTTTAAAATGTCTAACCGTGTAGTCCTTCTTCTTGGTCACCGCTTTGTAGATCTTGTCTTCAATTCCGCCCTTGGAAAATACCCAGAATACTTTGTTGTCCAGCCTAGACATGGTGGTCATCCTGTCCCTTGATTGCCAGTAACTGGTGGCGCTGAAGTCTATGTTATAGTATACCAAGAACTCAGCCTGCTTGAGCGAGATACCCTCCCTTCCTGATACGATTTGAAGGGCTATGATCTTGTCAGTATCCTCGAAGATACTCAGCTCAGTGGTAAGCGCATCCCCGTAGACTTCCTTCAAAACCTCGAGCTCCTCCTTGAACTTATAGAAGATACCAATCTTGCTGCCTGCAAAGTAATCCCTGATAAACTCAGCCTTGCTTCTGTCCAGTGTCATTGACTTGCCGCTCTCAAACTTGATGGTGCCTGAGTACATCTGATGAAGCTTCATCATAAGCTTGACAGGGGTATCACCAAGTATCACCTCTTCCTTCCCCTCTATGACCAGATCCCTCTTGAGTCTCTTGCACATGTCATAAGTAGACTGCTTCATGGAAACATGTAGAACCCTCTCTTCTATGGTTGACTCGAAGCCAGCCTCCTTCTGCGTGTAGCTTATGGTATAGGGCTTCATCATTTCCAGTATCCTGTCGCTGCCGTTGGAGTAGTCATTGATGGTCAGACTATTTATCTTCTTGGTCACTACCTTGACATAGTCATCTGCAAACCTGTAGAAGTTCTTGTATCCTGAGAATGGATTCCTAGGTATGAATGATACCTGATGGTACATCTGAGAGTATGACTCAGGAGTAGGGGTACCTGAAAGGAGTATGACTCTGGGGTTGCATCTGATTACAATATCCCTGACAGCCTTGGCTCTCTTGTTTGGTTTAGGGAATGCACCTATGCTGTGCGCCTCATCAAGAACAATCAAGTCCCACTTCCATTCGTCTGCGCATTTGTGCAAGCTCTCGTAGTTTACCACGTACATATTGAAGGATGGCTTGAGCATATTGTAGTCCTTCTCTATAGATGACATGGCTTTCTTCTTGGTGATAAACAGAACCATGGCAGCACCTACCTTGTCGGCTATGCCCATAGCTGTTAGCGTCTTGCCAGTCCTAACCTCCATGGCTAGGTATAAAAAGCGATGTGCGGAAAGAATCCGCACACCCCTATCTATTATGTCTAGCTGATAGTCTCTGTATTCCATTGATTATATTATTGAGTATTCGTAGTCATCCCAATCAAACACGCCTTCTTTCTTTTCTTTCTTTGCGATGCGCTCTTTTTTCTTGAGCTGATTGAAAGCGTTCCTGCATTTGACGGTACAGAATACCTGTTGGTAATTGGTGCTACTATATTCCTTCTTGCATTGGGGACATCTCTTCATGTGCTCTTTGTTTAAGTGATACCTCTAATAAAATCATGTAGTTAATTATGTCTCCAATCTTCTCCTCGATGTGATGTTCGAGGTGGATCATACCTCTTTCCAAATCATCCACCATATCTATGGTAGATTGGATGTGCTTCATAGCAAGGGACATCAAGTACTTCTCCCTGCTTTGATCCAAGGCAATAGATCCCCTATTGAAATTGTATAGCTTGTCGTCCCCTCTGACATACTCATCAGCCTTGCGCATCAGCACACTTGAGATCTTGTACAGCCTATTGCTCACGATCTCTTGGAAGAATCTGTCCGGAACCGGTTCTCTGTAATTTTTCATTGTTTGTATTTTTGATTGTAATAAATAGTTCCTGCTTCTGGCCCAGTCAAGTCAGACTCTGTCTGCCCGTCCATGTAGGCTTCTGATATCTCATGCTCATTCATTTCAAGGGCTTGATCAAATAAACCTTCTAAATGATTTAGCGAATCTGTATTATAATACCCCCTATTTATATACCCATTTTTAAGTAAATTATTTTTTAACCATTCTACTGCTGTCATGTTGTTAAATTTTGTAGGTTAAATATGAAGCAATCCGATATTCATTTGTTTTTGTGCAGCATCTATCACAATTACGTTTGAATAATGTGATAGCAACCAGTGAGAGATTCGAACTCTCATCCCCTGAAACTAATCAGGGATGCTACCCTTGGTGGTATTCATTCCCACTTACACCAACTGGTCGACTATATTATATCTTCTTCTTCTTTTTGCTGGGCTCTATACACCATCATGCCGGTTGCCACCGACGCTCCCAGTCCGAACAGGAATAGTAGTATTACTTCTAGCATCGCAATCAAGTTTATGTTTACCATCAAATAGTTTACACATCGGGCATTGCTCCCAATAATATGAACATGATTTTTTATTGATGGGATCGGTTATAAAATAAGCCTGCTTGTATTCATCTGGCTTGGCTATATGTCTATAGCACTTGTCTTTCATGTGGCATCCTTCGCCACGGCACATTGTGATGTCTGGCATTTGATTTAAATTAATTCTAATTGAGGGTCTTGCTCTTTCTTTTTTCTTATCATCATCCACCTTCCGTTCTGATCTCGTCCCTCCTCAGGAGCAACTCCTTCCTTGTACATGGCATATGAATGCAACCACTTGTAGAATCTTGTCCTTGAGATTGTCATCTTAGCCTTCGGTCCATAGTCAGGGTTCTCTTCGATAAAGTTAAAATATAAATCTTGCTTGTACAACTTTGTGCCAGAAGAAAGATTTGGATTCTCCTCCTGATTATCCAGCAGTCCACACCATTCAATGAAGTCGTGGCATGTCTCAGCTGACAGCTGACGAACCTTAAGGTTAACGAACTTACTCTTAACCAATCCGTTACGCATGTAATCCTGCAGGCAACCGATCATGTAGTTGTCGAACTGACACCAGTCATCGTCGTCCCAGTCCCCGAACATCAACTTACCAAACTCATCCAGTGGGGTGAACGACTTGCTGTAATACTGATGAAGCTCGAGCTCCCACTTACGTCGGGCAAATGAATTGCCTGCTCCCTTGATAGCATAGTTGGTGGTGATGGCAATCTTGGGTGACTTATGGAATGGTATCTTGATGGCATCCTTGTTCTTCTTCTCAAGGGTAAGACCCTCTGTCACCACACTGAACAGGCGCTCGAAGTCGAAGTACTTCTTCACGTCATCAAAGCAAAGTATCTGTGTGTCTGCTGATACCAACTGATAGGCGAAGCTCCTCTCGAATGTGAACGACTTACCGTCTATCACGACCAGCTTCTTCATGTGAGCCAACGCATTCATGAACAGCCCCTTACCGGTACCTCCCTCAGGGTTGTCAGATATCACCTCATCGTTCAGGATAACGGCAGGGCAGTAGCTCAGGTTCTTATACCCATGAAGCAGGAATCCTATCGTACTCTCCATGCTTTTGATTCTACTCTCGTCCTTGCCGCATATGTTGAATATGAATATCTTATAGAAGCAGTTGTCGGTTACGTCGCACATGATGAAGTTCCTGTCTATCACGTGATCCTTCCATACGTATCCACCTAAGTCAAGGTAGTCTATGATCTTTACGTCCGTGTCGGTGATCCTTACGGCACAGTTCTTATAGTACAAGTGAGATGTATTCTTGGTATCAGCTATGAAGAAGATGTCTATAGTGTCGAGCAATGTTAGGAACTCCTCTTTGAAATACCTAGTGTTATCTGCAAAGTGATTGTATACGCTCATGTCATCTATCTCTAGCAGATAGTTTAGAACGAAGTCCTTGATCTCCTTCTCTGAGGTGTGGTCTATAAGATTGTTGGTAACCTTCACGAACACGTAGTTCTTACTACCCTCGGGGCAGTACTTGTAGAATCCGTTGTCCTCTAGGAACTGCTTGAATAAAAGGTGGATGATCCTGACCGAGCCCTTCTCGCTCTTAGACCAGAACACCTGCTTGGAGTTCTCTTCTTCCACCCTGCTCAGGACGGAATCAATTACAGTGCTATCTAGCTGAGACTCCTCCAGCTGATAGCGGATTTCTTTTTTTGGTACGCCTCTCCTTAGCTTAGCCTTGATCTGATTGACCCGCTCCTCGTCCTCGTAGTACTTGGTCCCGAAGTTCTGGGTCTGTGAGTAGGCAGAGTCTATCGTCCTGTTGATCTCGCTAAGCTTGAATCCCTCGGACGCATACTGCCCCATCACGTAGGATGCTAGGCTCTTGTTGATACCATAGTCATTGAAGGCGGCAGCCAGTACGTAGATGTTCTGATTGCGTTGCCCCTCCACCATGGGGTACTTGCGGCTCCACCACTTAACCAGTATGTCCACTATCTTGTTCTCGTCAGTGATAGGTATGGTTGGCGGATCCCTGTCTATGACCACCTCATTGTACTCGGGCTCCTCAATCCTATCCCATACCGAGGAGTGCTCGTTGACGTGGATCAGTGGGTCGTATGATTCATAGCATACCCTGCTGATGTTCTTGGAGGTCTTGTCAAAGCGAGGGGAATTGAAGTGCTTGTCTAGGGAGTAGAAGAAGTTCTGATGGTTCTCTGCATCGGCCGGTATCTTGACCAGAACCTTGAGCCCATTACCCGATGGGGAAATGAACACAGAGTATACAAACTTACTCTCTGATAACTTCTGCTTATCCTGAAGCATGTCAGCCTGCTTCTCGTACCCGTCGAAGTCCAAGCATATAAGACCACTGTGCTCTATTAGGGACGCATCTGAGCGCTTATTGAATACTCCTGAGAAACATATAGCCGGAAGACTTTTCTTCAGCTCATTGCGCTCCGCTTTGCGTTTCTCGGCCCTTATCTTTTTGACTAGGTCTTTGCTTGCTCCTTCCTTGATACGAGCCAGTATAACTGCAGCATCCCTGTGGAAGGGGGTCGATGTCTCCTTTATATTCTTGAATATTGTGACGTTGTGTGTCATTAGTACGACGATTTTATGCTGATTTAATTTATCTAACTCTTTGATTATTAATTCTTATACCGATTCTGTCGATTTTAAAACCAAAATATAACCATAAAAATATAATAATAAAGATAGTACTTATATAGAGAATAAGGGGGTAAAAAAAGGGCAGATTTGACACTGCCCTGATAATCAATGGAATAAATTGGAATTAAAACGGGAGATCCTCTTCAGATTCAGCAGCTGCTTGCTTTTTTGTGGATGGTTTGGCAGCAGGTTTAGCTGATTCACTAGGCTTCCAAGTGTCCAACTCCACATAATGCTTCCCTGTTTTACCCATGTTGATGTTCAGGTTTACCCATCCTGATTCACTTGCGTGCTCCTTCAGGAAGGCGATGGCCTCCTCAACCTTAACTGATAGGCTACCAATTACAAACTCTGGGGCTTTCTCCCTTCTCTTGAAGGAGAATCCGTCTGCGAAAACTTTCTCTGACATATACTATTTGTTTTTAAAGTGACTCGATAATAAAATAATCCTCGACGTGATGCTCGGCGTCGGGTCCGAAGAACTTACGGTACTGTTCAATAGCTCTGGCTACCTTCTCCTTGCCACCCTCAACGAACTCCTTGCTTGGCATGAACACACCAAGCTGAGCGGTCTCCTTGTCAATGACATAGAACATGAGCGGCTTTCCGAATAGCTTCTGATAGATGTAGCACTGACTGTCATAGTTGTACTTGCGTGCGCTGTACTTGAACTGATGTATGTCACTGGTAGTCTTGATATCTATCAGGCCGTCGGCTGATACTATATCTGCCTTCCCCTTCCACATCTCACCGAAGATCTCACCTACAGCTGGCTGCTCATAGGTGTTACCCTCTTTGTATATGGCGTCATAGAATGTCATGTTGGAACGCATCCTTTGAGACAGCTCGTTTATCTTATCGTACTCGTGCTTGAGCATTGCTATCTCCAGTTGGTTGGCCTCAACATATTCTTTGTACACCTTGGTGGTGCGAGTGGTAGCATCCACCACGTGCACCTCCTGAACCTTGTCGGGTTCAAGGAGGAGCTTGTGGAATAGGTTACCCTCGATAAGAGACTTCGTATCTGGGCGATCCTTTCTGAATGTCCGGGGGTTATAGAGCAGGGCTGAGATATCTGAGTTAGACAGATACTTCTTCCCCTCATCACCGTAGTAATGATCGTCTATCTTTAATAGTTCTATACTCATGACTCAATTGCTTTTTTGAGTTCCTTCTTGACGTTAGCCTTGAGCTTGTACTTGCGCTCGATGTTAGCCACGATAGCATCAAGACCCAATGTCTTGTTAGCAGATACGTACCTTAGCACGTTAGCCCAGTTGTCATCGCCAACTGATAACTCATAGATGGTGGTAGTCTTTGGCTGCTCGGGAGGCTCAGGTGCTGCAGCCTCAGGCAGATCCTCTCCAGTCCACAAGGCAAGACCCAAGCCATGCATCGCTACGTTCTTAGCAAGACATCGCATGATAGTCTTGTTGATGTCGAACATGGTGCAAGGCTCAACGCTCTTGGCAACCTTAGTCTTCTTGCCACCAATCCAAGCCCACGCCTCGTACTCATAGTACACATCCTTCATAGCCTTGTTAGCTCCGTCCATAACCGGCAGCCACATCTCATGAGTGATACCCTCTATACTTACAGAGGTGAACACCATGTAACCAGTCTTCGGGTCGAAGACATAAGGCAAGCCATCATTAAACTTGTGAATGATGTAGCTCGCGTCGGGGTAGTTCTTCTTAACCTCAGCCCACGCATGAGCCCACGACAAATAGTCGAGATTGTTTTTCTTCTCGACTTTATCCCTGATAGGGATGCCACTCAGTGTGGCAAACACTGTGCTCTTTTGTTCCATAATTGTGATTGTTTATTTATTACTGATATAAAAACCTTGAGACCCTACGTTACTATCCTCCTGCCAAAAGCTTACACCTAATCCATAGGTGCCAGCTGAATCAATTACGATCAATGTAGATCCTGAATAACTCTTGCCCTTAATGTTGACCTCTTCCCAGATGCGATTGTTAAACGACACTCTGTACTTGGTCAACCTTGTAGGTCCACCCCACCAAGTGCGACCAGCTTCACCATAAAACTTTAGGTGAATCGTATCGCCAACAGCAACAGGAGTTGTGATACCTCCGTTGTCACCTACCTTAACTGGATTAAGTATAGTAACCTGAGGAGGCAGAGGATTCTGTGGATACAATGACCTTGATTCATTTGGTTGTTCGCTGATTTCAATCTTAGAACAAGAAGCAATCAGCACTAGGAGGATTAGCTTTTTCATACTACAAATGTACACTATTCTCTATGGATTTAATAATCGATACGTAGTCCTTGTCTACATCTAGTCTCTCCTTTATCTGATTGATTCCGTGTATCACAGATGAGTGACTGATAACGTATCCGTTCTTTGCCATGTACTCCTGTATGTACTTGATTCTCATTGGTCTTTTGGAGCATAAGTAATACAGCAGCTGACGTGCATCAACGCACTCACGCTTCTTAACCTTTGTAAACATTTCCTGCTTCTCGATATTAAACCTTTCGACTAGTATGTCCACGTACTTATTGAATATGTCCTGTTTCATTATGAGTGTTTTTCGTTCCAGTAAATTTGTTCTATCTCGGACAGGGATGAAGACTCGATAGTGATGTCCCTGTCCATGATCCCTATCAATAGGGTAGAGTCAATCTTATACACTTTAAATCTGTCCTCATAAGTTGTGACCTCCGTGGCCTGAGGAAACCGGGAGCTGCGTATCAACGGAACCGTGATAGCAGAGTCAGCGAATTGTTCTAGCGTCATAGCTTTTGTTTTAAACATGAGTAAATAAATTTCCCTGCTACTATAAGTAGCACAGTCCATACGGTACATAAGGCACCAACCTGAATGAAGTCAAACGATGTGTTTATGTCTGACAATAGCTGATTCATCACACGGATGCTGCTATATGCAACAAACAAGTAGGCCGCCAGTAAAAAGTACTTCATCTTAATTCAAATTTATTGATGAGTAATGCGTCGCCGAGAACTTGCATGCCTGCAATTAGCGACGCTTGTGCGTTAGGTGATAATCCCATAAGCAAGCCTTCGTCATTACAAGCTACAATGTTATCGTTGCCAACGCTGATGTACATAGCGTACCCGCCTACGGCTTCCTTGATTTTGTCCACCGTACTAGCATCGTAATCTTCAATGATTATACCATTTGATTTAATTAGAGTTGCCATTTGTGCACTAAATTAATACATTAATCTTGTAATAAAAAATTTAAATAGCGTAGTCTGCGAGACGATCTTGAGTAGTCGAACTCATCCTGTATCTCCTTGATCCTATCCTTTGATATCATACCATTGGTATACCTTGCGGTCTCCTCTGATATCTTCTTCTGACATCTTATCACATTGATTCTCATGTCTTTAACCATGGACTCAACGAACTCTCTGTCAGGATTAGAGGCGACGAACATGAGCAATTCCTTGTACCCTTCCATCTCATTCCTAAGTCTAGAAACAGATTTGCCCTGAGCTTTCATGAGCTTCATGGACGTCATCAGATCTTCGATCCTGTCCTTTATGTCCTTCTCTTTTTTCATTTGCAAAAAGTTTTCTGTCGTTTGAAATTAAGAACCGGTACTTCGTCCCATCTATGTTGTCTCCGTTGTCGTTCACCCAGTAGGGGGATACCCTTGGATTGTAGCTGACCCTGCAATACCCATCGTCAATTATAAAGTAGTCCTTGACAATGCGTATGATGTGAACACTATCGCACATCACCCAAGCGCACACCGTTTTGTGTGCGCCGTCATGTATCTTCTTAGCTGTGGTCTTATGATTCTTCAGCTGACATCCGAGCATGACGAGCTGTACCTCGGATGGCTCATAGTATTCTACAACTTTGTTAGGGTACTCTATCTTCCACTTCATGAAGTACTTACCTGCTGACAAGTTGAACCTTACCTTGACCATGATTATAGATTTGTTGAGTTGATTGAATCCATTTCCCTGTCCTTCAGCTCCCTGTTGATTTTGTTTTCGTATTGTATCTTGATCTGCTTGAACTCTGATATGCTTACAGCTATCGTATCCCAGTGCGTGAAGTAAGTGCACTTCTCTAAGGCAACGGCTGACATTTCATATCCATCACCCTCGTAGTATGGACTGGTAAAGAATTCGTAGTGCGCCTTAGGTGTGCCATACTTCTGAGTAAGTATGTCCACGTACTCTTGATAGGAAGTCTTGATGTCATACCAATTGTTCTGAACAGGAAGGTACACAAAGAAAGCCCAGCAGGTCTTGCTTATGGGGGTGAACGATGCTATCAGCTCTACCTTCTTGCCTGCCATGGTCCCCTCCATGGACAAGGTGTTTTCTTTTTCCAAGGTAACGTGGAATCCCTTAGCCTTGAACTTGGCTAGGATTTCATACTTCTTACCTGCGGGTCTTACGCCCATAAATTCCTGAGACTTTGCGATCATTGAGATCATCATCACTGCAATTGTTACAATCGTTTTCATGTTTACTTGTTTTAAATTATTAACCATATATTATTTCTCCTAATACAATGTACTGAAATACTATGTCAGCATCTTCCGCATCGTACTCTTCATTCATCATGTTGAGCAGGGCGCGCTTGCATCCTTTGTTATTCATTAACTTGTCAAGCCTGTCTGTCATGGTACTCATACTGATAGTTCCTATCGGGTCGTCGTCATCGCTCTCAACATCGTACACATCTACGTCAATCCCAGAAAGCACTGCCTGCAGTACGTAGATAGACACGGGTACTCCTTCCTTCCTTATCTTACGGAGCGTACTCTCTTTGATGTACGCCCAGTAGTTGCTTCCTCCTTCTAATGCTGTAACAAAAGTATCCTCGAGGATACTCTGATAAATGTTTTGTGTCATGATTAATGTAGTATTATGTTAACAGATTTTTTACCCTTGCCCTTAGTGCCTGAGCATAGCCCACACCTGCTGCAGTTAGACTTGAACTCCGACTCCTTGGATGCTGGGCAATGAGTCATAGTATCCATAGCCTCGTGAGTTGAAGCAAAGCATCTCCATCCAGACGTCTCAGCCATCAGCGTATCCGCTGCCCCATGAGTTGATGCCATTAAGTAATCTGCATACTCAGGCTTGCGCATCCACTGATGAGTGTACCCTGTCCATGACTTAGCCACGTTGCATATACGCTTGACCAAGTCTATTGGTATAAGAGTGGGCTCGCCATACGAACCGAACCTTACGTACCTACCTGCTGACTGACCAACAATGATTGACTCCATCGTTTCATCAAGCTCAGGAATGTCGTCGAAGGATTTATAGCTTCGAGCTATTGCTCTAAGGGATGAAAGGAACCCACGATACTGACCGAACTTGTGGGTGTAGCATGCGGTGAGCTTTGCTCCATTGTTCACAGCGAACGGGCAGTCACCACAGACGGGCTTGTCATGAGAGAAGAAGTCGCCCATGCCTGACGAATTAAGTGATGCCTGCAGTTGTCCCCTGCTGAACGAGAATGTCTGCACCACCTTCTCCTTCGGCTCAGCAATCTTCTTGTTGCTTGTCGTACCGAATGTGAATAGGATGAGCGCGTCATCCTTCCTGAAGATTTGTTTCATATCATTTGGTTTAGTTCTCTTTTAATTCTACGAGCATCATCACCACGCCACGTGGTAGCGTTGGCTAAAAAGTATAGCACTATATCTTTGCCGCTGTCCTCGTAGTATTTATCATCCACGCTGTTGAGCGTGGACATGGCATCTAGATATGGAACCGCACCGAAGTACGGCTTCTTCCATGACTGTCTAATCTCCTGAGTAATTTGCTTTAGTGTTCTCATTGTATTTAAGTATTGATGATTTGCCCGGATCACACAGGCATGAATAGGTTGTGTTTTTGCGTGGTCGTTTGTGCCTACTGAATCTATTGCCATGCACACAGATAGCTACCCACTTGCCTTCTATCTTGGCATCAGTGAAGCAACGCTTACCGTCGCATCCAATCTCAATAGCCTTACGTCTCCACACATAATCGTGACCATGCCCCGGACCTACAAGAGCATGAGCTATCTCGTGCAGGATAGTGTTACGTACATTGTCATCAGACCTGATGCGAACGAGTGGTACTGATAATGATATTGTCTTAGTGCTATACTTACACATGCCAGCTCTACGCTTGGCATTGTCTAGTCTTAGCAACCAATCAGCAAGCCCGTGCTTTTTCATTAGCCTTCTTGCCAGATGTTCTGCTTTTTTTATCTCCATTTCTTGATTGTTTTACTCCGTTGATAATTATGTCAGACTCAGTAATCTCTACCACCACCCCGCCTACATCATACCTCTCTGCTTGCTTCCACTTGAACCACTCAAGCCCCTGATCTCCGATCAATGTCTCATCTCCATCCTCGTTGACACAGGCATACAATTCCTGATCTGGGATAGTGTGGTGAATAGCTATTGCAAATACTTGTACATAGCTACCGTTTGGAAGGTCGCCATTTAAGGTAGTCTTCCTGAATCCAAGTTGTTTGAACATGTCTCCATAGGTTGTGTAAGAATACCCGTTGTCTTTGATGCGTAACACATCGCCTACTTTGTACTTCATATATGATTGGTTTTAGGTTTAATAAAAAGGGGGAGTATCCTCGAAGATACTCGCCCCATAACACACACAACACACTATAATGTAAACTCCTTATCGAATTCTCCCGACTCTTCAACGAGGTGTAGTAATGATCCTTTGAATTTATCTGACATCATCTTCATAATATCTTCTCCCATTGGAGACCAAGCGGTAGAGAAAGTGAGCTGCATCAATCCGCTGTCGTACTCATGGCTGTACGTGCCCCACTTTGTATTCCAGTTATTGACAGCCCAGTCGTACCAGTTGTCATACCCATACTTATCCACGAGTTCATCATGCCTTTGCTGCGTGATGTGATGAGCATCAACCTTCTGCTCGTCATCCACCACAAACGTAGGCGATGCAGTATCTCTCATCTCGTCAGGCATGGGCTTGAAGTATTGAGCAAGCCCTCCATTTAATTTGATAGCCTCCAGTACGATAGGCTCTTGACTCTCGTCGCTCAGCGTGAGCGTGTGATAAACATGATTAGGCATGTGTTAGATTGTTTAAGTTATAAATGATAGCATCGCATAAAGCTGTTGCCATGTTGTCGTAATCCTGACCTCCCATAGATTTGTCAACACCGAATCCCTCTAAAATTGTAAGGACATCTTCTTGTAATTGCTGCTTGATAACTTCATGATTAGGCATAGTTAAATTGTTTTATGTGAATCAACATCAGGGAGTATAACACTATGGATATACCCGAGCTCCCTGAATTGCTCGAGCAGTTCCTGTACTTTATCGACAGCCTCGCTGTGATATATCATGGCATCAATGATTTCTCCGATCAGCTTGTGCCTCTCCTGTGGAGGTAAGTCCATCCATTTATTCATGGTGCTTAGGTTTATTAGTATCCTTGAAGATACTCTTTTTGATAAAATTGATAACAGTCTTTGCATAGTCCCATATGAACAGCCTCACCTGCCCAGCAATCTGCGCAGTAAGTAGCGTCATCCCATGCAGTGTACGATTTGTATGGCTTGTACACCGGCATCTCATGAGGATACGTATCGGTCAGCGTACTGATGATTGACACGACAAGGTTGAGGCAGTTCTCTACGTCATTGATATCCACGTATTCTTGCGGTGAATGTGGGTTGTAATAGCCGCAACTGATGTTGGCACATGATACACCGAGCCCGTTCTCCTTGAGTGCAACCACGTCAGTGATGCTGCCGTACGTCTCGCTGTACCCATGACCGAACAGCAGTGGTTGGATATCTCTCAGGAAGTCTTGGCTTGACAGCTCCACGCCTGCACCATTGACAATGAAGTCAGAGTTACCACGCCTGTCGCATTGCAGCACATACTTGCAGTCGCTGAAGAAGTTCATGTCAGCATCGTACGACCCGTCGCATCCGACCTCCTCATCTCTGAAGAATGCAACCTTGATGTTGTCGAACAGCTGCAGACATTGCATCGCTATGTATATGCCGACCTTGTCATCGCCACCGATACCGACCTGCTGCATGGTAAATCGGTTGAGTCCTGTAATCTTGCCGTCAATCTCGATAGGCGTCAGGTCTTCCACGATATCGTGCACCGTATCCATGTGTGCTACTACGCATGGGTAGCTACGAGCATACCCCTTGGTAACGTAGATGTTGCCCTTGTCTACATACACGTCAGTATCCTCGAGGATACTCAGCTTCCTGATAAGATAGGCGAACATGCGCCATTGGTTGTAACTCTCCGATTGAATTGATAATATTTCTTTTAGCATGGTATTGAATCTTTATGGTAATATAATCCTTCTACTTCTACGGCATCGCTATCAAGGCACCAAGTCCCGTCGTGCAGCTGAGTGCAATCTTCCTTCAGGTAGTCGTCTCCGTCAGCCTCGCAGAACACGCAGTCTTCACTCAGGTACCACGTCCCATTCACTATTGTGCAGTCGTCAATGTGGTAGTACTTGCAGCCCACCCATATAATATTATCATCTCCTGACCACCACCAATCGCCATCAACACAAGCCGCATCCTCCTCATGTATGTAGTACCCGTTGTACCTGCCTCGTTCGATATATATTGCATCGTCATAATGTATGTACCTTCCGTTCAGCTCGTCCCATCTTTGGTCCTCGTCGTCTCCATTTCGAGTGCCGTCGGTATTAGAGTACTCGTAGTCGCCAGTGCACTTGTTGGTTATGTACCCGTCATCTCCGTAGGTAAATGTATCTATGTATGGGTACTCATCGAATATTGAGTCATCGAACTCAAACTTGTAGTGCGAATTGAACTCTCCCTTTGTAGGCGACGTGAATAAATCTTTGTAGTCGTACGATTTGTAGTACACTTTGCGAATGTATCCCTTCTCCTTGGCATACTCGATGAACATTTCGTAGTAGTGCTCCTTGGTTACATAGACTCTGTCCATTAACTTGCCGTCAGGAGTTTCCCATAGCAGTGCCCTGCCTGTAAGTTCTCCCTTTGGATTTGTCATGGCGATGATGCTCACCTCCTTGATGCCTGTGTAGAAAAACACGTAGTCCCTGTCATCGTTCATGCAGGATTGGTTGAGTGAACCGCTTCCACTTTCACGACACATAGAATACACGTCAGGTATCTTGTGTCTGTCATACTCTGTGAATGTCATGTCCTGCATCTCGCAAGATGCCTTGTAACTACAAGCGAAGTTCTCAAAGTCCTTGTCGCTGAATAGTTTCTGAGCGTTCTTGGTTAGGATTTTGCGGATGACCTTTGACGGCTTGCCGTTCTGCCTTCCCTCTCTTGCCCAAGTTCCATCACCATTGATGATGTGCTCCTTGCCTGCAGGTAGGTAGCTTATCGTCCTGCCCTTACGTAAGGTCAGGTAGTCAATCTCTGCATCTGTCAGCGCAAGATTGTACAGGTATTCGTAGTACCTGTGATTGTGTACATTTTTGATGAACCTAGCAATCCTTGAATCGCTGGTCATGATGAAGTCCCAAAACGAGTTTGAAAATGTAATCATGTGTGTTGATTTATGGTGATTAAGAGTATCTTCGAGGATACTTTACTTCTCGAAATTCCATTACCTTGCCGTCAATCTCGATGTACTGCCTGTCCTCCTCCCACTCTGTCCAATAGAATGCTCGATAGTCATACGCATCGTCAAGGCTTTTATAGCCTATTGATTGCGCATACTCTAGTGCGTGCATCTCGAGGGCGAAATACTTCTCGCCATCCCCGAACACGTACCCCTCGTTCATTCCTTTGCCTGTTGCATCGCACTTCCTTGCCCACATTGTATAGGGCTTTGGTGGTCGCTTGTTTTCTTCGGCTACGTTACAGGCAATGTCCACTATTGCATTGATGTACGTGCTTATAAGTTGATGCCGTTCAGGGTCGATGTCCCCACTCTCTGAATCTTCTAGGCATTGGGCAATGTAGAACACGTCATCGATGTGCTCTCTGAGTCTGCCTCGCAGACCTTGTTTTAATCCTTCAGTCATAGTTTAGGTTGTTTAAGTGATTGGATAATTTCATCTTCTGACCATTTTATTTGTAAATCTGAATTATCAGCTCCTGGAAAACTTAAAACAACATCCAAATCAACAGTTCCATCTATAGAATCTGCCTCTCTTGCAAGTTGTATAGCTTCTTTAACTTGTTCCTCTGTATATAGAGTTTCTTTAGCTTTGTTGCAACCTGCTCTAAACCCTACGTTAAGTGTTTTCTCGTCCATGTTTTTTTGTTTATGGTGAATGATAGTATCTTCGAGGATACTCAGTTTTCAATTAGATAATATCTGTATTCCTTGCCTGTTTTTTTGGATACCTTGATGCAGAACAGACGTCCTTTGTCATTGGTATAAACAGGGTACACTTTGCCTTGCTTGTCTGTGTACGTCTTGCCTGTTTCCTTTGGTTGTCCGCCTCGTTTGGATACCGCCGCAATGTAATTGCCGTTCTCATCTTTGGTAACCTTTTGTGCAAATATGCTTCCCGATAGGAGGCATACGATTAATAACATTGCAATTTTCTTTGTCATTTTTTTTGGTTTAATTGTGAATAGTATCTTCGAGGATACTCTATTGCTCAAATAAATAATCATTGTACACCCATATGCCAGTAGATATGTTGTGCCATACCTCTTCCCTGTGTAGGTCGGTCATTTCGCTGCCGTCCTCAAAGGTGGCTGTGTACGTTTGTTCGCAGTCGTGTTCGCCCTCCTGATGAATTACGACCTGTTCCTTGCAAGATGCTAGGAGCAGGCAGATTGCCAATAATTTTCGCATAGTTTGTTGATTTGATTATTAAAAATGGCACCCTAATTTATCCAACTTACAAGTGCCTTGGCTGTCCTGAATAAATTCAGTTAGGAATAGACCGATTGGGTTACTATTTATTCCCGCTTTCAGTAGATGGTCAATCTAAATAGAACTATGTCCTATCAGCATATCCATACGGATATCACTCCGTTTCTCATCGTGTTGGGCACACTATTCGAGGATTAGTCGAAACGTGAAGTCAGGTCAGGACTCGAACCTGATTGATGGCACCTTCTTGCCACCTGACTTTAGTATCTTCGAGGATACTCAATATCCGTTTGGTCTGTGTCCGGTTATGTACTTGCTTTTGCCCTTGCAGCCGTAGCCTGTGGACTTGCAACCCTCACCCACTAGGCAGATTGAGGCAATGAGCAGGGCTCCGCCTAGGTACTTTAATTCTCGTTTGATTTTGTACCAAGTGTAGTCCTGCCCTAGCTCCTTCAAAATTTGCTTGATACGCGTTTCGTGGTTTACAACCTTTGCGGTCGTCCGCCTGATTTTGCCGTTCGGCTTGGCGGATAGAATTTTTGTTGCCATTGTGTGTTGGTTTAGTTGGTTAAGACAGGGGCAATTTTGCCCCTGTTTCGGTTATTCAAACCTCATCAGTTAACCTTCGTTCAAAGTATCTTCGAGGATACTTTTACAGCATTGCGATTACTTGCTTGAGTGCTGCTTTGAGTTCCTTAGCTTCGAGCTTTGAGTGTAGGACGTTTTCGGAGTCGATACGGAAGGCAATATTTTCGCCGTCGTTTTTCCATGCAAAGGTTATCAGCGTTTCGGGCTTATCTTCGCCTTCGCCCTCGCCCGCTTCACCTTTCAACCACTTGATGAAGCCTGCTACCGACCTTTCAAGGCTTGAGTCCGCATCGGCTGCCTCGTTAAATTCACCGACCTTGTCGATATTGTCGGCAACCTTTATCAGTTTATAGGCGTATGCTTTACGGAAGCCGAACGCCTCGATAAAGAAGGCTTCAATATCGGCTTCAATAC
>Ga0315909_10002594_pt1 | contig 22969 bp, 44 predicted proteins | sample LakEriMetagenome_11_FD_203527 | JGI IMG/M metagenome (GOLD analysis project Ga0315909, IMG submission 203527) | Freshwater fungal communities from buoy surface, Lake Erie, Ohio, United States - Buoy 2 MA125 | ecosystem: Environmental > Aquatic > Freshwater > Lake | place: USA: Lake Erie, Ohio...
GTTTATGTATATCTTTTCTTCGTAGTTGCTCTCTTTTATGTTTACGGGTATATAAGTCGCTCCATACTCCATCATTACTACTGGACTTAATACTAATTCTTTTAAGCCTATCCATTCAGCATCGGTCAACCCATCGGAATTTATTTGAATCGTGTCCGTAAGTTTAGTAAAGTAGTTAGTTTTAGCTCTGAATGTTTTAGGATAATTTAAAGGCTGAAATTTCTTGAACATCTTTCTTTCTATGTCGGTGAAGTTGCGACTAACTTTAGTAAATGTATAAGCATCAAATCCTCCCAAATTATTTAACCAATGTAATCTAATAGGTGAATACTTTTGGCAGCTCGTATCAATCAAGAAGGTTCTGCTAAAATAAGTTGTTGCTCCGCTCCCAGCTGTGTTCTGTCCGTTAACCCGATAGTAGACTGCATTCGGATAATCAAAAGCCGCATCGTAAACCGATTTGTAATATCCACTTGCATTACCTGAGTTAGCGACATTGATAGAATTAATTGACCCAATCGGAGTGAATCCAGCATTTGACTCAATTAATAAATTTAGATTTTTATCTAATACCTGAACATTGATATTACCTACTATACCAGTACCATAGATTTCATCGTAATCAAAATAAGTTAAAAACCTTTCCTCACCATATCTGAGCTTTTCTTGAAAGGTAGTTTGATTCAAAGTTAAACCTGATTCAATTGGTGAGTTTACATTGTAATCAATGAATGCTGTTTTGCTCCAGTCTAAGAAATCAAAAATAGCATTTGTTGAATGTGCGTTATTACCACTTGCATAGAACCCAGTTAAGTTAGGGTAAATTACTGGTATACCTGAAGCATTGTTGCGTACCTCTCCGAACTCAACCCAGTAGTCAACCTTAGAGTTTATGCAATGATAGATACCAGATGCGTTATAACTTGCGAAGTCATAGCTAACATAGTTGCGTAGTACTTCACTCACATCTACATCTATCGTGTTAATGCCTGGCTGTTTTGGGTAAGTCAATCTTGCGACTGGGTTAGTCTGTCCGCTTACATTAATGTCCACCAAGAATTGAAAACCCGCAGCAGTTGCGTTAGTACTCTCCAATCCGAATACCATCTCATTGTATACATTCTGCCAATTGTTTGGCTGTGAATTTATAATCATTTTAAAATATTTTTTGTTATCGTAATTTCAATTGACCTACCTAACGCATCAGCTAATCCTTGTGCGAATGCTGCTACATTGCGTTCGCTTAGTGCATCGTTGATAAAATTAGTTGGTTTTATACCTTCTCGCTTAATACCTATTCCCATCGCGTAAGCCATCTGCGTCTTCTCATCAATTTGTTTTTTCTTTCTTTGGTCCTTCGTCAAATCTCTTGTTTGTGAATACCTACTCTCAATCGGAAAGCCTCTCTTTGTAATCCATTTTCTCAATGACTTATTAAAGGCTGGACTGACTGACTCTTTTTTGAATGAATAAGGTGAATTGAATTTGTTACGAGTACCACTTACACCCTCGTTTAAAAAGTCACCGTAATAGTTCATCTCAATAGACATTTCAAAACTATTCCCATTGGCACTCAAAGGTAAAGTGATTATTGACTGCACTAATTCCGAATCCGCATAGTAAGCATCTAACTCGGTTAGGTTAGATTTCATAGTATCGGTTAAGCCATTGACAAACCTAACTAAGGCCTCCTCAATAATAGAATCAAACTGAATAGGACCAGCTTCTGCGTCTGTTCCTAAATCGCCTAATAACTTAGTGTAGTCTGTTTCTGCCATTCTCTTTCTTTATCTGTTCCGTGTGTTCAATGTGGTAGCTTACTATATTAAAAAACTCCTTCAGTCCTAAATTAAAAAAGTAGTCCCACTTTGTTTTATCGTGGTTAGCTAAATTATCTATTGTTGCGACCCATCCCCATTTTGTATAAAAGTTCTGAGCCTGCTCAAAGTCTCCTCCTTCGTGCTTAGGAAATAAGTTAGGATATTGTCCGATAATTTGCTTGAGAGAGTGCAAAAAAAAAGCATAATCGGATAAGCATCCTTTACTTTCATTTGATTAAGTAGTAGTTCACTTATTTCTTCGTGTTCGTCTCCGTTGTACTTACTTGGCTTTCCAAATCTCCAGCTAATTGGTCTTATACACGAAGCTACTATCTTGTGAATATTCTCAATCGGATTAGTTTTTGAAAAGTGCGAAATGTCTATGAATTGACTTGCGCTAATTTGACTTAATCTGTAATCAACAAAAAACCATCTACCGCCTACCTTAACTCTTTTCTTGTAAGTTGTCTTAATCGGCTGACTTTCTAACTGCTCAAATTCGGAGTAGAGCGATATTATCTGCTCAGAGGTAAACCCATCAAAGAACTCAGCCTCTATCTTATAAATAATAGATAGCTTCTTTTTTTTTGCTTCAATCCCCAAGTCCTTCACTTGTTGCAGTTCTATGAAGTCCTTTAAAGTTAAATTATAGTAATTGCTTCTCATTTATATTATATAGTTTTTTAGGCTCGGATTGTAACATATTGGCCTCGTTTGTGTTCTTGCAATCTCATCAAGGCAAGATAGCGTGTAGCATCTATTAAGTGGTTGTTGAAGTCTACTGGTTCGTTAACTATCTTTCCTGCCTTATCAGTTTTCCATTTATAGGTGCGGAACTCCTTTTGCAGGTTGTTTCCGATTAAGTGCAGTCTATATCTCCGCAGAATATCAATTGAGTTAATAATGCTGTCCTTACCTTTCTGTGTTGGTTTGATATTGTAACCGAGTCTGTAAACCTCCTCTATACTTTTAGGTTCAGCTGAGTCTGCAAAGATTTCTTTTCTGCCTATCTCTAAACTCTTCAATCTTTCTGCGATGTCTTGGTTAGTTAGTCCTCTATCGTACAGCTCCTCTCTTATGTATAACTCTTGCTCATACTTCCAAACTGAAACAAGTGCAGTAGGGTCAGCTGAGAATCCCCAGTCTAAACCATAACCGATAAAGTTAGCTTCGTTTGGTACTACATACTGATTGGTCCAATTGTTAAAGACTAATCCCATCAATTGTCCTCGTTCACCTAAACCGAATATCTTCCAATATTCTGGGTCGGCTTGTTCTAAACTTTCTATCTCTCGCTTTAATGCGTCAGGTAGATGTGGGTTATCCTTATAGGTCGTTATAATCAATCCGCAATCATCACGGGTCAGTACCTGATCATAAATCCAATGCTCAAAGTCTGAAGGGTTATAGTCAATAATAACCTTACCAGTCGTTCTAAGTAGTAACTGCCTCCAGTCCTCTAAGTCTATCTCGTTGGCTTCATTTACAAAAAGTATATCTCTTTTCCTTCCTCGTATCTTCTGAGCATCGTCTACCGAAAAGAACTCAATCAAGTTCTTGTTTAGGATGTAAGTGTTCTCCGACTTGTTATGGTCAGTCTCATTGTACAGATTGATTGAAGTAAGTATCTCAATAAAATCTCGCATAGCTGAAGACTTCAAAGCTGGTAGTGTTTTACGCACAATAGAGATGGTCATTCCCTCGTGTTTGAGGCATAACCGAATAAGCCATTGTAGAGCTGAATAAGTCTTACCTGACCTTGTTCCTCCTTGCAAGGCGATAATGCGTTTGGTACTTACTGACTTCTCTAAAAAGACAAAGTTAGGATTGAACATTACTCAATAGGCTTGGTCAACCATTCAGGTAGTTTGTTTACATTTATGTTCTGCTCAGTTTGAACTTTCTCCGTTAACCCATTCAATCGCTGAGTTATGCTCGGATTATAGACTCCAGCCATACCTCCTTGTATTTGGTCTTCACGAACGATTTGCCTTATACGCGTACAGATGGTGGTAAAGTCTCCGTATCGCTCACCTTTGTTTGAGAAGTAATCACCTAAGTCATTTATTATACCTTCCTTAAAACAATAGACTTCAAACCCATCTATTGTCAACGCTCGTTCTCTTTTCTCATATACTGACTTTCCATCTTTTCCTACAAATGTATGTTTGAGAATTGGATTGGACTTCGTCTCCTCTCTGTACTTTTCAAAAAGCTCTAATAACATTTCAGGACTTTCTATTGCTCTTGGTCTACCTCTTTGTGACATAATTAAACATCTCCTTTCTTAATTGATTTATATTTAATATATTATAATTGGCGAATATTTCTTCATATAAGGCTGCGCCTAAGTCTTCTCTTAACTCCTTTGAGTCAATCATTCTTTTGATATTTTTAAACCAATCTTTTTTTGATGAGACTAAAGAGTTCTCTCCGTGTTTGGCGATATTAGTATACGGATATTGATTAGAGACAATTACTGGTAGCTTCTTAGCACCCATCTCCATCATCTTTAATTCAGACTTGCATCGGTTAAATTCAGTATCCTTCAAAGGTATCAATCCGACATCCATTAAGTCATAAGCACTTGCGTAGGTATAGACATCCATTCCGTTTATACGGCAGTACTGGTCCTCTGCAATTTTAAATCCTGAAGTAAAAATCTTCTCGTATTCCTTCCATATCATATCGCCTTCCACAAATCCACTAAGTACTACTCTGTATTTTCCTTTCGTATCAGGATTAGAGTTAAGCTGCATAAAAGTATCAGTTAGCATCATTACATCGTGAAAATGCGTTACTGAACCACTCCATCCTATGTGTACTTTTTCAGTTTTTAAGTCCTTAACTTTTTGGTCCGTTTTGAATTGTGGCTGATTAAAGTCTATTGCGTTAGGTATAACGAAGACATTCTTGTTGTATTGCCTTGCCTTAGCTGCTAAGTACTCAGTAGGTACGGAAACAGCATCAGCCATTTTAAGATTGTAGACTATTTGGGCTGCTGTTTTATTCTTTACCCAGTCGTTCTTCATTATGTGGTCATGAGGTAGCATCCAGTCATCGTCTCGGTCTATTATTACGGGAATGCCTAAACGTTTAAGTTGTGTCCAAACTACCTCTTGAAAACCTAACTTACTTACTACTGAACTCGTGTAGATTAAATCAAACTCTTGAAAGAAAGCATCGGGCTGCTGGTCTATTGACTTTACGGCTGTAATTTGGTGGTCGCCCCCCATATTCTCAAAAGGGATTATTAAACGGTGGTATTCTACCCCTGTAACTGGGTCGGGTATGATTATAAGTATCTTCATAGTATTGAAAGTATTTCGGATTGTTTGGTTTGTTCGTATAGTTCTATTCTATGTTTAAGCTGGTTTTCTCTTATTTCGTCTAAGTTGTACTCTTCTCCTGCTACTGCCATATTATAGCTTGGAATTAAAATATCTTGGTAGCCGAAATCATAAGTGCCTCTATCCATTATAATAGGTACTCCGTAACTGATAGCTTTTACTACCGCATTGCATAAGTAGCCGCATCTTTTAATATGTACTAAGGCTTTCATTCCTTCCTCAAATAGCTCAGAGTCGTTTCTTTCTCCTAATTCGTTTTCTTGCCCATAAACCATAGCTCCTAAACTTAATGCCTGATAATAGCCTTGTTCGTCTCTTTGTTTGTAGAAGTGAATAATTGAAACAAGTTTATCATTTATTGGTGCAGGTTCGTAAAGTTTTACAAGTGGGGGTAAAATAACGCCATCGCCTAACCAGTGTATTTTATGTTCAAAGTTTTTAAGTATCGCCCTTGTATATCCTGCATAAAAATATGAGTTAATGTGCATCGGGTGTACGCAAAAAATAATAATGCAGTCTTTTCTCCTATCGTGTGGGATTTCTCCTGCAAATGGTCCATCGTGTACAAATAGCAAATCAAAATCAGTCGGAGGTCTATCTCCTATAAATCTTTCGCAGTCTAACCCTGCTAAATTTAGAAAGTGTTTAACTCTTTCGTATTCGTCAGGGTGTTTATCCCAGTAAACTATTTTCATAATAATTGATTAAGTGCGTGTTTAAATCCGTTTTGGTTGAATACATCGTAGAACTCCCCACCTACTGGAATAACATTTGGGCAGCCAAAATACATCTCAAGTATTCGTTCCGTTTGTAGTTGTTCAGCTATCGCAAAACACATTGATTGATTGCCTATAAATACTTTACTATCTGAAATATAAACAGCTAATTCTAAAAAGTCCTTAACTTTTAAATATTCAAGGCTTGGGATGGTTATTTTGATAAGTTGGTATTCGTCTATGGTACCTGCAAATAGTTTTAAGTTAGAGTAATCGTTTAGTATTGAATAGTCAATACCTCCGTTTTGGTAGCGATTAGTTCTATTTATTAGAATATAATCCCCTTTTTTACTTCCTACATTAAAGATAGGTTCGTTAACATCAAAGGTCATCTCAGGAAAGGCGTAATAGTACCATCTTTTTATATCTCCAGCCCCTACATTTAAACCAATCTGTCTAAACTTATCTAAATCGTAGTCTATTTTCTGACCTGAATACACCATTACGTCCGCTATAAAGTCGCAGGAAAGTAGTAACGGCTTCAAGTTTTTATACATATACTCGTTTAGCATAACGTTTCCGAGTGGATGGTTAGGCATAAGACCAATTGATCGTTGGTCTAAATGCAGGAATAAAACGGCCTGAGTATCGTTTGTCTCACATACTTGCTTAATTGCGTTAAGTGAGTAAATTATATCCCCTGAGTTCCCCGAATGTTTAAACTTTAGCATTCTTTCTCCTTTTCTTTTCAGGTGTGAAATTGTCAAATTGCCTAAATACTCGTGTTATTAATTCCTGAACGCAAGATTGACAGCCCATATTACGAGGAGGTGCGCCAAACATTAAGGACCAAGCTTCCTGCACTATTGTATAGTCTTGATTAGTGAAAGTAGAGTGATGTTCGTTTTTAAAGGTTTCCCACTTAGGCTTTAACGGAAGTAGTAGTTCATAGATTGTTTGATTCATTGCACGATAATTTTAAAAATGATAGAAGATATAACCGCAGATAAACAAGCGTAACCAAAGGCGTATAAATTAGGCTCTATGGCTAAAAAAGTTATTAACCCAATCCAAAACGAAAGACAGTACCCACAGCTCAAAGGTTTTTTAGGGAATGAGTTAAAAGTCTTCCTCCAGAACTCTATTATCGTCTGACTCAGTACATAACCAGTTGACCCGATAAGTAAGCAAAGTATTATATTCTCCATTGTGTTTCTCTTTTAGTTTTTTTATAGTTTGTAGTATTGAATGTCTTACGGCTCCGTACTTGATTCCGACTAAATTACTAATTTTACGAAAATCACGAAATTGAACATAAAGTTTAAATAGTTCTCTCTCATATTCTTCAAAGCTCTCTATATCGTTTTCTATATGCTGAATAAATCTCTCAAATAATTCCTCATAATTGTCATTTTCAATTTCAATGTCAGCTTGTATTTTCTTAAAATCATCTGTTGATTGGTTAAAGTGTCTGTATTTTTTAGCAAATGGTGAGGTATAAGAGATATAAGAGTTGGTAACTATCTTGTAAAAAAGGAAGCTAAGGTAGTTCTTATTGTGTGCGTCAATTATTTTCTGTTCGTCTAATTCGTAAAGGGTTAAAATACATTCGTGTAATAAATCAGTCGTGTAGTATTCGTGGGAATTCTTAACACAAATTCTCATCGGTACGTCTGAATTATAGAACTGAAGTAGTATTTGCTCTTTATTCATTATAAATTCCGATTTCTTTATTGCCTAAGTGCCTAAGAAAGATTCTTTGACTTGGTAAGAATATCTCAGTTTCTTTATAGTCATTTATCCTAACTAAAAAGTCCTTAGCTTTTAGTATGGCCTCTTTAATACCTTCCTTATCCAGTTTCAGCTCTCTGTATTCCTCAGGTAGCTTTGTTACTATTTTAATCCAATCTTCGCCAAAATCTCTTATTAATCCCTGAGTGAACCCTATCGGGTTGCCTGACTTGTAAAGGTTATCAGCTACTGATTGCGAGTATATGTTGTGTAAGTTGAATCTAAGATGAGGATAAGCTCCTACTGAGTAATAATGCCCAGCTTGGTCGTTTGATTTGTACTTCCTTCCTGAACTTATACAGTTGTGTCCTTCGTCTATTGTGCGGACTATCTTGTTTATAATTATCTGAAGGTCCTTCCTATAATTAGAGATTGTCTTAGCCGACTCTTTTAATTCTTTTCGTATCTTAACCTTCTCTTTTTTCTCTGACTTGGCTTTTAACTGATTGTTTAATTCAATCGCACAAGCTGGTGAGCAAACTTGTTGAAGTAATTTTGCTGGTTCAAAAGAGACTTTACAAAATTTGCACTTTTTGGGCTTCATAGTTAAAAGGGAAAGTCAGATTTTGAGTTTTTGTAAGGTTCTGTTGGAGCTGTCTTTTTTAGGTTCTTTGCTGTGCCTATGAATTGTCTTGGCTGCTTGGCTTCTCGCTCTTCTTTTGACTGATTCACATAGGCTGTTAAGTCATTGCCGTAGTTGTCAGGTTCTTTTCTTTCAGTTACGCAGATTGAAAGGTACTGCTTTCCGTTTTTTGAAGTAAAGATTTTGTCTTTAGGGATGTCGCTTAGACATAAATTGATATTAATTAGCATAAGTGGTTAATTGTTATACAAATTTAATTTATTGATTCTGTTTGCTTGTTGCAGTTGTAAACTTGTTTTGCACATTTATAACTCAAGCACATTAATCTTAGTTAATAAATCAAAATTCATTTGTTCAAGTTCTGCAATTCTTTCTTTCGCCTCATCTAATTTAGCAAGTGCGTACATCTCGGCAGTTAGCATCTGAGTAATAGTATCGTGAACTTTATAAAGAATTTTTAGTTTTTCAATCTTAGCGTTCCTAATATTTTCGTTTGGGATTTCGCTTATCTTGTTTTCTGAGTCGTTCAAAAAGTTTTCTAAGTCTATTACAGCCTGAATCCTTTGAGGTCTTCTCCCTATTCGTCTCTCTATATCTGCCATTGCGTAGTTTGTAAATTCAAAATTAATTTGTCTTTCTTGTTGAGCTTTCCAGTACTCGTAGCGTTCTAAGTTCATAGTTTTAAGTAGTTTAATATGTGGCAAATTACATCAATTGTCCATCCGTTACCAAGCATCTTATACCTTTGGCTATCGCTTACGCAACTGGTGTAGTTGTCTTCAACGGTTTGTAGGCGTTCGCATTCAATAGGTGTTAATCTGCGGATTCGTGAGTTAATCATTGCAAGTGCATTACCACTTAATCCATTTTCTGAACCTAAACAAAGAGTCGGACTTTTACCATTTTCTCTTGGCCTAAATCCTTCATCAAATCTAAAATCCATTGGGACTATCTCAACCTCATTACTGATACTTGGTTGCATATTGTGAACTATTACTGAATTATCAGTAGGATCTAAAGATGCGTTTGCTCTTAAACACGATGCTTTTTTATCTCCAATTGTAGGATTAAAAATAAACCCAGTTCCTTTTTCAATGTGCCTTTCTTTATGCCTTTCAAATCCTTGTATCATTTTCTCACTCAAAAAATACTTTTCATCTACTTGACTTTCTAAAATATCTTTCAGTAAAATTCCTTTATCCTTTGGCTGCTCAATAATAGATTCTAAATCCCCGAACAATCCAGCAGGTTTTAATCCTATGTTTGTCCAATAGATTCTCTTGCGATTCTGAGCTGAGACCAAAGCCGAGTTAATGTGAATGCCTTTTACTCCTATTGCTCTGCTTAAAACTAATTCCCACTTTTCGCCCATCTCAACATTTTCAAGTATAAAATAAACATTTGGGTTTTTAATTCTAAGCTCGTTTAATAGTCTCATATACTCCCAAAACAAATAAGACTGTCCCTCAAATTCAAAGCCTTCAGATTTTAGCTCTAAATAGTGTTCAAGTGTTAGTATCTGTTGCTCATCTTTGGTAGACATTCCTTTTCTTTTACCTGCAAAACTAAATGACTGACAAGGTGAGCCACCCAGTAGTAAGTCTATTTTAGGTAATGAATAACCATCTACATTAATAACTGACCCTAACTGAATCGTGTTTGGGTAATTGTGTTGAGTTACTTTAATCGCGTGTTTGTCAATTTCACTCGCAAAGTAGTTCGTGACTTCAAAGCCACATCGGTTGAGTGCTTGTTGACCGCAGCTCATTCCGTCAAATAAAGATAAAATATTCATATTAAAATGGTGTATTTATTTGTAGTCCGTTGAATGGTGTATCTAAGTATAATCGTTCTCCGTGATTCTCGTAATAGGCATTTTTGAACACATCAAAGGTAAGTCTTGCCGTTCCTTTCTCTCCTTCTGCTCTCTTCTTTATTTTCCTGACTATTATCTGAGCCTCACTTGACTGCCTCCAGCCTTCTCCGTGTTCTTCATAGTCTCGGTGAACGCAAATTAAGTTTAAAGCTTTTGCATACCAAACACTACCGCCTTCAATCTCGTCAGGTCTTGGAGCTGGAGGGTACTTATCGCCTCCTCTCATATCAGGATTCCTTGCGTGAGCTACTATGAAATTATGAGTATTGTTTTTTCTTGCGTGTCTGTTGACTCTCGGCAGTTGTTGTTTAAGGTATTCGCTTATCGTATTGGTGTACTTGTGTTCTATATCGTTCCAATTGTCTACTGAGCTTGAGAAAATTCCGTAGTCTTTTATAGCCTCATCTGTAAGCTCCAGCCACTCATCAAAATCAAGTCCTTTCTCATCTACATCAATTACTTTAAAATAGTCAGTTACGAATGGCATTACGCTATAAAGCTCCTTTTCTGTTATTTGGTAGTTAATACTTCGTTTGTCAAAAGTTTTACCAGTCAAGCAGTGAATTATCTCTGCGTATATTTCGTAAGCAGAACCAGTTTCAGGTGTATAGATTAAACACTTTTTATTGTGCCGAGTTGCAAGTGCGCATAGTGATTGAATTAAGAACTGAGATTTACCACTTGTCGGATGTCCGTAAATAATTGTTGACCTACCTTCTTTGATTGAATAGAGCTTATCCAAAGTAGGAAAGCCTATTTTTAACCCAGCATTCTGTCCAAATTTATGGAGATGAAATATTTGTTCTTGTAGCTCGTTAGCTTGTATTATCTTTCCCATAATTACCAAATTACTTTAGATGGGTCAAAAGGTTTAGGCGCATTTTTTAGTACTGGTTTATCAATTCTTAGTATCCATCCAGCGACTGCGTGTTCTACTGACTTCATTTCATTTTTGCCTACCATCCAAAAATTAGATGAATAGTAGTTAAAGAATTTCTCAGCCTCTTTTAAAATAAATTCTCTATTCCATTCAGATTCTTTTTTAGAAATAAAAATAGATTGGATATTCTCTATACTCTTATCTATTACATTTACATTAACATTAACATTAACAGCTTCGTTTGCTTCAGTTTGCTTCGTTATTGAAGCATTTGCTTCGTTTTGCTTCATTTTGCTTCGTCTTGCTTCACCACTTTTGATACCTCCTAATCTCCCTGAGTTAGAACGATTTGGCTTAATCTCGTTATTCCACTTTTCTAAATCTCTTTTAAGTTGTTGTTTAATTGGTTCAAATGTTAGCTCAATAATTAAATCATTTGCTACTGGGTTTTGGTCATTAACATAACGCAAAATGTGTTTAAATAATTCACCAGCTTTTTCATTTGGCATCTTTTCCATTGTGTGTATCAAATCAGCATACAGCACAAAACTCTTTTTACCTTCTGCCATAATTAATCCTCCAAAAATGAAATTTGTTTTCTAATTTCTCTTGAAAGTTTAATTGCAGTTGACTTGTCTAAGCAAACATACCTTAGTTGTGAATCGTCATCTTCAAATTGATTGATTGTAATGTTTAAGGTATTGTTAGGACCAGCATAAACATTTAAAACAGATTCATTTTTTTCGCTAATAAATCTAATTTGTATAGCCATAAATTTTGTAATCAGATACGCTCCGATTAAGCGTTAAATAAAAAGCCGACCAACTAAAGATTCGCAAGGGTAAGGACCACCCAATCTTTAATCAATCGGCAATAATTTCTTTTTTAATGTCCTTTTTTGGCTGCGAAACCGATACAATTATAAGTTGTTATATAAGTAACAAAAACAGAAGTTTTGCACATTATAACGGACTTTATAACTGATAGAACTTAGCTAATTCTCTACTTGCCTTATTCGGTTTAAGCTTATAGCTCATAAACTTACCAGCCGTTCCGAACTTGGTTTTAAAGTGTTTTACTTCGCCTGAAATGTTGCAGCCATTCTCTCTGAATTCGTGTACTCGTGTGGCTAATTTCATTGAACCAGTAGCTTTAAAAGCTTTGATTAAGTCAATCTCCTGACCGCTTAATAATAGGCTGAAAATTGCAGCCTTTTGTGATTTGATTTTTTTCATAATTTTTCTATTTCTTGTTTAACTTGATTCCAGTATTCACATCGTTTTGCGTCTTGCGGATAGTGTTCTTTAATAATCTCATCTACTGCGATTAAAGCACATTGTTTGGCATTATTTACATTATCCATCCATCCATTTAATTCATCCCAATCTTTTGTAAATGGAATAAATTTATCAATTAACTCGTTTGCTTTGTTTTCTGCTGTCATTTTATAAGGTGTTGATATTGGTTAAAAAGATTCATAAAGTATTTATTTTTAACTTCAAGTTGTCCTTGCACATACTCTCTGCTGTGAATGATGGTTGAATGGTCCTTACCACCAAATACAAATCCGATTTCTTTAAGGCTACCTGACTGGTTAGTATAGGCTATGTATCTACCGATGTGCTTTATCTCAATTAGTTCTCGTTTGCGACTCTTACCAGTTATGTCATTATAACTATAACCACTAATTGTGCAAAGCTCGTAGATTAGATTCTCAATAGCATTCATATTGTCCTTGTCTTTTGAGTCTTGGATATATGCTGCCCATTCTGCAAGAGTATTGAACTCGTATTTTTTTGCTAAGTGTTTTAAAAAAGGGTTGTCAAATTTCATTTTAGTTTTTTATAAAAGTGCCGTTAATAGTTTTTCCTTTTCTGTCATTAATTTCAAGCCAAGCTACTTCCAGGCATTGCACTAAATCCAATCCGTTGAAAAAACAAGCATCGTTTAGAAAGTTCATTGCTGAAGGATTAACGAAATAAGGTCCTACTCGCCTAACTACATTGTGTAAATTGATAAATCCGATTGGTTTATAGGTGTCGCTCAGTTCTTGGCTGTTTCCTATCTGCTCTCCAAGTATTATCATAGTAACTGCAATATCCCCAAATCCGTCAATTACTCCAGCAGAATCGTCTTTTAACAAAGCCTTAGCTGTTTCGCCTACTTCTTCTAAGAATTTAAGGTATTGATTAGTAGAGTTCTCTCTTTTGATTAACTCTCGTTCGTTAGCCCAGTCAATGATCAGGCTTTTTAGTTCGTTATAGTTCATTTGTTAAATGTTTTATTATAATAATCTATTGAATCTTGATACATAACATCATTCTTATGTATACCATCTGCATAACCTTCTCCATAAGCATCATCTACCTCCTCCTTGTGCATTTCTTTGGCTTCTTTTAAAATAGCATACCAATTTAATTTATCCTTTGGAGTATCCCATAACTTTTGGAATAACCACTCTACACTACTTATCATTTTGTTGGCTTCACCGATATGATTTTTTTTATTGCTCATTGTTTGGGTTGATTAGTGATTTCATAATTCGGATTCCTTCCTGAATGCCTTGCTGTTTAGCTAACTCTAATTCAAGTTGTCTAAGTCTTTCAGCTCCAGCTACTATCTCAGGCGTAGCTTGTTGGCTTATAGTTAAAGCCTCTAATAAAAATTGGATTGATGTCATTTTATTTAAAGTGTGTTTTTAGTTTTTCAAAAAATAAGTTTCTCATTAATATTACTTTCTCGCCTCGTTCCAATAGTTGTTCGTTCCAGCCTTCCTCTCTTGTTACTACATTACGAATCATTCGCTTATCATAATCAACTGGATAAACTAAACCGTTATCAGCCATTCGTGAGGTTTCAAGTAAGTAGGCGCAAATATGCCATTCAGGTTTATCGTATAGCCACATATACATTTGACATTGGTGGTACTGTTGTTCGTCTACTCCGTAATAAAAATAGTCTAACCATTTTTCCATTGAAGTAGGGCATTTAAAATCAATCCCCCAATCAGGTGCGATGCAATCAGCTGAACCTCCGTAATTGTCAAACTTTTGAAAGTCGGGTTTGTATTCGGCTTCTCTGCAAAAGTGTTGCTGGTAGTACTCAAAAGCTGTACTTTCTGCGAGGTGACCGTGTTCAGTTTGCCAGTTGCCTTTTTCATCGTAGTATTTAAAGTACATTTGATTAGCTAATTCTTTTGCGTAGGTTTCTTGACCTTTCTCGGCTGACCGTTTAGGGAATAATACTGAACACCTTGACCCAGTAATTAATCCAAATCTTCTCTCGTCAAACATAATTAAGCCTTTTGATTTTTAACTCGTAAAGCGTCAACAGTCTCACCGAATGCTCTTACTTTTGCGCTGTAAATAATGATTGACTTTCCTACCCAATGCTCAATAAAAGGAGTATCTAATACCTTAGTAATGATTTTAGCGTTGGTCTTGTTGATGATCATTCCTTTTTGCCCTCCTTTGAAGTAACAAACGATACATTCCTGAGTACCTTCAGCAGTTTTTACTTGTTCTTTTTGGACTTTCTCAATAGTGAGCTTGAGTTCTTGGTTAGGTTGCAGGATTTCAGCTCCGATATAGTTCGGATTTGTTAATCGTCTCCAGTGCGTTAATTCATTAGTTGCCATTGTGTTTAATTTTTGTTTTAAATTGTGGTTTTATAAAAGTGATTGATAACAAATAATAATCATAGTCAACTATATCTGAATAATTATTTGATTTTTTAAAATTTTCTTCTTTACTAAGTATTTGTAAATTTTTATAATGTGAAACAATATTAATTGGTGCATCAACTATGAACCAAGATACTGGTATTTTATGATCTAAATGCTCATTAGAATTAGGATATTTACCTAAATAATTTAATAATGTATTTTGATTATAACCTAATATGTTAAATGTTGAATCCTTTTTATTATTAACTAATCTATGTACAATTTTTCTCATATTTTTAATTAGTTTATAATTTAAATCATTCGCATATCTATTCTTTTCATACACATTTTTTTTAAAATTAATTTTATCCTTGTTAAGTAAATTATACTGTCTATTATATTTTTTCTTTTCTTCAGAATTATATCTTATTTTTTGTTTAATTAAAATATCATCTCGTTTTAATAAGTATCTTTCTTTTTGATATAATATTTTTTTATCTTTAATTCTGTTATAAATTGTTGAATAATATTCTGAACAACAAACTTTACATCTATAATTTAAACCATCAGAAGCTCTTGATAATTTACTATATTCTGAATAGTCTTTTTCAATTTTGCATTTAGCACATATTTTTTTCATATTCAAATATAATAATTTTTCCAATTACTTTTTCCAATGTGTATAATTATTCCAATGGGTTAAATTAGTTTCTGTTTGCATAAAATTTTAAATTAGTGAATTTGTTAATTTCTGATTGAATACTGTCTAATAAGTCATTCTTTTGCTGCCAGTCTTGATGAGCCTGACCGAGTGCGATATAGTCATCATCTGTGGCTTTCTTTGAATTGAGTTTTTTACGAATTGCGTTGTATGTTTTCCAAGCTAAAACTAAATCATTGGAGGCTGCTTGGTATCTGTATCGCATTTCAAGCTTTTCAGGGTACTTAGATTTAAGTTCGGTCATAACTAAAATGGGTTAAGTAGTTTATTCTTTCTGTTACTTGCTGCATTAATAGGTCAGCTTGTTTCTTTTTTTGGATGTTCTTATCATCCATTGCCAATTGTCTCAACTTTGAAAGTCGGAAATAACGATTAATTAGTATCTGATTCATTTCTAAAAGGGTTTGCTGCATTGTAAATTAAAAATCTTAGTTCATTATCTCTGCCTTTTTGCTCTTGCTGGTTCTGCATCTCTAATAGCTTTAACTCGGCTGCGAAATTCCAAAGTCCTAAATCTTCTGCAATTTCTAAACATTTAGGAAAGTCTTTCTCCCCCATTGAGTACCATTCCATTATGGTATCTTCTGCGAATTGTTCAAGTGTCATATTAATTGGTTTTTAAAAATTGGTTTAGTGCATCGCTTACTAACTGGTCTTTGGTGTATAAACCTTCGTAGGCTGTGCGAGATTGGTTTACTTTGTCTTGGTGGATTGATATTCTGCGTATCAGCTCCTCCGATAATCTAAAGCTTTGTAGCTTCTTTTTTTCTTGTATCATAGATATTGTAAATAGTTAGTGAAATAGTTAATAAAGATCCAAACAAAATAGTAGTAAAGTATTTGTAAGGAATGTAAGCCGTTAAGTAAACAGCTAAAATAGATAAGGCAATTGGAAGTAGTTTCATAATATTTAAAGTTTAATTGTGCGTTGGTGAGTCGCACCCCTCAGTTGGTTATTTTTTTTCAATTAATTTTGCAAGCTCATTTCCGAATTGGATTAACTCATTGTAATTCCATCCACTTTCTTTAATTTCTTTTTCGTCATTGCCCATTAATTCAATAAATAAATCAGAGTTAAAAATGTCTTCAATTGTTTTGATTTCGGTTTTCATATAAGTAGTTATTTGCGTTTATTGTAATACAAATATACAACCATTGTAAACAAATGCAAGCACCTGCAAACAAAATAGACAAAATAATTCCTTACTCATTGCTAAGTTGCTGAAAATCAATACAATTATTTTTTAAAAAATTAGGATTAATCCCAAAATTATTGCCGTAGTAGTGGCAATTAGAGATAGTTTTTTGTGGCGGTCCACTTTGATTCGTAGTTCTTGGTTAGTTCTTATTAGCTTTTTGTTGTCAAGATGGTAGGTTTCGGCAATAAAGTTAATATGCTGAACCTTCTTTTCAAGGCTTTCAATTATTCTTTGCTGGGTTTCGCTGATTAAGTGCGTTGAGTTAGATTGCTCCATTATAACTAATATTTTTCGGAGTTCCGATGCTGTCAAATTGGTTGAGTTTTGACTTGATGCTGTCAATGAGAACGCTATCAGGCAGCAAATAAATAATCCTAATCTTTTCATTTGTTTTGATTTTTGTTTTATATATAATAGAATCATAACGCTTAATAATAGTATCAATTCGCAGTATCTCTTTTTGAGCATTTAGAATCGCTGTGCTGCTTTCTTTCTCTTCGTGGGGACATCTTATCCCTATGAAAAGAATTAGCGCAAATAGGACAATAAATAATAAGCTACTTCCTTTTTCCATTTTTAAGATAGTTACCAGTTTTTTGTTTATCGTTCCATTCCTTTTCAACTTCTGCTACTATTTTTTTTCTTTGAATTTCGTGTTCGGCAATTGCTTTAATTTGCTCAGGTGTGGCTTTGTATTTGAGTAGGCTTTTCATAGTAATGTGCTGAGTAAGTAACTTACCCAAATAATACACAAAATTAATATAATTATATCTTCTTTTTTTTGCTCGTTCATTTTATTACTAAAATTTGTTTGCGGTTTTTAGTTGAATAAGATATGTGAACCCAGCTAAAATCGTACTCGTTTATAAGTTGGTCAAATTCCAAAGTCTTAGCTAACTCAAATAGCTTTTTATTTTCTACTTTATTGCCTCCAGTTATGTCTATTGCTTGACCTTTTGCGTGTTGACTTGTTGCTGACCCACCTACTAATTTATTTAATTTAGCAGAGCGAAAGAATGAATTAATTTTAATGGGTTTGCCGTACATCTTTCTGAGCGGTTCAAAGATATTATCAGCTAACTCTTTCATATTGTGTAGCTGTTGCTCGTTTGGTGTATTGTCTATACCGTTTCTGATAGCTGTCGGAGATAGTACCGCCTCATCGTAGCTAATATGTTCGCTAATCTTCATAGTTCTCGTAGTAAATTTCTGATAAAAAGCCTTCCACCAATATCAAAGCCATTCGCCTTATGTTATCTATTCGTTCCTTATCTTCTCTACTTATCATTGAGTAGTCGTAATAGTCACAAGTCGCAAGTGCGTAGTTACAAATTGAGATAATCTCGCCTCTCGTTTCTCCAGCCTCTATTAAATACTCCTCTAAATTCTCTGTTTGGTTAGTAGATTGTTCCATTGATTACCTCCTTTTGTGTAACTATCCCGTTTTCTACTATACAAAAGCCGTGAACCCAATTATTGATGGGCATATAGGCTGGAGTTAAATCGCACAAACAGCCATTTGAATAAGTGTAATAGTGAGGTCTTCCGAGTATCATTCCAGCATCTTTACTCTGTCTATGAAAGTGACCGATAATTAAAGGACGATTGACCGATAAACGAGCTGCTCTTGCTGGGTTAATACCTCCGCTTTTCATAGGTAACTCGTGTCCGTGTAAAACTGCAATGTCCCACATATAGCACCATTGAAGCGAATCCAATTGAACTATCTCTAATTCACGCAAACCAAGTAGTTCGCTCAACATAATGTTCTCTATATCCAACAACTCAGGAGCTTTGAGGCGAATCCATTTATCAAATCGCAAATCGTGATTTCCGTATTTGTAAATTATCAAGGCTTTGGGGAACATTTCTCTAAGTCCTTTTAGAAATACCTTAGCGCAGTCTAATTCGTACTTAACAGAATGCTTAGTTGTACTTGTCTCGTGTTTCGATATTAGGGCGAAATCCAAAAGGTCTCCGTTTATGTAGATAGTATCTACCTTCTCTTTCAATCCGTATTCTAAGGCAGCAAATAAAGCCTTATCATCGTGATATGGAAGGTGAATATCTGATATGATTAATACCTTCTTGCGGTCCTTAGGTAAGTAGTAAGGTTCAGTCTTTTCTGATTCTCCTTTTGGTAGTTCGTTCTTTAACTTTTCTAAAAAATCAATATAAGGTTTTGCAGATTTTTTGTCTTTTATACCTTTGTTCCCTCTGTAATATCTTACCCTGTCACGGACTTGTTCAACATCCTTAAATTTTTCAGGATGTTCTTTGTATATTTTTTTAGCTAAGGTTAGGTTAGCTGTGTTTGGATAGTTTTTTAAGTATTCAAAAATTATAGGGTTTGGTTTCATATATATAGGGTAATAAATAACAAGCTCATAATCGTAGTAACTACTGGAAAAGCTAAGGTCTTAACTAACAAAAAAGCTACTATGTTATATTGCATGAATTTTGCCAAGTGCCAAGCATCCCAAAACATCGGGAAGTACTTAAAAAAAATTGGCTTAACCATTTCGGATTGATGCCTTGAAAAGAACTTACCTAACTTGTAGTAGGCATCGTGGTGAGCTATTGAATCTCTAATTGCATCTAACCAAACATATAGTAATAGTAGAATCATTCACTTTTTTTGTTAATCAATTTTCTCAAAGCTCCTTTGACATCGTCAGGAATAATAAGTAAGCACAAGCCAATGATTCCAAGACCAGCAGAGTAGTAAATATCAATCTCGGCAAAGGTCTCATAAACCAAAGGCAATCCAATTAAAACAAGCGAATAAAAAAAACAAATCAATCCGCATATAGTTGTAACTGGGTTATCTAATAAGTTAATATTTTGCTTTATTTTTTTAACCATTTCTTGAGCATTTGGGTTAATTGCCAAAGTGAAATGATAACTGATAAAGTAAACGATAAAAATTGCACCACTGGTAGCCAATGTGCCAAAGTTCCTACTATTGCGAAAGTCCAGCTAACTATATTTAATTCTATTATTTTAGTATTCATTATAATGCGTTAACAGATGTTATATAATTTTGAATTAAAGTATTGAATGTTGCTGATTCTGCTGCTAAATTTCCACCAATAAAAGCTACTCTAATTTGTGAACTGCCGTAACTTGTACCATTCCAAAAAATAAAGAAGTTACTTGTATCTGTTGTAGCCCAAGGCTGTAATGATGCACTCGTTCCAGTAGATGAACCATTCAAATAAGCTGTTATTGCTGCCGATGTTCTGTTAATATGTACGAATGAATTTGCAGTAGCTGTTAATGTTATTACAGATGAAGTTACTGAACTTGAACTTCCGCTTCTAATCCTACTACCACCAGCTCCAGTAGATATAGCAGCTGTACTTGCTTGAACGGTACCATAGTAAACTCCTATTGAACCATTTGGATTAGCAAAATTTGTACCTGAAAAATGAGGATAGTTTAAATTTATTCCAGCAGTACCATTTCCAGTAAATCCGTTTTTTGCACTAATAGGAGGGAGTCCTGAACCTTGTGCAGTTCCATAGTTAGCTGTTGGAGTTTTCCAATTTATTCTCGCAAAAGCTCCAGTACTATCAGTACTAATATTATTTGCGAACATATAGAACGCATCTAACTTAGCCCAAATACCAGCAGTCTTTAAATCCTCAATTAATTTATTTTGAATTGTTTGTTCGGCTGAACTTGGTCTTGTGAATCCACTACCAGCAGTTAAAATAGCCTGATACTCGGCAGAAAAACCGCCAAAGCTGCTACCATTACCGCCAACCAACGTTCCTAAACCTAAGCTAATCATTAACCAATAATGTTAAAGCCGTAACCAATAACAGAACCTGAACTTGGAGTTATGTTTGCAATTGGATCTCCGTTAAAAGCAGGAATAAGCATTCCTTGTTTTAAGGTTTTACCGCTCAATCCGTATTGAGTTAAAAGGTTTTGCCCGTTCACAGTTGACAAAGTTGTCAAAACGCAATCAGCATTTACAACTATAACGTAAAAAGTATTCCCAGTTGAGGCTGCATCGATGAATTTACACCCATTACCGCCTAACATTCTTTGCTCTAATATCATAATATTATATATTTTTTTCTTTTAAAATTTTAATTTGTTGGAATAACACAAGAATCGTAAGGGTTAGCTATGTTTAAAGTAAAATTACAAACCCATCCAGCCACTTCGTCTCCATAGCTATCCTTAATCGGAGTGCAGGTTATGTTCTCTTGCATCTCAAAATAGCTACCATAGTAAGTAGACTGCTTAATTTTAGCAATTACGTCCGAGATTATTTGTAAAGTATCAGAGAGTACATCTCTTTCGTTAGATAAGTCCTTTAAAACTATGTCTATTGCAGTCAATTGTAAGTTAAGGCTAAATACCTTAGTTGAAAAGTTTGATGGTCTTACATCGCCCCAAAGCAAAGGGTAAGATAATGGCGCACTCGCACCCAAATCTGCGACATCGCAAAAAGTAAAGTTACCATTTAAGAATTGATTACTTGTTGCTATCTCTTGTAGTAAGTTGACTACTTTGTTTAGGCTGGTTTGCATTTAAATAGATTCTTAATTTTTCTAAATTTGATTTGTTTTTGCTTCCTTTTTTTCTCATAGTGTTATGTTCGTCTTCTAAAGTTTCCTTGATATTTAATGTGTGGCGGTACCAAATCCCAATCAATGTCAGGTCCAAGATACATTCCATTTTGGTAGTTATTATCGTTCGGATAAATAGTATCTATGTTTGCGTTCGGTTGAGTCAAATATAACGGATAAGTACTTGTATTTGCGAGTAAAAAGTTAGTCAATCTTTCAGCGTACCACTCAGCTCTGTTCTTTGTGTAATCTAACAAGTACCTTAAGTCTTCCATATTAGCTTGATTAGAGAATTCAGAATTCTTAGTAGCTATATTTTTGTTTTGAAACTTAAAACTTAAAGGCAAAATAGACTCATAGACGCAATATTTTACGAGAGTTGGTGTAATGTAAGTGTCTAACAAAGTTACATTTGCTGCGCTTACCGTATTGCTTGAAACTTGTGTAACCAATTGATTGTATAACGCAGTTCCAAGAATCGGTAGTAGATAAATATTTTGTGCCTCTTTTATTGTTGGCACTAATAATTTTGGGTCTACATTCTCCGAAATTATAGACTCTTGTTTAAGGGTCTCTTCTGATATGAATAGTATTGTTGCCATTATTTTTTCTTAACTAAAATTGATGCCCATTGATGTCTGCAATATGGTAAGTGTATGTCTGTACCTGGCTTTGTATACCAGCCGCCTCGTTTGGTCCAAACATTGCGTCCTACTCGCTGTGAAATCTTACTAATTTCGTCTCGTGTATATAGCTTATTCAAGTTCAATAAAGCCTTACAGAAAGCTCTGTTCTTGCTGTCTTTTGGTCCTTGATATTTGTATCTAACTTCGTACTTTTTTAACTCGTCTGCTATCTTTCCTATCGCTGATTGAGTAGGCAGTATATTAATAACGTTCCAAGCACCTTCAGTAAGAGTTAAAACTTTCTTATCCTTCAAAGACTTAATTAACTCGTCTAATTTACCCTCACTTACTTCTAAATTAACAGCTAAATCTTTCTTACTTATTAAAGGGTCTTTTTTTACTTGGCTTATTAATCTTCTCTCCTCTTCAGTTAGTGACTCAATAGCGAAAGACATTTCTGTTAAGTCCTGCTCACTAAATTCTAAGTGTGACTCAAAAGAGTAGTGGTCTTCAAATATTTCTAATTTTCTGCTTTCTATCTCAAAATATTCGTCTGCGTCTACTCCATACTCTGCGAAAACTTCAATTTCGCTATCTTCTGAAAACGACTGCGGAGTTATTGGCGTTGGTTGTTCTAATTTAGGCAAACCAGCCATCTCTCTCAACTCGTCTTTTGTCGCAATTTGAATCAAAGTTTGTTCGGTAAATTCAGGACTGAAAGGCTCTAAAGGTTGTACCTCGTACGGCTGATTGATTCCGTTTAATCCGATTATATAATTAAATAACTCTTCAAAATGGTTCTGATCAGGCTTAATTTCGTTTTGTTCAAACAATTTAAACGCATCTACCATCTCATTTCTTCCTCCGAGTTGACCTTCTACTCTGATTCCCATAAAAATAGGCGAAGTAACTCTGTGAGCTACAAAAATCTCTTGCTGTATAGTATCGTTTAGTATGTCAAATTGCTTATCTAATTCCGATGGTTGAAGACTAATTACATTTGGAGCTTTATCTGAACCATCTGAGAAATTAATTATCCATCTACCAGCGTTATCTGTGCTGCCGTGTTTGTTGTTTATCCTTCTAACTAACGCTCTTTGCTCTTCGTCAGTCGGAATGCCGTTATTGAAATTTAAAATACCACCAAAGAAGAAATT
>Ga0315909_10002595_pt1 | contig 22968 bp, 9 predicted proteins | sample LakEriMetagenome_11_FD_203527 | JGI IMG/M metagenome (GOLD analysis project Ga0315909, IMG submission 203527) | Freshwater fungal communities from buoy surface, Lake Erie, Ohio, United States - Buoy 2 MA125 | ecosystem: Environmental > Aquatic > Freshwater > Lake | place: USA: Lake Erie, Ohio...
CACAAGTACAGACTATTGAACAAATAAAAAATGATATAGCAGTACTAAGAGCTAAAGAACAAGCAGCATATGCTGCTATGTCAGACCCTAATGATACAGTAGCAAAAGATAAAATTTATGAAGAGTATAATAAACTAATTACTCCTTTAATAAATAAAGCAGAAGCTGATATAGAAAGAAGAAAGCAAGAAAACTTAAAAAATACTGGAGATGCATTTGATTACATATCTAGTACACCTAGAGAAGATGGTAAATTTAATGCTTTTTATACAAAAACTAAAGAAGCAAAAATATTTGATACTTATGAACAAGGTGTTGCTTGGATTGAAAGTAAATACAAAGAAGAATTAGATGCTATAAAACAAGTTAAACCTACTACTACTAAATCTGAGATAGAAATAAAAAGACAAAAAGAACTAGAAGAGACTATAACAGATGAAAATGATTTACTTATATTAGAATCTTACAAAAATGACGGTAATGCCGCTAGAATAAGTAGAGAAATAAAAAGAATGGCTAGCAAAACACAAAAAGGTTCTAAATTAATTGAAATACATAATGCAGAAGATGATGTTAATAATTTAGATAAACCTTTACATGAAAGAGTAAATGCTGGTTTATTTTTACAAGGCAAATCACCAATGCACACAATTGCTCATTTTACAGATGTTTTAAGAAATATTACATCTTTAATAAAAGAAATTGAAGATGGAAGAACTCATCTTTTAGAAAAAGAAAAAAGTTTATATAATGAAATTATAAAGCAATTAAAAAAAGGAAATGCACAAGATATTGCACTTGCTAATAAATTAGAAGCAATACAAAGTGTAACAACTCCTTTAAAAGGAGATTCTTATGGTATTTATAATGGTGAAAAAATAATTGGTAAAACTGAAAAAGAAATAATTAATGAAATCAATGATAGATACAATTCAGAACTAACTTCTTTAGAAAGTAAACCTATTACTGATGATGATGTAGAAACAAGAAAAAAACGTGATGCAGAAAATAAATTAGCTATAGAAAAAGAAAGAGATGCTAAAATTGGTGGTACAACTCAACTTAGATTTGCAAAAGTTGGAGATGTTTTATATAATGAAAAAGGTGACAAATATGAAGTAGTATCTAAAAAAGATAAATATGGAAGAAGTTTAGAGTACAGAGTTAATGGTGGAGAAATTAAAACTATTAATCCAAAAACAGCTAGTCCATCTATTAATGTTTTTGCAACAGATACATTATACTATAAACCATATTCAGAAATTAAAAAAATAAAAGAAGATGCAAATGCAAAATTAGCTGCTTTAGAACAGCCTCAACTTACACCTGTAGCAGAAACACCTACTGTTGATATAGAAAGAAAGAAAAGAGTAGGTGATATGGTTATTGACTATGTATGGAAAAGGCTTGCTAACCAGGGAATAACAAATGCTGATCCAATTATTGGTACAAGAGATACTATAGATAATGTAGACTTTGATAAATTTTGGAGTAATGTTCTTCCAGAAGATTTACAAAATCTTATAAAGTTTTTTGAAGAACAGAAAAAACAACAATTACAATCTTTTGAAAAATACCAAGGAGCATTTGATCCTACAACAGGTACTTTTACAAGTGATGATACTTCATTCTATGATAATAAAATAGCAGATGTTAAAGCAGAGTTAGCAAGTATAGATGAAACTATTATTCAATATGGTGATTATAGTATACTTAAAGGTGAAGATGGTACTTATGACGTACAGCATAATAAAGGTGATGGTATAGTAGGTGAGTATTTAAGTACAAAAGAAGAAGCTATTGCAGCTGCTGATAGACACAAAAAGCAACTAGAAAATAAACCTACAGAACCTATTACACTTACATCTGCTAGTGGTATTGGATTTGAGATTGAGGAATTAGATGAAGATGATTATAGTGTAACTACTACAGAAGATCTTGGTGTTAAACCAGGAGTAGAAGAACTATTTGATTCTAATCCTGAATTAGCTAATGAAGTATATGAAGCTTTAGGGTTTAATAATGTAATTACACCTGATGATAAAATTATTTGGGGACATCCTGCTATTGGTAAAACAACAGCAAAAGAACAAAAAGGATTTTTAGATTTTGATACAGATTTTAAACCTTTAGTGGCTCAAAAATTAGGATTGCCAAAATCTCAACAAAATAGTTTAGGATTAAATGAATGGAGAAAAGCAACAGGTAATGAGGAAGCATTTAATAGTGCTATGAGAGAAGTTTGGGCTTTAGCTAAAGAACAATCAAAAGCTCAAAACAAAATCTTAATGGTATCTGATATGATTTTTCTTAGAGAAAATCAATCTGATTTTAATAAAATAATAAATGTTCCTTCTACTACTTTTATAGATAGAGCTGCTCAAAGAGGTGATAATAAAGAAAATTTACAAACTTGGAAAAATAAAATTGATCAAGCTTTAAAAAATGTTGATAGTAAAAAAATAATTACTACAGATAAATATCTTTCTGATTTATTTATAACTCCACAACAAAAACAACAAGCTCTACAACTATACTCTCAATATCTTGATAATGTATTTCCTGATAGTCAAGTAAAAGATATTGTTTATCATGGTACACCAGAAAGTCAATTTGAAAATTTTGATATAACAAAAGCTGGTAGAGTTACAGGTAATTCTACAAAAGGTATTTATTTTTCAGATAGTAAAAAAACTGCTGATTTTTATGCAGAAGGTTCTATAGATTTTAGTCAATTTGAATCTTTAGAAGAATATGAAGCTGTAAAAAAAGCTAAAACATTTTCTGCAGTACTAAATGCAAAAAATTTAAAATTAGTAAATAATCCTCAAGCTCAAGAAAAACAAGGAGATGCTATTCTTAGAACTAAAGAAAAATTATCTGATAAAGGATTTATTGGAGAAATAGATTATGCTCATCAATTTATAGTATTTGAACCAGAACAAATTCACATATTAGGTTCTAAACAAGATATAGACGGGTTTAAAGAATTTGCCAAGTCAGGAAAACAAATTGAAAAATCAGTATCTTTGCAAGATAAGGTTAATACCCTTATACAAGAAGGTAAAGCAACTAAATTTTGTAAGTAATGAGTAACTGCCAAGTAACTTTTCAGGGAAAGACCATCCCTGCTGGAGATTTTGAGTATCAATTAGCGTCTAACCAAATTGATTTATCACCAACAAGCAAATCTACTTTAGATGAGATTTCTATATTAACATTAGACTTATCAACAATACCTTTACTATCTCCTGATAAGATTAATTCTGCACAGCAGGAGGAGATGATTAATTGGCTAACAGGTGAAGTAATTAACTTCTCATTAAATAATGCTGTTAAAGGTGTTGATGAAAAAGAGTTAATAAATAATGCTTTTAATGATGCATCAGAACTTCTTAAAAATGGTGCTTTACAAGCTGTGCAATTAGGCATACCAGTATTAGAAGAAAGAATAAATAGTATTCTTGAAGTATATGATAAGCTGAAAGAGATTGTACAGATTAGAGTTAATAATTTTGGTATTGACTTTGAAGCTGATGCTGTTACACCAGAAGATGCTACTGAGAATTATGAAGAAGATAAAGCTTTAAAAGTAAATCCTTATACAAAAATTGGTCAGGAAATTAAAAGACAGCTTTTTACTATCTATGATTTAGATAGTTTACAAGAAGATGGTTCTTACACAGAAGATGATGTAAAAAGAACTTGGTTTGGATTCCCTGCTTACAAATCTATTAACCAAGTATTACCCACAATACTATCACACTCTAAAGATTTACCTGCAGAGTTTGATGTGATTAAAGCAAAGATGTTAGAAAGCAGAGATGCTAATAAATGGTTTGTACCCTTACTTGATAAACTAAGTGAGGCTGATGGACAAGTTAGAAATCAGTTTTCTAGATGGGCTAGTAAAGCACAAATCAATTTAAAGTATTTGTTGTTTGATACCAAGACTAATGAGTTTCAATTTAACAATAGTAACTCTGGTAGGCAAGTAGATATCATCACTAACAAATGGAAGAATAACCTTGTACAAACAGAACTGTTTAAAATTAATCCAGACACTAATGAGTATGAGTTAGATAGAGAAAAAGCAGATACTATAACTAAAAACTTTGAAGCATTCAGTGAAAAGTATAAAATGCTTAAGGAGAATTATCCAGAAGAGTTATTTACGGAACTGGCTGATATCTTAAAAAGTATTGGTGTTGATATTAAACCAAGAGAAATTAAAAGAATGCAAAAGTTTCTTGATACACAAGGAACTAAATGGGGTAATACACCAAGAGCTAATTTTAGTCAGTTTTTTGTAGCTGACAAAGGTGCAGTTGATTTTATGATTCAAAGATTATATAAAGCTGATAAAGAAGCTGAAGGTTCTTTTAATAAATATAATCCACTATCTAATAATACTGGTGTTAGAGCATTAACATTATTATATTCTTATTACCAAGAAATTGCTACTAATGATTCTTACAAGAATAGTAACAATGATACTATTTATGCATATAGCCCTAAGAAATATGCATCAGACCAATTTCAAAGACTACTTGACACAGCATACTTAGGTAAGTTAATGGAGACTCAATTTGCTAGTAACTCTACTTGGGGTAAAGCATTGATGTCTAAAGATCCTGACACAAGAGCTAGATTTCTAGAAGTATTTACATTAGACTATTATGATGGTGCTACAGGTAAAGGATCTGGAATGAATACTCCATTTGACCAACTATCTGCATCTGAAAGAGAAAAGTTTTTATTGACCTGTTTTCAAAATCAAAATAGAAAAGTACAAAGTAAATACAGATATGGTTCTACTTCTTATTTAACCATGTCTGATAAGAAAACCTTAATTAGTGTTCAACATATATTAGAAGATGTTGATATTAATCCAGAAACAAATGGGTTAGGTAATAAAAGTATTGACTTATTATACCAAGTATTTAAAGCAGAGCAGCAAAGGATTAGAGAATTTGAAGCATTAACTCCAGAAAATAAAAAAGGGTTATCAAAAGAATATGTAAAAGGTGCAAAAGAGTATATTTTAAATCCTTGGGTTAAACAGTATAAAGCTGAAGGAAAAGACCTTGACTCATCAGAGGATGTTAAAAAAGCTATTGAAAAATATTATAATGATATTATAGATGCTAAAATAGCTACTTGGAAAGAGGCTGGTGTTGTATCTATAGATAATGAAGATAATATAACTACAACTTTTGATAAAGAGTATTTTGAAAATGTTAAAAATACTAAAGTAGGTAGTAAAGCAAATATCAATGCTGCTATTGCTTATGCTGCTATTGACTATGAAGTAAATACAATAATTGGTAACTTAAACTTATTTCAATTATTTGCTGGTGATCCAGCTAGTTATTGGAAAAACAATGTTGATGATACACTAGTAAATGTTGGTAAACGTCTAGCAGCACAGATTGCTCCTGGAGATTCATTGGCTAATACTAGATATACAGATATTGCTGGTATTAATGGGCATAACTATACACAAGTTATTGCTAAAGACCATAAAATGGTATCATCATCTATTAAGTATTTAACTAGATTACTTGATGGTAAAGAAGTTAGTGATAAAGAAATTGAAGATTATAAAGCAGGTAGCACTAAAGCAGTAAAAGAAAAATATCCTAATGCTTTAGCTTACTTTGATATAGAAGCTACTGATGCTCAGGAATATACTACAGCATTAGAGCATGCTTACAACCTATACCATGAAGGTAAACTATCTGATAAAGTATATAAAGAGTTAGCAGATAAATTAATTAATGACAGAGAACTAAGTGATGATGATGTTAAGGTACTAATGCAACCTATGAAACCAGTTTACTTTAATGGTGATGTTAAATCAGCAGGTACTGGTTCATTAAACTACTATGATATGTCTTATATTAAGACTTCATCATTCCCATTATTAAAGCAATTTACAGTAGGTACTGAACTTGATAAGTTAAGAAAACAGTTAGAAAAACTACAAGACCCAACTGGTTCTAAAGACCCTAGTCAAATTAAACTTGTTAGAATGGTAATGAGTTCTGGTATCAAGATTGGTGCTGTACAGAATCCTGTAACAGTATTTAATTCTGATGGTACAGTTAACTCTGATATTGACTTTACAGAATCTACAAAGTCTCTAACTAGAGATGGGTATAGAATTCAGTTAGAGGTTCCATTAAAAGATAAAAAAGAAGTTAATAGAGGTACACAAGAGATTAAACTTTTGTTTACAGATTTGCTTGACCATAAATTTGCTAATGGTAAAACAGGGCAACAACTAAAAACTGAATACCTTAATTTAAATAGACAATTATTTGAAGCTCAGTTAGAGATATTTAAAAATCAAATAAATGTAAATGAAAAAGGTGAGTTTGATATTCAATTACTAAGAGATAAATTAGTAGAAGAAGCACAGTCAAGAAACTTTTCACTAAATGAGATTGAGTCTTTAAGACTAGTTGATTTAGACTCTAATGGTCAATTTGTAATTCCATTAGTTTTTAATTCAGCATCAGATAAGTTTGAAAGTTTAATGATTTCATTAATAGATAATGCTGTTAGAAAACAAAAACAAACTGGTTATAGTTCTCCACTAGGTTCATCATCTGGATTTAAATTTCAGAATGACCTTAAAGGTATAGACAAGAGTAAAATTATTTGGGTTGAAGGTTTTGACCCATCAGGAGATTTAAAGCAACAAAGAATTGTAGATGGTGAAGTAAAAGGTTCACAAGTATTTGTACCTTGGAAATTTAGAGATAACAATGGTAAACTTCTAAATATAAAAGATTTTACTAAAGAGCTACCTGATGGTAGAGTAGTTATTGACCATGATAAATTACCAAAAGATATATTAAAATCATTTGGGTTTAGGATTCCTACACAAGGATTAAACTCAATGGCTTATATTGAGATTGCAGGATTTTTACCTGAAGAAACAGGTGACTTATTAATTGCACCTGCTGAATTTACAAAGCAGATGGGGTCTGACTTTGACATTGATAAGTTGTATAGTTATTTGTATACTACAGATTTTAATTATAAAACTGGTAAACTAGAAAAGTTTGTATTTAACAATAAAGATGTATTTGAAATATTGTCTAGCACTAACTCTAGTTTAGTAAGTAAAAACAATAAAGACTATAGATTAAAAACTTTAATCAAAGAGTTTGGGTATATGAAAGTAGCCAAATCTCTTTTTCAATTTTATAATGATAAAATAGACAATCTTAAAAAAGAGTTAGATAATAAGTGGTCATTACATGAAGCTTTTGTAAGTAATGTACTAGACACTATTGATGTTAAAGAAGCATCATTAGATACAAATAAAACATTAATCAACAAAGCTTATAGAGAAAATGAAATCTACGTTGCTTTCTTAAGAGATGAGTTATCAGAGTTGAGGTCTGTAATATCTGCACTAGAAAAAAATGAATTAGATGAAGGTGTTAATGAATACCTTGTAGATAAATTTGATATCTATGTAGATGAAGTAAGAACAGAGAGTATAAATGAACTACTTAGAAAAGAGTTTGAGTTAAATAATAGATTAGAGAAATCTGTTGTAATAAAAGAAAGTCTTAAGAAGTTCAATGCTTCTATTAGTGATACTGTAAAAGTTGCTTTAGATATTAAGAATGACATCTTTGAAACTAAAAGAGATTTAAGGAATATATTAAAGTACACTAGTACATTAAAAAATGAAATTTTGGATATGCACATTACAGTGCTATCTGATCCATCAGATTTAGTACAATCTAAAATAACATCAGCATTAGGATTTGGTAAACTAGGTAGTTTAAAAGATAAATATGATGAAGCTAAATCAGAATTAGTTAGCCTTAGCCCTTTATCATCGGGATACCAAGCTCAGAAATATTTATCTGCAAGAGGCGGTAAAGCAGGTACAGGATACTTCAGTTCATTAAATGTGTTTGTATCTGTTATGCAAGGACTTGGGTTAAAGTACAATGTATCTACTCCTATAAGTGATGGTAAATTTGCAATGGTAGAAAAAAACCTAGTTATCCATAAAAAAGGTAATGGGTTAAGTAAGAATGTTGATAATACAGGTAATCTTAAATCTGAAAATGCTGTAGCATTCCAATCAGCAGCTGTGGATGATGAGAAAGAACAGATTATGGCTTCTTTAAATATCACATCAGAAACATTCTATGCTATTGGTGCTTGGATATTAGATGGTCATTCACAAGAAGCTATTGTAAGTATTTTAAAACAACCTATTGTTGCTGAATATATTAATGCAATAAATAATAAAACAGACATCTTTTCAGGATATACTAAGAATGCAGACCTTATTGTGTTTAATGAATTATATGAAAAGTATTCTAAGATGACAGGCCTTAGTGAGCAAATATTAAATGATACTGATTTCAATAATACTGTATTATCAGAAGATGTTTTATGGGATTCTTTTAAAACTACTAAAAAAGATGCTAATTGGGCTATGACTCAATTAACTGCTTTACATAAATTTAGAGAAGCGGATAGTGTAGGTAAAAGTATACAAAAGACTATTAGTGCATTTAACGTAGACTCTAAAGGGTTGGGTAAATCTTTTATAGAAATTGGACTAAAACTAGATGATATTAAAACTGAAAGAGAAAGTGGTAAAATTTCTAATATAGAAAAACTAGTTAATGAATCTATAGGTGGATTAGCTGTACAATATTCTTTAAAAACAGTTAATAAATTATTTGGTAAATTTTACCCATACTTAGTTTCTGAAAGCTATAACAAGTTTACTTTTGATGAGTATCTAAAGATTACATTTAAAGAAAATCTTACAGCAGCGCAGAGAGAAAAAGAGTTTAGAGAGTTTTATAATCATATGAAAGCTGGTGTATATGCAAATATGCTTCAACAATCTGGTATAGATTTATATGCTAGAAGAAAAGAGTTAATGTATGGTGAAAACTCATTAGGTAAAAGAATACAAGAATTACAAAAAACTACAAAGAATCCATTTTTAATTAAACTTACCCCAAATGTAGCTACTGTTGTAGGAGATCCTGACACAGTAAGTATGAGGTCTATTGGCGGTGAGTTATTTAGTGAGGATGATTTATACTCTGGTTTCTTAGATTTATTTAATAAACCTGAAAACAGACAATTGGCTAAAGATTTAGTTGATTACTTTTATATCAATGGTGGTAGTCAGAAAGCTAGAGAGTTTTCTAAATATATTCCAACTGGGTTTATGGTTGCTAGTGGTTATGCTGATACTTTAAGAAGTGCTAATCTAGCTAACTTATCAAATATTTTAGGTTCTCCTGAAATGTTTTTACAAAATTATATTAGAAATAATCCAAGTAAAGCACCTCAACTTAATAAAGGAGATTACAAAATGGATTCTAGTGGTAGAGTTACTGTTACTAGTGATCAATTTACATACATGTCTAGAGAAGGTATTAGTACAGCAATACCTTATGTTTCAATACCAGATGTAAGACTAAATCCAGATGGTAGTAGTAAAGTAACTATAAGACTTTATATGTATGATGACCAAGGTAGTTATGTAGAAATTCCTAGATTGGGGTTTACAACGTCAAACTATTCAGGTACAGAATACGGCAGTAAATATTCTGCTATAGATTCTAATGCTGTAAAACAAAGAGTTCAAAACCCTAATACAGTACAGGAACCTGTTAGACAAGAAGCTAGTTCAGAACCTGTTATTCCAAATACTATTAAAGTACCTGCTAATGACTTTGAAGCATTAAATCTTAATAAAGTTAATAGCAAAGAAGATGTTAAAGTAACACTATCTATTATTAATAACAGCACATCAAAAGCATTATTAGAACTACTTGATAAAATTAATACTTTGACTTTAGAAGTTACTCCAGGTAACTCTTCATACAAAGGAGGTAAAATTACAATAGATAGTAGAATTAAAGACCCTTTTGTACTACAGACTAAAGTATTACATGAAGTTACACATGCTGTAACCTCTGAAATAATTAATAAAATATTACAAGATCCTAATAACCCTAACTTTGAAGGATTATCTGAATCTCAAAAGTTAGCTTACATAAGATTAAATAAAACATTTACTACATTAAGACAATCTGTAATTGATGGTAGAGTACCTGGATTGAATAAAGAAGGTTTAGCAATATTTGAAGCTAAAATAGATGCTCTTAAAAAAGGTCAAAAAGGAATTGACTTTACACCAGATGATGTTGAGTATAATCCATATATTAATCTTAAAGAGTTTTTAGCAGAAGCATTCTCTAATACTACTTTTCAAAAGCAATTAGACGCTATGAAATTTAATGAAGACAAATCAATGCTTCAGAAGTTGTTAGAAGACATTGCAAACTTCTTAAATAAATTTGCATCTGACTACAATAAAGACAATGTACTTGCTTCTGTATTATATGATGGGTTTACATTAGCTGGTGGTAATGAAGTAAATATCTATTTTAAGAATAATGAAAATAAAATTCTATCTAATTTAGATATTAGACCTTTTAAAGGTAAAGATGGTAGAGACTATGCTTCTGTAGAACATGCATACCAATCTTGGAAATCAGGTTCTTTTGATGAAGCAACTTATACATCTCCTAATTGGGTATTCCATGGTGGGGACAAGTATAAAGTAGCTGGTAATAAAGGTACTAAAACAGAAAATAACTGGAACTTAGACTTAATGAAAGGTCTTATTAGACAGTCCCTTGACCAAAACCCAGCTGCTAAACAAGCCCTACTTAATACAGGAGATAAACTACTTACTCACAACCAAGATAAAACTATTTGGAATACCGCTTTTCCTCAGATATTAATGGAGCTGAGAAAAGAGTATTATGATGCAGGATTATCTGGTGTTAACAATGTTCAAGTTATCTCTCCAGACTATGGTGTTGTTAAAGTAGAAACAAATCCTACAAAAGAGGAAACCCAAAAATTTATAAATCTTATAGCACCTCAAATTGAAAGACAGGCTTATAAAGAAAATGTAGGTACTAATGCTAATTGGCAATTTAGTTTTGGTCATATGTGGTCAAGAGTAAATCTTAAAGCTAAGCCATTATTAATTAATTCATATGCTGGAGTAAGTAAAACAAAAGCTCAAATGGAAGCTTTAAAACTAGCAGGTAAAGATGTAGATAAATCAAAATATATTTATGATTATCATGAACTTGACCAAGATGGAAATATAACTCCTCCATTAGATGTATTACAACCAATTATTGATAAAATACAAGAATCTTTAGGTATAGATATGTCTGATTATGATTCTGTGTTAGGTAATATATATTTAGATAATCAAAGTATAGCACCACATAGAGATACTACAGAATCTAAATCTGCAGAAGGGTATCCTGTTGTTGTATATACTATAGGTAATAATTCTAGTCTTGGTATATGGGATGATAATAAAGGTAAAATGACATTCCAAGGTGCTTATAAACCAGATTTTCAAGGAAGAAAACCTACAAATGAAATAGATACTAAAAATGGAACTATATATACTTTTGGCATGGATGGTAAAGGTAGATTTGCACTTTCTCATACAACACCATTAGGTAATATTAAAAAGAATTCATTCCCACCTATTACATTATCTGATGGTAGAGTAATTACTAATTACACAATTACTCTTACATTTAGAAGAGCAGCTGATTTAAAACCAGGTATGCCTACTAAACCAAATAAATTTAATGCTACATCTAAAACTCAACCTGTTGAAACTAGTACTGAAGAAATTCAAGAAAACTTAGCAGAACCAACACCTCAACCTCAGAAAAGTACATTTACATATAAAAATAAAACTATAGAAACTGAGTTTAAACTAACAAATGGTCAGGTAAATGCAATAGAAAAACTTACAGATTTTGCACTAGGTAATACTAAAACAATTACATTGCAGGGAGCTGCAGGTACAGGTAAAACATCTGTTATAGGTTATTTACAGAAATTCTTAGGTGATAACTATAATTTTATTTATATGGCACCTACACATGCAGCAACTGCTGAGTTAGCAACTGCTACAGTTAAATCAGGTAATAGAGATTTACCTATGACTGTACAATCTGCATTTAATAAAAGAAAAAACCAAGACACAGGTGAATGGGAATATGGTACTACTAAAAAATTAAATAATAAATTAGAGTATTCAGATAATATTATTGTAATAGATGAAGTATCTATGTTAGCTGATAAAGACTACAACATAATATTAGATGCTATTAAAAATAAACAGATACAAGTTATTTTTATGGGTGACATACTTCAAATACCTGAAGTTGATACTAGTAATCCAGAAAGAAAAAGTGTATCAAAAGCATTTTCTGCTAATGAGCAAGTATTACTTACTGAAGTAAAAAGAACTGATGATAATGACATACTTACAGTTTTAACAGAACTAAGAAATAATCCGACAAGTTTAATACCAGTAGTACTAAATACTCCTAGATTACAATACTTAGACCAGGGAGAGTTTGATAATCAAATAGTAGAAACTATTAGAAAAGAATCTGAAGAAACTGTATTACTTAGCTATACAAATAATGGTGTTAAAGACAGCAATAGAAAACTAAGAAGAGCATTAGGTAGAGTTGGTAATTTACAAGAAAACGATATTATAGTTGGTTTCTCAGGTTATAAATCTAAACAGATTGAAAAAGGAAACATTGCTAATAGTGTTAGATATACTGTAGAAAGTGTTGAAAAAGAAGGTAGCAATTATATTATAACAGCAAAATCTCAAAAGCTAAAAGCTCTAGAAGAGTTAGGTGTAAAAAATGTGCATGAATATGCAGTAGGTACATATAAACAATTATCAATAAATGATTCTTTAGTATTTGAAGACCTTACTAATGAAGACCTTGAGAAAAACAATAGAGATGTTTCAGAAATATTAAAAGCAGTTTATGATACTAAACAAGCTGCTGTAGCTAGAAGAATTAGATGGAATATTTATGAGGCTGCTTTAGCTAAAGCATCTATGTATTTTGAAAATGTTAATCTAGGTAGTGACTATGTTTATAACCCAAATACAAATAAAATGGAGTTATATAACTACATAGTTCATGGTGAACTACTTAAAAACTTTGCAGAGTTAAAAGTAGAAAAAGGTATTGACTATGGTCATGCTATTACTATACATAAATCTCAAGGTAGTACAATTAAGAATGTGTTTTTTGATGCTAGTACTTTACCTCAAGGTACATCTTCTAAATTAATACAAAATGGTAACCAGATAAGTACTGAAAAGCATTCTTTAATCTATGTAGCTTTATCAAGAGCATCTAACATGTTAGTAATTAATAAATCAAATGTTAGTAATTTTTACACATTGAATAAAGATTCTAGAAACACAACAGATAATTCAATATCTTTGCCAAAAGATTTAGGTATGGATAATCTTGAATTTATGAAAGATTTAGATAAACAAGAAAGATTTGCATACCGTAAATTATTAAATGACGGTACTTTTAAAGTAAAATGTAATGGGTAAAACTTGCAGAGTAATTTCAAATGATGCTATTTTTAGTTCTTTAGAAGAGCTAATGCATCAACATGTAGCAACTGTATTGAGGACTAGATTTGAGATGGCTAAACAGGCTGGTACTGCTGATAGAATGTTAACTTTTCTTATTGATAGATATAAAAAGAACAAAAATAGACAGCCAGAAGATAGAATATTTGATAACTACAAAGATGCTAGAGACTATTTTTTAGATACAAGGCAAAACTATGACCTTGTAAACCCACCTAGAAAGATTGTAGGTAGTGGTAGCTATGCAGTATACTCATACTCAGGTATGCAATATGCTAATATTATTAGCCAGTTATCAGAAAAACTTGATGAAGAACTAAGCTACTATGAAGAAAAAACTTTAGAAGAAATTAAAACTAGACAAAAAGAAGCTAATGAAGTTTTCAATGATGAAGGTGAATTATATGCTCCTGATAGTGATATTGATTATTCTGTTAGTATACAATCACAATATGACTTTGTCCTTCAAAGAAAAAAAGAAGAGATGTCTAATCTTAATAGGTTAATTGCTTTAGAGTATGCTAGAAAAAATGCTGAAAATGTTGAAAGGCTAACTAAGTATAAAGAAAAACTAGAAAGCGATATTAAAAAATTAATTGATACTCCTAACTTTTCTGATATAATGAATATAGCATCTTCTGATTTAGAAGAAATAAATACTCTTTTAGATAAAGATATGTTGTCACCACAAGATTTAGTTATTATAAAAAATAAACTTGAGTTTTGGTTAAGTGATAGATTTACAGATGCTTTCTTTACTAGTGCAGATAAAATTAATGAATCACCTAATTATAAAGTTTTTTTAGCTAAAAAAGCAGAGTTTGATAGAAATAGAACTAAGTATGAAGATTTAGCTTCTGCTTACATGAATAGTGTTATTAAAGATGTTACTAATAATAATTATACAGAAGCAGAACTTAAGATAATGAAAAAACAATTGCTGGAAATTAATATTGGTCAGGGTCAGATGAGAGATTTAGGCACAGACTCTAATATTTTTATTCAAGTAATTGATACTAAAATGAAAGAAGCTAGTGAACTTGCTAGGCAAGAAGTAATTGCTTTTCAAAGAAAGCTAACTGAAGAAACAGAAGCTTTGATAAAAAAAGTTGGTAATAATAATCCTAAAAAGTTATATGAATTATTTTTACAATTAGACTCTAAAGGTAATTGGTCTGGTAATATTGTAAATAGATTTTCTCAAAACTTTTTTGATACTAGAAGAGCAGTAAATGTTACAGATTGGTCAGATACTAATCAAGTAAAATCTATGTATAAATGGTTAAAAGAAAACACAATTACTTTTGACCCACGTAAATTATTTTATGAAGACTACTTAGAAATGGAAGAAGGTAATCTTCCAGCATTATTTGATGAATCTGATAGAGAAGCTCATATACAAGAACTTAAAAGGCATCTTGGTGAAAGAGGATTTGCTAGTTATTTTGAAAAACAGAAAAGAGTATTTGAAGATTTTAAAGAAAGATATAACGAACTTAAAAATACTACACAAGGTACAGAAGAAGAAGTTAAAGAGGCTTTAGATGCATGGAAAAAAGAATGGTCACCTTTCTTTTATTTAGATAAAACAACAGGTGCTAATGTAAGTGCTGGTAAATTTTTAGGTTATAATTATATTGTAAGTGTACCTAGAAGATTTAAAAATGATGGTGAGCTTACTGGTTGGTATGATAAAAACTTTGATAAAATAGAAGCTGACCCTGCTTATTTAAAATATTATGAATTCTTGACAGATTCTTTACAAAAATTTAAAGCATACTATCCATCAGATAATGAATTACAAGCAAACTATTTACCTGAACTTAGAGAAACACAAATACTAAAACAATTTTTTACTAATCCACTAGCATTAAAATCTAATCTATATGATTTCTTTATAGACCAAACAGCGGAAAATGAGATATTCCAAAATCAAACAGATTCTATGGGTAATCTTATTAGAGTATTGCCTGCACACATGATGTCTAATGCAATGTCAAAACTAAGTGCAGCAGAAAAAAGAATACTTGTTGATGAAGCAGTTAAAAAAATACCTGATACTACTAGTGTAGAATTTAAAGCCTTGTTACAACAAATGCAGTATGATGCAATACAAAAGAAACTTAAAGAAAAATCTTTTGACTTATTTAAAGTATTGTCAGCACATGCTGTAACAGCAGAAACTTTTAAACATAAAACTAGAACAGAAGATTTCCTTAGAATAGCAAAAGATTTTGTTTATAATGCAGAAAGAATAAATGTAACTGCTAATGGACAAACAAGTTCTTCTATCATGGGTTTCAATACACAAAAAGATGGTTTAAGAAATCTAATTAATGCTTTAGATTATGCTTATGATTCTTGGTATGGGTTAGATAAAAATAAAAAACCAGGTAAATTAGTAGCTAAAGATTTAGAATCTAAAGAGAAAATAGAAGCATATGAACTTGATTTAAAAGAATTAGAAGCTCAAGACCAGAATGACGAAACTGTAAAAAAAATCGAGGCTATTAAAGAAAATATTAGATCATTGCAGAAAATATTTGTCACTTCAAATGCTGCAGACTCTGTTCTTAAATATTTACATATAAAGTCTATGGGTTGGAATCCTTTTTCTGCAGTAACTAACTTAGGATTTGGTTTTATATCTAACTATACACATGCAGCAGGTGAGCAAGACTTTAATTCTGAAGAACTAAATAAAGCATATGCTTATTTATTAAACAATGTTTTCAGATCAACAAAACTTGTTAATATGAAAACTGCAGTTAAGATAAGCCAGCTTATGATGGAATATGGTGTAGTTGGAGATATTAGAGAAGGTACTGGTAGCCATGCTATTAAAGGTATTAAAGAAAAGTTTAAAGTTCTATTACCATATGAAATGACTAGTAGAGCAGAGTTTATTAATCAAGGCTCTACATTTGTAGCAATGATGCTTAATACTAAAATTGATAATTTAAATAATGAATCAAAAAACTTATTTGAAGCTTACACATTAGATGCTGATAATAACCTTGTTTGGAATGAAGCAGAGTTTGGTCCACAAGAAGCATGGCAATCTTTAGGTAAATCTAAAACTGCTTTTAAATTAAAAGTAGAAGCTGTTAAAAAGATTATTCATGGTAACTATGACCCTAATAGCCCTGTTGCAATTAAAAAGACAGCTTTAGGTAGAGCATTGATGATGTTTAGAAACTGGGTAGCTGAAGGTTTTGCTAACAGGTTTGAATCTGAATATGAGAATATTAAATTAGGTAGACAAGTAAAAGGTAGATATACTTCTTTTTACAGTGCTAAAACAAAAGAAGGTGACCCTGTTGGTATTGGCAGGTCAATAAGTTTAACTGTACAAGAGATGGCTAGAATCCTTACAAAAGGATTATATAACTCTAAAGGTGTTAATGTTCTCACAGATGTGGATAAAGCTAACCTTAAAAAAAATGCTATGGAATTAAATATCTACTTATCTTTAATGGTATTAGGTATGATGCTTAAACACATGAATGATGGAGATGATGATGATGAAAGTGCTTTATTTTTAACTTTTATGATCAATAATTTTAATAGACTTCAAACTGATATAACTTTTTACACTAGTCCACTATCTTTTGAAAAATTACAAAGAAATAGTATTCCTGCTTTTGGGTTTATTACTGATGTTGTAAGATTAAATACAGCAGCTTACAGATATATTAGTGGTAATGATGGTAGAAATGGTGCTACTACTTTTCAAGAAGCTTTCTTTAGAGTATTTCCTATGGGATTTGCTTATTACAGAACAGAATCTCTTTTAGAAGATGTGCAAGAATAAAAAAGGGGCAATTAAGCCCCTTCTATTTTAGTCTATTGAGACTCCATAATCATTTAAAAGACCTAGAATCATATCTCTAACATTTTGATATGCAAGTTCAGTTTTATGATCTAGTTTCTCATTGTACTTAATCTCACCTCTTAGCTTCTGATCTAAATCCCAAAGAACCATTTTATAATCTGATGCATGTACTGCATCATGAAAATCTTGTTGTTCTTCAGGTAAAGTAAATGTTATAGTAGCCTTTGCCATATTACTTAATATTATAAAACCATTTAATAAAATTAGGAACTTTAGCTAATTGCTCATAAGCATGCTTTAAATTATAATCTAAATTATTATGTAAAGTTCTTATTCTAACATTATCAGCTTTTAACTCCATAACTTGCTTAGAGTAATCCTTAATTTTAACATTAAGTTCATCTAGCATTCTTTCATTAGCACTAAGACCATTCTGTAATGAAATAATCTGAGAGATTTTCTCATCAATTATTTCAGATTGTCTATCAACTATTGGTGCTGATACTTTAGCAATAACTTCTGTTGTTTCTGCTTTAGGTTTACGTGCTCTTCTTCTAGGTTTATTTTCCATTGCTTATTTATTTATTTGTTGTTTATAAAATTGTTACTTCACAAGCACCACCTGCACAAGCAGCCTGGTCCATTAAGTTAGTAGTATCATCATCTTCTATTATTTGAGTTAAATCAATAGATGTTAGTTGACCTACAAATTCATTGTATTGAGCTTCAGTAATGTCTTCAAAAGGAGCTTGAGAATAACTGCCTCCATCAAATGGTAATACACTTAAGCCATTGTAGAATTCTTTATTCTCCCACATCCATTCTCCAACACTAACCCACTCATCATTTTTAACAGAGATAGTAGCAGATACATTATGTGTGTTATCACCATGAATGTGTCCTGGTTTAATCCAATCTTGAGATACTTTCTTAACTCTTTCTAATGTATCAATAGCAGTTTCAGTTCTTAATACAGAACCTTCAGGTGCTTTAATAGGAATTTCTACTACTGCAGAATTAGGAATTAGTAAATGGTCTTTAACTAGACTAGGATGGTTTTGATTAAGATACTTATAAAGGTCTTCAGATTTAGACATCTGCATTCTTCTGATATAATAATCATTATGCCAAGCATGAATACCAGAACTTGTACCTAATACACAGCTTGTAGTACCACTTGGTTTAACACAAGTAATTCTAGCTGCTCTATTGATACCTAAAGTCTGAGCTGTTTCTAGATTAGTAAGTTCAGCCATGTTAGCTGCTTCAGTAAGGTCATATTTAAATACTTCCATACTAGCAATACCTGTCATACCAATACCAACTAAAGCATCTTTCTCAGTAGTCTTTTTCCAAATAGGTCTTAAGTAATGGAAATCAGTAAATCCTGCTTGTAAAGTACCAAAGAATGATGCTGCAATTACTCTAGAGTTTAAGTCATCTTGTGATGTAACATCACTTACATTAACTTCACATAGATTACAGAACTGATAAGGTCTTAGTGCAATTTCACAACAAGGATTAGTACCCCAATCAGGATTATTAGTGAAGTAAATACCAGGTTCACCAGCATAACTAAGTTCTATCTTTCTCCATAAATCTAAAAAGAATTCTTTAGTTACTCTGTGTCTTACAAGTACAGCAGAGTTATTAGCTCTACCTCTTTGTGGATTAAGTTCCCACCAATTACCAAACTTACAAGTTAGCATTTGCTCATCATCAGCACTAAACAAGCTAATGAGTGCTGCTCTTCTAATACCACCTGCAAGAACTGCATCTGCAATATGACAAACCATATCATGAACTTCAATAGAAGATAGCTTTTCACCATTTTCTTTTCTTTCAAGGATTTGTTCTAATTCAAATAAGCATTTCTTAAGTGGGTCAGGTCCTGGTGCTTTACCACCAGCAGTAATTAATCTTGCACCCTTATGTCTAATATCACTAAAGTCAAATCTAGGTTTAGTATTTCTATAACCAAGATAACTTCCAATCATGTGTTTAACAGCATCAGCCCAACCTTCAATACTATCACCTACTAAGAACTTTTGTTCTTTAACAGGTTTACGAACTTCAGGTAGTTTCTCAATGTGTTTAAATTGTACAGAGTAACCTACTCCAGTACCACCTAATAGTAAGAACATAATCTCACCAAAGGCTCTATAATCATCAATAGGTAAATAACAACAGTTGTAGATTCTAGCTTCATTCTTTTGAATAGCAGGACCTGCAAACTGCAATGCTCTCATAGATGGTAATACTTTCTTGCTAAATAAGAATTCACCATAGTGAATAATCTGATTAGACAAATCAGGATATTTATCTACCATCATCTGTAAATACCTTACAATGATTTCATTATATGTTTCTCGTCTTTTTTGTTGTGGTAAGTATTTAGCATACTTATTAAAGACTACCACGTTAGATAGTGTTTCTAATCCAATTTCCATTTTTAAATTTTTTAAGGGTGGCAAATATAATAATAAAACCCACACACCAAACATTTGATTGCCTGATGTGTGGGTATTTTTTATTATTATAAGCTCATTGGTAAATCATGTTCTGTTGCTAAATAACATATAGCATTTTTAAAAGAATTAATGTTTTCATTCATCATACCAATTGCGGTATTACAATTAGAACATAATAGCCCTCTTACTTTTCCAGTAGTATGACAATGGTCTATAACTAATCTGTCTTTAGAGTATAAACTATCAGATTCAAATTGTTTTTCACAAATTAAACATTTACCTTCTTGAAGCCTAAAAAGCTCATTATATTGATTAATATCAATTTTATAACATCTTTTAAAATGCCTGTTTCTGCTTTTTTCAGTGCTATAGGTTTTTTTAGAATCTTTCCTCAAACAAATAGTACACCTACTTCTAAATAATCTTTTTCTACCTATTTGGTTTACTTTTCCATATTCAGAGTTAGGTTTTTCTACATTACATGAACTACATTTATGTAAATAATCTAAATCATTTACATCTTTCATAGTGCCATAGGTATGTTTATAGGTAATTTCCCATTTAATACTACACAACAGGCCACTACTGGTTTTCTAGTATTCTGTTTGCCATAGGCAAAAGCATACTTTTCATGGTCAATTCCACAACCTACTGAAACACCAAATATCAAATCTTTAAAAGATGCTAAATATCTGACATTACATACAGTATGTAAGTGACCAATAACTGTAGATTGTCTGTTTTCTCTAGCAGCATTAATAGCTGCTAATTCACCAGATAATCCAGTACCATGTTGATAAATTACTCCATTAATTTCATGAGTAAAATCCCACTGCCATGTAGAAGGACTTTGTAATAACTCTTGATAAGTCTTTAACCAAGTCTTAGGTAAGCCTGCTGTAAATGCTTTTCTGAATGGTAATGCATCATGGTTTCCAATGCAAACTTTTACATTAGGAAATGTGTAATACCATTCTTTCATCTTCAGTAGAGCTAAGTTAAACTCATCTCCTGCTGACATACCTTCAGGGTCTTTCTCATGATAACTAACAGCATGATTATCAACTGCATCACCAATGTGAACTACAGTACCACAATCATACTCTTCCTGTACTGACCTGCAAAATGCCATATACCCTTCAAGAGTAAATGGTTCATGTGGGTCACCAATAACCAGAACATTATCTGGATTTCCATCCAAATAAGGTTCTAGTTTTGTGGCTGTACTTTTAACTGTATTACGATATAATTCTTTTGCTAACTTGATTATGTCAAAGTTTTCTTCACCAGTTAATTCACTGACAATTTCCAACGATTTCTTTAGATAACCAGGCTTAGCACAGAAAAACTCATATACAAAATTAATCCTTGCATTGTTGTTTTTAGCCATATTTTTTTATTTATACAAATATAAGAATATCTTATATAACCTCTTGTTCATTATCTACTTTATACTTAATAAAATAGGTTTCTTCTTCTATAGCAGGTATAGATGATAACTCAGCATCTTGAGGTAAACTCATACCAATCTGCTTCTCAATCTCAAATCTCCTCCAGTCTTTCTTATACAGAACACCAGATGGACCAAAATTATCAGAAGATGTGGCAGAGTAGAAATCAAGAATCTTTTTCTTATCTTCTGCTCTAAACTTAGAATAGGAACCCTTATCAAACAAAGCTAAAGTATTTAGGCATTCAAAAGGTATTTCATAAATTAACATAACAGAAACTTTATCAAAATCTACATATGAATGGAAGTTAGGATTCTTCTTCATTTTAGTCATGAAAGCTTCAAAACCTGCAATTGGACTATATTTATATACAACAAATACATGTTGAGTTAATTCAGGAAACTCTTCGCAATACCTAAAAGCATTTATAAAATTACATTTAGGAAAGAACTCATCTTCCTTAAAGTCAGTAATCTTACCATTTCTAGGTGTCACCAGTGGCAATAGATATGCAACTGTTTTAGTTTTAATCTTTTTAATTTCATCTAATGTCATACTACAAGATTATTTACATCTAAGATAACAGGTTCTTCTTCACCAAAATACTCCCCATCCATAATCTTTAGACACTTATAATTCTGATAGAATTTTTCAATGCCCTTGTATTCACCATATTGGTTAATGTACTCTTCAAAAACTGTAGTTCTTAAAGATTCTACATCATCAATATTAGCAAGAAGTTTGATGGCAAAAGCTTTACCTTTACCTTCTAAGCCTTTTATATTATCTACTGAGTCTCCAATAATCATGGATTGCCAGAAAAATAAATCAGCTTCTTGTTCACTAGTTGTAACCCATTCATTAGTTTTGTAATTGTAGTGAGTTCCCTCTAGTTTTAGTAAATCTTTGTCTATTGCACATATAAATGAATTATCAAGCTTAATTCTCATCATATTAACTACATCATCAGCTTCTATACCATGTAGTGGTATAAATCCCCAATGATCTACCATATGCTGTTTTGCCTCCTTGTAAAAGGGAAGAGGCTCCCTATCTTTTCTATTAGCTTTGTATTCAGGATATGCATCATATCTAAATTGAGCTTTAGTATATCCTACATACCCTAAATACTTACTAGCTTTAGTATTAATTAGTATAGAACTAATCAGACTATCAATAGATTGTTTAATAACCTCTAGAGGCTTATCATAGCTTTTATTATCACTGTCCCAGTGGGCTATAAAAACTATAGAGTCAGCATCAATTAAGGCTATACTTTCTGAGTGTAATTCCATGTTCTAGTAGTTTTTTAATAATGCGATAAAAGTCTTCCTTCCTAAGAACTACAACTTCTTCACCTTCTTTTTTATGAAAAACCACATTTACATAAACATCTCTTTCTGGAACCATTTTAGGAATACAGGATTCCATGTCATCTAAAACAGTAAATACATTTAAGCCAGTCTTTACAGCTTTACACTGTATATTATATGGAACACCATTGATATCTATCTTGGCATCATCCATTATTTTACTTGTGGCTCTTGTAGTTGCTGCTGTAGCAAAACCTAAATCCTTTAACTCCTTAACAACTTTCCTCTCATAATTATGACCTATCCTTCTAACATTGGGTCTAGCCTTTGTTTTTTCAGCAGGTAGTTCATTCTTATTTTT
>Ga0315909_10002598_pt1 | contig 22944 bp, 19 predicted proteins | sample LakEriMetagenome_11_FD_203527 | JGI IMG/M metagenome (GOLD analysis project Ga0315909, IMG submission 203527) | Freshwater fungal communities from buoy surface, Lake Erie, Ohio, United States - Buoy 2 MA125 | ecosystem: Environmental > Aquatic > Freshwater > Lake | place: USA: Lake Erie, Ohio...
GCAGGATCAACAGGCGCAAGGTCAACAGGGCGCTCAGCAGATGCCTCAATTCTAATGGCTAAAAACCTAAAAGAACACAAAACCACACTATCCTTCGATACTAATGAAGTTTTTGATGCAGTACTTGCTTACCTCAATGGGAGCATTGAAGCGGAAGTTGATCGGGCTATTTCTTATTCAATCGAAGGCGAAAAGCGTGTTCACGCCTGCGGCAGAGCAGAAGCCCTTAAAGACTTCCGAGATCTACTACTATCCGAGCAGCAAGAAGCAAAAGAAGGCAAGTACGGGTCGTGAGCCGTTAAGGAAGTTGCCAAAAGTTACAAAGCGCCGCCGGAGCCTTTGACTACCATTGATTTCGTGGGTTAATCCCCATACGCCCCTGGGAGCATATTCCCTGTTATGTCAGAAAACCCTAATGCCGATATCGATCCGGCTCAAAACAACATCGAGGTACAGTCAAACGCCAATTCTTCTGGCTTAAACGAAGAATCGCTTGCGCTTAAACTGCGTGAGACCCTGTTCGCCGATGACGAGCAGGCGGTAGAACCCGAGGCCGTTAGCGAGGGTGAAGCCCAGACGGAAGTCAAGGACGACCAGGCGGAGGCCATCGAAGCCGAAGCAGAGGAAGTCCCCCAGGCTGAGGATGGCGACGAAGTTCATTCACAGGAAGCAGAAGACGAAGACACAGACGGCAGTCTGTCAAAGGGCGTGCAGAAGCGCATCGACAAACTCACAGCCAAGCGAAAGCAGGCTGAAGAGGAAGCCGAGAACCTCCGCAAGGAAGTTGAAGTGCTGAAGCAGCAGGTAGCCGAGTCCCAGCAATTGAGCGAGAAGGGTGTCATTGATGACGAAAACCCATTTTCCTCGTTAAAATCAAAGGCTGAGGTGGACAAGGAGATCGAGCAAGCCCGTTGGCTCCGCTATAAGTGTATGGAGAATCCTGATGGTTTCGTCCTTGGAGATAGTGAGTACGGCCCGGAAGATGTCCGGCGTATGCTGGTCAATGCCACCAAGGCTATCGAAGATCACCTGCCTAAGCAGATGGGTCGCATCGATGCCGAGAGCAAGATCAAGCCTATTGCTGAAGCAACCTATCCGTGGTGGAAGACTCCCCAATCCAAGGAATACCAGCAGGCTCAACATATCCTTCGTACTTTCCCTCAACTGAAGAAGTTCCCTGACTGGCAGATGTTCATCGGAGATTACATCCGTGGCGCTGCTGTGCGGGAAGCCTCTATGGCTAAGAAGCCTACTCAGACGAGCAAAGTACCAGCACAAGCGATTCGTCCCACTGTCAGCCCAGCCAAGCAAAGCGCTACCGAAGCAGGCGCAAAGCAGGCTGTAAGTCGTTTCGCAAAGACGACCTCCGCAGATGACCTCGCCAAAGTCTTGCTGTCGAAAGGTTTCATCTAATCCCCCCCTAATACCCTATACCTATGCCCTCCCTACTTGAACGCAATATCGTCAACGCTGGTAAGCGTGAAGATCTCGCCAACCTCATCGCTATGGTCGATGCGAAGGACACCCCCTTCACCTCGATGGCGAAGAAGGCTTCCTCGCCCGGCAACACAATCTTCCGCTGGCAGGCTGACCGCCTTCCCTCGACAACTGCCCCGACCCCCGTGGTTGACGGCACTGATGTCGATCCTGCTACTGGTACGACCAACTTCGTGAATGATGGTACGACCCAGTTCCGTGTCGAACTGAGCAATCGTATTCAGATCTTCCGCAAGGCTGTTCGTGTCTCGAAACTCACCCAGGATGTCACTAACATCGCTGGTGTCCGTGACGAACTCGCCAACAATGTCTCCAAGGCCATCACCCTCATCAAGCGTGATATGGAAGTGGCGATGTGCAGCAATCAGACCGCCCAGGTCGATAACGGCACAGTCGGATACCGCACTCGTGGTCTTGACAAGTGGATCGTCGCCGCCGCCAACATCGACACTGTTGACCTCCCGGCTGCTGCCTCCGCCTTCTGCCCGTCTGCCTCGCAGATCTCGACTGTCGGCACTGCCGCCCTCACTGAGACTGTCGTTCAGGACATCCTGACTGGAATCTACAGCCAGACTGGTCAGTTCAAGGACTACGACTGCCTCGTTGGCCCGACCCTGAAGCGTGCGTTTACCAACCTCGTCTTCACGACCACAGCCTCCGGCACAAACCAGTACCAGAGCATCCGCACATTTAATCGTGATGCTGATGCCTCTTCGTATGTCTCTGCCGTCGATGTGTTTGAAGGCGACTTCGGACGCATCCGCCTCCACCCGTCCCTGTTCCTGAAGAACAACTTCAGCGGCTACATCATCCCGTTCGATATGGTCGAAGTGCGCTACGGCGGCAATGTCGCTGGCGTTTCCGAACTCACGGACAATGGTGGTGGCCCTGCTCGCCTGATCGAAGCGGTTGCGGGTCTCTGCATCCACAACCCGCTGGCGTTCGGTAAGTTCGACTTCACCGCCTAATCAGACAGTCTTGTCTGACATCATCCAGTCTCTGTCGGAAGCAATCCCCGCCGATATGCGCAAGCAGGTCGAACGGGAACTTCTGACGGGCTGGAGGATGCAGGAGGCTGCTGCTTATACGCAGGCTAAGTCTATGGCGGCTTTCCGTCATAGCAATGCGGCACAAAGCATCGAGGGGGTCGGGGAACTAAAAGCCCAGATTCCCCTTTCTGCTTTTCATTATTGGGGACAACGCCTTGGCTACGAGTGCTGGAATGACAAGGAGTTTATGGACGACTATATCAAGCACAACCCGGAGGTCGCCGTGACCAACCGAGTTAAGCGCACTACTGTCAATGGTGCGATCTTCACGGCAGACGGCTTTCTCACATAATGAGAACCACCCACTTTTCCCCCATCCTGTTCAACGCCCTTCAGTACTCCGGGCAGGACAGGCATATCGTCTCTGAGGAGACATTCGCCCAGTTCCGTGACTTCATCAACGAGCGTGTTCGCCACGCCTGGGAGTCCCAAGACTGGCCTGATTTACTTCGTGTAGTCCAACTGACTGTCACAAATGACGGCAATGGACTTGTTACTGCTGCTATCCCGGCTGATGCTGGAGAGATCCTGAACTGCTATGACCGAGACCCCCTGGTCAGCACACGGGCTGCTGCCCTGTCGTTCCGAATCTACGACAACGGCACAGTCCAGAAACTGGTGATGCCTACAGACCCAGGCACTGTTTATGCCGAATATCGCACTAAGCGCCCTGAACTGGTTGGCGATCTGTATGCTCCCGCCGTTGCCTATTCTGTTGGCGCTCAAATCTATTTCGACAGCGGAAGCAACACTGGCACTTATACCCCGGTAGCGGGTAAGCCTCACTACGGAAACTTCTACAACTGCCTGGAGGCTACTACGGCTGGTCAATCCCCTTCGACACATCCTGCGAAGTGGCAGATCGTACAGATCCCATATCTTTTCGCTTCCTACGCTGCCCGTGGCGCTTTCTCTGACTGGCTCAAGTCTGAGTTGCAGTTGGAAGCCGCCCAGGTCGCTGAAGTCGAAGCCCAGAACACTCTCACCGAAGCCATTGACATCGTCCTGCGCCAGCAGAAACAGGTCAACCGGCTGAATATGAACCGCACTTACTAATCAAACCAATGGCTAATATCGCATTCTCCACCCCATTCACACATTCGTTCACTCATACGGATGTGACTGTCGGCACATCTGCCTCGCAGATTCTGGCAGAAACCACGAACTCCTACGACAAGCGGGTGATGCTCTTGGTGCAGAACCAAAGCACCACGGCAACTCTGGAGGTCATCTTCGCCACGACTGGCGCTAGCGGGATCATCCTGATGCCGAACCAGAGCATTAGCATCGAGAACTACAATGGTGCAGTCCGGGCTATCGCCAGTGCTGCCTCCACCCCTGTCCACATCGCTGTGGCCCTCGTCTAATGGCTATCTCTATCATCGGCGGGATTGACGGAATCACAGTCGAGACAGACCCGCTGGCTCTGAAGGCGGCTGATATCGCTACGAACGCAGAGGCTATTGCTGGAACATCGACTACGAAGTTGATGACCCCTGCGGCGAACTATTGGTCAGACAAGAAGTCTGGTCATTCGTTCGTGCAGTTTATTACTATGATTGCTTCGACATCTGGGACGGGCGCTCAAGCGGGCGTGAATGCTGGCGGCCATCAAGTTTCCGCACCTACTAGTGCAGTAGGTTATGGCTGTGGATTTATAGGTTTCCCTTCCGCCCAGCGTGGCATCAATCGAGGAAACGGATCTTGGAATTGGTCAAAGCCTTTCACGGCGACATTCCGTTACAGTCGCAACTCTACTGCCAGCGACTCCAACAGCATCTCACGAGTTACTTTTGGTAAGAACACATTTGTGGGCGGCGACCCTACTGTGCGTAGCGTAGGCATCAGACAGGCTGCCTCAAACGCCCTTGAGTTGATTGTCCACAACGGCACGACTCTGACGGCGGTAACGACCACCTCCAGTATCGTCCCTACTGTTCCGAATACCATTGATATTCGTATCACCTCTAACGGGAATGGGAGCGTCTCCCTGTTCGTCAATGATGTGCTTGAAGCCACGACCTCCGCTGGGCCTACTGGGAGTGCTGGAAATGATGCAAGTTATGTCGTCAACGAAGCCCATAACGCCGCCATCATCACGGGAACCGCTGCCGCACAATCAATCTACAACCTTCACTTCGAGTTCGCTGACTAATGACCACCTACCGCATCACCTATCTGCTGGGTAAACTGGACACATCGGTCTGCCCTCCGGCTGTCCTGTCTGCCATCTTCCCTGCGTTCAACGGCTCTCAGGCCGTCACGATGAGCGAGTCCGAAATCCTCGTTACCTTCGACAAGGCACAGACCCCCGTGAACCTCGGCCCTCTCATCAAGGTAGAGGTCGTCCCAGAAACCGAATAATATGCTCACTTTGCTCCTCCTCTCCCTGTCCTTCCTTGGCGGCGTTTATGTCGGCGCTCGGTACTCCGCTAAACTCCTCGCCATCTGGCACTCCGTCACGGGTAAGTAATGCCAGCCAGAGAGTACGCAGTCGATGGTGACGAAGGGTTCATCGGCTTGAACTCTCGGGACAACCCGGTCAATCTGGGAAAGAACTTCGTCTCCAAGGCCCAGAACATCAGGATGGATCGTGGGGTGGCCAGCGTCCGCAAGGGTGCTGAACGCCTCACGACTGGCGCGTTGGTCGGACAGCCCATCTACGGGACTTGCACCTACACTACGGCTACCGGGACTGAACTCATTATCCTTGTCGTCTCTGACGGCCTGTACTCCTACAACCCGGACACGGGGGCGCTGTCGGCTAAGGTGAACTTCCCTGCCGGACAGACCATCGTAGCCACGGATGAGGTTGAACTCTATCAGGCGCAGGGCATCGGCTATGTGTACATCCTGCGTGGCTTCAGCAAGTCAGTCCTTCGATGGGACGGCTCCCTGACCATCGTTGCACCCGGCCCCGGATCGCACACGAACTACCCGAACAGCCGTCACGCCATCTACTACGGCAATCGGCACATCGTCCAGACTGACAGCAATACCATCAGCGTCAGCCATTACCTCCGTGACAACGCTTGGTCGAACCTCGATGTGTTCACCATCAATGACGGGAGTTCGGACACGCTCGTCGCCATCGCCCCCTGGACGCTGAACGAGTTCGTCATCTTTATGCGGAACAGCATCTTCTACGCCGCCGCTGGCGTGGGTGCTAACGCAGCCGGGGATCAGGCGCAGGAGTCCGACTCCTACATCAAGTCCTTGGCTTCGGATGTAGGGTGCATCGCCAAGGGTTCCATCGTGCAGGCCGGGGGAGGCATCATCTTCCTGTCCGACAACGGGGTGTACATCCTGAACCCTGCCGGGGCTGGCAACGGGGCTGGCAACACGCCTGAAGGGATGCGACTGCTGACCATCGCAGAGCCTCTGTCGGCTCCGATTTCGGATGTCATCGCTCGCATCAATTTCAACGCCGTCGGCAAGGCTGTCGCCACCTATTTCGAGAACAGGTACTACCTAGCGGTTCCGCTGGACGGGAGCGAGTACAACAACGCCATCTTGGTGTACAACTTCATCAACAAGGCCTGGGAGTCTGTCGATACCTACCCGGTGAACGCCAGCATCGAGAATGGACAGGTTGCCTCCAATGGTTCTGCGTTTTATCTAAGCGGCCCGGCCATCAACTTGCAAATCACCATCGGTACTATTGTCGCCATACCTCACGGGTTGACAGTGGGAGACAAGGTAAACATCAGGTTCACCACCAGTTACACGACCCCTACTGGGATTGGTGACAAGAAGTATCCCGATGGGACATATACTGTCGCCTCCGTATTCAGCCCAGACATCTTTTACATCAACATTCCTTATACTGATGATCTTGAGTTCCTAGATTATGGCGGGTTCCGGTGGGGATGCTTGATGGAGGTGGCTAAGGCTCAAGATATGACCTTTATGGACTTCGTGGTAGCGAAGAAGGGCAACCGCCGCCGTATGTTCATGGTGAACGACAAGCAGGGTCTGTTCTTGCTGGATGAACTCGATTACGATGAGTTCGGTCAGGCCAGCGGCACCCCTGTCCTCCCGTTCTACATCCCGGCGACACTCAGCCCCCTTGAGTTCACGCCGATCAACATTGACGCTGAACTCGTCACCAGGGCTTACTCCTTCCAGACCAACAGGGAGAAACGCTTCTCCAGCGTCCAGATTGACGCTGCGCTTCCAGCCGGAGGTGCAGTCGATATCTCGCTCGATACCACGAATCCTGACACCTCGACAAAACTCATCAGTTACGGATCGGATACAGATGAGGACTTTACGCTGAGAATCCCTGCTCGAAAGTCTGGCTATTACTGCCAACTGAAGTTCAATTCTAAGAACCTCCGCCCGTCAGTCAGGTCTGTGACTGTAGAGGCTGTCGTCCCTGGACAAATGACTCAAACCACCAAATAAATGGCTCAAATCCAATCCCCAGAAACCTACGCCGATGGGCAACAGGTCACGGCGGCTCGCCTGAACAACCAGACGAACGGCGCTGTCCTGCTCCCCGGTGCCGTCACCGACCAGACGGCTCTTGCGGCGCTTACTGTCGCTTCCGGCGATCAGGTACTCCTGCACGATGCGTCCGCTTCGGCTCTCCGCAAGGCCACGGCTGGAGACCTGCTCGGTAGCAACCTCCCTATCACTACCTCGTCTATCACGGGCGGTGCCGGCGTTGATATCACTGTCACCCCTGCGGCTGGTCAGAAGTTTGATGTAGGCGGAGACATCGAGGCCGAGGATGCCACATTGACTGGCAACCTTACAGTCACTGGCAATACGACCCTTGATGCCAGCCTTGCCGTCAATGGAGTAGCCTCTTTCAACACGACATCTGCGGTCAAAATCCCCGTAGGCACGACAGGCCAACGCCCTGGCACTCCCGTCGCTGGTCAGATGCGTTATAACTCCACACTCGATCAGGCCGAAGTCTATTCGGGTACTGAATGGAAGGCAGTGGGTGGTAGCCCTTTTGACGCTAGCGGAGGCGTGATTACGACCATTGATGGCTATAAGATCCACACTTATACTGTCTCTGGTACTTTCACTCCTTCGCTGACCAAGGAAGGTAAAATCGAAGTCTTGGTCGTCGGGGCTGGCGGTGCGGGCGCGAGTTTTAACCCACACGGCGGTGGTGGTGGCGGCGGGGATGTCGTGACTGGCTTCATCAATATCGCCAAGGGTACCGCGCCCATGACTGTCGTAGTCGGATCTGGCTCTAGCGGAACAGGCGGCGCGTCCTATTTCGGCCCTCTGACTGCAAATGGAGGACAGCCGGGAAGTGGCTACAATGGTGGAACTTCTGGATCTGGTATTGCTGGTGGCGGTGGAAACTTTACTGGATCTGGCGGTGGTGCTGGCGCTCAAGCCACGCAAACCTTTAAGTGGACTGACGCTGGCGGTGTCGGCGGCCAAGGCTATGGTTCTTCCATCAGCGGAACGCTCCGTGTATATGGCGGCGGCGGCGGTGGAGGTCATAGCGGTGCTGGAAAAGCATCTGCTCCGGGCATCTATGGTGGTGGTGGTCAGGGTGTTGCTCCTATTGCCAATTCTGGCGGTGGTGGCGGTGGCGCTCCAAGTGCTACACTTGGTGCTGACGGCATCGTCATCATCCGTTACCGAGTCTCCTGATGCTCCTGTCCGAACTAGCCTCATTCGTCGATGCGAACCGCTACAAGGGTCGCAGGGAGGCGTTCGGCATCAATGACACCAAGAACTACCTCCGTTGGGCTTTCCTGCACGACTACCTGTTCGTCTCGTATGACGAAAGCAGGATCGCCGGGGTCGGTGTCGCCTACCCTATCTCCACCCCGTACTCCGGGGACGAGTCCGCCCTGAACCCTGTCTTCGGGGTGTCCCTGAAGGACGAGCCGAACCAAGACATCTGCATAATGGACTGGTGCGCCCTGAACGCCGCTGGTCGCATCGGACTGGTCTGGCGGTTCAAGACCCGCTACCCGAACTGGGAGAACCAGAAGAAATGGGCCGTCCAATTCGACAAGGTGGTCGAAATCTCTAACAAATATATCAACCTAACCGAAGCACTCTAATGGGAAGCAAAGCCAAAGTACCGAAACCTAACCCGGAGGCCGACTACCAGCAGTATCTTGCCGAAGGCCGAAACGCTCTCCGGGCGCAGGGAGAACTGCTTCCGATGCAGGCGGAGATGGAGCAGCGTCTCGCCCCGCAACTCATCAACGCTCGTATGGCTGGCCTCCGTGCCACCTCGCAGGGACTTCTGGGTCTGTACGGCGACCTTTACGAGCCTGCCCAGAAACTCCAGCAGCGGTATGCCACCGACCAGATTTCGATGCTGTCCGGCCTTGGCGCTCAGTCCACTCAGGCCGCCCTAGCCTCCCTTGACCCTACGACCCGTGGGATTTACAGCACCTTCGGACAGCAGGCTTTGTCTGACCTCCAGGCCGGATCTAGCCTTAACGAGCAGGAAACCAATCAGGCTCAACAAGCCGCCCGTGCTGCCGCAGCCGCCCGTGGTATGACATTTAGCCGCCAGGGTTCCGATCTTGAGATTCTGAACACCTATAATATGGGTCAGCGCCGTCTTGCACAGCGTCAGGGCGTTGCCCAGCAGGCTTACCAGATGGGTGCTGGACAGCAACAGATCGGTCTTCAGGGCTTCCTGAACCCTGCCTTCGCAGCCTCACAGCAGTACAGCCTTACGGGTCTTGCTGGTGGCGCTCAGGGGATGTACGCCGATGTCGGTCAGTCTCCCTTCCTCCAGCCGGAATCCCAGTACCTCGCCAACATCCGTGCCAACCGCATCCAGATGGAGACGGCAATCGCTTCCGCCAATGCCTCCCGTTCTGGTGGCATTATGGGTGGTCTTGCTGGTGGCCTTGGCGCTGGACTTGGCAAGGCTGCTGGTACGGCTATCTTCTGCTGGGTCGCCCGTGAGGTCTACGGCAAAGACTCTGCCGAATGGCTGGTCTTCCGTCACTGGGTTCTTAACGAAGCCCCGGACTGGTTCCGTGAACTTTACACTGAGGAAGGTGAACGCTTCGCCGCTTTCATTTCCGACAAGCCTTTCCTTAAGTCCATCGTCAAGATGAGTATGGACATCATTGTTAAGCCTCGCTTTAAATACCTCGCCGTCTAATGCCCTCCCCGTTCCAAAAGTATCAGTCTGAACAAGTTCAGCAGATCGCTCCCGGGTTCGTAGAGGCTTACGGACGGGCTGGTGCTGCCATCGGTCAGGGTCTTGCCCAGGCTGGGCAGGCAGTCGTGCAGGGCTATGAGGAGGCCAAGAAGAAGAGTGAAGAAGAGGCCATTCAGAAAGGTTCTCTTGATCCATTTCTTCAGCGTGACAAGGCCAAGATTGAGGCTGGCGTTAAGTCCGGAAGCCTGATCAAAAACCCCGATGGCACAGTTTCTGTCAATCCAAATAATCCTAACAAGGATATGCTGGATACATCGGCTATCGATTTTTACAACAAGACTGGTGGAGATATCAACAAACTTACAGGGGTTGATCTCAAGCGATTCATTGCAAACTTTGAGTCGAAGAAAAAGATCGAAGCGCAGGAGCGTGAGGCTGCTACATCTCAAGTTGAACTTGATCTAAAGCGTGCGCAGACTCTGAAGTTGACCACGGAAGCCCGTCTTGCCGAGGCTGAGGCTGGCAATCTAAATACAATTTACAATGCCGCTGGATTCGGAAACGCTGCTCCAGGCATTACTGGTAGCACAATTCCTACTGTTCCTGGGTCTCCTGTTGCGCCTGGCGCTGTTGCCCGTCCTAGTCTTGCTGCTTATACCGGAACAGGTACTAGTTTTGACAGCAATGGACTTCCTCAGGGTGGTGCATTTTTTGAGAGTCTGGCTCGTTTTGATGCCACATTGAAGCGTGGATCTGAGCCTGCTCCGACTACATCTGCTCCTGCTGCTCCGGCTCCGACTTCTGCTGACTTCGACAAGTACGGCTACCCCAAGCAGAAGCCTACGGCTGCTGCTCCTGAAGCCGCCGCCGCTCCCGCCGTTTCTCCGGCGCTGACAGCCGGGACTAAGCCTGCTGCCGCTCCCACTGGCGCACAGACACAGGCCGCTGCCCCTGCCCCTGCTCCTGCTGCCGCTCCCGCTGCCGCTCCCGCTACACAGGCTGCTGTTCCAGAGCGTGTCGAAATCGAGCGTGTCCGTGAGACTGCTGAGGTTGTACAGGCTAGGATCAACACTCTTGGAACTGAGCGCACACGCCTGGTTCAACGAATGCAGGAAGACATTGGTAACGCACAGCGAGACCACGCCGCAATCAAAGCCAGAATGATCGTCACGAAGGGTACTGGTACTGCCGCCAATATGCTTATCTCTTACCAAGAGAGCGCCATCAAGGATATTGAGAACCGATACAAGGCGCAGATTGATGCTGTTGATAATCAGGTTAAGGCTGAGCAGGGTAAACTTGATATTGCCAAGACTGTTGCTGCCAGCAGTGCTTCTAACCGGGCTGAGACAGCCAGGGACATTAAGGCGAATTTAGAAGAAACTGATCGTAAGCGTGCTGATGTTGCCGCTTATCCGAGAATCGGGCCGTTCGTCCATATCGGTAGCGAAATCATCCGCAAGGGTAAGGAGCCATCTAAGTATGGTATTCGTGCGCTTACTGCTACGGCTCAGAATGAAGTCAATACGCTGGCTGAAGGCTGGATCAAGTCTACTGACTTCATCCTTGGTATGGCTGAAACGCTGGAACAGCGAGATGCTCTTGACCAGGATTATACTGGTCGTATGCGTTTGTTGACGAAGGACTTGGAAAACTGGGCTACTGGAGAACTGCAACAGGTCTTCGGTGTTGCCACATTCCGCCGAGCCATTGTCTCTGGTGGTAACTTCTCTGACTCTGACCGACTCTTCGTCCAGCGAGCGATCACATACATCAACACGCTAGACCCGATTGATGACAAGGAAGTCTTTGAGGCTTCCACCAACGCCCTAGCCAAGTTCGTTGATAATATGTATCGTAAGTCTATGCTTGGCTACGATATGAAGTTCTCCCCTTCCGGGCTTGAAGAGCAGGCTCAGGCGCTTGAGGACGATGGATTTAAGGATCAGGCAGACCAGCAGCGTGCAGTTGCTGATGCTTCTCGCAGGTTTATGGAAAAGTTCGGCATCGAAGACTCCGGCAACAAACTTTCGTTTGACGCTGCCGCAGTCGAAGAAGCCCGTGCCACCCTGTGGACTACCTTGCAGAACGCCGGACAACTTGGTGATGCCAACAAGGAAGTAAAGGATGGCGATGTCGTGTTCCGCCTGCGAGACTCTGCTCCCCGCTCTAAATAATGGAAAACAACTTCTCCGTATCAGGCACTCAGAATTTTTCGGCAGATGACTATGCCATCAAGCCGACAAACCTGAGTGAAGGTTCTTTGCAGTTTCCCTCTAGCGAGGTTCAGCCAAACCAAGAGGTTGCTGCTCCTTCTGGACAGACTGTAACTCCCCCTAAGAACAGGGATGAGAACGGCTTTCCTACGGAGCCTTTCGAGTATGTGCTTCCTGGCGGTCAGCGAGCCGGGGCTATGTACAGCGATCCCCAGTATCAGGTCGGGACGCTTGAATATACGGCACGCACGAAGTCTGAAGGATATCGGGAAATCAATCGGTTCATCTTTGATGCCGCTGAGATCTGGACTGGAAAAGGAGATACATCTACGGGTGTCGTAAAGCGTGACGAGCGGACGATGCAGAGCCTTAAGACTGCTGCTGCCTCTTTCAATCCTGGTGACTGGAACAGGTTCATTAACAATATCCGTTCCACCCTGCCGGAGGGCAAGAACTCTCCCACTGATGCCGCCTGGTATCTTGTCAATGTAGAGAAGCCCCGCACAGACCACGATGCCAGATATGCGTTTGGCAAGATTCGACCTATCATTCAGGATATGATCGAGAAGCGCCAGAATCGTGGTTACTGGAGTCCTTCTAGCCTTTCCGAAAAAGACCTTATTGCTATCGCCTCTCAGGCTGGCGTAGATCCGCACATCGTATCCCGACTCCAAGCCGAAGCCACCGAAAAGGATGTCCGCCAAAAGACGGATACCTACACGATGACCAAACTCCGGTTTATGGTGGATATGCTAGACCCTCTTGCCCGTCAGGGTGAGATGATCAACGCTGATCCTACTAGACTTGAATCTCTTGAAGGTCTTGCCAGGCGTGATGCTTGGCTTGCATACACGGACTGGAAGGATCGTCACGGAGGCCATTTCATCAGTGGACTGCTTGAAGGCGTTTCTCATCTTGTCGTTGAGGCCGGATATGGCATTGGTGGCTTTGCCGAAGGTGCTGTCGGTACTATGGTTGCGGCAGGCACGCTTGGCAATGTGATGGTCAAGAACAATACATTCGTCCTGTCTGACAACTGGATGATGAAGCCTCAAGAGCAGCGTGATGAGGCAAACCGAATCCTCGTCAAGGCGCACGAATACGCCAGCAAGATCGGCCCTGAACTTGTTGCGCTTAGCGACAACCCTGGCAAGCAGGCTCAATATATCACAAGCAGGTTCGGGCAATATGCCGATCCTGAGATGATCGCTACTTTCCGCAAACTTAGCCAACTGAAATCTGAAGGTGCTTACCGCCCTGAGATGTCCGCTGAGCGCCTGGCTAATTTTGGCGAAGGCATCCTTCAGTCTGTTCCTAATCTGGTCAAGTTTTTCAACAGTTCCGTAGATCCTAACTCTGTGATGTTCCGGGCTGAGAGCAACATCAAGCGCTCGCCCCTTGCTCTGCTTAATAGAGCCGCATCATCGACATCGTTTCAACCTATGACGCAGGCGGCTACTAATGCTTATACGGCATTTATGTCTCCTTTTGAGGCTTATGTGAAAGGTTCAAATACCTACAAGGAGATGACGGGTCAGCAACTTGACGCAGAGATTGACCAGTGGCTGGAGAACTGGCGCAGCGTGTCGATAAAGACAGATCCGGTTGTCGCCCAGATGTACTCGAAATTGGGTATGGAAGAAGCCGCCCGTGCCGCCCGTGGTCAGTTGCAGAATGAGCGCCTTCAGCAGGCTGCTGCCCTTGCAGACCCGATCACCCTTGCAATCGGTGCGACCAAGTTGTTTGGCGTAGGCGCTAAGGCCGCTCAGGCAACCGCTGCCGTTGAAAAGGCTGCACAGGGATTCCGTGCTTTGTCCGCTGAGGCTAATGCCGCTCGCATCGCCGCAGGTACTAAGGATGTGGCATTCCAGACAGCCGTGGACACAGTTCGTGATCTGATCAAGAATACGACAAAATATGGCGCTGAACTCACAGATGACGATGTCATCGCCATTGCGCTTACAGACCCTCGAAAGACTGGACTAATCGGACAGACAGCCGCCGCCTCCGTCATCCGTAAGCGTATGGGCAAGGTCATCGCCAAGAATGAAAACTTCGCCACCCGTGCAAGCAAACTTCAGGCAGAACTAGATGTTATTCCAGATGCCGCTACTGGCACTACGCAGGCCAAGATCAATGCTATGCGAGCCAGGCTTATTGCCGGGTATGGTCAGCAGGGCGCTGGTGTAGCCGCCAATTTTGTTGGTCGTTCAATCCAAGGTCTTGGTGACTTCTTTGAGAATGCCCGAAAGGGTGGGGTCGTGGAAGGCAATCTTGTCAAGCGTGGCATCCATATGCTTGCAGGGTTCGGTCTTCGTCAGCCCGGTATGGCTGCTTTAGCGACTGGAACTGCCGCCGCCGCTGCCAGCGGAACTGCTCTTGCGATGCTTATTGAGGGTGACATCCTTGCCGCAGCCCTTGCTGGTGCTGGTGGCGCTGGAGTTGTCGGTGCTGCCGGTTCTAGGTTCACGACAAGCGTGCTTATCCGCCCGGAAGTATTGAATGCTGTCGGGACTTCTGTTGCAGGATTCGGTCGAATCCAGAAGGCTCTTGGCAAGAACACGACAAGCGGTTCTCGTCACGGCGGGTCTATCTTCATCCAGACTGCTATGGATATGGAGGCTGAGGCTGCTAGGTTCGCACAGATTGCGGAAGGCAATCCTGCCGCCAAGATCCGTATGAACGAACTTGTAGATGATGCCACCTGGCTTCGCCGTGCGCATCAGTCCGGTTTTGAGGAGGTAGTACGCAACACAGCCCGTGTGGTGTGGGAGGATGGATTCATCTCCGGAGGCACAGGCGCTATCATCGCTCACCTGAATGATCGTGATGCTACTGGCGCAGGTGCTGGCATCGGTATGGGCTTCTCTGCCGGACTTCGTGCCGCTGGTCGCCTGTATGCGATGATGCCTTCCGGCGCACAGCCTATCCTCGACAAGACTGTCCTTGGTGACCTAGCCACACTCCTTGAGTCCTCCACTGATCGTGGTGGCATCGACCCGTCTTCCCGTGCAAGAGTGTTTGAGTACCTTAATGGTGCTGACAAACTGCATCCCAACGACCCGGCTGCTGCCTCCGCTGAGTACATCAAGCGAGCCAACATTGTCCGTGACCTAGTCATCACGCATCGTGGTCAGATGAGTTTCGTCAATAGCGCCGAGTTTGAGACTGCGCAGATCCTCACCAACGACCCTCACACAGAGGCAACCCAGTTGTTGAAAGAGGCTATGATGGCGTTCCCGGGGGCGGATGAGGGCGCTAAGCGCCAGGCTTATATCGCTGACAGACAGGCCAGGCTTGAGAAGGCTCGCCTTGCCAGGGACTCTGCTACTGCGACACAGAACGACATCAACGCCCAGCAGCAGAAACTTGACGCTCGAAAGGATGCCATCATCAAGGGCAAGGAAGAGATCGCCAAACTTGAGGCCGAGGTTGCCGCCCTAGAAGGCACGCAAACCACAGCGCAGGCTGATGCGATGACCAAGATTCAGGAGGAAATTGTTGCGCTCAAGAAGAAGGCTGATGCGCTCGATCCTCAGAAGGATACTGCTGAGATCATCAAAGTTGAGCAGCAGATGGCTAAACTTGCCGAGAAGGCTCAAGGCCGGAACTTTGGTAAGCCTGACCCTAAGGCTGTCGAGGCTGCTAATGTCAAACTTGAGCGTGCGCTTGAAGCGCAGTCCCGTCTTGAGGCAGAGTCCCAGATCATCACCCGTGAGATTGATCAACTCAAAGGCAACCTCGCAAAGGCTCAGATAGAGGCCGGAAACCCTGTTCCGATGCGTCCGTATGAGACACGCATTGATCCCAACGGAAACACAACACGCAAGGTAGCCAACGGATTCTATATCGTAGACGGCCCTCAGGGTCGCCGAACCTACATCGACATCAACAACATCGACAACCTTGGCGCTATGTCTGAAGGCTGGCACGCCCTGTTGCAGGATGCCGCCGTTCAGGACGCTATGCCTGATATGGTCAAGATGATGTGGGGCGCTGAGCAGGATGTGTCCGGCGCAGGTAGGACTGTCGCTTATTCACCTGAAGTGTCCGAGGCGCTGGTCAATGCCTATGTCGCCGACCTTCCGCCTGATATGAAGGCCAGGTATCTGTCTGAGTTCAAGGCCGCTAAGGATGCCTATGTAGCCAGCGGTGGCAAGGACTTCTCCGGGCTTGTCGGCCCGACTCAGGAGATCCTGACTTGGTTTATGGCTACGATTGACGGCAACAAGCGTACTGCCTACCGCCCGGGTGTTTCTACCCCTGAAGGTGCTGCCGCCTCTAGTGCGTACAAGCCTGGCGAAGGACGAAAGCCTGGTGACTCCATCGGATGGAGCGACCTGCGCAAGATGCTGTTCGGTGACCGCCAGGTCACGGATGAGGTAGCCCGTGCCGCCCGGATGATGTTCGACCCTAATATGGGGATGTTCGTCCGCCGTAGCGCCAGCCATATGAAGGCTCAGTTGGAATCGGCTGGTATGCGCTTCATCGAGGCTGGAGACGGGACTCTCCGTGGTTACTTCTTCAACAACAAGAACGAGATCATCCGTAATCCTGTCCTGAACGAGTTCTATGACCGGGTCATTGCCTTGACAGGCGGAAAGCAGTCTCGCCGTGTTAAGCCTGTAAGCCTGTACGATCCGCTCGTCCCGGTTCAGCAGCGTGTGGACTTCGCTAAGTCTAACGGCTTTGACTGGATGCTTACGCCGGATGGCAATAATATCCTGACACCTGAGGCAATTGGTCAGAAGTCAGACTCGTTCTCCCGCAGCGTCATTGATTCCCTTTCCGGAATCCCTGAGGCTAATCGTGGTATGGTCAAGTATACAGACCCAAAGAACCCAACGAATATTACTATCACTGGTATCCCGTCTGATGCCGAGATTGCCGCTATCGCCAACAACGCTAACCTTCCCGCCTCCATCAGGGAGAACCTGCTGATGGTTATGAAGGCTATGTCGTCCGGCGAGTCTACGGCTGTCCTGTCCTTCGACTACAATAATATCTTCAGCGTAGGCAAGGATGCCCTTACTGAGCGCCGATTGATGATCCCCAAGGACATCGCAGGCAAGACGGCGACACGCCGTGCCAGCCCTCTGTCCATCAGTATCGAGGATGTCGTTGTCTATAATGAGAAGGGCAACCCTGTAAGGATCGATGACCCCGCTAACCCGGGCAAGAAGATCGACCTCAAGCAGAAGGTCATTAAGGTCAAGATGTTCGGTACTGAGGAGTTTGTCCGTAGCACTAACAGCGCTTTCAGCGAAGGTCTTTGGTATCGTGACAAGGACGGCAACAAGACCGAGATGGTTAAAGACCCTCAGGGCAATAACTACACACCTGAGCGCCTCACTCAACTGTTCGGAGACCTGGCTGGCTTCCACGAAAAAGCAGCCATTATGATGAACTTCCATTACGGGAAAGGCCCGATTGATCCGTACACTGCTACGCCCACACGCCTTTCCGAGCCTAGCGCAGATGTGCTTGATCCTAAGAATCCTGAGCGTGGCGCTGCTATGCGTGATGCTATCCGTGTCATCTTCGGAACTGAGTCCGGCCAGAAACGCCTGCCGTTCGTTCAGGGCAATACGCAGACCAATGCTGCCACAGGATTTGCCACCCGTGGTACTGACTTTGCGCTCTTCGATGTGCGACTGGATCAGATGGGCTTCGCTACAAAGACTGCTCAGTCCGTGTTCCTTACCCAGCGTGGCTGGACATCGTCCTCATTTGTGTTCTCTCTTAACGATTGGGGTCGTGTCAATGTTCCCCAGGTCAAGGGTGTCAGCCAGATGATCATCAGCGCCACAACCTTTGAGGGTGGCAAGCGTGGCAAGATCGAAGGATTCAATGTCGAGACTGAACTCACACACCCGATCCTGCCTGATGTGCGCCTGTATGTCGGCAATGTGAAGGGTGAGCGTTCCTATGCCTACACGATGGGTGACGGAAACATCCGCCACATCTCTGCCAAGAATCAGGCCGAGGCGCTTGAAGTAGTTCGTACAGCCGTTGGATCTGAGGTTGAATCCCAACTGTGGCTCAACCAGGCGCTTGCTGACTTCACGGAGCAGAATGCTGCCGCCCGTCCTACAGTCACTCTTCCGCCTACAGTCCCGGTTGAGACCAAGGGTGTCCGTGGTCAGCGTCAGCCTGTTACCCTAACAACCATCAAGGACACATCAGTGCAGTCTCAGACAGGTGCTGCCTTCAAGTATCGGTTCGCTAATCGTGCTAAGCCTGATGCTCCGTTTATTTCGGATGGAAGAATGTTCCTCTTTAGACACGATGACATCCTTCTGGAAGGGTGGCGTGAGATGCAGGATAAAATCTTCGGAACAAAGCGGGAATCTGATCCTGCCCGTGTTGTAACTGAAGACGGAATCGCAATGACGATGATGTCTGAGGGTAAGAACAGGAAACAGTATGTTCTTATGACACCGGATTTCCGTGTGGATACTGCAATTGAGTCCGTCAATTACAGCAAGACATACAGCAAGACAAACTACAAGGACACCGCCTTTACACGACTTACTACGCCTGATGGTAATGGCGCAGTATTTGAATCGGGCGCTCTTGAAAAGTTCGTATCACTCCTTGATCAAAACAAGGTAGACATCTATGTGAAAAATCCTACCAAGGAGTCTTCTCGTTCTCGAATGGTTGTCGTCCTAAAAGGCGAAAAAATCAAGGCTGACGGATCTAATGTCCTTGGAGTCCTTGAGGGTTATCACGGAGACACTCCGGCAGGATTCAAGAAGTTGGGCAAACTCCAGCCCGAAAAGCCTGTCACTATGACCAAGGCTGAGATTGAGCGTGCTTCTGTTCCGTTCAAGGAACTGGAAACAGACCGCCACGGATGGAGCGATGATGCGCTGGTGACAGCCAACGGATACGATACGAAGAATGACACTCAGTTCCCGATGACGCAGTTCGGTCACAACTATCAGGCTCACGGGATGACGAAGGCAGGCCCGAACACAGCCCTGAAGAATGTCATCAAGTTGTTCAGCGAAGGCATCAATCCTGAGAAGCCGTTCTACACTGCTCCGTATCGTCTGTCTCCTGATGCAACTGTAGAGGATCGTGCTGGCGCTGGTGCTGGACTTGGAACTGGAAGCGGAGAGGCCAATAAGGACGGCCCCCTTGTCCTTCTTAGCCGATCCGGAGAGCGAGGCCAGGACATCAAGAACATCCGTGACATCGCCTATGTCGTGGTCAATGACGGCGCTTACAAAGACCCTGACGCTGCCGTAGCCATCCTTCGTGACAGACTGCCCAAGAGCGTGCAAGTCATCAAGATGTCTGAGGAGGCCAAATATCTTGTTAAGCACAAGGAGCCTGGCTCGTTTGAGTCCAAGCCTATTCTGCCTGAGCGCTCTCCTGATCAGCCGCCGCCTCTGTTTATGTATGATGAGGCTATGCCTCCCGGCCCGACACCTCAGGAGCGTGCTGCCTGGAATAAAGATCGTGACGAGATCCTGGCTGAACAGCGTGCAGAAGACCCGGCTGTCATCGAGGAAGAGCGTAAGCGTATCCAGGGTCAGCGTATCCTCGCCCGTATCGAGCAGCGCCGACAGGATGCCAAGAATGCCGAAGCCGCCCGTCAGCGTGAACTACTCAAGGAGCAGGGCGAAGACATTCGTGGTCAGGCTGCGTCTGATGCTGGCTGGGAACAGTATGCCCAGGGTCACGACAAGCGCCAGCAGAAGCAAGCCCGTGACGAGGCTCGCCGACTTGGAAAGATCGAGAAGGCTCTTCTTGAGGCTGAGAAAGACATCGCTAACCAGGAAGCCGCCCGTGCCGAACAGATTAGAAAGTTATACGAGGCGCAGCGCAAGGCAGACGCTAAGGCTGCTAAGGAGGCTCAGATTGCTGCTGAGAAACTGGACGCTATCATCACAGCCCGTCAGCGTGCGCTTGCTGAGGCTTCTCAGCGTGTGCTTGAAGGTCGAACCCAAAGCGAAGCCGCCCGTGCTACCGGGATGCAGAAACTTGTGGACGAGTTCTTTGCCAGCAACGAGCCTGCGATCAGCCCTGGACTGCTCCGTATCAGTATGGATGAGTTTGGGTCTCGACTCACACAACTGGCCTATGATCCTGGTACTGGTATTGCCTACTCCCCGTATACTGGTGCGCCGATGGACACCACGCTTCCATCTAAGCCCGGCATCTTCCAGAAGCCGATCCTGTCTAGTAGGTTTAAGATGACACCAATAGAGTCTCCTTTTAACCTTCCGAAGACTACTACGCCACAAGAATGGCTTGCCAAGCACGAAGTCTGGAAGCGTGTTCAGACCGCTGAGGCTACATCTGCCTTCAACCTGCAATACGCTGGTCGTGGTCGTGGTAACGACATCGCTGGTCGTGCCTATGCCGGGCCGATGAAGGGTCAGGGGATCCTGAACGCTGTCGAGCGCCGCATCTGGGAAACGGAAGGCGGTGTCAGACTCGTCCGTGAGTTCAGCAAGGCTGACGAAAAGGGCTTCGGCTCTAGCACAAAGTACAAGGTCTACGGCGCTAACGGCGTTATGATCTACAATGGCAACAACTCCATTGATGCCCTAGAAGCCGCTGACAAGTTCAAGGCTGCTTCCAAACTTCAGGTCGGCCTTGGCGTGTATGCCCTGCCTACTGACAAGGTCGAGAAGTCGAAGGAACTCATTCGCCGGGCTGGTGAAGCCGCCCAGGCTATCGAGACACCTCCCGCTAGCGACAGGGGTCGCACAGGAGTAAACAGGCAGGAAGCCGCTCAGCGTGACGCTATGAAGCGCTACAACCGATGAGATTCATACTAGCCGCCATCCTGCTGTCAGCCTGCTCCACGACCAAGACTCCCGATCCCGCACCGGCTCCACCTGTCGATGACCTGGCGAAAGTCGGGGAAAAAATCGACAAGTCGGACAGCCGGGTTGCTGCTGCCGTGACTGTTGCCGTGGAGAACAGCGACAAGCCGGAGGTCGTGAAGGCTGAAGGTAAGGTAGCGTTAGCATACCTACCCACGCCTACGGCTACGGATGTGGAGTTTGCCCGGGCTAGGGCATTGAAGAATGATCAGAAGGCGTATCAGGCTCAGATGGACTATGCTACTAAGATGAAGGCTGAGGTAGACAAGATGTGGGCTAAGGCTGAGGCTGATGCCAAAAAGTCCAAGGCTGACATCCAGGCGTTGAAGGACGAGAACGCCAGGCTGACGGCTGAGATCGAGCGCATTAAGAAGGAGAGTTCCCGGGATATCTGGACTCTTACTGGGGCTGCGTTGGTAGTCCTGGGTGGAGCCGCCTGCGCCTTTGCATCTATCCGTATCGGCATTCCTATTATCCTGGCAGGTGCGTTTGCTGGTGCGGTTCCTTATATCATTGACAGTCAGTACTTTGAGTGGACTGCTGCTGGCACACTCTTATGCGGAGCGTCACTTGCCGTCTGGTGGATGTATGACAAGGTTAGGGACTCGATCAAATCAGATGGCAACGACAAGCAGCCCTGACGACTACAGCCAATTGGCTAAGGACTCCGTCATCGCCTCCGCTCTTGGAGCCGCCGGGATGGTCAGTCGCATACTTTTGTCCGAAGAGAAGTTGACTCTTGGATGGATCGTCAGACGGACACTCGCTGCCGCTATTGTAAGTGTGCTAGTCGGGTTCGCCCTTCAGGAACATATCCAGTCTATGACGATGAGGTTCGCCGCCATCGGACTCGCCGGGGCTTCAGCGCCGGAAGTCCTAGACGCAGCCATCGCTTATGCCAAGAAGCGTATGAGCGCAGAGGTTAAGAAGGCCAGAGGAAAGACCAATGCGAAGCCCAAACAAAGCAAGCGAAAGTAATCTGATCTGGGCGGTAGGCTTCATTCTGGCTATCTCCTGCGGTTGCGCCCTGTACTCTGCATATGTCATTCAAGCCACCTTGAATGCCCTTAGTAATAGCAATATGATGGCGCTCCTAATCATCGATGGCGGCAATTCGTTCGCTTCTGATGATGTCAACCTTGAGAACAATCTTAACAGCGCCACCCAGGCTCTCCGGTCTACCGCTGATGTAGCCTATGCAACAGTAGCATCCTGCCTGATTGTGTCCGCTGGGCTGATCATCAGGTTAGTGAAGAAGGCGTGAACAATACTTCCGCTTGAAATCATACAGCGTATGACGACCATATATGCAGCAACATCGGTGGTTAGAAGTGCGTGTGCTGCTCATAAGGAGCCGCTGTTGTTAGGACGACCCGTGGCTAACCAGCGGGAAGTCCGCCCTACTTCCGCATCTGGCGCAGGAAGGTTTCGTCAATCTTGTAGAAGTTGAACATCCTCAACTTGCCTTTGTCCACCCGGCGAATGCGGATGGACTTGACCTTGGTGGTCTTAAGTAGGTCGTGCAGGACGATGCCCCACTTACGGCGGGTGCAGCGGAGTTCCTTGCACCAATCCAAGATGCTCTTGTAGCCCGGAGGAATCGGTTCTTCTTTCTCGTTCCTTCGGATGTAATCAAGGATCTTGTCTGCTAGGCTTGGCTTTTTCTTGCTCATAGTTAGGTAGGAAATATTGGCATTGCCCGTTCGACTTCATCTGCGGCGTAAGCCAGGACTGAAGCAGATCGTCAGCCTTGATGGTGTAGCGCAGGCAGTTGTCCCGGTTGGCGCACAGGATGTTACGGATGAAGCCGTCACATTTTGATATATCGGTCATTTGCAAGGGGTGTATTTGTTCAGGGAGAAAAGGTATTCCCAGCGGGTCTTGTCGGCTAGGGTCGTCCGGGTTACTGTGGCTTGTTCGGCCTTGGTCAGTCCGCGCTTGGCGGGCCGACGGGGGCGATGCTTAGGGCGGGTCACGACTGCTTGCCCTCCTTGGCGGCGTTCCACGCCTTGATTAATCCAGACTCTTTTCCATCGTCCCTTGAAACAGCGAAAGCAAAAGCCCAAGACAATTCATCCCCGGCCTTGCGGAGCCGCTCGACCTCGGCCTTGAGGCGGTGACATTGGCAGTCGTTGTATGCTTCATCCCTTTGCTGCTTATAATGCGAAATCAAATCTTCGCTTTCAGCCCAGCGTTTTTCGTGTGCTTCGACCTCGGCTTTCAAT
>Ga0315909_10002600_pt1 | contig 22928 bp, 20 predicted proteins | sample LakEriMetagenome_11_FD_203527 | JGI IMG/M metagenome (GOLD analysis project Ga0315909, IMG submission 203527) | Freshwater fungal communities from buoy surface, Lake Erie, Ohio, United States - Buoy 2 MA125 | ecosystem: Environmental > Aquatic > Freshwater > Lake | place: USA: Lake Erie, Ohio...
AAGAGACACGCGGGGCATGTCCGCAAGGCACAGAAAGAGGCCTGGGGTGTCTCCCGGGAGTGTGTGCTGCAGAAACGCCGCCCCGCAGGCAATCGAACTGCCCATGCCTGCCTCGGGCGTGAGATTCACCACGCAGTGAAAACCGGTCGACTCGAGCAACGCGACCCGCGCCGTGTCCGCCGGACCAACCACTGCCACTTTCGTGTCGCAGGGAAGCTCGGCGAGTCGCGCCAAGGTCCACGCCAGCAGAGGCTTGCCCCGCCATGAGGCGAGGAGTTTGTCGTCTTCACCAAAGCGCCGGGAAAGACCCGCGGCAAGCAACAACACGGCGCAGCGCTCAAGCCCGCCGGTTGGACTCAAGCTTTCGGCTCCCGGTGCTTCACCTGCACGATCTCGGCGAGGATGGCGAGCGCGATCTCGGGCGGGCTCTTGCCGCCGAGGCGCAGACCGACCGGAGCGTGCAGACGCGCGATCATGGCCTCCGGCAGACCTTGCTCCAGCAAGGTCGCGACGCGGGCAAGCTGGGTGCGCTGGCTGCCCAGTGCGCCGACATAGAAACACGCGGACTGCAACGCCTGGCTGAGGATGGAGGGCTCCCATTCGTGCTCATGGAACAGGGACACGAAAGCGGTCCAGGCGTCGAAGGCCTCGAAACGGAATGACGCGGGTGTCGCCAGATAGCTGGCGCTGAACGCGTGTGGCGTGGCCGCCTCCAGGGTTTCGGGTTCCGGTGAAAAGGCGATCACCTCGAAGTCCGCCGCGCTGGCGAGCTGGGCCAGGATGGGCACCATCGGCCCCTTGCCTGCCAGCACCAGCCGGGTTGTGGGCGGATAGGCGCGGACATAGCCTGAAAAATCCCCGGGCGGTGTCATGGTCGACACCCTGGTTTCATGGCGGTCCGGATCAATCAGCAAGGCCGCAGGTGTCCGCGCCTGCTGCGCTTGGAGCAAGGTGCGCAGATCCTCATCCCTGAACGTGGTATCGAAATACACATCGATGCCGGAACCGCAGGGCAGCCTGATATCGATATATGGGGAGCCTGCGCCGTAGCGCACGCTGCCATTCTCGTTGCGGGCCATGCGGTTCTGGGCTTCGGCGATGATGGCCGCCTCTGCGCATCCCCCCGTGATGTTGCCCACTGCCTTGCCGTTCTCCGCAATCGCCATCTGGCTGCCGGGTGGCCGCGGTGTTGAACCATCGCTGCCGATGAGGGTGACCAGCGCCGTGCGCAAGCCTTGCGCGCGCCACGCGGCAAGACTCGGCAGGACACTCCAGACATGGGTGGCAGGCATGCTTCAGGGCTCCCTGTTCGCGGGTTCGCGCGTGATTTCGCGGACGACCCGCGAGACCTCCGTGTACTCCCCCTCGATGACCGTGCCATCCGCCGGGTCGGCACTTCTGCGCAGTGCGTCTTCCATCTGCTCACGCATCCGGCGGCGAACGCCGCGCGTGCGCCACATCAACCAGGCCCAGACAATCAGTCCAAATGCCAGGAACACAGCAAGCACCACCAGCGAGAAAGTGAAGAGCACCACCCCCATCACCACGGCAAGCAAGGAGGCCGCGAGCTTGCCCCAGAGGCTGGACATCCAGGCGGATCCGGGGCGCATCAGACCTTGAAGATCTGGTCCACCGGCACCTGCATGGCCGTCACCAGGCCATTGGTGGAGTGTGCCATCCCGATTACCGCCAGAAGCTCGGCGTACTGGTCCTCGCTCATGCCCTTGGCACGCGCCGCCGCGGTGTGCGAGTGGATGCAGTACTCGCATTTGTTGGCGACAGACACCGCGATATAGATGAACTCCTTGGTGAGTGCGTCGATGGCACCCGGGGCCATCACGGCTTTGGCGCCCTGCCAGGTGCGCTCGAGTTGCGCAGGATTGGCTGCCAGCGCCTTCCAGAAATTATTGATGAAATCGGTCTTGCGGGTGGCGCGGATGTCGTCATAAACCGCGCGGACTTCCGGGCTGGCGTCTTCGTATTCGATGAGCGGGGTGGTGGCCATGCGTGCTCTCCTCGACGTGGAGCCGCGAGGGTAACGGAAACCCGGCCCGGAGTGCCCGCTTTTTTGCGAGAATGGGTGCCTTCTCCTGACGACCCTCGCATGACTCTTCTCAGCTTCAATGATGTCACCCTGGAATACGGCCCCCGCAAGCTGCTGGACCGGGTCAGTTTCTCGCTGCTGGAAGGCGAACGGATCTGTCTGATCGGGCGCAATGGCGCCGGCAAATCCACCCTGCTACGCATGTGCCAGGGCAGTCTGCTGCCGGACAGCGGCGACATCGTGCGCAAGGGCGGGCTCCTGGTCAGTGAGTTGCCACAATCCTTGCCGACCGATCTCGATCTGTCGGTGAAAGACTACGTGGCCCGGGGTCTTGCCGGGCAGTTCGCGCTCATCGAACGCTTCCGCCAGCTCTCCGAAGCCCCCGAGGGTTCCGCCAGCCTCGGCGAACTCGAGACGCTCCAGCAGAGTATCGAAGCCCATGGTGGCTGGGGTGTGGAGCAGCGCGTGGCCACCGTGCTCTCGGAGCTCGAACTGCCCGCGGAACGCAGCCTCGGTGAACTCTCCGGAGGCTGGCGACGACGCGTGGCACTCGCGCAAGCCCTGGTCGGCAGCCCCGACCTGCTGCTGCTCGATGAACCCACCAACCATCTCGATCTCAGCACGATCGAGTGGCTCGAACAGCGCGTGCGCAATTTCAACGGTGGTGTGCTTTTCATCACCCACGATCGGGCGTTCCTGCGCAGTCTTGCCACCCGCATCATTGAAATCGATCGCGGCCGCCTCACTGACTGGCCGGGTGATTACGACACCTATCTCGAGAACAAGGCAAAGGCCCTGGAGGAAGAATTTCGACACCAGGCTTTGTTCGAGAAAAAACTCGGACAGGAAGAGGCCTGGATCCGCCAAGGAATCAAGGCACGCCGCACGCGCAACGAAGGTCGGGTGCGAGCACTGGAAGCCTTGCGTGAGGAGGCTGCGGCGCGCGTCAAGCCACTCGCCAGACCGAAAATCGTGCTGTCCGAGGCCGACGAGTCCGGACGCAAGGTGCTGGAGGCGCGCAATCTTTGTTACGGCTACGGCGATACCCGGCTCATCGAGAATTTCTCGCTCAAGATGATGCGCGGAGAGCGCATCGGCCTCATCGGCAACAACGGGGTCGGAAAGAGCACTTTGCTCAAGCTGCTGCTCGGAGAGCTGGAACCCCAAAGCGGCTCGCTGAAGGTAGGCACCCATCTGGAGATCGGGTACTTCGACCAGATGCGGCGCGCGCTCAATCCCGAGAAGACCATCGCCGAGACGGTCGGCGATGGACGGGACTACGTGACCATCGATGGCAAGGACCGCCACATCATCGGCTATCTGCAGGGTTTCCTGTTCAGCGCCGAGCGAGCTCTGACGCCCATCAAGGCACTGTCGGGCGGAGAGTGCAACCGGGTCATCCTGGCGCAGCTCTTCACGCGCCCCACCAATCTGCTCATTCTGGATGAGCCGACCAACGACCTCGATGTGGAAACGCTCGACGTACTGGAAGAGCAGCTCGTCACCTACTCGGGCAGCCTGATTCTGGTCAGCCATGATCGGGAGTTCCTCGATCACGTGGTGACGAGCATTCTGGTGTTCGAGGAGGACGGGCGGATCGAGCGTTATGTGGGTGGCTACAGTGATTGGCTGGCACGGGGGCGCAAGCTTGCCACGCGGGACGCGCCGGGGCGGGAGAAAGGTGCGTCAAAGCCTGCGGTGGCGCCGGAGGCGCAGATTCCCTCGACACCCCCTTCGCCGAGCCCGGCCCGCGCCGAGCCAAGCGGCAAGCTGAGCTACAAGTTCAAGCTGGAGCTCGAGCGCCTGCCGGGAGAAATCGAAAAGCTGGAACGCGAACTGGCGGAACTCAGTGGGGAGGCTCAGGCGCCCGGTTTCTACGACCAGCCGTTCGCCGCAGTGCAGGCCAGGCTCGACAAAATCAGCGAGGTCCAGAAGACGCTGGATGCACGCATGGAGCGGTGGATGGAACTGGAGGAAATGAGCCAGGCGGCACGCTCCTGATCTCACACTGGCACGAGGCGAGACTCTGACGGAATGACGACCGGGGCCGTGAGCGCATAGGCGGTGTGCGTGTCAATGAAGGGATGGCCCGCGCCCGGCCCTGCAGCCGCCCCGGCGTAAGCCGCCATTTCCTGTGCGATCCGCTGGGCCTCATCGAGCAGCAGGCGCGTGCCATCCCCGAGTCGTAGTGCTTCCACCGGATTCTGCGCATCAGATGTGGACACCAGGGTGAGCGTATCCTGGGTCCCACGGATGGCGAGCACGAGTCCGCTGCTTGCGCGACGGAATTCCAGATCCGCCAGCGTCAAACCCGCCTCCAGCGCCACTTCGTCGAAACCCGAGTTGGCGGCTTCGATGAAGAGATCCTGCCCGCTCCCGCGCCCGAACCAGCAACGGTCATCTCCTGCCCCGCCTTGGACGCGGTCCGCACCAGCCCCACCCACGAGCTCGTCATTGCCAGCGCCACCGAAGAGGCGATCGCGGCCCACACCACCACGCAGCAGATCATCCCCTGAATTGCCGTAGAGAACATCATCACCACCCCGGCCGAAGACGACGTCATGCCCGGCCAGCGCCGACAGGGTATCCGCGCGTGTTGTCCCTTCCAGCGAGTCTGCCTGTGAGCTTGCGCGGGACACCAGTGATGGTGTCACCCGTACCGTGAAGGCAAGCGTGGCGGAAGCGCCGAAAGGATCTGTGGCCGTCAATGAAAACGCATGAAGCCCGATGGCGGCCCTGGTTGGGGTTACCTTCAGGATTCCGCCCGCGGCCTCCAGCGTGAGCCACGGCGGTGTGTTCGGCCCGAGGCTGAGCGCCAGCGCGGATTCATCCGCAAAAAGGTTCGCGGGAAGGGTTTGGCGCAGGCTCGCACCTGCGCGCACTTCCAGTGGCCCCAGCATGGCCGTCACCACGGGCGCGCGGTTGGCATGGTCCGCGAGCGCTTCCATGTCGAGAATTACTCCATCCGCAAACCGGACCGCTGCCACGGCGCCACCCGCCGCGCCGTCCGCGAGGTGCACCGACGGCCCGCGGGAACCAAAATCAAGCACCAGTGCTCCCGCGCCATCAGCCCGCAGCGCGTAAAGTGCAGGCAGATCCAGTACCAGAAGATCACGGCCGCTGCCGGCGGCGAGGTGGACTTCAAGCCCTGCAACGCCGGCGATTTCGTAAATGTCGTCGCCCGGTCCTCCGTCGAGCTCATGGCGGCCCATGGCACCGAGTATCTTCAATTGATCGTTGCCGCTGCCGCCCAGCACGCGGCTACCGCCATGTCCCTTGGGCACCACAATGACGTCGTCACCGGCGCCACCATGGATGAGGCCCGGGGATTCCGGGGTGAAGGTGTAGTGATCGCCCACGGCCGTCAGGCCTTCGGCGCCAAAGGCGAAATATGGACGGCCGTGGACGATGTAGCCGCCCGAGGGCTCCTGCGTGCTGCCGACGAAGAAGTCATCGAAGCCGTCGGCATCCACATCGCCCAGTGCCTGCAGATAACGCGGCGAGCCTATGCCTGGCATCACGTCCTTGATGGCCACGAAAAAGCCGTTCGTGCCGTCAAGCGCCGCAAACTCCAGCGGCGTGTCACGGGTTTCGCGGCGACCCAGGATCACGGCGAGCAAGGCATCCTGTTGGCTGAAGAGATACGGCGAACTCGCGATGCCGAAGTCGGCCAGCGAGTCGCCGTTCACATCGCCGAGCGGGGTGATGCTGCTGGCCCAGTTGGAATACAGGTAGGCATATGGCAGCGCGTGCGCGGTAAAGCCCGCATAGGGAAGATAGTCGATGAGAAAACCGTCTTCGGGCGTCAGGGCATCCACGGCCACGGGCCGCGTGTTACCGGGTGACTGGCCGTAGACGACGAGGCCTCGCCCTTCCGCGGCCGCCACGAAGAAATCCGCGCGGCCATCACCATTGAAATCGCCGATGACTTCACTCGCGACCCATTCCTGCAAGGCCTCGCCCGCAAGCGTCAACAGCGGCAACTGTGGCGGCGTCACCGGGCTCATTTCTGGTGCGCGCGGCAGGCTTTCGAATGCGATGGAGGTGCCGAATCCCCCGCGAGCACCGTGCAACACACGCCCGGCGAGCATCACATCATCCACCCCATCGGCGTTGAAGTCCCCGCGCGGCAGACGCAGGGTGGCGAGGTGTTCGGCAAAGTCGACCAGCATGGACGGGTGGAATCCCTCCAGCGGTATGGCTTGCTGGCCGTCTGGCGATAAATTACCCAGCGGGCGGTCCCAGCGCTCACGTCGGCCCGGGATGATCACGCCGCGTACGGGGTCGAGCATGTCGGCTGCGCCATCGGCATCGAGATCGCCCACTGCCAGCAACCAGGCTGAATCCCCATGAGCGCCGAAGGGAGAAAGCCAGGAGAAGCTGCGTGCGCTCGCCGAGCTTGGATCGAGAATGGGCAGGCGGGTGAAATCCAGTGCCGGAAAAATCTCGATGAAGAAAGTATCGCGCGCGCTTTGGCCTGCGCGGTCTCGAACCTCGATCACCACCTCGAGGGTACCGGGAGTGGCAGGGGTACCGAAGAGCACGCGGCGCAGGGCGTCCCACTGCAGCCAGTCCGGCAAGGGACTGCCATCCGCCAGGAGGACGGACTCGGTGAGAAGGTCGCCGGGCGTCAAGTCGACGAACTGCTGCTCAGGCAAGGCATAGAGCAGATCGTTGCCGACGGCTACCGCCTGGGTGGTCGCACGCTGATTGAGGCGCGGCGGGGTATCGAGCAGGGCGCCGTAGCTCGCATCGAACTCATCCGCGTTGAGGATGAGGCCATCGTCGAACTCGAAGCGCGCAACGGTGCCGGCGCGCCAGGAGACAAAGGCCTCGCCCCAGCTGGCCCGATAGATCTGCCCCTCACCTGTGACCGTGAGATCGGTGGTGCGGATGCCCTGCGGAAAGCCCAGGATGTTCTGGCCCTGCTGATCTTCAAGTCCCAGTTGCCCCGCCTGATGGAGCAGATACCGATCGTCCCCCGCACCGGCATCCACCGCGCGGCGTGTGGCGGCGAGCAGCAGCAAATCATCTCCTGTGGTGCCGGAGATGACCTCGGTGATGCCGTCATCGACAAAAATCTCACCCGCCGCGGCTGGCGTGAGGAAACTGCTCCGCGAGAGGTGACCACGCTCGCCAAAGAGCAGGTACGCGATGCCCCCCTCTCCACGCCAGTCGTCGATGAGCACGGCGTCACCGCCGTCCCATTCGAGTCGCAAGGCACTCCCCTGCTCGCTCACCTGCAGCCCCGCGAGCGTGGCGTGCCCGGGCAGCAGCAACACGTTACTGCCGTGGCTATCGCTCAGCCGATCGACGCCATCACCGGGACGGAACACGTAGCGGTCGTGTCCGGACTGGCCTGTGAGCAGATCCCGACCCGCGCCGCCGTGAAGGGTGTCGTTGCCACTGCCACCCCATAGGCGATCGTCACCGGCGTCTCCGGCAAGGTGGTCATCGCCGGCATCACCCACCAGTTCGTCATTTCCCTCGCCGCCTTGCAGCGTGTCGTTGCCGCGGTCTCCCAGCGCAAGATCATCGCCGGCACCACCGAGGAGCAGGTCATTCCCGAGACCACCCTCGAGCGCATCATCGCCTTCACCGCCGTACAGTCGGTCATGCCCTGCATTGCCGGCAAGTCGATCATCCCCGGCGTCTCCGCTCAGATGGTCGTGCCCGCCGTCGCCGAACAGCTGATCATTGCCCATGCCCCCTGCGAGTACATCGTCGCCATCGCCACCGTGCAGTCGATCATCACCGGCCTCGCCAAGGAGCCAGTCCGCGGTATCCGGACCCGCGCTTTCATCGCCACCTGTACCCACGAGCACATCATCGCCATCGCCCCCATGCACGATGTCGGCGCCGCCGCCACCTCGCATCTGATCGTTACCGGGGCCACCGCGCAGCACATCGTCCCCATCCGCGCCGGCCACAACATCATCACCCGGGCCACCGTCCATCCAATCGGGACCACCACTGCCCAGCATGCGATCATCGCCTTCCTCGCCGGCAAGCACGTTGCCGCCGTCATCGGCGGGCACCGCGAATCCGCTGTAGTCATCGATCCAGAGGCCACGTCCGATTACCCCACGAGGGTCGCCCACCCAGGACGAAGGTGCGCGGGCCGTGAAATCAAAGCCCCAATCGAGAGCAGCCTCGGCGACCTTGCCGCTGGCGCTGAGGAAGTCGTTGCCGGCGCCGCCAAGCAGGATGTCGCGTCCGGCCCCGCCGGTCATGAAGTCGGCAGACTCACCGCCCATCAAAAGGTCGTCGCCATCTCCACCGTCGCAGAGATCAGGCGAGACACCACCGTGCAGCGTGTCATCGCCCTCGCTCCCGAACATCCTGTTGCGTCCGGTTCCGCCCAACAGCCAGTCCCGCCCAACGTCACCGCGCAACAGATCGTTGCCGGGGCCTCCGTCCAGCACGTCATTGCCGGCGCCGGCATCGATGACGTCGTCGCCAGCGTCGCCGAAGTGATGCTCGTCATCGTCCGTGCCACTGAGGCGATCCGGTCCCGCGCTGCCCGCCAGTGTCGCGAGCAGCGGGATTTCATCCTGCAGCGGGGGCAGTTCAATTCCCAGATGGCCGGATTGGAAGTCTTCGAGCCGCACTCCGTTCACGTTGAGCAGACGCTCCGCCGGCACATGAACCAGCCACAGGCCTGCCGACTCGAGGCTGCGGTAGACCGCGATATTCGCATCGGCATGCACCACCCCGAGTGTGGCGCCACTGACGCGCTGCCAGCCCTCGCGCCCCGGCACATACAGCAGGCCATCCGTGTCGCGAATGCGGTCGCCTGCACCGGCATAGTAGGTGTCGAGACCTGCGCCACCTTGCAGGTAATCCACCACTCCGTCTTCAAAAAGATCCGGTGCGCCACCATGAAGCACGTCATCACCCGCGCCACCGATCAGGGTGTCGCGGCCGGCCCCTCCGATGAGGAGATCGTGTCCCTCCCAGCCATCGAGCACGTCATCGCCACCCTGACCCGCCAGCTGATCGCCACCGTCCTGGCCGTACAGATGCTCGGCCAGGGCACCTCCGACCAGCACGTCTGTCTCGGCTCGACCGAAGATCACGATGCGGGTGGGCTGGGTTTCGAGCACCCAATCGCCCGCGAAGCGACCAAAGCTCATGACTTTGAGCGAGAGATCCCGCTCGAGATCGTGAAAGGACAGGGCCTCAGGCCCCACCAGCGCGCTGGCACTGTCACGCACATTCCTGACCAGCACGGTCTCCAGCCAATGGGCCCGATCAAGCAGGTATTGCCCGGACAGCTCGAGGGCGGCTGCTTCTGCGTGGAGGCCAGGCTCGCCCAGCACCGCAAAGGGCTGCAACTCCCTGAGCGCGTGACGATACGCGGGCTCTTCGAGGGCGAGCCGAGAGAGTTCCTCTGCGCCCATGCCCACCAGCGATACCAGCCGCGCCTCAGGGTGGCTCCCTGCCCATTCGGCCAGTTCGAGTAGTCGCGCATGCAATGCCTCGCGGCGCGCAAAGCTCGCACTCGCGTCTTCCCCACCCGGATAACCGAGTAGCCCGGCCTCCAGCATGGGCAGCGGCGCGTCTTCGTCCAGCAACAGCTGCCCCAACGCACCCACCAGCGCTTCCAGCGACTGCGCCGGCGTGGCGGCCGCAGCGTCCAACAGGCGCCGGATATCCGGCACGGTCAAATCCGGACCGAGACGCTCCAGCAAGGCGCAGACCGCGACTGCGTCCATCAAGGGATCGAGACTGTGGCTGTTGGTTTCGGTGCGAACCTCCAGTGCCGGCACCGGTGGCCTGCCGGACAGCAGGCCTGCGAGCAAATCCGCGTCATCACCCGGTGCCGTGTCTTCCGCCAGATAGTGCCGCAGGCGGTCCGTCAGGGCCGCAAAGCCGGGCGCCGGTGGTGTGTCGGCCAGTTGCGGCGCGAAGAGTTCCGCGAACACGCGATCCGTGAGTGACTGGGGGTTGCCGTAACCTTGCGCCACCCAGAATTTGAGCGGGGAGTTGGGCACCAGGGTCTGGAACAGACCGAGCAGACTGTCCGGAATCAGCGTCGCTGCCAGCGGGTCGAAATTCGCCCCATTGAAAGTCACCGCTTCGCTGAATACTCCCGGAAACAGGCGCAAGGCCACTGCGGCGAGGTGTCCGCCCAACGAATGCCCGGTGACCCACACGGGCTCTCCCGCCGCGAGCACGCCCTGGCCCACCCCATCGTGCGTTTGCTCGAACCAGTAATGAACGATCTTCTCGGCCTCACCCTGAACGTTGCTGCGCAGGAGAGCACTGGCAAGGGCCGGTTGATCCGGCGGTGGCAGTTCGGTGATCCGCAGTACGAGCTGCGGCACATCCAACGCCCCGGCAGGCGCCATGAGGCACTGCACATAATTGAAGAGCGCAGTAGCCTGCGACAGGCTGATGCCGATGAGTCCCGTCTCCAGCAAATCCGCCTGAAGAAAGTCGAGCGCAAACTGTTCGTCGGCAAACTCGGTGCCGCGGATGGCAAGCACCTTGCCCTCATCACCCGCGAATACGCTGGCGGCAAAACCGGAGCCGGCATCCTCATGGCAACTCGCCAACGACCAGTTCGAGGATCCCAGAACCTGCTCGCAATAGCCTGCGGGTGCGATAAGGGCGTCTGCTGCTGCTTGCGCGATTTCCTGCGCTGAAGCCGCTGGCAGACCCTGCCAGCGCACATAGGCAAGGTTCGCGAGCAGTGCCTGCAGATTGAGGGTGCGAAATTCCATGGGCCACTCCTTGGCACGACGGGGATTGAATCAGGGCATCGGCGAGCCGTGGGGCGTAATGACCGCCTGCACGAGGCCGGTCGGCCCGACCGGTTTCGGCCCGCCCCGATTGACGGGAGCACCGCCGAAACACGCCGGAGGCGTGAAATGGAAACCGTTGGCGAGCAGGCGGTCGGCCCACCCACGGTGGATCAGGATCAGGCGACTCTCGCCAAGCATCTCGCCACTGATGCGGTCACGGACCACCAGCCGTCGCAAGGTGAGTCGGCGCACGGGCGTCTCGAGAGGAAGCGCCACGAGCTCATGACGACTGACGGGCGCAGCTATCGCGGTACGTTGCACTCGTCCGTCCTCCAGACCGAGTCGGAAATGCCGTCCCAGCCCGTCGGTGTATTCAACAAAATCAAAACCCACGCCGTGCCAGTCGCGAATCTCGCGCACTCCGTACAGGCTCGCTGCCGCCACCCGGCGATGAATGCGCAGACCGCTCTCCGTGGGGCACAGTCGTGCCGCGTCGAGCGCGGTCTGCCAGGGCGCGCGGTACACCGCAAACGCAAACCCCGCCACGCACAGCAAGAGCAGTAACGCATGCAGCCAGAGACGGAGCCTACCCAGCCAGATCACCTGCAGCAGCGGAATCCCCCACCAACCCCACAGGAACAGCAGCATCTCGGGACCGTAGTGGCTGTAGAAATACATTTGCGCATCGCCCAGGTGCCGCAGGGCGAGGGTCTTCACGACGGGTCCCACCTGCAGATAGCAGAGGCACCAGACGAGGGACCAAGCGGTCGCCAGAATCACCCGTTGCGCCAGCGGCATTCCACGCGTTGAAAGGGCGGTTGGGCTGTCAGCGGCCGCAGTCTCTGCGCTCATGTGTGAATCAGCGGCTTGGGTCCGACCCAACCCCAGGCGCGCGGGCTGTCCGCAAGGCCCAAAGCCACCGGCAGTTGCCGGATGCGCGTGCAGAGCCGCGCCAGATCCTGCGCGCGCTCGAGCGTACGCAACGTGATCCGGCAAGGCGGCGGCATTTGACCGTGACGCAGGCGGAACAGTGCGTCCAGGCAGGCCTGCAGCTGCGCCACACGGGCGCTGGCGAGTGTGGATTGCCCGGCCATCACCAGCACCAGCCGATCCGGCAGCAGGCAATAACTGAGAAGGCTGGTGCCAGCCTCACCCAGCACCTCAATCGCCGCTGCCTGGCCGCGCGTGTAGTCCAGTTCATCCAGGAACAGGCGCAGGGGCGGACGGGTGCGGAATTCCGCGTGCAGGACCCGGTTCGTGCAGGGGCGAAGCGGCACGGACCGGCTGCTGTCGAGAGAGCGTCCCTCATGAGCACTTCCTGCATTCGGCTGGAGCATGGCGTCCTCCTTCGTGGCTGGATCCGAAGGTGCCCGGACCTGCGCCCCGGCTGTAGACGGCAAAGCCGGCCCGGGCGGGGCGTGCCGCCGGTTGCGGAAGATTTCCCGGCAGGGTCTGCGCGGCTTGCCCGGCCGCCCGCGCAATTTGCTACGCTTCGCCCCCGCCCTGGAGTACGAGAGGAGGCTCAACATGCCGTTGTATGACTACTACTGCCCTGCCAATGACCAGACCGTCCAGGTCACGCACAAGATGTCTCAGGATGTGAATACGTGGGGCGATGTCTGCGCCCTCTCCGGCCAGCCGCTCGGTGAGACGCCGGCCGACAGTCCGGTGGAAAAGGTCCATCTCGCGGCCAATCTCATTCGCCGCAAGGCCATGGGCAGCGACAGCGCGGGCGGCTCGGCCTACGGCGCCATGACCACCACCAAGCATTACCACACCACCAAGAATTTCGACTGAGGTCCCCATGCCGACCTACGAATACCACTGCCCGCACAATGACCGTGTCGTCACGGTCGTGCATCGGATGATGGAAGAGATTCATACCTGGGGTGAGCTGTGCACCCGGGCCGGCATCGCGCCCGAGGACACACCGGTGGATGCACCGGTGGCAAAGAAGATCGGCCTCACCATCCTGGCCCGCAGTGGCCATCTGGGCTGCGATGCACGTCCGCCGATCGAAGACGCACCCGCGCGGCCCGGCCCGCTGGTCAATCCGAATGCCTGGTGAGTCACCCACGCTGCTGGTGACCGGCGGTGCCAGCGGCATTGGCGCCGCCTGCGCCCGCCGCTTCCATGCCGACGGCTACCGCGTGATTGTGGCGGACATTCAGGATGACAAAGGCCTGGCGCTGGCAGCGGAGCTCGGCGGCGAGACCGCCTATGTGCGTCTCGATGTTCGCGAAGAGCACGACTTCGAGGCCGCGGTCGCGGCCGTGATGCAACGTTTCGGAAGACTGGACTGCCTCATCAACAACGCGGCCATCGTGGGTGTGATCGGTCCCTTGACCGAGACTTCCGTTGCCGAATGGGACCACGCGTGTGTGGTCATCCAGCGCAGCGTGTTTCTCGGCACCAAGCACGCAGCACGCGCGATGCAGGCACGCCAACAGGGCAGCATCATCAATATCGCAAGTGTCGCGGCCCTCATGGGTGGCTTCAGTCCGCATGCCTATGCCACCGCCAAGGCGGGCGTGGAGCATTTCACGCGGTCTTCCGCGCTGGAGCTCATCGAGCATGGCATCCGCGTCAACTGCATCTGTCCCGGCAATATCGCCACCCCCATCCACACCGGCGTCACGGATGACCGCTGGCACGGCCGCATGGCCCGCATCAGCGAATTGCAGAAGGATGACCAGCCGCTGGCGCGCTTCGGCCAGCCTGAGGAGATAGCGGACGCCGCATCCTGGCTGGCAAGCGACCAGTCCTCCTACGTCGTGGGTCATGCGCTGGTAGTGGACGGTGGACTGATGGCCGGTCGGGCCTGGCGCAAACAGCCGGCGCACCTGCGCGAGTATCACCCTGTCCTGAAATAAGCCACCTGCACAGTCAGGCGGTTCTCGGCCCCGGAGCAAACACAGCCTTGGATATCGTGCTGCCGATCATCGCCCCGGTCTTCGGTGCGGTGGCGCTCGGCTTTCTGCTCTTTCGCGTGGGTCTCTTCGATGAAGCGACCGGGGATGGCCTCGCGCGTTTCGTGTATCACGTCGCCATTCCCGCCCTGCTCTTTCGCAGTCTCGCCAATGCGGATCTGCCGGAGGTGCTGCCGTGGAATCTCATCCTTGCCTTCTACCTGCCTTCCGTACTCATGTTCGGCGGTGGCGTATGGATTACGCGTCTGGGTTTTGCCTGGGACAGGGCGAGCCAGGGCGTGGCGGGCATGGGTGCCTGTTATTCCAATATGGTGATGCTCGGCATCCCGCTCACCCATGCAGCCTTTGGCGCCTCCGCGGCGGTGCCGCTTTATACCCTGCTCGCGTTGCAGAGCACGGTGCTCTTCACGCTCGCAACCTGGACCATCGAGGTCTATGGTGCGCGTGGCACCGGTGTACACCTGCCGTGGTATCGCGCGGTAGCGCGGCTTTTCATGAATCCTGTGATCCCGAGCCTCGCACTCGGCGTGCTCGCCAACGTCACAGGGCTTGCCCCTACCGGGGCACTCGATTCATGGCTGGAGAAACTCGCGGCCGCGGCCCAAGGTTGCGCGCTGGTGTCGCTAGGTGTGTCGCTCGCCCAATATCGTATCCGTGGTGCGCTGGGTGAAGCCCTGTCCCTGGTGGTGCTGAAGAACGCCCTGCATCCCCTGCTGGTGTGGCTGTGCTGCAGCCTGCTGTCGGTGCGACACGATTGGGCGAGAGTCGCCGTCCTGCTCGCGGCAATGCCGGCCGGCATCAACGGCTATGTGTTTGCCAAGCGCTATCGACTGCGCGAGGAGGTGGCTTCCAAGGTGATAGTCATCTCGACCCTGGCGGCGAGTGTGGGCGCGAGTGTCGTGCTCGGCTGGGCGCTGTAGCGAGTAGTTGCGAGCGCGGGGCGCGGTCGACCCGGCTCAGGGCAAGAAGAGCAGTTGCAGATCATCCAGAAACCGGTAACCGAGTGGCGTGGCCGCGAGCCATCCTTCGTGCCGTGACATCCAGCCTCGCTCTACGGCGGTCTCCACCGCGGGGAGAAGCTTGGAAACAGGCAAGCCCGTGCGCTCGGCAAACAGCGTCTCAGCAAATCCCTCGGCAAGACGCAGCGCATTCAGCATGAATTCGATGGGCAAGCGTGCCGACGGCACCGGCTCCAGCGTGCGCACCGTCGCACTGTCAGCTTCCTTCATGTAGGCCTGCGGATGAAGGCGGCGGGTCGTGCGCAGCACGCCCTCGGCCGTGCTCAGCTTGCCGTGCGCACCGGCACCGAGGCCCAGATAGTCGCCGAACTGCCAGTAGTTGAGGTTGTGCCGTGCCTGATGTCCCGCTTGCGCGTAAGCCGAAACCTCGTAGCGGTTAAAGCCGGCGGCGGCGAGCAAGGCCACCCCCTGCTCCGCTTCTTCCGCGATGCGTCCTTCCGGTGGCAGACGCGGCGGTCGGTGGGCAAAGGCCGTGCCAGGCTCCAGTGTGAGCTGGTACCAGGACACATGCCGGGGCGCAAACGCGAGCAAGGCTTCAAGATCGCGCAGCGAATCGCCCTTGCGATCACCGGGCAGTCCATACATCAGGTCCAGATTGAGATTTTCGAAACCCGCCGCCTGCGCCACCGCCACCGCACGTGCGGCATCCTCCGTACCATGCACCCGGCCCAGCTTGGTGAGCTGCGCCTGGCGCATGCTCTGTACGCCGATGGACAGGCGATTGACGCCCGCCTCGCGATAGCCCGCGAAATGCGCCTCATCAACCGCGCCCGGATTGGCCTCCAGAGTGATCTCGATGTTTGGCGCGAAGGGAAGCCGATGCGCGATCCCGCGTAGGAGTGCATTGATTGCCGCGCCCGAGAACAGGCTGGGTGTGCCGCCCCCCAGGAAAATGGAGAGCAAAGGCCGCTCCAATGTCAGCGGGAGATCATGTTCCATATCGGCCAGCAAGGCCGCTACATACTGGGCCTCGGGCACAGTCTCCGCGGCATGGGAATTGAAATCGCAGTAAGGGCATTTGCGCACGCACCAGGGCAAGTGGATGTAAAGCGCGAGCGGAATCTGAGCCGGATCCAGTCTGGTCGCAGATTCGACCGTCGCTTGGGTGCTTGTCTTGCGCTTCAGCATTTCGGCGTCAGTCCGCACGTGCCTGTTGCGCTTCGAGCCTCTGCATGAAGTCGCGCAAGGCCTGGCCGCGGTGACTGAGCGTGTGTTTCTGCGCGGGTGCAAGTTCAGCTGCGGTCAAGCCTGTGCCCGGAACCTCGAAGACCGGGTCGTAGCCGAAGCCTGCGCCGCCGCGAGGAGCGAGTGTGATACGGCCCAGCCAACTGCCTTCGGCGATGATGGGACAGGGATCCTCCGCATGGCGGAGAAAAGCGATGGCGCAGATGAAGCGCGCAAGCCGTGCGTCTTCCGGAACCCCTGCCAGGGCCGCGAGAAGCTTCTCGACATTCGCCGCATCACTGGCGCCGGGCCCTGCGTAACGCGCGGAGTAGATGCCGGGCGCGCCCTGCAGCGCCACGCAGGCGAGGCCGGAATCATCCGCCAGTGCCGGCAGGCCGGTATGCCTCGCGGCATTGCGGGCCTTGATGAGTGCATTCTCGATGAATGTCAGGCCGGTTTCGTCCGCCTCAGGGCAGTTGAATTCGGACTGGGCACGCACCTGCCAGTGGCGAGGGGCAAGCAATACCTGCAGCTCACGCACCTTGCCGGCATTGCCGGTGGCAAGCACGATTTCCATGGTCATTGGGGCTCAGGGAGATTCGGCGAGCGCAGCTTCCTGGGCCGCGATGAGGCGCTGGATGCCACTCTCGGCGAGGTCGATCAGAGTGTTGAATTCGTCCCGCCGGAAGGCATGCCCCTCCGCCGTGCCCTGCACCTCCACGAAGTGCCCGGCATTGTTCATGATGATGTTCATGTCGGTTTCCGCCGCGGAGTCCTCGGCATAGTCGAGGTCCAGCACCGGCACGCCCTTGTAGATACCAACGGACACGGACGCCACATGCCCGTGTATGGGGTTGCGTGCAATGGTCTTGTTGCGCAGAAGCGCGTTGATTGCATCCACCAGCGCGACATAGCCGCCGGTGATCGCCGCGGTGCGGGTACCACCATCGGCCTGAATCACATCACAATCGATCATGATGGCGCGCTCGCCCAGCGCCCGGCGATCAACCACCGCACGCAGGCTGCGCCCGATGAGCCGTTGAATCTCCAAGGTGCGGCCACCCTGCTTGCCCTGCGCCGCCTCGCGCCGATTGCGGGTGTGGGTGGCACGCGGAAGCATCCCGTACTCGGCAGTCACCCAGCCTTCGCCCGTGCCCTTGAGCCAGCCGGGGGGCTTGTCCTCGATGGTCGCGTTGCACAGCACCTTGGTGTTGCCGAACTCGACGAGCACCGAACCTTCGGCATGCACGGTGTAGTGACGGGTGAAGCGCACGGCACGCAATTCATCGGGCGCACGGCCACTGGGGCGGACGGTCATGGGCATCTTCCAGCTTGAGGGGCGCCGATTATAGCCAAGCCCGGCCCAAGTTATTGCCGCCGTTTCATTATTCGAGCAGGGCCTGCCGTCGCATGCCACGGGTGGAGTGGCTAAGATGCGCCGGCCTGTCTCAAAAGCCCAACGGAGAATCCCATGGCTCGCAGCATGACCGCCTTTGCCCGACACGAGAGCGCTGGAGAATGGGGACGCTTGGTCTGGGAGCTCAGATCAGTGAATCACCGGCATGTGGAGATAGGTCTGCGCCTGCCGGAAGAACTCAGGTCTCTGGAAGGTGAAGTCAGAACCCGCATCGCGGCCCGGCTGAACCGGGGCAAGGTGGATGCCGGCCTGCGTCTGGATACCTCAGGCCAGGTGGACATGCAGATTCGCGTGAACGAGGAGCTCGCCCGGCGCGTGATTGACGCTGCGAACGTGGTGAGCGGCCTGATGGGCGAGCCTGCGCCGCTCAATCCACTGGAAGTGCTGCGCTGGCCCGGCGTGCTGGAGAGTCGGGAACTTGATCCGGATGTGTTGTCCGCGGCGGCGCTGTCTGCGCTCGATGAGGCACTTGGCCAGATGACCGAGGCGAGGACACGCGAGGGAGATCGGCTGCGCGAACTGGTGCTCCAGCGCTGTGCGTCCATTGGCGATATCACCCGCGCCATGCGCACGCGGGTGCCGCAAATCATCGACGCGATTCGCGCGCGTCAGCTGCAACGCATTCAGGAGATCGCGGGCACCCTGGACCCCGCACGCCTCGAACAGGAATGTGCCTTGCTGATTCAGCGCCTCGATGTGGCCGAAGAGCTGGACAGACTGGAAACGCATCTGACGGAAGTCACCCGCGTGCTGGACCAAAAGGAACCCATTGGCCGCAGGCTCGACTTTCTGATGCAGGAGCTGAATCGCGAGGCGAATACGCTCGGTTCCAAATCGGCCCACGTGGATACCACTGGCGCCTCGGTGGAATTGAAGGTGCTGATTGAGCAGATTCGGGAACAGATACAGAATATCGAGTAAGTAAGAAAAGGAAGGACCCTGTGAGCTATCCGACATTGCCATCTATTCGCGGCAGCCAGATTCCGTTTTTCATTTCGGCGATGGAAGCCAGCAGCGGCTCCACCCCGCTGGAAGGCTGGCGCATGTTGGATGGCAAGGACCTCGGACTCCCTGCCGCTGGGGCCGGGTCTCTGACTGACGGGATTTATACAAACCAGAATGCGTCCGCGCTGCTGGCGGATGCAGTCTTCAATGGCAAGCGCACCCTGCTCGTCACCTTTCAGGAATCCAATGACGACAAGGACTTCGAGTCCGATTTCCGCAATATCAACGGACACTATGACCTGTACGCCCCACTGGTAAGCAAAGTCGCAGCTTTGGTCAAAACCGGCCTTTACGATCAGGTGCTGGTGGCGGGTTGGAGTTTGGGCGGCGCCATGACCCAGATGTTCATTTCCGACTACGAAGGGATTGCGCCCATCTTCGGGCTTACCGTTGGAGCGCCTGGGTATTTACAGGCCGGCCATACCGCAGACAGCAGGGTCATCAACTATCTCGACGGCCGGGATCTATTTGTCGCAAGCGGTGCTGAAAGGTCGCTGGCGAAATTTCTCCTTCCAGCCCAGATCGATGCACTCTCCCAGTTGTATGGGCAAGTGCTTCAGGTGCCGCTTGATCTTTTTGCCACCTCAGTGCCCTACATGACGGCGAATTATTACCACACGGGCAAGACGGTCTTCCTCAATGGCTCTCTTCAGAGCTCCAACTCCCTGATGATCAAGCTGCAACAGGGAGACTACACGCCGCTGACTTCGCACCTGTTGTCATCATATAAAACGTCATTGGAATCAGTGAGCCAGAGCCCGTTTGCGCTGGCGAAGGCATCTATAGCCACGGCCGGCAATGATCATGTCTTCGGCTCAAGTGGCGCGGACATCCTCGATGGCTTGGCTGGAGCGGATACGCTTTATGGAAGAACGGGGATGGATTCCCTGACGGGAGGCCTGGGGGTGGATACCGCCTCCTACATCGAAAAGAGGAAGAGCGTGTTCATCGTCCTCGCAAGAGACGAAACATCGGAGGCGAGCGTCGCCGGCGCAGTGGAAGACACCCTCCGGAGCATCGAAAACCTCATTGGCGGCAGCGCCGGGGACACGTTCACAGGTGATGTCCTGAACAACCGACTGGAGGGCCGCGGAGGTTCAGACATCCTGTCCGGCGAAGGCGGAAACGATCGTCTTTTCGGCGGAATCGGTAACGATATGCTCATCGGTGGCGCAGGCGCCGACACCCTGAAAGGCGAGACAGGCGCGGACACATTGAACGGCGGCCAGGGGCAGGACGTCCTTCACGGCGGCGGTGGTGTGGACAGATTCGTCTTCGACGTTCAGGCAGGTGCTGCCAACGCGGACCGTATTCTCGACTTCAAGCCCGGCACGGACAAACTGGTGCTCAGTCTGGGCATCTTCACCGCATTGGCGGCGGAATCTCCGGGTAGCCCGCTCCAATCAAGCAATTTTTCCGCCACTGGCACCGCCACGGATGCGGACGACTTCATCGTCTTCAACACCCAGACCGGTGAGCTTTTCTATGACGCCGATGGCAATGGCGCCACGGCCGCCTTGAAGTTCGCCACCGTCACCACCGTCGGGACCACTCCGCTGTCGGCTGCGGACTCCCAGTTTGTCGCGTGACGCGAGGTCACCCTCGCTCACAATTCGATCAACTTGCTGAGTCCCTCCAGCCGCGCGCGGATTTCATCCCGTGCGGTGCGGAAGCGCGCCAGATGATCGTCCTCGCTGAGAGCCGAATCTTCCGTGACCGGATCGGGAATGGGCCAGTGCAATCGACGCACCGTGCCCGGCAGTACCGGGCAGACTTCTTCCGCGCAGAGGGTGATCACCAGATCCACCTCCTCCCCGAGCACACTCTCCACAGACTTGGCGCGCTGGCCGCCGATATCGATGCCGATCTCCCGCATGACGGCGATGGCTCGCGGGTTCACCTGGGTGGGCCTCGACCCGGCACTGCTCACCTTCGCCCGGTCCGAAAAAAGTGCTCTTGCCAGCCCCTCCGCCATCTGGCTGCGGGAAGAATTGGCCACACACAAAAAAACGATATGGGTCATCGCGGGATCTCCGGGGTTTCTGTCATGGCTGGCTGCCGGCCGTGGAAATGGGGTTACTGTCACCAATTACCGCCACCAATTACCCTTGTAGCTGCCAACTGTGAAGATAGGGTTACTGTCACGAATTAGCAGCAGTTACCCTCTTGCACTGCTGCGGTGAACAAGGGTTCCATTCCGTAATCCCCGCAACGTTGGAGGCTCCCGCGTGAACCAGGCCCTTCGAGTCCATGAATTGCTGCCAGCCATCGGCGAGCAGGCAGGAGAAGCCGACCGCTCGCGCTCTGTCGACACAGCGGTTCTCAACGCACTGCGGGCCAATGACATCATGCGCCTGTCCGGCAGCCGGGAAATCGGCGGGCTGGAGGCCAGCATGGCCGACATTGGCCACGAACTGCAGGCCGTCGCGGCGCAGTGCACTTCCACCGCCTGGTGCCTGTGGAATCACCTTTGCACCTTCCACCATTTCGTGGCCTTGCTCGGGCCGCAGCGACAGGACTTCCTGCGCGACATCATGGACCGCCGGGAATGGGTCTGCTATCCGGCTGGCGCCTCCACGGAGATCAAGGCGACGCCCGCAGGCGATGAGCTGCTGCTGAACGGCGTGGCCGCGTTCGGCTCGGGCGCGCGCTATGCCGATTGGGCGGGTGTGGTGTTCTGGAATGCCGACCACACGGCCTTGAGCTTTTCCATGGCCGATCTGCATGACCCGTCCGTGCGCATCGCGCCGACCTGGGATGGCATGAGCGTGCGCGCCTCGGCCACTGATCATGTCCATTACAAGGAGACACCCGTGCCGCTGGACCGGGTGGTGCCCTGGGGCCCGCGTCATCGCGAACAGTTGCGGGACCTTTCCCACCCTGTGATTCACCCCCGCTACCGGGAGGACTGGGTGGCGCTGTCCGTGCTGTGGCTGGGCGCAATGGCCTGTGGGGTCGCGAGGATTTCGCTGGAGGAAACCGCGCGTGACATTCGCGATCGCGTCGCCATCTACGGCACCCGCATGGCCGAACGTCCCACCCTGCATGTCAATCTGGGACGCGCTCAGGCGCTCATCCACGCCGCCGAGGACACGGTGTTTGCCGCACTCAAGGAGACCGACACGCGCATCGAAACCCGCACATTGCCCACGGAAGCGGACTACTTCCGCCAGTCGCTCGCCGGGATGCAGGCGGTGCACCTGTGCGATGAGGCCATGGCCCTCATCCTGCGAGTGCTCGGCGGCAACGGCCTGCGCGAGGGCACCGCCTTCGAGCGTCGCTATCGTGATTTCCAGGCCATGCCCTTGCACATCAACGGCCACATCGATCGCCTGACGGAGCAGGCGGGACGATTGGTGCTGGGGATGCCGACGGAAAATCCGTTCTGAGAGGAGGCACGCGCGACAAGGCAGTCTCTCCATAGTAGCGTAGGCGCTCCCAGCACCGGACCGCCGCATGCCTGCCAGACTTTTCGTGATTTCCGCCCCTTCGGGCGCCGGCAAGACCAGCCTCATCAGCGCTTTGCTCAAACAGTTGCCGGGCCTCGGGGTCTCCGTCTCCCACACCACACGCAACAAGCGTCCCGGCGAGACTGATGGGGTGAACTACCACTTCGTGGATGTACCCACCTTCGAGCGCATGGTGGAGGCCGGGGACTTTCTCGAACACGCCCGTGTCTTCGACAACCTGTACGGTACCTCGCGCGGCAGCGTGGACCGCACCTTGGCCGAAGGCCTGGACGTGGTGCTTGAAATCGATTGGCAGGGGGCACGGCGCATCCGGGACCTCTACCCCGCGGCTGTCAGCATCTTCATCGCCCCGCCTTCCATCGCCGCGCTGCGCGCCCGACTGGAGGCCCGGGGGCAGGATCCGGAGGACGTCATCAACCGGCGGATGCAGGCTGCGGAGGACGAGATGTCGCACGCACCCGAGTATCAGCATTTGGTGGTTAATGATGATTTCGAGAGTGCGCTCGGCGAGCTTGCAGGTATCATTCAAAGGGCCCGCGCGGGCTGAACCGGGCATTCGCGGCGGTTTCATCGCCCTCCCCCCTCTGTTATCCTTTCAGTATTCCTTTCAAGCGCTTGGAAACAAAGCCCATGGCCCGCATCACCATCGAAGACTGTCTCCCGTTCGTCGATAATCGCTTTGACCTGGTGGTGGCGGCCAGCCGCAGGGCTCGCCAGATCGCCCGCGGTACCACCCCACTGGTCCCGGAAGATGGCGACAAGCCAACGGTAATCGCGCTGCGCGAAATTGCCGCCGGCCTCATGAACCGCGAAATCCTGGATGAGCTCGATGCCAAGCAGCGAGCTGCTGAGGAGTTCGAACTTGCCGCGGAATTCCTCGCCGAACCCGCACCGCCGCCGGAATTTCCCTGATCCCTTCCGGCCCGGCAGCACCGCGCGCGGCATGAGTCACCCGCGTGTCCGGTGCCCTGCCCGAGCCTCATGCACCTGCCCCGGTGCACCCCATGCTCGCTGAAGTAGGACACGTCCGTCTGGACGATCTTTGCCAGCGAGCACGCGCCTACCTGGAACCGGCCCAGATTGCCGATCTTCGGCGCGCCTACGAATTCGGCGCGGTGGCCCACGAGGG
>Ga0315909_10002604_pt1 | contig 22892 bp, 20 predicted proteins | sample LakEriMetagenome_11_FD_203527 | JGI IMG/M metagenome (GOLD analysis project Ga0315909, IMG submission 203527) | Freshwater fungal communities from buoy surface, Lake Erie, Ohio, United States - Buoy 2 MA125 | ecosystem: Environmental > Aquatic > Freshwater > Lake | place: USA: Lake Erie, Ohio...
CACCATCCTCCCCCCTTGTGATGGCTGGGGCGGTCTTGCAGTTCTCGCCAAAAATGGGCCCTGCTCCCGCGTTCTTTGTTCTGGGTCCCTCCCCCTGCGGGGGCCCCTCCCTTCACTCTCGCCCGCTCCCACGTTCCCATTTTCCAGACTCGAACAGCCGAACCGCCCCGCCTGCTTCCTATTGTAGCGCTTGCGCTATGCCGCTCGAATTGCTTCGCAATTCGGCGTGGGGCTTCGCCCCCATATTATATACGTGCCTAACCTTTATATCCCTTTTTTAATCTTTTCTTTTTTTTTTCTTTCTTTTTTTTACTTAAATAAAACCCTATTATTCCTTATTATTGTTTTTATTATTTTCTTCATAATATTATTTATATAAATATCATTAGTACCCATAATAAAATAATATAATTATATCATATTATTATTTTTTATTATTTTCTTCATAATATTATTTATATAAATATCATTAGTACCCATAATAAAATAATATAATTATATCATATTATTATTTTTTATTATAAATGTGATATAAAGATTTATTAAATATATATATTATTAAAAATACTAAAAATGAAAATAAATGAATTTAAAATAAACACTAGTAATAATAATATAATGTATAAACAAATAAAGAAAGATTTGAAATTAATTAAAAAAGAAGTTAATATTAAAACTTATAAAAAATATAAATCTTTATTAACGTCTGATGCTAAGACCACTAAATTAAATAAAGTGAAAAAATATATTAATGAAATACACCAAATGAAAACAATTAAAAATGAATTAAAATCATATAATTTAGATACACGTACAATAAGAAGTCTTAATAGAATCACAACACTAAAAGGGGCTCAAAAAATGTATAATGCTGAAAATTCTGAAGTATCTTTTTATAGATATGTAGTAGCCGATATAAAAAAAGAAAACGGGTTTATATTAAAAGTCCCATTTAATTTACAGATACGAGCAAACAAACGCACCGCACAAAATGAAATAGATATGTATTTCGAAAATGAATTATTTAATAAAATTAGTGAATATAATAATGGATTAGAGGGCGAAATTAAAAATAATACATCTACAACAATATCAGCCGATATGAATTTCGACATAAATGAAATAGGCATTAACCATGTCGACCCATTAAAACTATTTACATTAGAAAAATTTACAAATGACCAAGTTAAATATGATAATAATTGTTTCATTAACTATATTCATAATGAGCTTTTAAATCATAAACCAAGGAAATATGATATCAAACAATTTAATGAAAGATTAAACGAAATAAAATATGACAAAACATATGGAATGACAATTGCCGAGTTTGAAAAAATTATGCAATATTATCCCTATATATCTTATACTGGTCTTTCCCCTAGTTTTGAAATTATAACTGATTTTACAAGTACTGATTATGATAATAACCCATTTAGACTATGTTTTTATATTAATAATGGTCATTTATACCCAATAACAGATAATAAATTAAAAAAATTAATACAAGATAATAAACATAATATATCTAATTTTATGATAAATAAAGTATTTAATAATGTATTACCAACAGTATATAAATATTTAGATAATGCCAGTTATACACAAGAATTTAAAAGCGACTCATTAATCGGGTATATTATAAATAAATCTATGAATTTAAACACTTTATTTTTAACTCTAACCGAAAAAACAGGATACGGAGTAGAAAACCCATATATATACGTAAACAATAAAAACGGCACCTTGACTAGTTTTAGACATCCAACAGAACCAAATATATATTTTTTTGAATATAATGATTATATTGAACGTGAAAATGCTTATAATAAATTAAATATAAAATATAATAATTTATTTGGTACATTTGCCAACCAGCAATGGTCCACGATTGGGCAGGAATTATTGACATTTTATGGCGGTGTCCCGTCATCTAATTATAATAAAGAAGCACATTCACAATTAAATAAATATGAGACTAAAGCAATACAAGACGCAACAGCGACAATTACAAATGATAATGAATATGATGAATCAACATATAAAATACATGTCATAGATGCATATAAACAATTTTCAACGATTTGTTATACATACTTGCAGTCAGATAATCAATATATACCCATATATGATGTACATAATAGAATTTTACCATACGACAATTCGCAAATAACAATTGGAGAATATTATATAGAAGAACTAAAATATAAAAATATAAAAATGTTCGGTTGTTTTGTTCATTATGGTGTTGTATCTTCATTATTAACTAAAAATATTATAAATAAATCAAATATAAAATATATGATAAATACACTACATTATTATAAACCTGAGGTATTAAAAAGAGTCATTGAAACTACGGCCACATTAGGCGAGTATGAATTTAAAAATATTAATAATAAATTAATAGGATCATTAAATAATAAGTTTTATAAATCTTCTAAATCGTTTTTCACTAATGATATTACTACAGTAATGTATTATATACATACAGCGATAACAGATAATAAGCAGTTTAATTGGTCTAAAATAGAAAATAAAGAATATTATTTTATTAAACATTCTACAAAAAACCCCCGTTATGAAAATACAAGCTCGATATATAGATCAGTTATATCTATGTCTATATTTCAGATTATATGTTTAATGGATACAATAAAAAGTCCAATATTAAAGGTACAGACCGACGCAGTATATTATATACCAGAATCAAAAGACGATATAAAAAACTTTAAACCAATAGAAAATGATATATTAACAAATTTAGGAAGATTTAAATCAAATTTAATATCATCAATAAAAAAGATGAATAAATATATACCCCCATATGAACCTTATATATTAGAAAAAAAAGATTCATTAATATTAGGTGCCGGCGGTTGCGGTAAGTCTTATACAATAATACAAGAACAAAATAAAAACGATAATATATTATATTTATCTACGACCAATAATGCTGTATTAGAATTAAAGCAGAAGTCATTGGAAATTCATAATAATATACCCGATAATTGGCACTTTTCGACATTTGCTCTATTTTTTATTAATATTGACATTAAAACAAAAAATAAAATTGAATCATATGATAAAATAATAATTGATGAATGTTTTATGACCAATAATAAATATATGAGAATATTAAAACAAATAAAAACACCTATTATATATTTAGGTGATAATAACCAATTACACCCAATATATAATGGGGAACAGCCAACAAACGACCCCTTAAATGACATGTTTTATGATTGTAATATAATTTATAAAGAATATAATGAAAAATATGCAAGATATAACAAAAAATCATTTAATATATTTAATAAGTTTAATATTACGGGTGACGGTACAATATTAAATAAATTAAGTAATTATAATGATAAACATATATATAATTTTTATTTATGCTCAGAGAATGCTACAAGACAAAAATATACAAAAATTGCGACCGACCATTTTTGCAAAGATGGTGCTATATTTGATTTTAAATATAATAAAAATATAGAATCATATAAAATAATCAATAATATGCCGATCATATGTACAGAAAACAATAAAGAATTAAAACAACATGCGATATTTAATAATTGGAAAGGTACACTAATAATAAATAATGGTTATTTTATTAAAGGTGTAATGAATAAAAATGATAATTGGGAAGATATTGAATTATCAATAGACGAAGAAACATTAAAAAATTATTTTCTTCCTTTATATGTATCAACAATTCATAAATATCAAGGGGGAGTAATTAAAGGAGATTATGTTATATTAGATACAGAGAAATTTTTATGTGATAGAAATAGTTTATATACATCAATCACCAGAACGACCAATTATAAACATATACATGTAGATAAAATGAAAATATTAAAAACATACAATAAAACGTCTTATAGTAGTACTGATATTACGCCTAAACAATTAAATTATAATATATATGAAGTAATATATAATGATGAAATAATTAAATTTTGTCATACATCAGAAATAAAAAAAATAGATTATAATATATTATATAAATATATCAACCCATTAACAAATAATAAAAAGACTACTAAAACCCCGTATGAATTAAATATATTAATCAAAGATATTAAAATGAATAAACAAATGAAAAACACTATATTAGTACCAAAAAAAATAAAAGAAATTAAACATGATATAATTGTATCATCGTTTAAAAATAATAATAATAATTTTAAATATGAACCAAAATATTATATACAAGATACAGACACACGACAGCGGATAAGAATTGTATATTATGATGATACATTTACAAAACAAACTAAAGATATTAATATTAATAAAAATAAAGAAATTACTAAACAAAAAGTAAATAAATTTTTAGAATCAAATAAAATATGTTTATCATTTAATTGGTAAGTATAATAAAGTTTTTAAAAAAACATAAATCTATAAAAATATACTTTGGCACCTGTTGTTTGAAACATACATTTATACGGTAATAATGCAGCTTCACCCGGCATTATTGCGTCATAATATTCTTCAAAATTTTCATACATATTATAAACATCTGATTGTTTTTTTATTTGTTCAATTCGTTCTTTTGTCATGTTTCTCATGTCGTCTAATGCGGGTGAAAAATATTGTATCTGTGTATATCCCCCATCTTTATCTAAATAATAAGTATGATTTTTATTCCAAAATTCATTAAAGAAATTTAAGGGACTAATAAAATATAATATTTTGAGTCTTTCAGTATTAATACTATTTCTTAAATAATCACAACATTTAAAATAAAAATTAATAAAATACGAATTATCATATGTTGATTTACCTTTTGAATTTTGATAATAATGGGTAAATGGTGGGTTGCAGATAATCAAATCATAATTATTGCCTGTTGTTCTCGTAGTTAAAAAATTGGCATTTTTTACACCAACATTCGGGAATTGATGTTTTAAAAATTGACTCATATTTACATCATACTCTACTGCATTTATTTGTATATCATCTAAATTTCTCATTAATATATTATATATAATACTTCCCATACCTGCCGAAGGTTCTAAAATTGTTTTACCGTCTAAATCCCGATCATTAATAAAACGTGTTAAACATTCCTGTGGCGTTGGGTATAAGTCGCCAACATTTTCCGAAGTAATAATTTCAGATATATAACGACCATTAGGAATCTGGGCCAATAGATTTGTTGTATTAATTACATCTTTTCTATTTTTTAATGAGAAATTATTATATAATATTTCTAATACTTTCCAATTTGGTACATTTTCATTACCACTTCTTTCTTCATCTTCTGTACCTTGTATTGCTTGTTGTTGTTCATATCTAGGTAGTAATGTATTTACATGAAAATTTTTACCATGTTTACTAAATATATCATAATATTTATTACCTTTAATATAATCGGTATCTCTTATAATATCTTTTAATAATAATATTTTATTTTCATTTAATCTCGTTATTAATTCTTTTTTTAATCCTGCCACATCATAACCACTTTTATTGCCTTTTTTAGTTTGGTAATGTTTAACAATATCGTCTGTAATATCTAATATAGTCCTTTCTCCTTCTTTTGGTTTATTTGGTACTAATTGTTGTTTATTCAATTTTGTCATTTTTTCTTTGTATTCTTGTCTTTGTTTTTTCTCTTCTTCTTTGTATTTATCACTTTTTTGTGTTATTTTAACTTCAGGTTCTTTTTTTTCTTGCACTTTAACTTCTCTTTCTTTTTTCTCTTTTTTTTCTTCTGGTGCTGGTGGCAGTGTTAATCCCGTATGCGCACTTAAATAATTTAATTGTATAGTTTTCATTTTTTGTTGTAATACATTAAATTTTAAATCACTGTCTAAATCAGTTAATGAAAATTTATTATTTAATACTCTCATATTTTCTAATTTAAAAAGAGTATTAAGAGATGTACTATAAAAATTATCAAATAAATTATTATTTAAATAATCATATAAATTTACAGTTTTATTATTAACATCTTTTAATTTAATTGTTTTACTCTTTTTATTTATTTCTTTTATTTTAGTATAATAATCTTCTAAATGATATAATATACTATCTAAATATTTTTTAATATTTGGTGGTGCTGTTGATGGATCAATAAATTTATTATTGAATGTGAAAAAATTTTTATGTTTTTCAGCTAATGACATATTATTTATATTAATTATTGTTTCTTTATTTTCTTTTATTTCTTGGACTTTTTTAGGTTTTTTTTGTACTACTTTTATTTCTGGTTCTTTTTCTGGTTCTTCTTCTGGTTCTTGATTTTTTGATTTTTCATATAAATCTCTTTTTTTTTCATATTCTTTTTGTTGTTCCTGGGCTTTTGTATATTCTTTTTGACGTTTTTTATATGTTTTTCTTTTGTTTTTTCTATATTTATGCAATTCATCTTCTATATCTTTCATGTCATTTAACGGTTTTACATCATTTATTGTTTTTTGTTCATTTACACGAGATTTAATTTTTGCGTACTCCTTATTAATTTTATCCCATAATTTATAATTATCATATTTTTCAACGACTTCTTTTATTGGTATATCATTTTCTATTATATATGTATATAATGGGTTAAGTATAAATTGTCTATCTTTTAAAAATTGGGCGTCTGACATATTTTTTATTTTAGCGCTTTCTGTTTGATATAAAAAGTTTATATCTGAAAGTTCGTATTTTTCCCCTAATTCTTTAATAATTTTAAGTAATTTATTTATTTTATTTTTAGACATAAATTCACTATTAAATATATTTATTATTGATTCATATGGATTATATTTATACAATTCTACCATATTTATGTTTTCTTTTTTCGCTTGAACTTTGTTTTTTGTTTCTTTTTTCGCTTGAACTTTGTTTTCTGTTTTTTTATAATGTTTGGATATTTCTTCAATGTCGTCTCTTAGTAATTGTGCATGAATCGTTTCTTTAATTTCTGGTTCTTTTTCTGGTTCTTCTTCTGGTTCTTCTTCTTCATCATTTATTCGTGTATCATATAAATATTGCGGCTGTCTTATTTCTTTTGTTGTATCAGATACACGTACTGCGAAAAGATAAAAATATACTTTTGTTTTTGTTGTTTGGAATTCACATTGACCATTATATATAAATGATTGAGACAATAAAAGCGAGGTTATAAAATTAAAATATGTATCAAAATTATTAAACATGTTTTTAAACATTGAATTATTTAATATTTCTAATTGTTTTTTTTTATTAAAATTCCTTAATTTTTTATAATCGAATTCAACCATATCACCCTTAGACATTTCTCTTTTTTTATTTTCAGGTGTTATATATAACTGTGGACATATAAAATGTAAATGATTCATATATTGACTATTAGTTTGATAAGATGTGATTAATATTTCTAAACATTTAAATAAAAAATTATAGTAAAAATAACTATCATAAGTGTTTTTACTATTTTTAGAATCATAGCCTGATAATGTAAAGGGCGGGTTACATATAATTGTGTCAAAATCATGGCCCGTATAATCTATAGTTAAAAAATCATCTTGTACAACATTAATATGTTTAAAATGATATTTCAAAAAATCGGCATTATCCCTCAAATATTCGACAGCGGTTATATTTAATGGTTGGTATAAATCGGCACCACTATATATTACCTCACGACATTCAGTTAATAAATAATATAATATACTACCTATACCGGCTGTTGGTTCTAAAATATTATTATTAATCGTCCCAGGATTTATAAAATCTTTTAAACAATACTGTGGTGTTGGGTATAAATCAGAAATATTATTTTTTTTATTTCTATTTATATATCTGGCAATATCTTCTGCTTTTGCATTTTGTATTACTTTTTCGAATCTTTTAGACCTATATATAAGTTTACTAAAATTATCAATAAACTCAATTAAATTTTTTCTATCTGTGAAATAATAATCAATATCAGTCATTAATATATTAATTAATATTTCACCAATTTTTATATAATATCATTAACTATTTAATATTTCATAAACACTTGTGTATGTTGTTTTTATTGTGTCGTATGTGTTTATTATTGATTGTGGTTTTGTTTTGAATGGCAAATCGGCGTACATGTCGGCCGGATCAAATATTTTCATATATTGTAAAATAATATGAAAATCATTTTTATATAAATCTTGTCTATATTGATTACTACTATATATTAATTCATCTATAAATATATTGTTCATATCATTAATATGATTATACAATGATTGTTTTTTATTATCTGATGTACTGACCATTATTTTTTTGATTTCTTTTTTTAATTTTTCTTTATCACTTTCTACTTTTAATAAGTTTCGTTCCATACGTAATATCATATCTTTTATATTATATTTTTTATATTTGTCTACATTAGTTGATGATATATAATGTTCTTGTCCATTTATCCAAAATCTTAAATATTGTAATGCGGTAGTTGGTAAATCGGACATATGAATTGACATATCTGGTTTTATTTCTTCCTTTGGACTTTTTTGAATTTTAATTTCTGGTTCTTTAATTTCTGGTTCTTTAATCTCTGGTTCTTTAATCTCTGGTTCTTTCTTCTCAATTGGTGATTTTCTTGATGGGCGTGCCTTTCGTTCTTTTCGTTCTTTTTTCTCCTTTTTTGGTTTTGGCCCTTGGGTGGTTCGTCGTACACGTCTTTCTTTAATCTCTGATTCTTTAATCTCTGATTCTTTAATCTCTGATTCTTGTTTTGGAATATCAATATTTTTTTTTTCTATTATTATATTACTATTTTTATTAACTGTATTTATAATATTATCTATATTTAATTTTTTAGCACTGACAAAAGATGATATAAACTTCAATGGGTCGCCAATATTCGGTCTATCAAAATATGTCAAAGGTACTTTATTTTCATTTTTATTATTTTCTAATATTACGGCTTCTTTGATATATTTACTTAATTGATTATAATTAGATTTAAATATATTATATAATTCATCGTCTTTACCTTCATCTGTGTTTTCGTCGTCTGCCACTCGTGCTTTAATACCCTTATTTTTAGTTTCTTCTAATGGATATTTAGTTTGTTGAGACAGTGTATTATATTCTGTAAATTTACTAATAATATCACCAATATTTAATTTATTTTTTGCAACAAATTCGGCGGCAAATGAAACTCTATTTTTAATATTTTCTTTATCAAAATATTTTTTATTTATTTTTGGTACACCTGATTTATTATTATATACATCTACAATTGATTGTTTTATTATATCGCCTAATTGATTATATTTTAATTTAAATATTTCAATAAATTCTTTTTGAGTATCTTTATATAAATTTTCTTCATCTATTTTTCTTTTTTTTTCTTTTATTTCTTCAGATTCATCCTCATCAATCATATTTTTTATTTCTTCAGATTCATCCCCATCAATCATATTTTTTATTTCTGTAAATGGTAAATTGTATTTATTTATAAAATTGGTTATTGAAACAGGATTTAAAAAATTCATCATATTTTCATAAATTAATAAACTCACGTTATATTTTTTGGCGACTTTTTGTACAGCTTCTACCATTAAGTCCCTTTTTATCGGGTCTTTTGTCAATCGAGCTATATATAACCGTTCGTCAACTATTCTATTTAATTCAATCATTTCTGGGTCTTCGTCCGGGTCTTCGTCTGGTTCGTTCCTTGGATAATCTGTGGCCGTTTGTGTTATTGAGCCGACTGATTGTATTACTGGTTGTATTGTTGGCATAGTACTAGTCATGGCCCCCGCCTGTCCTGCATTGTTTTGGTTATTGTTTTGGTTTATTCCTTGTCGTTGCCTTACATGTCGTTTTAATTGTGAATAAACATGTGCCAAATATCCTTTGTCGGCTTTTGTTTTTAAACCAGATTCTAACGAATATTCTTGAGATTTAAATTTATTTAATTTCTCTATTTTTGTTAATATATCAGCCCTAGTCATTTTTTTGTATCGTGAGTCGTTTGCCAGTGTTCGCCGTAAAGAATAAGCACCCCCACAAAAACTGTACCTATAAAACATCGTATATATATATGTATATTTATGATGTAAATTTTTATATATAATCAATTATTTATTTAAAGATTTATTAATATAATATAATAATGCCATTGTGTAACCATTGTAAAATAGATAAACCAGATGAAAAATTTTATATATATAGACCAAAAAAATGTAAAGATTGTATAATATTATATGCGGTCAATAATCCTAAACCCCCTGAAAAAGTAAAGGAAATTAAAAAACGTTATTACCAAAATTATAAAAAAAAAAGATTAGAAATATTAAAACAGAATAAACAAAAAGAAACAAATATTCCTGAACCACTTGAAATATAAAGATAAATATATTATATTACATATAATGATTATTATATGTAATAAATGCAATTTAGAAAAAGAAAAAACGGAATATTATAAAAATAGACGTGTATGTAAAACATGTACAATAGAAAAAGAAAAAAATAAAGGTAAAATTGATTATAATGAAAATAAAGAATATTATATTCATAAATCAAAAGTAAGATATAATAAATTAAAAGACTCATTAAAAGAATACGGTATATATTATTATCATAATATATATAAAATAAAGAAAATGAATAATATTATACTTAATGAATTTACCACCTGTGATAATTCCTGTTAGTGATACAAAAGACCCCGACACATGGGGCTTATGCTGTTCATCAGTTTATAAAGCTGAAGTAGTTTTTTTTGTACAGATATTATTTTTATTTACAATTTTAATATTCAGTATTATACAGATAACACTGAAAGCGCCAAATTTAGAAATATATTTTTCATTAATAAGCAGTATTATTGGGATATTAATACCACAACCTAAAATGGCTAAAAATGAGTAAAAATTTTATTTTTTGGCCATTTTTATATATTTTAATAATATATAAAAAATTGGATATAAAGATTATTTTATATATAATTAATATATATTATGTTACCTGCTACCGACTACAAATCACGAGAACTTAACCTTTATCATGATGAAGGTTATAAATTAGAAATTAGACCAACCGCCGAAAACTCTGACGCTGGTATTGGTTTTTCATTTAAAACTCCTAATAGCCAAGGTGCAGGCAATTGGGGAGTGTACATACCAGTGTTAAAAGTTGATACTATGGACGGTGTCCGTGGTGTTGGTTCTATGATTGGTATGCATGAATACCACATTAACAATTTAAATGTAAATCTACCCGCCGAAGTACTTAGAGCCACAAACGCTGAAGCAGTATTACAGCAAAATATAAACGCTGAAGCATCCATTCGAGCAAGCAGTGATACTTCTCATTCAAACAGCATCGCATCCGAAATATCAGATAGACAGATTGCTGATTATCAATTAGAAGTAAAAATTACTGCTGAAATTAGTAGAGCCACCGCCGCTGAATTAGTTTTAACTAATCATACTGCTCAGATTGACTTAGATGTAAAAGCAGAAGCCAAAGCACGCGCCGACGCTGATACTGCAATAAATAATGCACTTGTGGCCGAATCCGCCGCCAGAATTGCCGCTGATTTTAAATTCTCAGGTGATTTATCCGCAGAATCGGCCTCTCGTGTATCTGGAGATACAAAATTAACAACCGATTTAGATTTAGAAAGAGTTGAACGAAAAAGCGAAGTCACACGCCTTGACGGTCGTCTCGATTTTATAACACATAACACAGACCCAGCAGCACTAGACTCACTTTCGGAAATTGTAAATAATTTTAATAGTTCGGCGGCTGGACTCTTGTCTCGAGTTGTATATTTAGAAGGTGTTGTTGCTTCATTGGTAAACAAATCGCAGTAAATATCAATAATTTATATTTAATAGTAATTTAATTATATTTTTTAATTTTATATTCTCATTTTCTAATAATAACAATCTATTATTTTGTATAATAAATTGTGAATTAATAAGAGATAAAGTTATATTCAAATTGTTTATATCAGTTATTTCAAGTCGTTCTACACCTATTATTGTTTGATCATTATTAGTTTTTAATATATTATTATTTTTAACATTATTTATTTTTATAGTATTGAAATTTATATTTTTATTAGTATTATTATTATCTGTCAATAATTTATTGGTAGATCGGCGTATAGTCGAAGAAGTTAAAAAAGAACTCATATATATTAATATATTTAATGTATTAAATATTTAAATATATTAATTTATAATGTACTCAAAGTCGAAATATCGGTTGTGAAATTATTATTTATATTATTTGTATCAAAATATATGGTACCAATTAATTGTTGACCTGCTGTACTATCAAAATTAACAGTTGTATTTGTAATTGATTGATTGGTATTACCTATCGCCAAATCCCCATTTATGACCATGGAAGCGCCGACACCGATTGTTCTTATTTGGAATACTATATCTAATTTCCAGCGTGTTAAAGTTGTCACTAATTCTGTATTATTGATACTAATTAATAATATATCCGTTAATGTGTTGATATTTAATGCGTATAATCTAAAATTTTGTATTATACCATTATTACCCTCTTGCATTGTTCCGAAACATGACAATTTAAATGTATTGCCGGGTGCCATTGTATTACCCGGAATAAATGTCGCACCACTTATATTTGATGCCGTTGATGTTGGTATAAATGATGGAGCAAATTGATAACTATTACCAAAAGTGGGCGTTAAATCTACACCAGTATATAATATTTGGGTCGTTTGTCGCATTAGTGATGCATTAACATAAATGTTTGGTGATATTGATTTATATAAATATATATTTCCTTGTGTTTCTATTTGCGACGCTGATATATTATTTGCATTTATAATATTATTATTTGACATGTTTAATATTTTTAAACATTGTACAGGATTCGCACCCGTAGTTGTGATTATTGTATTTAACGCATTTATTGTCGCTGTTCCTGTTCCTGTACCTATATTTGTATTAAAACCACCTTGTATATTTACTGTTTCATTTGCCATTGTTAATTGTGTGGCACCTGTAATACCAAATATAGTACCTACATTTGTAATATTATTACCATTTAACGAAAAGGCAGAATTGCATGCTGCACTTGTTAAAATTGAATTTGATATAAGACGACTACCACCGACCAATGAAATGCCCCCAACATTTGTCATTACATTATTAGACATATTTAAGGTTCTTCTACATTGTACAGGATTTGAGCCCGATGTAGTTATAATGGTGTCAAATGCCTCTAAATATGCCGTGCCAGAAGGGTGCCCGACTTTTGTTTCTGTTGTTCCTCGTACTGTTACTGTTTCATCTATTATTGTGATTTGTGAATTTACAGGCTGTCCTGATATTGTATTCACATTTATTATATTAAAATTATTCATATTTAAATTTGATATCATTGGATTTTGAATAGTATTTTTTATATCATCTTTTATTTCATCTATTTCTGTTTGTAGTCCTGCCACTTCTGATATATTTATTGTTTCTACTGCTACTAATGTATTAACACCACTAGTTTTTAATATATTATTCGGTGTTAAATTTTTTATTCTTGCAGATCGTAAATATAAATTAGCAGTTCCATCAGTTAAATTCGCACCGCCGCTGATTCCTAAAAAATTATTACTCATATATTTTTATTTATTATTATATTTTTATATAATCTATATAAAAATATTTTTACAAACAAACTTGTTTTAGTCAGATCTTGATATAATCTAATATACCGTATTTTTCATATACGTATAATGCTGATAATGAACGTTGCCCACAATTATATTCGTCATATTCTTGTTCGGCGTCTGTTTCTGTTGTTTTCATTCCTTTTCCATGTTCTTTTAATATACTACTCTTACGCCCAAAAGAATCATACATATAATATTTATTATTATGTAATACTAAACCAACCCAATGTGTTCCGCCTTGTTCTGATGTATCTAAATTTAAAATACATGATTCGCCGTTTTTCATATATGGTTTATGATCTCTAGGGAACGCCCCTTTAAAACGTTTTAATAGTTTTTTACCGTATTCGTCCAATTGTATATTTGTAGTTTCTTGATCTCCCATATCTGAAATAATTTTTTTTAAAATATTATTATAATAATTCATTATAATAATATAATAATATATTTTTTATATCAATTTTCGATTTTCGAAATGACTAAAAACAAGTTTTGTTTGTCTCATTTTTATTAAATGTCATACAATATTTTGTTTTTTTATGTGTTGTTTTATTTCTTAATGTATATGTTTTATCACAATGATCACAATTATAAACCTCATTACGATAATTATTTATATAATCTTTATTTGCACTATAATATTGATGAACATATATTAATTTTTCCGTATATGTCGTATATGCCCTATTTTTACATAATGACGGATTATATAAATCTTGATAATACCTTTCTCTTTGTCTCAATTCTTTTTTATCGTTGCATGGGCATTCTTCAATTATATCAAAATCAAAATTATTAAAACCACCATTACGCCGTATAAATATATATAAATTCATCATATAATTATTTGAATTAATATTATAACAATTTTCATAATGTACACTTTTACGTTTATTAAAATTTATAGTTGAACCTATATATATATCGGTTATAGTTGGAATTTTACATTTTATTTTATATACTACTGCATTATTATATTTATACATTTAATAATATATATATATAATATGTTTTTATATATATTAGCATTTTAATATTTTAACGATCGGTTAATTGTACCATGCTCACTTTAGCGTTTTCTATAGAAATTTCACATACTTGTTTAAATATATTAAATAATAATAGATTTCTATTTGCCTGAGGATTAACGAAAGAATTATTTACGACCACTCTAGTAGCTTGCGAGCGTTCGTCACGATTAACAGAGTGCACTAAGGCTGGCCCTTTAGATTTCCATATGGCGTATGATTCCCACCCAGTTGCATCACCCATTGTACCAGCAGAGATGACCGACTGTAAATAGGGCCATGCATAAAAGTCTTGGCTATTACCTAAATTGGTGTTTAGACCTGTTGTAGTGTTCGAGTCATTGAAAAAACTGGCGTCTTGATCTGGGGAGGGATAACTTTTCCCTGCGAAAGTTATAAAATATCGTGTTAGATCTAAATTATAAGCGTCATTAGCAGTATTCATTAAAAGTTTGGTTGGTGGATATTTATTGTCTGCTCCTGCTTCTGTTGGTTGATAAGCGACAACCAAATGTGTGGTTGATGCTGCAACGTCGAAATTTTTTTGTGAGAGTGCATTATTAGACACGTTTTCAGCCTGGCAATTATAACTCGTTAAATCTAAAATAAACCTTAAATTGTCGGTTGATGTGTGTCTATAGGTCCGTACATATAGGTTCATTTGTTGTAATGTTAATTTATAACCAGTAGCATAATTATTAGCATCTGGGGGTTGTGGTGTTAGATTATTAAAACTTCTATTCTCTACACACGCTAATTGATAATTTTGATTAGGAGTAAGGGTTATACGATAACGTAAGTTTGAGGGCATAGCATGTGGGACTTGAAAAATAGATAATGGTGGTTGCCATAAGAACTCGAAATTTTTTCCGCCTGCGTATCCGTGGTCACTTGAATTATCAAAAGGTTTATAAATGTTTATGTATGCACCAGCAGGCAGAACATTGGCGCCAACCACTTCAAGATTTTCAGCCATTGAGGCACGTAGGACAATAGAAGCGGTTTTGCCATCTATAGAAACAGCACCAGCAGTTACAGTACCACGCACAGCCGCAAGGACTTGACCAGTTAAACCAACAATTTCGACAACTGACCCTATACCAAATTTCGCAGCAACCACAGATGCAGATATACCTAACGATTTTGCTTCTAATATAATCGTAGCAGGCGGACCTGCGGTGAGTGTTTTTAATTCAAATGTCATTGCATTTGCATCACCTAACGTACCTACTGTTATAACATCAGATAATTTGAATGTTTTACCATGTTTGAATCTAATATCAGCAGAACCCGAGATATCACGATTATCACATACAATTGCCTGACGGACACCAAAATCATGATGCCATAAAGGGGCGCCTACGTTGCTCTCAATTGCTGATTTTGATTTATTTAATCTACACATTAAAGCGTCGGTCTGTGGTACAAAATTATCAATACGACTAACAACACGATCATTTATTTCACATTGAATCATATTAAAAAGACCACCACCCATATTCATGGCGGGTGCAAGTCCATCAGAATATAATAATTGGTTATGTATTACAGTATTACGCCCTGTGGTTAATGACATTCTTATACGAAAAAAAGATTCAGATAAATCAACCCATTGATTTCCGTTTGTTTCAAAATTAAAAACGATATTAGAGCGGGTGAAACTGGTACCGGTAATATCAGCCAAACTGGTAACCTGTAAAAAATCTGTTTCACTTATTCCATCATTAGTTTCTTTTAACTCATTTGTACTTGTTTTTAAATCAAATCTACTATGCATAATATATATAGTACTTATTATTTTTTTTTGTTTATATCATTTTATTTATATTTTGAAATAAAAGACATTAATATAGCTTTTTGGCTATTTCCTAATTGTTTCATGTGTCTATTTATAAAATCAGCGTCATGCAATATTGTTGGGTCTGTTTTTATCATATTTATTATTGTTTTTACATTTGTATGTAATGCTCCCCTACCCTTATATGAAGGGGCACCCGCCAGTCTTAATCCCTCACCGTCCTGTATTTTTGACATGTCCACCGTTTTATTAAATATTTTTACGGCCTCAGCGTCTGATATAATATTTTCTTTTAATGATATATCTAGACCACTGCCGGTTTGGTCGTCTGTGCCTTCATCTATTTGCCGTTGTACATCTTTTTCAAATTCGGCCATGTCGTCGTCCTCTTGTTTTTTATTAATTCGATCTTTAATTTTATTCGTTACCGTATCAACGACTGTATTTACATTATCAGTACTAATTTTTAATGACTCATCATATTTTTTTAATTCACTATTTATTTTTGCAGTAATGGCCATAATAATAAATGGTTTCATAAATTTTACAAATTCAATAGCATTATCTTTGGTGGCGTTTTCTTTTACAAATTCATTCATTTGTTCTAATGCAGTTTTGCTAAAATCTTTTATTGTTAAACTTACATTTTTTAATTTTTCAATGATATCATTGCCCGCTTCTTTAATTTCGTCTACACCTTTACCACGTTTTATTTTTCGCTGTTCACGTTTTTCTTGTCGTTTTATTTTTCGTTCATTCCGTTTTGCATTAGTATTATTATCAATAATAGCAGTTACACCTTTGGCCGTGGCTGTTGTTACTGCACTAACGGCTGCTGCTTTTCCTAGTGTTATTAAAAATGGTATTAATGGTGCAAGAAAAGCAAAACCACCAGCTAAACGAAGTCCGCCGCCTCGGCATTCACATTTTTCAGTATCAGCACCACCGACGGCGACGAACGAGCGAAGACCACGACCAGCCAAGCGAAGACCACGACCAGAGCACCCGCACCCGTCTCCTGTTTGTTCCGACTTTGGATAATCAACACTGTCTATTGTATTACTGCCAGTTTGCTGTATTGCTGGTTTTACATATGGTACCGAACCCCGTCCTTTTATAGAGTTTTCTATTTTTGGTTTAATATTCATTAATTTCAATTTAAGGTGTGCCGCTGGGTCTATTCCGTACCCTTCTTGTTCTAATTGTTTTAATTTATTCTGTAAAAATGCATTATCCTTATTAGGGTTATTATTTAAATAATTTTTATTTGGATATTTAGTGCCGATTAAATTTTCTGCCATTGATTTTGCTGTTATTCCTAATTGTGAAGGGTATTTATTAAAAGCGGTATCTTTAACCGTATTTAATTTATTAACCATCATTTTATCTGCATGCGATATATCATTACCAGATGTCGCCAACGTATATCTTAAATCATGCGCCAACGCAACTTTGTCTGTTTGCGATAATGGTTTATCACCTCTTTTCAATCGTTCTTCTATTTTTGTCCCTGGTCCTGCAAAATTAGCGCTCACATATTTACCATTTATATATAACGGTACATGTTTTTCTCCTTCTAATAACCCCGATGTATCGACCCCACCTGTTTTCATGGCGTATCGGTATAATTGATCAATATTGCTATGTATACCAGCACCCCTACGTTTAAATTTAGTATTCATATATATATATTATTTTATAATTTCTATTTATATATTATTTAATGTTTAATATCATATGATATTCTTAATTGTACCGCAATTGGATATCCAGTTAAATCAACAGGGTTAAAATTTTGGTCAGTTATCCATATAGAAAATGATGATTTATTTATTCCTCTTAAATCTGCGGCAGGAATTAAAGTAGGATTAATAGGATTATATAAAATTTGAAAACCGACAGCGACATTTATAGGAACACGAGCAATGGCCGACGAATAACGGGTGTTTACTCGTAATCCTGTACTAATAATATCGGTATTAATATAAAAACTATCAATGACACTAAATAAAGCTGTATTAGGGCTTATAAAATTCTGAGGGACATTTAATAAATTCTGTAAAATTTGCGAATTAAACCCTAAAACGGTCCTTAATGTATTTAATTGTGTAAAATCAATAGACATATTAGCGTAATTAAATCTTATTATTGTTTTTTGTGTAGCATTATCAGCTTCTAACGACAAAACGGGGTCAGGTGACAATTTAAATCCACTATTTTCTAATTGTACATTAATTGCATTACTTAATGTATCAATATCATATAAACCTCTAGGAATGGCCAATTGAACATTTTGATATACATCATTTATATCTGGTCCTGTAACATATAATAAATTATTCTGTTTTTCTCCTGAATCATATATATTCGGAGATATCCACCATAAACTTGCATTATCAACACCAATATTTATATTGTGTGCGTCCGCTGGTATTCTTATGGGCTCGTTTTGTAAATTAATAGTAAATCTCGAACCATCCGCCGTTATGGTGGACAATCCTTCAGAACTAACTATAAATGAGAATTCACGTTTATACATTTTAAATTATATAAATATTATTAATTATATATTTTTATATATGGATAAAAAAAATATTAAGAGTAATGAAAGTAAATTAAAAGATAAAAAAGTCATTGTGACTAATTTACCTAATAAACTTATTATTTTAGAAAATAAAGATAAAACAACAAATGAAAGTTATGATGACTACAGAAGTAGTTTTTTAGATTATCCACATCCGTTTAGATTATTAAACGTTAGTTCTATGGGCGGTGGTAAATCGTTATTAAGTGCGAATATTATTCTACACCAACAGGTTAAACCATTTGAAAAAATTATTATTTGTAGTTGTGATAAGGACACACGAGAATGGACACATAATTTCCCCGATATTGAAGTCGTTGATACTATTCCGACAGTAGATTTTATGAAAGAAAATAGAGATATAAAAAAATTATTAATATTAGATGACATTAATTTAATGGGTTTAAATCGTGCAGGCTTGGCGAATTTAGATAAATTATATACTTATTGTAGTTCTCATTTAGGTTTATCAATTATATGTAATATACAAAGTTTATATGAACAATGCCCAAAAATAGTACGCCGCAATACTGATATATTTAATATATGGAAAACACAGGACAAAACCCAATACGACTTTTTATATAGAAAAGTGGGTTTAGATACTAAACAGCAATTACAGGAATTATTAAAAAATTATTGTCAAGGTAGATATGATTATTTAACTATAAATTTAAAACATGGGGCACCTTACAAATTAATGTCGAAATCATTTGAACCAATTGACGAAGACACATTAAAATTAATATAAAAATTGCAAATATATATATAAAAATTGAAAATATATATATATTATATTAATTTTAATGTGGAGTAATAATGTATGGAATGAATTTGATGGCTCTTTAAATCGTTACGGTGCTCGCCAAGTATCCAGAATTACAAAAATGACACCTAAACAGCCTACGAACAATAAACCGTCTTATGTTCCTTTACGGTTGCGATCTAAATTGCCATTTGAATATGAAACACCGTCAAGGAGCGGCGCACAAAATAACCCTATTACAAATTATGACGGCATGGAAATATATAAAAAACAATATTTCGACTTTTTAAGCGTTCAGCCACTTAGTACCAATTGGCAAACGACCCAATTAGAATATGAAATGCCCGATTATGACGACCCAGTATATAAAGCAAATGTCGCACAAGCCAAACGAGACGGAATAAGAGAAGATGTAATAAAAGTCAGATTTAAACCACCATTAAAAATGGTTAAATCATCACTACAACAATCAGTCGGAAATTTAAATCAATTAATTCCATTTATAATAAAGGCGAAAGAAGTCGACGCAATAAAAACACAATTAGACCAAGATATAATAATGAGAGCATTAGCAGATAGCAAAACAGCAATAGGCGAGAGTAAATTAGCCAGCGAACAATTATATAATATGTTATTGAGTCAAACAGGGACAATGAATAAAAATATATTATCATTATCACAATTAATTGACATGGCACGACAAGGAAGCACGGCACCTGCGCCCGTTGGTGATCAAGGTATTGAAGTACAGCCAGACCAAAAGAGTACGGTATTAACAGGGCAACCAGCAGGCGAGGTATTAATAAGGCCAGAAGACGTAAAGGATAATACACCGAAAACAGGACAACCGGCAAATATAACTAATGCAGATATGGTTGCCAAAATAATTGAAAAGGGAAGACAAACGCCGTCTATATATGTTGTCGTTTTAGATACCATAAAAACATCTTTAGAAAAACAAAATATTGAGTATTACGAAACACAAACAGACGTAAACGGAGATAATATTCAATTTACAGAACAAGACATGAAATATTTAAATAATTGGTTGAATGTGGCTATAAAAAAAGCACAGACAGGCGATGACGTTGCCTTTTTTGAAAAATGGTTACAAAATGAATTTTACGTTGTTTATCCTAACAATACACTAAGAACAAAATGGCGCCTAATATTTTCACGTGTCATGACACCTGAGGTACTTTCAAATTATTTGGATGATCTAAATACAAAGATTAATACAAATATAGCGAGTTATACAACACGACCACCATTAGAGACAAAAGCACCCACAAAGGGTAATGGTATGAAAGGTACAGGAAAAAAACAAAATAAATGGATAGACCATGTTAAAATGTACTGTGATGAGCACAAGTGCAGTTGGGCGGAAGGACTAAAACGGGCAAAAGATTCATATTAGGTAAGGCGAATAATGTGTAAGTGGTCGTGGGCGTGTACGTTTGCGACCATAATAATCTTGATATTGAATATCTAAATGATTATCATTATCAATATATATTTCATCTTCTTCTGTTATATTATCTGTTTGTTTAATTTCTTGTTTAATTTCTTGTTTAATTTCTTGTTTTTTTTCTTGTTTAATTTTCTGTTTTTTTTCTGGTTCTTCTATTTGTATATTCATATCTTTACCAATTTTATATAGTTTATACGCTATATATCCTTTGTCGGCTTTAGACATTGGTATATCATTAGTCGGTTTTAATTCATTTATTTTATCTATAATATATCGTCTTGGGTATGCGTCTGTATATTTTTTTCGTGTTAATGTATATTTCCCACCGTGATAATTATTAATCATATATATATATATATATAAAAGTATTATTATTATTTTATATATATAATGTTAGAACAAATTAAAAATAAAGCATTGAGACTCGGCGCCACCTCTGTTGGATATTCGAAAGTAAAAAATAAAAAATATTATGTTGAATATAATGATAAAATTATAAACTTTGGTAGTGAAACGGGTAGTACATATTTAGATCATAAAGACGAACAAAAACGAATAGCCTGGGTTGCTCGTCATTCTAAGATTAAAAATAAAAACGGAGAATATGTATATAAATTAAAGGAAAGCCCCGCCTATTGGGCTTTTCATTTACTTTGGCAATAGTCATTTTTATTTCTTTTATTTTATTTCTTTTATTTTATTTCTTTTCATAATTTTTACAATATGCAGTTTTTTTATGGTTCGATATTTTACATTTTTTTATTTTTTTATTACAATTATCGCAATTAATAACAGGGCTATGTGCGTTATATATTCGTTGGAGTGCTGTCTTTTCTTTCCTATTTTGTTCTTTAGTCCTGTATGATCTACATATATTTAAATCAGGGTGCAATGTATCTATCCATAGTTGTTCATATTGTCTTAATTCGTCTACATCATCGACCAATACACGTTCAATTATGTCCATTTTCCAATTTAACCAACCGCCGTTTTGTCTAATATGAAAATATAATTTTTTATTATATTGATCAGATTTTTCATTATGAGTGTTGGACTTATGTTCTCGTCTACGTTGGTTAAACGTTTGAAGAGTACTGCCAATATAATGCCCCTTAATTTCTTTATCAAAACAATCAATCATATAAATTATACCTTCTATTTTATTATCACTCATTTATATTATATTATATTACTAAAACTTTATATATTTATTTCATAAATAAGTATATAATATACCGTCTTCACCCTTATAATCGGTGTATTTCACTGTTGTATCTTTGGGTAATTTTGTTATACTAAATATTATAAAATTTTTGTCTATTTTCATTTTATAATATTTTATTTTAGCACGATTCAACCAATATATTGCATGTGTCTGGTTGAATCCTTTATTTTTGTCAAAAAATATTTCTATAACTAAACCTGAAAACATATATTATATAATAAGTTTATATTTTAATATCATTTTTTAAACTCATTATTTATAAATAAATAGTGTATAAATAACAACAAATAAAAAAAACACTAAACGACATAATATAAAATAAATAATAAAAATAATATTATGATATAATTATATTATTTTATTATGGGTACTAATGATATTTAT
>Ga0315909_10002606_pt1 | contig 22854 bp, 20 predicted proteins | sample LakEriMetagenome_11_FD_203527 | JGI IMG/M metagenome (GOLD analysis project Ga0315909, IMG submission 203527) | Freshwater fungal communities from buoy surface, Lake Erie, Ohio, United States - Buoy 2 MA125 | ecosystem: Environmental > Aquatic > Freshwater > Lake | place: USA: Lake Erie, Ohio...
AAAATTGCAGATAATGAATAAATTTGAAAAAGAATTAATGAATCGTCTTGAATTAAATAAAAATAATTTAAAGTTATTAGACTTGTCACATCGTTTTTTTATAGAGTCATTTTTGGTTAAATATTCTTATAATTTTTCTTCACTCGGAAGGCCTATAATTCAATATCCGCAGGATGTATTTGCGATGTCCGAAATTATTTGGAAAGTTAAACCTGATCTTATTATAGAGACAGGCATAGCACATGGTGGCTCATTGATTCATAATGCATCAATATTAGCCTTACTAGATTTATGTGAAGCTATAGAATGTGGTTCTAGCATTAGTCCTGGGACATCTAAACGTAAAGTGCTAGGTTTAGATATTAATATAAAACCTGACAATCGTTTAGCAATCGAAAGCCACCCAATGTCTTCGCGTATTAAAATGATAGAGGGTTCAAGTATTGATCCTGATATAGTGCAAGAAGTTAAAGATATAGCTAAAGAGGCCAAAAAAATTTTGGTATGTTTAGATAGTAATCATACACACGATCACGTTTTAGCAGAATTAGAGGCCTACGCACCGCTTACAAGTTTAGAAAGTTACTGTGTTGTATTTGATACTATTATTGAAGATATGCCAAAAGAAATTTTTTTAGACCGCCCTTGGGGACCAGGTAACAATCCTAAGACTGCAGTTCGGGAATATTTAAAAAACCATCCAGAATTTCAAATTGATAAAAGTATTGATTACAAACTAATGATTAGTGTTGCTCCTGACGGCTATTTAAAAAGAATTAAAATTAAAAATAGATGAAGATGATAAAAAATTTTTGGATAAATAAAAAAGTACTAATAACTGGACATACAGGTTTTAAAGGCAGATGGCTAAGTGTGCTATTAGAATATTTAGGCGCAAATGTTTACGGAGTAAGCATTAAGTCACCGCAAAAAAAAATATATTATTCTTTAATTAAAAAAAATTACTATTGTGATGTCAGTGATAAAATCAAACTAGATAAAATAATTAAAAAAATTCAACCACAAATTATATTTCATTTTGCAGCTCAGTCTTTGGTTCTTACAAGTTATAAAGAAATATTAAAAACTTATAAAACAAATTTTATGGGCACCATAAATATTATTGAAATTTCAAAAAAAATTAAGTCTGTAAGAACCTTATTAATTACCACAACTGATAAAGTTTATAAAAATAGTGATAAAAAAATTTTTTTTCATGAAAATTCTGAATTGGGTGGAAAAGATCCTTATAGCGCTAGTAAAGCAGCATTAGAGATTGCGATCCAAAGTTTTATAAATAATAAATTAACTAATGGTTTAAGAGTAGTATCTGCTAGAGCAGGGAATGTTGTTGGTGGTGGTGATTTCGGTAAAGATAGATTAATGACCGATTTAATTAAACATTTTTTGGAGCAAAAAACTAAAGAGGCACTAATAATTAGAAATCCAACATCTGTAAGACCATGGCAATATGTTTTAGATGTAGTTTATAGCTACGTACTATTAACCGAAAATTTATATCGTAGTAAAAGTTTTGTAGGAGCATATAATTTTGGTCCTAACGATAAATTAGCAAAAGTGAAAGTAAAAAATTTTATAAATACTTTTCAATCTTTTTTTAAAAATAAGAAAAAAATATTTTATAAGAAAACAAAAAAAATTAACTCAAAAGAAGAGAAAACAATTTTTTTAAAAACAGATAAAGTTCAAAAGTATTTAAATTATAGTTATAAAATTTACACTTTGCAAGAACTGCTAAAAAAGTCAATTTTTGTTTATAAAGAAATTTATAAAAGTAAATTCAAAAATTTAAAAAATATTTACTTAGATGAAATTAAAAAATTTTTCAATGAATAAGAAAATTTTAATCATTTTAGAAACAAATACAAAAAGTGATTCAATTTTATTTAGTGTTACTCAATTAAAATATAATTAATGAAAATTGTAATATTAGCAGGTGGTTTGGGAACCAGGCTTAGTGAAGAAACCAATTTAATTCCTAAGCCAATGGTAAGAATTGGCAATAAACCTATTCTATGGCATATAATAAATATTTACGAGTATTATGGTTTTAAAGATTTTATTATAGCAACTGGATATAAATCTGAAATTATTGAGAAATATTTTTCTAAAAAACTTTGTGAATTAAACATTAAAGTTGTAAACACGGGCAAATATTCTTTAACAGGACATAGAGTTTTTAGGTTAAAAAAATATCTCAAAAATGAAAGATTTATGTTAACTTATGGTGATGGATTGTCAAATGTGAATATTAATAAACTTGTAAATCAGCACATAAAATCAAAAAAAATAGCAACGATTACCATAGTAAGACCTCCAGCAAGATGGGGGGCTGTAAAAGTTAAAAATAAAAATATAAACAAGTTTGAAGAAAAAAATAATAAAAATGAGGGTTGGGTCAATGGTGGTTTTATGATTTTTGAGCCAAAGATATTTGATTATATAAATAAAGAAAAAAATTGTGTTTTAGAAAGAGATGTTTTTAATCTATTAATTAAAAAAAATAATTTATGTGCATACAAACATAATGATTACTGGCAATGCATGGATACTTTACGTGAAAAAAATATTTTGAATGAGATTTGGAAACTGAATAAAGCGCCCTGGAAACTTTGGAAGTAGAATCTGATTAAATTTTCACCATAAGAATTATTAACTAAGTAATTATGTCTATAATAAAAGGGAAAATATTAAAAGTAGGTGAAATATTTTAAGACAATTTAAATTTATGATAACTCGCCCATTAACTGTCCCGATTGTTCCAAATAGTCCATTATTATCCAATAAAGAAAAAACCATTAAAGGTAAAATTCTCTTAAGATTTAATACAAAAATTAAATTTGCTGAGAATTATTTATTTGAGGAAAAAAAAATTAAATATGACACCTTTTATCAAAATGACCAATCAAAATCACATGTTTTTAATAAGCATATGCAATTAATGTACAAAATTCTTAAATCTAATTTTGTTAAAGGAAGCAAATTAGTAGAGGTGGGGTGTGGCAAAGGTGAATTTTTGTCAATCGTTAAAAGGGATAAATATTTTCAATATGCTGGTTACGATTTAACGTATGAAGGAAAAGATAATAGAATTTTTAATAGATATCTAAAAGATAACGAAAGAATTAAAGCTGATGTAGTAATTTTAAGACATGTTTTAGAACATATTTATAACCCATATCAATTTTTAGAAAAATTAAAAAAAATATTTACAAAAACAAAAATTTTTATCGAAGTACCAAATTATAATTGGATTTTAAAAAACAATGCATTTTATGACATAACGTATGAACACGTAAATTACTTTAGTCCCAAATCTTTGGGATTAATGTTTAGTAACAAATATTATAAAAAAGGCCTTTGTTTCAATAACCAATATCAATATATTTTAAGTAACTTAAATTATTTATCAAAAATTTTTAAAAAAAATTATTATAATAAAAATTATTGGAAATTTTTAGATTTTTACAAAATATTTCCAACAGTTAAATTTCAGATTAACAAATATCACAAACTGTCATTAAATTATAAAAATGTTTATATTTGGGGAGCTGCAACAAAAGGATGTATGTTCTTAATGCATTGTTTGTATGAAAAAAAATTATTAAATAAAGTCAAAAATGCAGTAGATATAAATATATCAAAATGTAACAAATATTTACCTATTTCAAAAATAAAAATCATTACAAAAAATAAATTTTTTAAAATTGTAGATAAAAAAAATGATTTGCTTATTGTATCTAATCCAAATTATTTCATTGAAATAAAAAAAGAATTAGAAAAAAAAAATATTAAAAATTTAAAAATCGTAAATTTATAATTTTTATGAAAGATGCAGACTCAAAAATAAGTGTATGCATTCCTGTCTATAATGGAGAAAAGACTGTATCAAGAAATTTGAATTCATTAATACGTCAAAACTATAAAAATTTTGAAATACTTATTTCAAATAATAAATCTACAGATAAAACCTTAGAAATTTGTAACGCATTTAAAAAAAATGACAAAAGAATTAAAATTTATAATCAAAAAAAAAAACTACCAGTATTTCAAAACTTTAAATTTTTAATAAAAAAATCAAAGGGTAATTATGTAATGTGGCTAGCAAGTCATCATAAATTATCAAAAAATTATTTAAAAGAAAATTATAAAATCTTAAGTAAAAATAAACAATTAGTTGCTTCCATGGGTACAGATTACTTCGAAACATTTTATTCTCACAAAGATAAAAAAAATTTTAGTCTTGAACACGATTTGTATAATAACTTAATTATTTTTTTTAGATATTGTTGGAGATCACATGGTATATTTTACAGTTTAATTAAAAAAAAAAATTTAATTAAAATTTTATCTTCTTTAAAACATTATATTGCATCTGATTGGATATTTATGATAAATCTTATCTTTCAGGGAAAAATTTCCAGATCGTTAGATACATATCTGATACTTGGACGAGAAGGAAATAGTTTAAAGAAAAAATTTTATTACGTTAATAAAAAATATAAAAGTATCATTCCGTTATATTATTTTACAAAACATTTTTATGAATTAATTAATAGTAGTAAACAACTTACTTTTTTTCAAAAAAAAAAATTATTATTAGCAGCTTTATATTTGAACATAAGATATTTAATTTCTATAATTAAAATTTAATAAATTTCGAATTTAAAAAAAATTTTAATCTTTAGTGTGGCGATAGATGTTTATTATTTTTAAAAAAATAAAGGTAATATCATTTTTATTTCATTTAATATAATTAAGAACGATATTAAAAAAATCTATGACTAAAAATAATTTTTATATTTTCTGTTTAACTATGCTTATTTATTTAAGTTTCATTTTAGGATATTTTTTTCAGGAAAATTCAGCGGGCGGTGGTTTTGTCGATTTCCAACACATTTCAAATAATATTTTATTATTCAAAGAAAGTAATTTTTTCGAAATTAATTGGATGAAATATGAGTCAACATCACTTCCAATATATTATTTGATAATAAAAATTTTTAATATTTTCGATACTTTTAAAATTGGATTATTTAATTTGATTATTTCACTTTCATCAATATTCATTTTTTTTAAATTATTGCAAAATTTAAGTAAAAAATATAATTTAAAAATATTTAATAATTTACTTTTTGCGATCTCATCACTCCCACTTTTAAGTCCTTATTTTAGGACATCTACATTTTGGATGTTGGAGGAAAATATTGGATATTTTTTTATGCTCTCAAGTATTTTTTTTTGGACAAAAGAAAAAACATATTTAAATATTTTTTTTTGCGTTATTTTCTCAAGTTTTGCATTTTATTCTAGACAGAGTTATGCCTTTATATGTGTGATTATTTTTTTTAGTCTAATTGATTTTAGGGAAATTTTTACTAAGAAAAATTTCTTTATTTCTTTAATATATCTATTTTCTTTAACACCATCTTTATTTTTCTTTTTTGAATGGAAAGGATTAATACCACCATATGCTGCGACTGACAGACCTATAACATTTAACTATATAAATTTATTAATTATATTTTCAATTTGTCTTTTTTACTTACTTCCTTTTTTGATTATTGAAGACAGATCTTTGATTAAAGATTTTTTTAAAAAAAATTATAAATTTTTAGCTTTTTTTTTTATTTTATTTTGTTTATTTTTTTTTAATAAGATTCAACTAGATGATGTTTATTATAAATTTAAGTTAGGTGGCGGTATAATTTATAAGTTAGTTTTTCATCTAAATTTTTTATTTGATAGTTTTTTTTTAAAGAAAATTTGCTTTTTGGTTTTATCATATTCTGGATTGATTCTTATTTTTTTCTTTGCTTTTAAATCTCATGAATTAAAAATATTTTTTTTTATTTTTTTTCTTATATTCTCAAATGCAAATATTATATTTCAAGAATATTTTGACCCAATGATATTCTTTTTAGTAATCATTTTTTATAAAATTAAAGACCAGAAATGCAATTTTATAAACTTATTTTATTTTTTCTTTTGTTATAATTTAACTTTCTTAGTATCAAACTTAGTTTATTATAACATAATTTTAAAACTATAATTTTATGAAAACTAACGATGACATTTTACAAAAAATCTTAGAATTAACTGAGATTTTTGTAAATAATAAACACAATGAAATAAACTATAAATCTGTACCCATCACAGGAAAAGTTATAGGTGCCAGCGAAGCAAAAAAAATGGTCGAGGCATCATTAGATGGTTGGCTAACAACCGGGAGATTTAATGATGAATTTCAAAAAAAGTTAGCAAATTTTTTAAAAGTAAAAAGTTTAATTACAACGAATTCAGGATCTTCTGCAAACTTAGTTGCTTTTAGCTCTCTTACATCTGCCAAACTTGGGGATAGAGCAATTATAAAAGGGGATGAAGTAATTACAGTTGCCGCTGGATTTCCAACCACAATTAATCCTAGTATTCAATTTGGAGCAGTCCCTGTTTTTGTTGATATAAAAATTCCCACTTATAACATCGATGAAAATTTAATTGAGAATGCTATAACAAAAAAAACAAAATGTATTATGATAGCTCATACATTTGGCAATCCATTTAATGTTGATAAAATATTGGATATTTGTAAAAAATATAATTTATGGCTCGTAGAGGATACTTGTGATGCCTTAGGGTCAACTTATAACGGTCAGTTTCTTGGAACTTTTGGTGACTTAGGCACCTTGAGTTTTTATCCAGCTCATCATATTACAATGGGTGAAGGTGGAGCCGTTTTTACGAATAGCATAAAACTAAAAAGAATTGCAGAATCATTCCGCGATTGGGGTAGAGATTGTTATTGTGAACCAGGTAGAGATAATACTTGTGGAAAAAGATTTCAATGGAAATTAGGTGATTTACCCAAAGGATATGATCATAAATATACCTATTCTCATTTAGGATTTAATTTAAAAATTACAGATATGCAAGCTGCCTGTGGTTTAGCCCAGCTAGACAGACTTGAAGGTTTTATCATCAAGAGAAAAAAAAACTTTGTTTATTTATATGAGTCTTTAAAAGAATTAAGTGAATTTTTGATTTTACCTGAAAAAGAAAAAAATTCAGACCCATCATGGTTTGGTTTTCCATTAACAATAAGAGATGAAAATAAATTTGATAGAGCAAAATTGATGCAATTTTTAAGTGAACATAATATCGGATCAAGATTATTGTTTGCCGGGAATGTTACGAAGCAACCATATATGAAAAATATAAATTATAGAATTTCTTCAACATTGGAACAATCAGAAATAGTAATGAAAAATACATTTTGGATTGGTTTGTTCCCAGGCTTAACAAATAAACATTTAGATTTTAGTTCGGAAAAAATTAAAGAATTCTTTAAAAATGAAACTATCTGAATACGTATTAAAATTTTTTGAAAGCAAAGGTATAGATCGAGTATTTTTAGTTAATGGTGGCTCAATTGCATTTATGATTGACACTTTTAAAAAATTCAAAAAAATAAAATATGTTTGCTCTGTGCACGAGCAAGGAGCGGCAATGATGGCCGATGGGTATGCAAGAATTAAAAAAAAACCAGGTGTGACAATGGTAACTTCTGGTCCAGGTGCTCAAAATTTAATCACTGGCATAGCATCCTCCTGGTTCGATTCTATTCCAACAATACATATTTGTGGCCAAGTTAACTCTAATGATTTCTTGATATCCAAAAAAAAATACCCAGTTAGACAACGTGGATTTCAAGAGACTGATATTGTTTCAATATCTAGACCAATTACAAAGTTTTCATATAGATTAAAAAATCCAAATGACATTGTGAAGATATTAAATTTTGCTTATGAAACAGCTATTGAAGGCCGACCAGGTCCAGTTCTACTGGACATCCCAATGAATTTTCAAAATCAATTAATTCATGCTAAAAAAAAAATTTCACCTCTATTATTAAGAAAACCAAAAGACATAAAACTAAATCTTTTAAAAAAAATCAAAAATAAAATAATTTATTCAAAAAAACCATTAATTATAGTTGGAGGCGGAATAGAATCCTCTAAAACAAAAAATGAACTTTTATTTCTTTTAAATAATACAAATATTCCATTTGTTGCATCTTGGGCTGGTTTTGGCATTTGTGACAAAAATTTTAAAAATTTTAGAGGAACAATTGGTGTTTATGGATCTAGAGTTGCAAATATGATTGTTCAAAAGTCTGATTTAATCTTAAATCTGGGTTGTAGACTTGATACTCGAGTATTGGGTGGAAGAAGATATGAATTTGCACCTAATGCAAAAATTATATCCGTAGATACCGATGGAAATGAACTTAATAAAACTAAGGGTTTAAAAGTAGATTATAAAATTGAATGTGATTTGAAGCTTTTTTTCAGTAAGTTTAATTCAATTTTTAAGAATGAAAAATTAAAGATAAGTGATTGGAATCGGGAAATTGATGAATTAAAAATCAAATTTGAAAATTTTGGAAAAAAAAAAATTAAGATGAGTAAATATGTTAATCCTTATTTTCTATTTGAAAAATTTTCAAAAAAAATAAAAAAAAATGATATTATTGTCGGTGACACAGGGGCTCACCTGACATGGGCCGTGCAATCAATTAAATTGAAAAATAATAATAAATTTATATCTTCATTTGGAAACTCACCTATGGGGTTTGCTTTGCCAGCTTCTATAGGCGCATGTTTTGCAAATAAAAAATCTAGAGTTTTTTCAATTAATGGTGATGCTAGCATACAACTTAATATTCAAGAACTTCAAACTATTAAAAATTATAAGCTTAACTTAAAAATATTCATTTTGAATAATTTAGGATTTGGAATAATTAAGCAGTTTCAAGATTCTTATTTAGAAAGTAGATATGAAGCATCTAATTATAATACAGGTGTTACCAATCCTAACTTTAAATTATTAGCAAAAGCTTATGGTCTAAATTATGAAATAATTAGTAATGATTTTATGGTAGAGCGCAAATTAAAAAAAATTATGGAAAATAATAAAACAACTATTATTGAAATAAAAATTCATCCAAACCAAAAAATAATACCAAAATTATTATTTGGAAACAGACTTGATGAAATGTATCCAAAGTTAAGTAAAAAAATTCATAATTATTAGACAAAATTTAAATGAAAAATCTTTTGCTTGTTGGAGGCACAGGTTTTTTTGGAAAGTCTTTAATTGATTATCTATCGAACAACCATGTAAAAAAAAAATTTTCAAATATTTATATTTTATCAAAAAAGAAAAAACTAAATAAAAAAAATATTAATAATCTTAGTGTAAACAGTCTTAATAAGGATCTATTAAAAATTAAAAAATTACCCAAAGTTAAGTATATAATATACTTAGCTAAATTAAAAAATTCTATACAAGATATAAAAGCAGCTAAAAATTTTATTCGAATTTTAAAAAAAAATATTCTTAAAGAAAAAACACATTTTTTATATATAAGTTCTGGCGCAGTTTATGGTGAGATTGGTAAAAAAAAACTTATAGGAGAAAATTATTTATTGAAAAAAAAAAGAAATAAATTTTTTAATCTTAAAAAAGAAGATTATGCACAATCTAAAATTAAATGTGAAAATTTTTTTTTAAATTGTAAAACAAAATATTTAGATGTTAGGATTGCAAGGTGTTTCACATTTACTGGAGAATATCTTGATGATAATAAATTTGCGATTGTAGAATTCATCAATTCAATAATAAGAAAAAAAAAAATAATCTTAAAATCAAGTTATCAAGTTTATAGATCTTATATGCATAGTAAAGAAATGAGCGAATGGTTAATTAATATTTTACTCAAAAAAAATATAGGGCAAAATATATTTAATGTGGGCTCTGAAGATAAAATAGAATTAAATGAGTTGGGAAAAATGCTAGCGCTTAGATTTAATTTAAAATTTATCCAAAAAAAAAAAAAATATAAAAAAAATTAACTTTTACGTACCTTCTGTAAAAAGGTATAAAAGAATCTTTAAATTCAATAAGAAACAAAGTAGTTTAAGGGCCATTTTAACCACAATTCAAAAAAAGTATCATGAAAAAACTTATTAGTATTGTTACACCGTGTTACAATGAAGAAGAAAATATTAAAATCCTCTGTGAAAAAATTAAAGAAATTTTTTTAAATCTTAATTATGATTATGAGCACATCGTTATTGATAATAAGTCTATAGACAACACGATTCAAATTTTAAGATCTTTGGCTAAAAAAGATAAAAATTTAAAAATAATATTAAATAATAAAAACTATGGACATATTAGGTCACCTTATCACGCTATAATGCAGTCAAAAGGTGAGGCAACTATTCTTATAAGCTCAGATTTTCAAGATCCTTTAGAATTAATTCCTGAATTAATTTCAAAATGGAAAAATGGAAGTGATATTGTTATGTTAAAAAGAAAATCATCATCTGAAAAATTTGCAATGAGAATTTTAAGAAATTTTTTTTATAAATTTATCTCTGGCATATCTGAAACAAAACTTACTCAAAACACGACTGGATCAGGAATTTATGATAAAAAAATTATTGAAAATCTAAAAAAAATTAATGATCCTTATCCATACTTCAGAGGATTAGTAACAGAATTTACTGATAAAATAGAAATAATAGAATTTCATCAGCCGTTAAGAAAATTTGGAAAAACTAAAAATAATTTTTATAGTCTTTATGATATTGCAATTCTTGGAATTATAAAACACTCAAAATTTCCAATTCGTGCAATGATTATGTTAGGTTTTTTTTTTAGTATAATTTGTTTATTAATTGCTTTCATATATTTAATATTAAAAATATTATTTTGGAGCCAATTTTCATTGGGGCTTGCACCTTTGATAATTGGAATTTTTGGGATTGCTTCTTTTCAAATACTTTTGCTAGGTATATTAGGTGAATACGTAATACTAATTTTAACACATGCTAGAAAGTTGCCACTCGTAGTGGAAGAAGAAAGAATTAATTTCTAATTTATATCTTAATGAAAATAGCAGTTACAGGAGGTAGCGGATTTATTGGTAAAAATTTATTAAAATTTTTAGTTAATAATAAAAAAAATAAAATTATAAATCTCTATAGAAAAAAAAAATTTAATCACACTAGAGTTAAAAATATAAAATTTGATATTAGTAAAAAATTTAAAAAAAATTTTTATATAGATATTGGTGCGCCAGAATATTTAATTCATTTAGCTTGGGAGAATTTAGATAATTATGATAGTAAATTCCATAAAAAAACTCTTAAACAAAATATCATTTTTTTTAAAAAATTTTTAAAAACTCCAATAAAAAAAATATTTGTAATGGGCACTTGTTTTGAATACGGCATTAGAAATGGAGAGTTAAAAGAAAATTTTAAAACAAACCCATGCAATAATTATTCGGCATCAAAAGACAAACTAAGAAAAATTTTATTTAATAATTTCAAAAATAAAAAAACAATAATTTTATGGGGTAGATTATTTTATATTTTTGGTAAAGGTCAAAATTCAAGAACATTATATGGACAAATAAGTACGACTATTAAAAAAAGAAAAAAATTTTTTAATATGTCAATAGGAGATCAAAAAAGAGATTATTTAAAAATAACAGATTTAGTAAATATTATTACTAATATATTAAAAAAATCAAATAAAAGTGAAGTAATTAATATTTGTTCAGGAAAACCGGTTAGTTTAAAGATACTTGTAAATAATTGGTTAAGAAAAAAAAAATATAAATTAAAGATAAACTATGGATACTACAACTATTCAAAAAATGAAGCTAAAAATTTTTGGGGCAATTCCGATAAATTAAAAAGGATATTAAAATCAAATGAAAATATTTAATTATTCTAAACAATCCATAGATAAAGCAGATATTAAAGCTATTACAAAAATTTTAAATTCAAAATATCTAACCAAGGGAAAAGTAACCATTAATTTTGAAAAAAAAATTAAAATTTTTTGTAAATCAAATTATGCTTGTGCCACAATTAATGCCAGCGCGTCATTAATCATGGCATGTAAATCAATTGGTATTTCTAAAAATGACTATGTGTGGACAAGTAATATCACATACATAGCTAGTATTAATTGCGCCCTGCATTTAGGAGCTAAAATTAAATTAATTGATATTGATCAAACTAATAATATTTGCATCAAAGAGTTAAAAAAAAATCTTATTGAGGCAAAAAAAAAAAAAATTTTGCCAAAAGCATTAATAGTTGTCCACTTATCTGGTTTGCCCTGTAATTTAAAAGAAATCAATAAATTAGCAAAATATTATAAATTTAAAATTATCGAGGATGCGTCGCATGCATTTGGATCAACTTATAATGGATCAAAGATTGGATCATGTGAATATTCAGATTTAGCAATTTTCAGTTTTCATCCTGTTAAAAATATTACAACTGCTGAAGGAGGCGCTATAACAACAAATGATTATAATTTGTATAAAAAATTATTACTTATTAGAGAGAATGGCTATGACACTTCAAAAATAGATATAAAGAGATATCCCACAAAATATGATATTTCAATGCTTGGTTATAATTTTAGAATAAATGAAATCAACTCAGCATTAGGTATATCGCAGATAAAAAAAATAAATAAATTTATAAATTTAAAAAGAAAAATTGCCAAACAATATTTCGAAGAGTTAAATATACCACAAATTTCTTTGCCAGATAGAAGAATCCTCCGAGATTCTGCTTTGCACTTGTTTATTATCAAAATTAAATTTAAACAATTAAAGATAGATAAATTTCAATTAATTAATATTTTAAAAAAAAAAAATATCAATATTAATTCTCACTATATACCTTTAAATAGGTTTAGTTTTATTAAAAAGAATATTAAGAGTGTTAGACTTATTAATTCTGAAAGATATTATAAAGAGGCAATATCTATACCGATGTATCCAGATTTAACTTATAAAAAACAAAAATATTTTATTAAAACATTAATTAGAATTATTAAAAAATACAAAAAAATAAATGATTAAATATTTAAAATATAGACTTAAAAATTTATTAAATTTTAATAAAAGGCAATTAGGTGAAATTCAATTACTTCTAAAAAGAAAAGATTATTCAAAAATAACAAATATTAGAGACGCAGAAGTAAAAATTTTTTCTCAATATGGTGAGGATGGAATAATAGATTTTTTATTATTTAAGCTAGATTTAATAAACGACATAGTATTTATAGAAATCGGCACAGGAGATTATGAAGAGGCAAATACAAGATTTTTATGCGAAACGAGAAATTGCAGAGGACTGTTAATAGATAAAATAAATGATTTAAAATATATTAAAAAAAGAGATTTCTTTTGGAAGAATGATATTTATTTTTGTCAAAAACCTATAAGTTCCGAAAACATTTTAAAAGTTTTAAATAGTTACGATTTTAACAATAGATTTAATTTACTCTCTTTGGATGTCGATGGGGTTGATTATTGGATATTAAAAAATATTGATCTGGATAGGTCAGATATAGCCGTTGTAGAATACAATCCATTATTTGGTGCAGATCATTCTTTCACAGTTCCTGATATTAATAACTTTGATAGAAATAACTATAGAAAAATTTTTTACGGAGCCTCGTTGCGAGCAATGATCGACTTAATGAATTCTAAGAATTTTTTTTTTGTAGGGGCTAACAAGGCCTGTAATAATGCTTTTTTTATAAATAAAAAAAATCGACATTTATTTTCCAACATTACTATAGAAAATTTAAAAGAATATACAAATTTTAAATTTAGGGAATTAAAAAAAAATAATCCTTCAAAAAATAAAATTTCTAATTTGATTAAGTTAATAGAGGATTTTGAAATATTTGAACTAACAAAAAAAAAATTAATGAAGATTAAGGATTTAATAGTAAGTAATTAAAATATATTTAATAACGCTTGGTATAACTCTTGATAATTAAAAATAAAAAAAATTATGAAAACAGTAATTATTTTTTTGAGAATTTTAAAATAAAAAAAATTTTAATTATTTTTATTTGCTTAAATCCAATATTATTTATTTTAGGCAATCCATTTATAAATTTATTTGTAACAGGAATTTGTCTATCTTTTGGTTACGTTTATAGCTACATAAAATTTACAGATAAAAAATTGGTATGGTTATTAGCATGTTTAAGTATAATTTTTTTAATATCTTCATTAAATTCCAATTATGTAGAGTATTCTTTTATCAAATCATTTACTTACATTAGATTTTTTATTTTTTTAGTCATCTTTCCAATTTTATTAATCAAAATTAATATTAATATTAAAAGCTTAGGATTAGTATTTTCACTTATTATTTTTTTTGTTATTATTGACTCTTACATTCAATTATTTTTTGGCAAGGACATATTCGGTTATCAGTATGACAGTGCATATTATAGAATGTCAGGACCTTTTGGTGAAGAGTTAATAGTAGGAAATTTTGTTTTTTATTTTTCTTTTTTAAGTATTTCTTTTTTATTAAAAGAAGTAAAATTTAATAATTTTTTTTTAGGTTTTATTTTTATTTTTATCGGAGTTTTTTGTTTTGTTTCTGGTGAAAGAAATACTTTTTTATCTTATTTGATATTTATGTTTTTTTTATTTTTTTTATCGGAAAAAAAAATATTAATTTTAAGTTCAAGTATTTTAGTATTTTTAATTGCTATTATTTTGTTTTTTAATGTTAGTAAATTTAATGAAAAGTACAAAATAAATAATATCGTAGGCACAGTTCAAAAAAAAATTTCTTCTAATTCTTTAGAAAGTGGTTCCTATAATTTACTTACTAATAGCCTTGATAATGTCGAAGATAAACAGGGTAACTTAATAAAGTTAAAAAATAAAATTTATTATTCAGTTTGGTTTTCGCATTATAGGGCTGGTATAAAAATTTTTGAAGAAAATAAAATATTTGGATCAGGATTTAAAACGTTTAGATATTACTGTCTTGATCAATTTTCGAATTCAAATTTAAGAGAAAATGAGCATATTATTTGTGCAACGCATCCGCACAATATTTACATAGAGCTGCTATCTGAAACAGGTTTTGTTGGATTAATAATCTTTATACTTATATCATTATATTACTTAATTTTATCCATAAAAAATAATTATCGCTCTAATTATTTTAGTAACTCAATTATAAATTGCCTATTTATTACCTACTTATTTCCATTCAGACCCCATGGTAGTCTATTTAGCACTTCAAGCGCTTATATATTTTGGTTTGTGTTTTCTATTCTAATTTTTAATTTATTGAATAAGCAAAAATTTAAATGAAAAAAAAAATTTTAAATAATATTAAAAAAATTAGTAGATTTATAAGTATAGTAACACCTAATTTAAATGGTGAAATATTTTTAGAAAAAACATTAGAGTCTGTCTTCAATCAAACAGACCAAGATTTTGAGTATGTCGTTATTGATGGAAATTCCACAGATCAATCTAAAAATATAATTAATAAATATATTAATCGTATAGATGTATTTATTAGTGAAAAAGATAGAAGTATGTATCACGCAGTTGATAAAGCTATTAAGAAATCAAGTGGAGAAGTTATTATCTGGATCAATTCTGATGACTTGCTTCATCCGGATGCTGTGAAAAATGTAAAAAGAATATTTAAATATAACAAAGATATTAGTTGGATAACTGGTTGCAACGGATATATCAAAAAAGGTTTTCAATTTTCCGGGCTCACATATATTTATCCAAGAATTATATTACAAAATAAACTTGCGAGACATGATATGTGGGGATTTGTTCAGCAAGAATCAATATCTTTTAGAAAAGCGCTTTATATGCAGGTAAAAGGTTTTGATTATCGATATCAAAATGCCTGTGATTTTGATTTGTGGACTAAGTTTTGCAAATTAGCAGGATCTCCTACTCCAGTTTCAATTAAGATAGGATATTTTAGAACTTGGTCCGGACAAAATTCAAAAATTTTTAAAAATCAGTATTTTCGAAATGTTGGAGTAAAATTTCCTAGAATAAGCTTTAGATTTATAAGATTTATTTTATCTTTGCTTTTCTGGCCATTTATTATTTTGTGTACTTATTTTTTATTAAAAAAACATAAGTAATTATGACTAAACAAGTCAGTAAAATTAAATAATTTTGAAAAAAATAGTAAGTGTAAATAGGAAAATTAATTAACATTAAGTAAATTACTAATGTATTTTTAAGTTCATATTTTTTTAATAGAATGTGATGCAAATGATTTTTATCACCTAGCATAGGGTTTTTTTTATTTAATAATCTAACAAAGAATAAACGAAACATATCTAGACCTGGAATTAAAAGAAGAAGAAATATTTCCTCAGTAAAATATTTTTGTGGTGAATAATAATTTTCTTTTACAAGTATAACAGAGATAATCGATGATATAATGTAATTACCCGAGTCTCCTAGAAAAATATTTTTAGATAAATTTAATATGGTAAAAATAAATAAAAATAATAAAAAAATAAATAAATAATCAAATAAATAATAACTTTTTACTAATAAATAAGCAAAAATACTTAATGAAATTAGGCTAGTTAAGCCATTTATTCCGTCAGTAAAATTAATTGCATTTATTAAAAGCAATATACATAGGCAGGTAAATAAATAATTAATAAATACGTTATTAGGAAAATAAATAATTCCAAATAAGGAGAAATTTAGAGAATAAATTTTCATTGTGGGATCATAATAAATACAAGCACAAGTGATAATAATAGAAATAAAAAATTTTGTATTAGCTGGTAAATCTTTAATATCATCAATAAGTGCAAGAAAAAAAAAAAAAATAACAAGATTAAAATTATAAAAAAAAATTATTTGGTTTGAAATGAAAAGCACAAAAAAATAATTTAAAAGAAATCCCACCAGTAGAAATATTCCTCCATAAAGTAATGCATCTTTTTTATGCACAGTATTATTAGTTGCATGATCAATTAATTTGAAATGTTTACAAACTTTGTCTTTCAGTAGATATGTGAAACCTAAAATTAGCAGTGATATTGATAGTGCTATTAAATATTTCATATAATTTTTTTTAAAAATCTTTTACTAAAAAAATTAGAAAGTGAACAGAGCAAGCCATTTATCGTATGTATATTCAGGCCACTAGAATTAATAAAATTTTTATCTATAAATAAATTTTTACCGTATTTTTTGTAAATACTTTTATTAAATTCAACATGTTCACATGATGTGCCATTTAAGCTGTTATATTTAAATTGAATAACATTTTTTAATTTATAAAGGCCCATTCCACCAAATGCAGAAATTACTGGTATATATCTTGTTTTGTAATACTTTTTCAAAAAAAAAAATTTAGTTAGGTTCTCATAAAAATATTTTTTCAAGGGTTTTTTTTTGGACTTAAATTCTTTTTTAATCTTATTAAAACAATCAAATTCTATAAAGTTTTTTATTCTAAGAGTCCAAATATCATAATATAAATACTTTTGAACAGGGAAAAGAGCTACCCATTTTTTAGATGTATTTAATATTTTTTTAACCATACTCGCGTCCAAGTGATTATTTACATTTCCACAATCAAGTGGGATCATATAATCAAATAATTTTAATTTTTTATTTTTTCTAATAATATTTAAATATTCGTTTCTAGACTTTTCCAACTTAACACATCTTTTTTCATGTTTTTTAAAATTTTTTATTATTATTTTAACTTTTTTATTTTCCGAAAATTTATTTATGAGGCTTATTGAATTGTCAGTTGAATTTGAAACAACAAATATTATATAATAATCTTTAAATAACGTAATTAAGTTTAATAATGTTAAAAATAAGTTTGTAATATTCTTGCTTTCATTCTTTACAGGAATACAAAAAATAGCTTTTTTATTTATCATAATTTAAAATTTATATTTTCTATTATAATATTCGTTAATTGTTGCTAATAAATTGGGCACTATCTTTATTAAAATTTCTTTAAGTATCAATGCTTACTCTTATTAATTACTTAATAAATAATGATTGTTAAGTGTACTTTGACATTATATTTAAATGTACAATCATGCATATAAAATTAATTAAATGATCTTTTTTTTATTATTTTGGACAATAGCTTTTCTTTTTAAAGATATAGACAAAGTTAAAAATAAAACTTATTTATAAATAAATGAAAAAAAAGTATTTAGTTGTAGGTGGAGGCGGATTCATTGGTGGCCATCTAATTAAAAAACTAATAATCCAAGGGCATTCTGTTATAGCCGCAGATATAAAGCCATTGGAATTGTGGTTTCAAAAATTTGACCAATCAAAAAATTACTCATTAGACATGCAGGAAATGGAAAATTGTTTAAATATGACTAAAAATATTGATTATGTTTTTAATCTAGCTTGTAATATGGGTGGTATTGGTTTTATTGAAAATAATAAAGCTGAATGTATGCTTTCTGTTTTAATTAATACTAATTTATTAAGAGCATGCAAAATTAATAAAATCCAAAGATATTTTTACTCCTCAAGTGCCTGCGCATACAATACGAATTTACAACAAAATTATGATATATCTGGATTAAAAGAAGAGGATGCATACCCAGCTATGCCAGAAGATGGTTATGGTTGGGAAAAACTTTTTAGTGAAAGAATGTGTAAACATTTTACCCAGGATTACGGATTAGAAACTAGAGTTGCTAGATTCCATAATATATATGGTCCAATTGGAACGTTCGATGGTGGTAGAGAAAAAGCACCAGCAGCCTTGTGTAGAAAAGTAGTTGAGGCAAAAATAAGTGGAAAGCATCAAATTGATGTTTGGGGTGATGGTAATCAAACGAGAAGCTTTTTGTACATTGATGATTGTGTAGATGCTATTATTAGATTATTTGAGTCTAATTTTTCTGATCCTATAAATATTGGAAGCGAGGAAAAAGTTTCTATTAATGAACTTATCTCAATTATTGAAAATATTTCTAACATAAAAGTAAGAAGAAATTTTCAGTTAGATAAGCCCAAAGGCGTTAATGGAAGATCTAGTGACAATACTTTAATAAGAAAGATTCTTCAATGGGAGTATAAGTACTCTTTGCAAAAAGGAATGGAAAAGACATATCATTGGATTGAAAATATTTATAAAGAAAAAAAGAATGATGAATATATAAGATTTACAAAATCTTCTTTGATTGCTTAATCTTAAAATGAGTTTTTTTTTAAACTTAAAAAGTTTATTTGAAAAAAAAGATTATTATAAAATTATTATAATCATTTTTTTAATTCTTTCAGTAGCATTTGCTGAAATTTTAGGCATCGCTGCTATTATTCCATTCATTACGATTATTTTGGCTCCCGAAAGTTTTGAAAATATTCAATTTATGAAATTTTTTGTAACCTTAAATAGTTACAATCACAATCAAAAACTAATAATTTTTAGTGTAATTTTTTTTTTAATATACTTATTGAAAAATATATTTATTATTTTTTCTAATAAGTTTATATACAAATTTATTTACTCGTTTAAAGAAAAAACATTTATTAAACTACTTGAGCTATATCTTCATCAAAAATTTTCTTTTTATAATAAAAAAACTTTTATAGAAATTTCAAATAATTTACTTAATGAAGTAGGACAGGTAGCAACTAATTACATTAGACCGATATTGAGTCTTGCAAGTGAATTGACTATTTGTTTTTCAATCATCTTGCTCGCAATTACCCTTGGATTTTACAATATATTTTTTATCGCTGTTATTTTTATTTTGTGTATTTCAATTATATTAAAAATTTTAAATAAAAAAATCAAAGTACTTTCACAGCAAAGGGTTAAGAGCAATGAGAGCATAATTCAATTAATCTTTGAATTTATTTTGGGTATAAAGGAAATCATTCTAAGTGGAAATTCTTTTGGATTAATAAAGAAACTAAAAGAAAACCAAACTCATCTAAGAAAAATTGACATTAATATAGATGTATTAAGATTAGTTCCTAAAAGTATTTTAGAAGTATTTGTTATATTAAGTTTTTTAATGGCTATTATTTATCTCAACAGGATAAATATGCCACCAAGTGATATATTTGTCGTATTAGGTTTTTACCTAGCGGCTGCTTATAGAATTTTACCTTCTTTAAACATTATTTTTATCAGTTACCAATCAATAAAATTTAGTAAGGCATCTCTTAAAAAAATTCAGGAAGATCTTAAACTACAAAAAGAAATTGTTTATCTTGAAGAAGAAAAAAAACTAATATTTAATAAAAACATTTTTTTAAAAAATGTAACATTTAAATACAGTAATGATGTTATTCTAAAAGACATTAATTTAATAATAAATAAAAAAGAAGTAATTGGATTGTATGGCAGTAGCGGTTCAGGAAAATCAACATTACTAAATATTATTTGCAGTTTATATGAACCTACATCTGGAGAATTACTTATCGATAATCAAAAACTTAATAATGTATATGATGTTAGATTATATCAAAATTTATTATCATATATTTCTCAGGATACTTTTTTAATTAATGATTCAATTAAGAATAATATTATTTTTGGTTACCCAGGTCAATTTGAAGAAAAAAAATTTTTAGAGTCAATAAAATTCGCCTGCCTAGAGGATTTTTTGAATAATTTACAGGAAGATAGAGATACTCAAATAATTTTAAACAGCAAAAATATTTCTTCAGGGCAAAAACAAAGAATAGCATTGGCACGTTTATATTATAACGATAAAGATATTTTAATATTTGATGAGGCAACCAACTCTTTAGATGAAGAAACTGAAAATAAAATTCTTCAGAATATTATTCAACTAAAACAAAAGGAAAAGACAATCATTATAGTGTCGCATAATAAATTAAATTTATTAAAGTGTGATAAAGTTTACAAAATCGAAAATAATACAGTTACTTGAATACATATATCAATAACATAAAATTTTCTTAAATAAAAAATTAACAAATTAAATTTGCAATATAAAGTATAAATTTTTATCTTAAATTATTGTAGCTACTAAAAAAATGCAGTTGTTTTATTTTTCTAATTATTTTTAAAAATATACATAATCTATAATTTTTAAATTTTATTTTTGATATTTGAAGATCTTCTTTTAATTTTTTTATTAATGTTGAAAGTTTTGTACTATCGCCACCAATTCTCATAATACAAACTGTTTTATTTAAAAAATTTATTAAATAATTTTTATTTAAAAATAAATTTAAAATAAATTGATAATCTCCAGAAATAGGAAAACTTGTTGAATACAAATTATCTTTAGCAATGTTATGCTTAATATATATCGAAGTGTGAGGTGGCATCCAGCCATATTTTAGATTACGTCGATTGAAGACAGAACTTTGCCATGTTCTAATAATTTTGTTGATATTTTCTTTTTTACAAAATTTAATATTTCCATAAACAATATCAGAATTAGTATCTTCAAAAAAATCTACAATATTTTTAAGTATTTGATTATCGGCAAAAATATCATCAGCATGAAGAATTCCGATTATGTCCCCCTTGGATTTTTTTATTCCAATATTTAGGGATCCAAATTTATTTATTGAAACGCCATCCTTTATAATTACTTTATTTGTAATATTTTTTAAATATTCCTCCGTATTATCATTGGACGGACTATAAACTATGATGTGCTCTTTATTTAAATAAGTTTGTGTATCAAATGAATTTATCGCTTCTATCAAAAAAGGCATCCCATTTTTTACAACTGTAATAATTGAAATTTTTAATTTCTCCATGAATATTTATTACGTAATAATTTTTTTTATTAGTGCACATAATTATTTTGTAAAATATGCATTTAATAATTAAAATTTAGATACTCCTAATCCAGATTATATTATACTAAATAAAAATTTTTGAAATATTTTGTATATTAAGAATATTAATTATCTATCAGTTAACAAAAACATTTATTTTTTTACGAAAAAAGTGCATCGATTATTGAAGTAAACAAGGTAGGCGACTGCCTAACTAGCAAAGCTGCTTTTAGAAAATTATATTGTTCATGATGAAAAAAAAGCTCGATTAGAGGATAAACTTTTTTTACAAAAAATAGTCACCAACTTTTGAAAAAGAACACAAACTGAACTAGAAAAAAATAATCTTTGAAAGATATATACCTAATTAGGCTGAAGTTATGTAAAGAATTATGTGTTTAATATGCGAAAAAGGCTGCAGCAAAAAACTTAATAATTGTTTTTGAAATAAATAAATAAATTATTTTAACAATATTTTATTGGTTGCGGGGCTTGGATTTGAACCAAGGACCTTCAGGTTATGAGCCTGACGAGCTACCAGACTGCTCCACCCCGCGATAAAGTTTTTTAGTTATAGCATTATATTTTAAATTATCTACTTTTGTTAAATTAAAGTATGATAGGAAAATATTTAATATATTTACAAAAGAATACTATTTATGTACAAAACATTGCCTGGTGATTATTGCAAAGGAGTAACACCCGATCCCATTCCGAACTCGGCAGTTAAGCCCTTTAGCGCCAATGGTACTTTGTCTTAAGGCACGGAAGAGTAGGTCGTTGCCAGGCTTTATGTAAATCCGTCTTAAATTTTAATGAAAAATATATTAGTGGTTACTGGTGGAGCCGGGTTTATAGGCTCTAATTTAATAACTGAACTTTTAAAAATAAAAAAATTTACTATTTTAAGCATTGATAATTACTCCTCAGGTTTAGTTAAAAATCATATCAAGAGTAGCAACGTTAAGTATTTAAATGGCAGCACTAAAAATATTGAAAGTTTATTGAGAAGTTATAGAAGTAAAATTCACAGTATTTTTCATTTTGGAGAATTTGCAAGAATTTATCAAAGCTTTAAAAAAATTAATGAGTGCTTTAGTTCAAATATTGAAGGAAGCTCAAGTGTATTTAATTTTGCATTAAAAAATAAA
>Ga0315909_10002608_pt1 | contig 22835 bp, 21 predicted proteins | sample LakEriMetagenome_11_FD_203527 | JGI IMG/M metagenome (GOLD analysis project Ga0315909, IMG submission 203527) | Freshwater fungal communities from buoy surface, Lake Erie, Ohio, United States - Buoy 2 MA125 | ecosystem: Environmental > Aquatic > Freshwater > Lake | place: USA: Lake Erie, Ohio...
TGTAGCGCCAGCTGCAGTGCCGGGTAGCTAAATACGGAAGAGATAATCGCTGAAAGCATCTAAGCGAGAAACTCACCTCAAAACTAGTTCTTCCTATAGAGCCGTCGTAGACTATGACGTTGATAGGACGGGTGTGGAAGCGTGGTAACACGTTAAGCTTACCGTTACTAATAGCTCAATTGGCTTGATTTATGCACTGAAAAATTTTTTTGATACAAATTACAATGTTAAAAAAAATTAAAAAAAAAACCGATATATTCTGCAGATTATTATCAAACAATAACAAAGATTATAGATAAAGATAAATTTAGAAATTTTGAATTAATTACTAATTATGGTTTTTTTCTGAAGACTCAAACTTATTGAATACATTAAAAATAAAAGAAATTATAGACAGAATAAAAATGTTAAAGGAAATATAATTGAATTTGGAGTGTGGAGAGAGAATACTTCGTTTCTAATAAAAAAAATTTTAGATATTTATAAAATAAAAAAAACTGTTTTTATTTGGTTATTTTTTTAATTACTTTTGACAAACAGCAATCATTGTATCGCTTTTACCTTTAAATATTTTAGGCAAAAAATTATTTTCATCATTTCTAAATGGTAAAATTTTTGAACAATAAAAGAATGAAAAAGGTAGTCTCCAAATAAACTTTCTGTAGTTTACTGTCCATGGCCTAATAAATATGTTTTTGAAATCATAAATTTTTAAAATTTTTTCTAATCCTATCACAGTAAAAGGCTTTATGTGAGTTGGATCATCATAAAAAGATTTGAAACAATATTTAAAGTTAGGAGTAATTATAATTAAATTACCATCTTTTTTTAAAATTCTTTTAATTTCGATTAAAAAATGATCACTATTTTGTACATGTTCAATTACAGAATATAACATGATATGATCGAAATTATCATTTGAGTATGGCAGCTTATCAGTTTCGAAATTAGTTGTGTCGATATCACAACCTTCAGCTTGAATTCCTATTCCTTTTAAAAAATCTATAAAACTTTTATCTCCACAGCCTAAATCAAGAAATTTAGATTCTTTTTTTATGCTTAATTTTTTTGAAAATTCTAGAATGTCATTTATAGTTTCAAAGGATCTAATATTTCTTTTATGTGGATTTTTTAATGACTCTTCTTTGTTCCTTAACAAAAAATATTTTTTAGTTATAGACATAAGATTATTATAAATAAATTTTACAAGACAACCAGTTATTATTTTAAAAAAAGCTCGTAAAAATTGTTTATATTATATTTTATTAGATTAAAAAATCGCAAATTAATACTTTCTTTAAACAAATAATATTTTATAATAGTTTTAAAATATTTTATTCTTCCATTTTTTACTTATAAGATATTTATATAGAACATTATTTTAAATTGTTTTTATGAAAAAAAATTTAGATAATTATATAAAGTCTCTTACTTCCAAAGGATTTGTTATTCTCGAAGATATGTTAAAAAAAAAAGAAACTAAAATTATTAGATCTAAATTAGAAAATATATTAAAAAAAAGAGTTCTTAATAATGAAAATATTGGAGCCAAAGATAGTCAAGTTATGTACAATTACTTTTACGAGGATAAGTCTTTGCTAAAACTTATCTATTTTCCTGAAATAGATTATATTTTAAAAAAAGTTTTAGAGCCAAATTATACGCTAATGTCTACTTGCGCGCAAAACAGATCCTCGAAAATTTTGAAGAGTGAAGAAATCACAGATAATTTCAGAGTAGGATCTACTTGGCATACAGATAGCAGGTATTTAAATGGAAAAAGATTAGATTCCGGCTTTAGTTATGCTGTCATAATAGCTATTGATGCTTTCACAAAGTTTAATGGCCCCACTAAATTTATTGAAAATTCTTTCAAAAGAAGAGACATTCCTCCAAGAGAATTGAAACTTAAATACAAGGAGCTTTTGCTAAAAGAAGGTTCAATTTGCATTATGGACACTGGAATGTGGCATAAGGGTGGAGACTCTACTGGAAACTCAAGATGGTCAATATTTTCTAATTATGCAGGTTGGTTTGTTAAGCCTTATCATGATTTTCAAGATTTTATACTTAAAAATAATATTAAAAAAAAATATAAAAAACTTTTACATTTTTATAGTCAGCCACCAAAAATTAAAGAAATACGAAATACAGTTCAAAACATTGATGTTTAAAATTTGTTTAAATTAGCAATTAGCAATTTTTTTTAAAAGTTATATTCATTTAATTTTAATGAAAAGAAAAAACCAAGAAACATCCTGAAAGGATATAAAGACATATTCTATCCAAAGTTCAGTTTATTATTTATTGGTTTGTAAATTTTATATAGAAATTTAGCTTTATAAAAACTAAATAATTAAATTATTAAAATTGCATTAACTAATGTTTTAAAATCTAAAGTTATTTTAATGCAACACTATTAACTTTGATTTGTTAGATTAATTCAGGAAAATGATAATTTTATATAAATTATATATATAAAATTTATTCTTTTTTACAGCCCCCCTTGCCTATAAAGGCACTTGTTCTGCATTAAGTTTGAATTGTTAATTTATGAATCTTAAAAATATTTTACTAATTTAATTATTTAGTTTTTATAAAATTAACATGAAAATAATTTTAAAGAAAATACTTCATTTTATCAGAGCAATTTTAACAGTATTTAAAAATAACTGTTTGCCAACTACACCCCCGCTCACCCCTTATGACATGTATGAAAAAGAAGAAATAAAAAAGTGTTATGAAGTTTTTAAATCTCATTTTAAAAAAAGTTTATTTTTAGATAATAATCATTACCATAAATTTATTATCCAAAGAGCAAAAATAAACGACCCAACAAATAAATATTTTTATTTAGAATTTGGAGTTTATGTAGGAAAGTCGATCAACTTTTTTTCAAACTTTGTAAATACAATTTATGGGTTCGATTCGTTTGAGAGTTTAGCAGAAGACTGGGTAGGGAGAAATAATCATCCAAAGGGCACATTTAATTTAAATAAAAAATTACCTATATTAAATAAAAACGTAATTCCAGTCGTTGGGTGGGTTCAGGATACTTTAGTTCCATTTTTAAACAAGCATACACCTGAAATAAATTTCGTACATTTAGATATTGATACTTACGAATCTACAAAATTTATTCTTACGAAAATTAAACCTTATCTTGTTAAAAATTGTATAATTGCTTTTGATGAAATCTATAATTATTCTGGTTGGGAAATGGGAGAGTATAAAGCATTAAAAGAGACTTTTAATGATAATGAATATAAGTATATTTGTTTTAATCCATCTAATGGACAAGCAACAATCCAAATTATTTGATTAATGAATATTAAAATAGCATTTTTTAAAAATTTAAATTTTTATTTCAAAATTCTTTTATAATTATTTCTATCTTCTCTTGTTTTGCTAACAATGTCATCTTTAATTAATTTATCCAATATACTTTTAGATTTAGATGTTTTTTTAATTAAATATCTTAGAGAAATTCTAAATTTGTCATTATCATTTAAACTCGGGGAAGTGCCATGAAGAGTGTTGCTTGACCATAAATAGACAGTTCCTGCCTTGCCAACTAATTTATGAAATTTAAATTTTTTAAAATTTTTATTATCAGGACTATATTCTAAGCTTGAATTATTTTTAGCAGTTTTAATATAGTGAGGAAAAGAAGTGTGGCCAAATACATGACTTCCTTTTATAACATTTAATGGAGACATTGCTGCATCAGTATCATTAAGATATATGTACATTGTTACAAATTTATTACTATTACCCTCCCAATCAATTGAATCCATATGATAATCAATACCTCTGAAATATGTTACGTCCCTGTATTTTTCTTTAATAAATTCATTAAAATTTGAAATTAATCTTTTCTTGTTTAAATTTTTAACATAATTCGGCATCCAACTTTTTGGAACTGCTACTACAAATTTAGAAAGTATAATTTCATAATTCTGACCTAATATTAATTTTAATAATTGGATTACAGATTTGTTTTGTTCAATAAATTTCAGATTATGATCATCTACTAAGTTTTGAATTCCTTTACCAGGATTTAATTTTTTTTTTAGTTTATTTCTAAATTCTTTTTTATAATCTTTTTCAGACTGAAATAATTCTGGTCCCCAATTTCTATTTATTTTAATTTCATTATATAATTTATTACAATCTCGTTTATTTAACAAAGAGTTAAATTTAATGAAACCATCAATAATAAAAGTGTTTAATAAATTTTTAATTTTTTTTTGTGTCATAAAAAAATTTTTTAATAGATAATTTTTACAGCAATTTTTGAAAAAATGGAATAATATATAAAAATAATTAGTATTATTTTTATTACATTAGTATTAACTTATACAGATGAATGTAGATAGAATAAGTATTGCAAATTGTTTTAAAAGTATAGGGATTTTTCCTTATGATACTGTGATGATTCATGGTGATGCTGGAGTCGCCACCCAACTTACTCATATTGATCGAAATCAACGTTTGCAAGAATTAATAAGTCAAATAATAGATTATTTTACTCCAGAAGGAACTATTGTAGTCCCAACATTTTCATACAGTTTTACAAAAAATGAAGATTATGACGTTAATAATTCACCAAGTGATATCGGAAGATTTAGCGAAACTTTTAGGAAATATCCTTTAGTTAGTCGTTCAAATCATCCAATATTTAGCGTAGCTGGATTAGGAAAAAATTTTGAAAAATTTAAAAAATCAAGAGTAGACGATTGTTTTGGAGAAGGAACGGCTTTTGATCTTCTCTACAAGATGAAAGGTAAAATTATTTGTTTAGGTTGTGATTTTGAAAAAATAACCTTTATTCATTATGTCGAACAATATTTTGGAGTTCCTTATAGATATATGAAAAACTTTAACGGTTTTGTAATTCAGAATGAAGCTAAGATCAAATTAGTAACATCATATTATGTTAGAAAATTAGACATTAATTCTGTTAGTGACTTAATTCTTTTAAAAAAAGAATTAATAAATCAAGGAAAACTATTAACTACAAATATTGGTAAATTCTCTGTTTTAGCAACTAAGACCGATGATTTTTTTAATTATGCAATTCAATTAATGAAAAGCAATAAATTTGCTCTTATAAAAGATAAAATTTAATTATGAAATTTTTTTTGCAAAATTTTAATTTAATTAGAAAACAGTTTAAAAATTTTAAATCATCTAAAATAAATTTTTTTTCGTTGATACTTTTTTTAATTGCATTTAGTTCAGTTTCATCTTTCTTGTTGAGAATAATAGTTTAGTTAATTTTATTTTTTATGAATATTAATAATTTAGGATTGGAGTTGTATAGTTTAGCCAAGCGCCTCTGGCCAATTAACAGAAGTATTACAGGAGAAGGTGTTAGAAAAACTTTATCAATTTTAAAGGAATTAAATCCAACACTTTCTATACATGAAGTTCCGAGCGGCACAAAAGCTTTTGATTGGGAAGTGCCTCAAGAATGGTACGTTAATGAGGCTTATATTATTACTCCTAGTGGAAAAAAAATTTGTAATTTTAAAGAAAATAATCTCCATTTATTAGGATACTCTATTCCTATTCAAAAAAAATTAAATCTCAAAGAACTTCAAAAACATTTATATTCTATTCCAGATCAGCCTTCAGCAATTCCTTATGTTACGTCTTATTATGAAGAAAGATGGGGATTTTGCTTAACTCAAAATGAACGAGATTTATTAGAAGAGGGTGATTATCAGGTATTTATTGATTCCAAACTATTTAGCGGATCATTAACTTATGGAGAAATTTTTATTAAAGGTGGTTCTGATAGGGAAATTTTTTTATCAACTTATGTCTGTCATCCATCGATGGCTAACAATGAATTATCAGGCGTAGTAGTGTCCAGTTATATTGCTAATTGGTTGTCCAATAAAAAAGATAATAGATATAGTTATCGATTTGTTTTTATACCCGAAACTATTGGATCGATTACTTATTTAAGTAAAAATATTAAAAAACTTAAATCCAAAGTTTTTGCTGGTTTTAATATTACTTGCGTTGGAGATAATCGAGACTATTCGTATTTGCCATCAAGAAATGGCAATACCATCTCTGATTTAGTTGCTAAACATGTTTTAAAATATACTTATCCCGAATACAAATCATATAGTTGGAATGACAGAGGTAGCGATGAAAGACAGTATTGTTCTCCAGGGGTAGATTTGCCAATTGTTTCAATTATGAGAACTAAATATGGCAGGTATGAAGAATATCATACTTCTATGGATGATCTTGTTAATGTAGTTACGCCAGATGGCCTGCTAGGAGGATATAATATAACTAAACTAGCAATTGAGTCGTTAGAAAATAATAAATATCCAAAAATAAACGTTTTATGCGAGCCTCAGTTAGGAAAGAGAGGTATGTATCCAAACGTTTCTACTAAAATAAGCTCAACAGAAGTTAATTTAATGATGAATGTAATCTCATACTCGGATGGTTATAAATCTTTAATTGAAATTGCAGATTTATGCAAAGTGCCTATTTGGGAATTGTATCCAATTATTGAAAAACTAATTCATGAAAAACTAATAACTATGCTTGATGAGAAAGAAAATTTTTAACATATTCTTTAATGATAGTTCAAAGAGTTAAAAAAAAAGATTTATTAGATATTTGGATTTGGAGAAATGATAAAAAAACAATTTTTTTTTCAAAAAATAAAAAAAAAATTAGTTTAAAAAGTCATAATCATTGGTTTAATAAAGTTTTACATAATTCAAAAATAAAACTTTATATAGGAGTAGTTTTTCACAAAAAAATAAAAATAAAAATAGGAATTGTGAGATTTGATATTAAAAAGAGATACGCTTTAGTTTCTATAAATTTAAATCCACAAATGCGAGGCAAAAAGCTGTCTGATATTTTTCTAGCTGCAGCGATAAAAAGATTTATAAAATTTAAAAAAATAAAATTATTAGCGGAAATAAAGAAAAATAATTTAGCTAGTATAAGTTGTTTTTTAAAAAATAATTTTATTTTCTTAAAATCGAAAAATCAATATAGTTTTTATCAAAGATCTTTAGGTTAATTTCTTAACTAATTCACCTATTCTTTTATCATCAGAATATATTTTAGACATAACTTTTGCTGTTGCCTTAGAATTGTATTTGAAGGCAATACGAAGAATATTCATCCAATTTATATTATTTTTTTTTCTTATGTTTTCTATTTGAGAAATAATTTTTAAGTATTTTTTACTTTTATTGGATTTTTTCATGTACTTTTTAATATTAATATTTTATTTTATATAATCTTATAATCGGGCAAAATAAATTGATATCAAATAATCTATTAAAAAAAATACCTTTTTTTGTAGCAGAAATATCTGCAAATCATAATGGATCTATAATTCATGCTAAGGCATTAATTAAAATTGCGAAAAAATATGGAGCAGATGCTGTTAAATTTCAAACCTATACTCCTGAAACATTAACTATTAATAGCAATAAATCAGAATTTAAAATTAAACAAGGTCTGTGGAAAGGAAAAACATTATGGGATTTGTATAAAAAAGCACAAACGCCATTTGAATGGCATGAAGAACTTTTTGATTTTGCAAAAAAAATAAAAATTATTTGTTTTAGTTCTCCGTTTGATGAAACAGCTGTTGATCTTTTGGAAAATCTTAATTGTCCGTTTTATAAAATAGCTTCATTTGAGATTAATCATATTCCTTTAATTAAAAAGATAGCAAAGACTGGAAAACCAATAATTATTTCAACGGGAATGTCCAATCTTAAGGAAATTGATTTAGCTTACGGAACTGCTAAAAAAAATGGAGCAAATGAGATAATACTTTTGTACTGCGTTAGTAATTATCCATCAAAAATTTCAGATTTTAATTTTAATAATATTAGAATTTTGAAAGAAAGATATAATTGTAAAGTAGGTTTTTCAGATCACTCAACAGATAACAAGGTTGTTGCGGCCGCTATAGCCTCAGGAGCAGAAGTGATAGAAAAACATATAGCTTTAGAAGGTCAAAAAAAAGGTTTTGACGTTGTTTTTTCTGCAAAAGGTAAAGAAATTAAAGATTATGCTAACACCATTAGAGAGACATCCTTAATGATGGGAAGAAAATATTTTTTTAGGAAAAAATCTGAACAAAAAAACTTACAATTTAAAAGGTCTGTTTATGCTATATCTGATATTAAGAAAGGAGACAGATTTAATAATAACAATATAAAAGTTATTAGACCTAATTACGGAGTTCATCCTATTTATTTTGAAAAATTAATCGGAAAAAGAAGTCCGGTAGCAATTAAAAATGAAACCCCTATAAAGAAATTAGTATTAAAAAAATTAAAAATAAGCTTTTAAAATGAAAAATTTTTATAGGAATAAAAAAGTTTTGATTACTGGTAATACAGGATTCAAAGGCTCTTGGTTAACTATTATTCTAAATAAATTAGGAGCTGAAATTATAGGTTATTCTAATTCATTTGTTAGCAGACCTAACATGTTCGAGATATTAAAATTAGATAAAAATATTATATTTATAAAAAATGATATTCGGGATTTTAAAAGTTTAATGTTAGTATTTAAAAAATATAAACCAGAAGTAGTTTTTCATTTAGCCGCGCAACCCCTTGTAAAAAAATCTTATCAAGATCCTTTATTAACAATAAGCACAAATGTATGTGGTTCATTAAATATTTTAGAATGTTGTAGATTAGAAAACAGCGTCAAAAGTTTAATTTATGTGACTTCGGATAAGTGTTATGAAAATCAAGAATGGACAAAAGGTTATAAAGAAACAGATAGAATTGGAGGTTACGACCCATATAGCTCATCAAAAGCTGCTGCAGAAAATATATTCAATGGTTACTACAAATCTTTTTTTAAAAATAAGATCGGAGTTGCCTCAGTAAGAGCTGGCAATGTAATAGGCGGGGGGGATTGGTCGAATGATAGATTAATTCCAGATTGCATCAAAGCCATAAAAGATAAAAAAAAAATTATTATAAGAAATCCAAATTCAACTAGACCTTGGCAACATGTTCTTGACCCTTTGTTTGGTTATTTGAAGTTAGCTTTTTATTTAGACAAAGATAAGAATAAATATTCTGGTGCCTGGAATTTTGGACCAGATCACAATCAAGCAATTAGTGTAAATAAAGTAGTTAAGGTTTTATGTAATAATTTTCAATATAATAAAAACATTATTTACAAGAAAGAAATAAATAATAAAAATATTAAAGAGGCAAAATTGTTAAGTTTAGATTGTTCAAAATCTAATAAAATACTTAAGTGGAAACCAATATTAAATTCTAAAAAAAGCGTCGAATTCACTTGCGATTGGTATAAAGATTTTTTTTTAAACAAAGACATGAAAAATATTACATTTAAACAAGTTAATTATTTTTTTGATCATTATTTTTAATTATTTACTATCGAAGTATGTTATCAAAAATTTGTAATATTAAATTTTGATATTAGAAATGAGTAATTTATTACTAACCTTAGATAAATTTATTGAAGGAGAAAATTTAAATTTATTGATACCTACGAAAAAATTTATTTTAAATTCTTATTGGCATAAGATTCTAAATTCATCTAGAAATACACAATATTTAGATCATGGGCTTTTCCCAAATACAATGGATGATCAAATAAAATTCTTATTATCTTCGAAAAAAGAAGGTAGAATAGTTTTGATAATTGAAAATAATCTTAATTTTTGCGGCGTAATCAGTTTGTCCTCTATTAATTTTGAAAAATTACAGTGTGATATTTCTTTAGTATTAAATAACGATATATCTTTAGGTAACACATCTAGAAATCCTCTTATAGCACTTGAAGCGATAGCTATTCTGACTCAACATGCATTTGATAAATTAGGGCTTAATAGAATTTCAGCTGGTCAGAGTATTGATTTATTAAAATGGCAGAATTTTATGGAATTATGTGGTTATGTTTTAGAAGGAATTAGTAGAGAAAAATTTAAAAAAGGACTTAAAAAATATGATGTATTAAATATTGCATGTTTAAAAAAAGATTATTTATATTTAAAGAGTAAAAGAAATGGTAAGCTTTGGGATTCAAGAGAGAGCATGATGAAAAGAATAAAATTAATGCCTAAAGAAAATTTTTATAATAAATTTTTTACAAAAATAAAAGAAGATCATAAATATTATTATAATAATATTTTTAATTTATAAATTTATGCTTGATCTTAAAAATTCCTTACCATTAAAGTTCCCCTTAGGTTTAGCTGTAGATCCTTCTAATCTATGTAATTTTGAATGTAAATTTTGTCCAACGGGTTTTAGAGGTGATATAAAAAAGCAAAGAGAAAATGGTCAAATGAGCTTGGATTTATTTTCCAAAATTATTAACGACCTTATTCAATGGGATGCTGTTGTTGATAATTTAAAGCTTTGGAAAGATGGGGAACCTTTTGCAAATAAAAACATAATTCAAATGATTAAAATTGCAAGGGAAAGTAAGCGTTTTAATAGAATAACCATTACAACTAACGGAGCATTATTAGATAGATTTAGTGAGGATTTAATATCTTTTCCTCCAGACAAGATTATTGTTTCCATTTTGTCAATGAGAGGATCCGATTACGCTCTTCATAGTAGAAATGCAAATAATCTTGATAAAGTTATTAAAAATATTTCTTATTTATATAAATTAAAAAAAAATAAAAATGATTTACCTTTGATTTATCCAAAGCTTTGTATTTTTGAAGGAATGACTACGGAAGATGAAAATAATTTTAAAAATACTTTTTCAAAAATTTCAGACGGACTAATTTATACAAAACCATTTAATTGGGATGATAGTCATGATAAGGATTTGAAATTAGGATCAGTTAATAAAGCGACAGTTCCTCTTAAAGTTTGTCCATATCCTCACTATACTATGAATATAAATTTTAATGGATTGGTTTCTATATGTTGCGTGGATTGGTCTCATAACGTCATAATTGGTGATATAACAAAAGAATCACTAAGAGAAATATGGAACGGAAAAGCATTAAAACAAATCAGAGAAGATTGGAGAACAGGAAATATTGTAAATCATAAAATCTGTGGCAAATGTAATTTTTTTAAAGCACTCCCTAATGCAAGCAATATTGATGACTATGTATTAAAAACAAAATCTCCTCTTTAATATTAATTATACATGAATAATGAATTATATAATGACCACTTAAATTTTATAAAAAAAATTAATTATGGTTATTCGTTAATTAATAAAAAAAATTATGATGAGTTGGACAAATATGGTTTTACAATCATAGAATGCGATAAAAATTATTGGATAAAAAATGATGTTGATTTCGATGAATTAGAAAAAAAAAGCGATGAGTTAGTTAATAATAAAGGATTTGATGCTGAGGAAGGCACTAAAAGAGCTTCAAATTTAGTAGAAGAAGATAGTATATTCATAAAAATAGCAAAACTGCCTGATTTTTTAAAAGCAGCTGACCATGTTATTAAACATCCTTTCAAATTAAATGCAGTGCAATTACGATATCCTCAGCCATACGCGAAAAGACAAGACCTTCACATAGACTGGAGGCCACGTTTAAGAAGTTTTTATAATTTTAATCAGATTACTTGCTTTGTTTATTTTGATGATACTAACGAAGAAAATGGAGCAATGCACGTATATCCCGGAACACATAATTTACTTGGCGAACCAACTGAAAAAAGAATTAGAGATTTAAATCTTTCATTAAAAATTTTAATTGCAAAAAAGTTTAATATTGCAATAACAAATATATATGCTTGGCATTATGGTGGGCAGAATATCAATGGAAAGCCTAGAAGAACAATATTTTCTAGTTACAGAGAAAGATCTGAATTTCAACAACTTAATCAAAAAAAATATCTTAGCCCCAAAACTATTTCTGCTTTTACAGATTTTGAAAAATATTTATTTGCCGTCAGAGACTCCGATATTGAGCAGAATGATTACTTAAAATCTCTTATCAATAAAAATTTTTTAATTAGAAGATTATTTTTATTGAGAGACTATTTTTATCATAAAAAATTAAATTTACGTAAATTTAAAAAATAAGTTTGCACCAAATCTCATAACATAAGATAAAATGAAAAATTTAAGAAATAAATTATCAAAGCATTTATGGAAAAAAGCTAAGAAAGTTATACCTGGTGGAAATATGCTATTTTCAAAAAGACCAGACGTTTTACTACCTGATAGTTGGCCTACGTATTTTACTAAATCGAAAGACTCATATGTTTGGGATTTGAATAATAATAAATTTATAGATATGATTTTTTTGGTTGGGACGAATACTTTAGGCTATGCCAATAAAGACATTGATAGTTATATAAAAAAAATTATTGGGAAAGGAATAATGACAAGTTTAAACTGTCCGGAGGAAGTTTTATTAGCAGAAAAACTAATCGAAATGCATCCCTGGGCTGATATGGTGCGATTCTGTAGAACAGGTGGTGAGGCAAATTCAGTTGCAATAAGAATAGCTAGAGCAGCCTCAGGAAAAGAAAACGTTGCTATCTGTGGTTACCACGGTTGGCATGATTGGTACTTGGCTTCTAACTTAAAAAATAAAAATAATTTAAATAAACATTTATTATCGGGTTTAAAATTTGACGGAGTTCCAGGAAAACTTAAAGGGACAACCATTCCTTTCGAATATAATAATTTTGAACAATTAGAAAAAATTGTTAATCAAAACAATGTTGGCGTTATAAAAATGGAAGTCGAAAGACAGATTAAACCTGTAAACAATTTCTTAGAAAGAGTAAGAAATTTAGCTAGCAAAAAAAAAGTTGTTTTAATTTTTGATGAATGTACCTCAGGTTTTAGACAAACTTTTGGAGGACTTCATAAGCACTACGGTGTTTATCCTGATATGGCAATGTTTGGAAAAACATTGGGAAATGGTTATGCCATAACAGCTGTTATAGGAAAAAAAGAAATAATGAACGCTGCTCAAAATACTTTTATTAGTAGTACTTTCTGGACAGAAAGAATAGGACCTTCAGCCGGTCTTAAAACTCTAGAAATAATGGAAAAAATTAAATCATGGAAAATTTTACCTTTAATTGGTGAAAAAATCATTAACAGATGGAAAGAAATATCTTCTTATCATAGAGTAAAAATTTCTATTTCTGGGTTAGTTACAATACCATCTTTTAATTTTGATGGAGAGAATTCATTGTTATATAAAACTTATTTTACTCAAGAAATGTTAAAAAAAGGCTTTTTGGCAAGCAATATAATCTTTGTATCCATATCCCATAATGATAAAATTTTAAAAAAATATTTTGATGCGTTTGAAGATGTGTTTAGCAAAATTAACAAATTAAATAATGAAAATAAAAAAATTAAAGATTTTTTAGAAGGACCGGTCTGCCATTCTACTTTTAGAAGACTAAATTAGTACTAATGAATAATAAAAATATTTCTAGATTAGCAATTATTCCAGCAAGAAGTGGCTCAGTAAGAATTAAAAATAAAAATATAAAACTTTTTTGTGGAAAGCCAATTATTAATTACCCAATTAATAGTGCCAAAAAAAGTCATTTATTTAAGAAAATACATATTTCCACAGACAGTTTAAGAATTTCTCGTATTGTTAAAAATAGCAACTTAAAGATAGATTTTTTAAGGCCCAAATTGCTCGCTAATAACTCAGCAGGATTGTTCAAAGTATGCAAGTTTGTTTTTGAAAAGTATTTATCTTTAGGTGAAGTTTATAACGAGATTTGGTGTATATTACCTTGTACTCCATTAATTAATGAACACGATCTTTTGTCAGCATCAAAATTTTTAAATAAAAATAAATTAAAAAAACCATTAATGACAATATCCAAGTTTAGAACGCCTATTGAATGGGCTTTGACAAAACTAAACAATAATAAAATTAAACCATTAAATTACAAAAGTTTATTAATAAGATCACAGGATCTAAAAAAAAAGTATTATGACGCAGGATTATTTTATGTTTTTACACCAAATTGTTTTAAAAAATTTAATGAGACCACTATTACAACAAAATTTTTTGGTTTTGAAATTTCGATAAATAAAGCAGTAGATATTGATACAATGGATGATTGGAATTTAGCGGAATTAATTTATAAAGGTATGAAGTTAATAAAGAATTAAAATATGTTTAATAACAAAACTATATTTATTTCCGGTGGAACTGGTTCTTTCGGACAGCAATTTGTTAGACAGATATTAGCAAAATATAAAGTTAAGAAAATAATTATTTACTCCAGAGATGAATATAAGCAATTCTTGATGAGGAGTGTATTTCCAGTAGAGAAATATTCTTGTTTAAGATTCTTTTTAGGGGATGTTAGAGACAAAGACAGGCTTTTGCTGGGTATGAAAGATGTTGATTATGTTGTGCATGCAGCTGCATTAAAGCATGTGCCAGCGGCAGAATACAATCCAATGGAATTTGTTAAAACTAATATTTATGGTGCTGAAAATATTGTGTACGCTGCAATCGAGTCTAAAGTTCGAAGAATAATAGCATTATCAACAGATAAGGCTGTAAATCCCATAAATCTTTATGGTGCTACAAAATTGGCTTCTGACAAAATATTTGTTGCCGCCAATAACTTAGTTGGAAAACAAGATACAAAATTTTCAGTTGTTAGATATGGAAATGTTGTTGGCTCAAGAGGATCAATAGCTCCTTTTTTTCAAGACCTAATAAATAATAATTGTAAATATTTACCAATCACTGATCCTAACATGACAAGATTTTGGATTACTTTAGAAAAAGCGGTCGATTTTGTACTAAAAAGTTTTAAGATTATGAATGGTGGTGAGATCTTTATACCAAAAATACCTTCAATAAAAATTGTTGATTTAGCCAAAGCTATGGGTCCAAACATTAGAACAAAAATTATTGGTGTAAGAGCTGGTGAAAAAATACATGAATTAATGTGCGCAAAAGAAATGAGTAAACAAACATTAGAGTTTAGAGATTTTTATATAATTCTTCCCTACTATTATTATTCTAATGACTCTTTAAAATCTATTAAAAATTATTTTAGTGTTTTAAAAGAAAAAGGGAAAAAAGTACCATTAAATTTTGAGTATTCTTCGGAAACAAATAAAAAATTTTTAAATCTTAGTCAAATAATGACTTTAAATAAAAATATATAGAGGGATTTTGATTGTACAACTTGGTTACAGGATCAGAAGGATTTATAGGTTTTCATGCTTCATTAAAATTATTAGAAGAAAATAAGAAACTTATGGGTATAAACAGTCTTAATTCTTACTTGCTAATCGCAAGTCAAAATTAAAAGATGAAAGTATATATAAAAAAAAAATTTTAATTTAGTAACATAGTAATATTATTTACATAAATTGGTTAATATAACAAAGTTATTAATGATAGTTTTATAAGTATTATAAAAAAGTAAGTGAAAATAATTTTTAAAAAACCACCACGAAAAAAAATTTTAATCTTTGATAGAACCGGTAAGGATATTTTTAAGTTTTTTTTTCATGTTTCTACATTTGAAGTATTAGACAGAAGAAAAGAGAGTATAAATGTTTATATAATATTAATAACTATTTTTAATGATGGCCTTAAAGATTTTAAGACAAATTATTTTAAAAATTATTTAATGACAGTAAATCCTAAAATTGTTTTAACATTTATAGATAATAACTTCAGATTTTTTTTATTAAAGAAACATTACCCTAAAGCTAAATATATTTGCATTCAGAATGGTATTAGAGATGAAAATTTTTTTAAAGAATTAAAAAAATATTATGATTTTAATAAAAATTTAGAAATCGATTATTTTTTTGTTTTTAATAAAATAATGAAAAAAAAATTATTACCTTATATTAAATCAAAATATTACGATACTGGCTCAATTAAAAATAATTTTTATTTTAAGAAAAAAAATATTAAGCACAAATATAAAAAATATATTACATTTATTACTCAAACAACTTCTTTTTTTAGACCAATAGAAGCTATTATTTTTAAAGAATTACAAAAATTTTGTTCTCAAAAAAAAATTAATTTAGTTTTTTTAGAAAAAAAAAAAAGTGATATATTTAATGAGGATTTTTTTAGAAATAAATTCGGTCCAGAGAGATGGATTTATGAAAAATATAAAAATATACAAAACACTTATGAAATAATAAACCAAAGTTTTATGGTAATTTTTATAGATTCCACTTTAGGTTATGAAGCTTTATCAAAAGGAATAAGAGTAGCTTGTTTTCCATATAAATCTCTAAATAAAAATTTTAGAAAAAATAATATTCATAACAACCTGTTACCTAATAAATTTGGTTATCCAGGAAATTTTGCTAACAAAGGACCCTTTTGGTCAAATTATGCCAATAAAGATATGATTATTCCTTTATTAAATAAAGTTTATAACTACAAGCATAATAAGTGGAAAAATATTTTTAATCAATATTCTTCTCTTATTATGAAACATGACAGTAAAAATAAAATTATTAAAAAAGTATTAAGAAACATTTGCGAAGAGAGTACTAAATAATTTATATTTATATAATGAAAATCTTAATAACTGGAGCGGCAGGTTTTATTGGCTATCATTTGGCTTCTAAACTTTTAAGTAATAAAAACAATATTATAATTGGAATTGATAATCTCAACAGTTACTATGATGTAAATTTAAAAAAAAATAGGTTAAAAAAAATTATAAAAAAAAAAAATTTTTTTTTTTATAAATTAGATATAAAAAATTTTTATAGTTTACTTAAAATTTGTAAAAAACATAAAATTCAGTACATAGTTAATCTTGCCGCTCAGGCTGGTGTTAGGCATTCAATAAAAAATCCAAAAGATTATTTTGATAATAATAATTTAGGTTTTTTTAATATTTTAGAAGTTTCTAAATACTTAAAAGTTAAACATCTGATTTATGCCAGCAGCTCCAGTGTTTATGGAGGAAATAAAAATAAAATATTCTCAGAAAAAGACAACGTAGACCATCCTGTGAGTTTTTACGCTTCTACAAAAAAGTGTAATGAAGTTATGGCGCATTCTTATAGCCATATTTATAAAGTACCAACAACAGGATTAAGATTTTTTTCTGTGTATGGCCCATGGGGTAGACCAGATATGTCATTATTTATTTTTGTAAAGTCTATCTTAAAAAGAAAAAAAATTTTTGTAAATAATTACGGAAATATGAAGAGAGACTTTACTTATATTGATGATGTAATAAACTGTCTATCTAAAATAATTTGCAAAATTCCTAAGAGCAATAGTAAAATTAAATACTTAAACGCGGCAAATAGTTTTGCTCCATATAAAATATTTAATGTAGGTTTTGGTAAAAGTATAAATTTATTGAATTATATAATGCTAATAGAGAAAAACCTCGGTATCGTATCAAAAAAAATATTTAGAAAAATACCTGTTGGAGATGTTAGATCCACAACTTCAGATTCTACTCTTATAAAAAAATATATAAATTTTGAACCTAAAACATCTATACAAACTGGAATTAAAAACTTTATAAGCTGGTATAAATTTTATTATAATATTTGATTTTACATGCATAATTTAAAGATAGCAGTAATAGGCTTAGGCTACGTTGGCTTACCATTGGCCACTTCGCTATCGAGTTGTTTTAATGTAATCGGGTATGATGTTAATGCTCTAAGAATTAAGGAATTGTCATCTGGTTTTGACAGGACCGAAGAAGTAAAAAAAAAATCTTTAAAAAATAAAAATATTAATTTTACAAATAGAAAAAAAGATTTAGTAAATTGTGATATTTATATTATTACTGTTCCAACTCCTGTTAATAAAAAAAATACACCAGATTTAAAAAATTTAATTTTGGCAACTAAAACAGTAGCTAAGAATCTTAATTTTAATAATGTTGTCATTTATGAATCAACTGTTTACCCAGGATGTACTGATGATATTTGTATTCCTTTATTAGAGAAATACAGCGGATTGAAGATTAATATAGATTTTTTCGTTGGATATTCTCCTGAAAGAATAGATCCAGGAGTTTCTAAATTTAAATTGAAGAATCAAATAAAAATTATTAGCGCCTCAAATAATAAAGCTTTAAAAATTTTGAATTTTATTTACAGCAAAATAATAAATAAAAAGTTATACGCTGTTGAAAATATTAAGACTGCAGAGGCTTCTAAAATTATTGAGAATACGCAAAGAGATATTAACATCGCTTTTATGAACGAGGTGGCGATGCTTTTTAAAAAACTAAATATTAACACTAACCAAGTCCTAAATGCAGCAAAAACTAAATGGAATTTTTTAGATTTTAAGCCAGGCTTAGTTGGAGGTCATTGTATTGGAGTAGATCCATATTATTTAATGCATAAAGCAAAAAAAATAGGTTTTAATTCAAAAATTATTACGGCAGGCAGAAAAGTAAATGACAAAATTCCAAATTTTATTTTTTCTGAAATAATTAAAATATGTCGAATAAAACAAATTAATTTTAAAAAATTAAAAATACTTTTTTTAGGGGTAGCATTTAAAGAAAACTGTGTAGACTGTAGAAATTCAAAGGCTATAGAGTTGTTGCAGTTAATAAAAAAGAAAAATAATTCGACAGAAGTTTATGATCCAGTTGTAAATAAAAGTGATTTTCTAAAAAATTTTAAAATTAAGTTGTTAGATAATATATATAAAAAAAATTATTATGATTTAATAATAGTTGCAGTCCCGCATAAAAAAATAAAAAAAATTGGGTTAAAAAAAATAAAAAAATTTGGAAAAAAAGAATTGCTTATATTCGATATTAAATCAATTTTTAAAAAAAGCGAGGCACAGTGGCAGCTTTAATAAAAAAAAATATCAAGATTTGGGAAGGTAAAAATGGGCCATTACTAATAGCTGAAATTGGTGGAAATCATGAGGGTAATTTTACTTATGCTAAAAAATTATTAAAATTGGCGATTGAGTCAAATGTTGATATTGTAAAATTTCAAATTTACAGGGGGTCAAATCTTGTAAATAGAAAAATTTCACCAGATAGATATTTTCATTTTAAAAAATTTGAGTTATCAAAGAAACAGCATTTGTATTTAGCAGATCAATGCAAAGAAAGTTCTGTAAAGTATTTAGCTTCAGTTTGGAATTTAGAAGATTTAAAATGGATTAATACCAAACTAGATTATTTTAAAGTTGGATCTGGAGATTTAACAGCTTTTGAGTTACTGGATGGAATTTGTAAATATAAAAAGCCTATTATTCTATCTACAGGACTTTCTTCGCTATTAGAAATAAAAAAAACTTTAAATTTTATTAAATCTAGAAATAGTTTTTACAAAAATAAAAAAAATATTTCTCTCTTGCAGTGTACTTCCTGCTACCCCACCAATTCAAATGAGGTTAATTTAAATGTAATTAAAAATCTTAAAAAATTAGGGTACGTAACAGGCTACTCACATCATCATAAGGATTTATATCCACTGGAAATTGCTTATATTTATGGTGCAAGAATATTTGAATTTCATTTCACCGATACAAGATTAAATAAAACTTTTCGTGACCACAAGATTTCACTTACACAAAAGGATGTCTTGAGTTTTATAAAAAAGATTAAAAAAATTGATTTATTAAGCGGAAATTATAAAAAAAGTCCAACCATAAATGAAGTTTTAAGTGAAAATATTTTTACATTTAGAAGAGGTGTTTACTTAAAAAAAAGATTAAAAAAAAATCAGATAATTAAAAGGGATAATTTAATAAGTTTAAGACCCTTAGTTAAGGGCGGTATCACCTCGGATAAATATTTTAGTTTAATTAATAAAAGAGTTAAAAAAGATCTAAAATCATTAGAAATATTAAAAAAAAGTGATTTATCATGAGCTCAAGCAGAATATACGCAATCGAGTATCTGAAGAGTAGTAGTCAAGAAAAAGATGATTACATGATTCAAAATATGATTTTTAACAAAGCTTACACTTATGCAACTGAAAATTTAGATTTAAAAAACAAAGAAAGTATTTTAGGTTTTTTTAAAAATAAATATATTAATTATAGAGCAATGTGGAGGTCTCAACCAAAAACTTGCATAAATAAGAATGTTTCTAGTGGAAAAGATATGCAGCTATTATGCGTTGATATTGAAGTTGCCGCAGTTTGTGATCTTGCCTGTCCACATTGTTTTAGACAGCACATAGTAACCCCAGACAAAGTCATGAAGAAAGAATTAGCTTTTAATATTATAGGTCAAGTTAAGAGATTAAATATACCATCAATGAAATTTAATTGGAGAGGAGAACCACTCTTGAACCCAGATTTACCAGAAATTATTGATTATGCTAAGCAATCTGGAGTTTTGGAAACTATAATAAATACAAATGCCACAAAACTTGATGAAAAAAATTCAGTAAATTTGATTAACAGTGGTTTGGATACATTAATATTTTCATTTGATGGTGGCACCGAGTCTTCATATCAGGAACTAAGACCAGGAAGGTTTAAAGAAAATCTTTTTAAAGATGTTTATGATAATATTATCAATTTTTCTAAAATTAGAAAAAAATTAAATTCTAAATTTCCAAGAACTAAAATTCAAATGGTGCTTACTGAGAAGACAAGAGAAGAAAAAAATTCTTTTTATAAATTATTTGAAAATTATGTAGATGATATATCTGTAAAACAATATTCAGAAAGAGGAGGAAAAATTAAAGATTTAAATCTAGATTACTTTAAAAATAGCTCCACATCTAGAGATGAATTAATAAAAAGAGTCAATACAGAATCTGATGTAATGAAGAATATTAATGGTGAAATATTTATATCAGAAAAAAGACTTCCGTGTGAACAACCGTTTCAAAGATTACTCATTTCTTATGACGGTATAGTTTCTATGTGTTGTTATGATTGGGGCAATCAACATCCAGTAGGTTTTGTTGATGATTTATCTTTTAATAACAAAAATGAAGTTATAAATATTAAAAAAAAAATTGAAAATAATTCGAAAGGATTTCAGTTAATGAAACCTAATATCCCTAAGCAATTTAATTTTCCTAAAAAAATAGTAAATTCAGTTGAAGATATTTGGAGCTCAGAAGATATTGAATTTATAAGGGCTGAACATATCAAAGGAAATATTGGAAAAATAGAAGTATGCAAAAATTGTACATTTAAAGAAACTTACGCATGGACGAAGGTTGTTTAAAAAAGTAGAAATAATCGCAGAAATTGCTAATGCTCATCAGGGAAATTATAAGAATGCTATTTTCTTGGCAAAAGAAGCATTTTTAAATGGAGCTGATGCGGTAAAATTTCAAGTTTATTTTGCTGAAGAATTACTAACTTTTAATCATCCTCGATATAAACATTTTTTAAGACAAAGTTTTACTAAAAACCAATGGATTGAAATTTTTAAATCACAGCAAGGTAAAAATATTTATTGTGATGTTTTTGGAGTTAAAGCTCTTAAATTTTTGATGAATCAAAAAATATCCGGCATCAAAATTCATTCATCAGATTTGGAAAATATAAAATTGATTTCAGAAATAAGAAAACCATCAAAAGTTTTTTTATCTTGTGGAGGATCATCTTTTTTAGAGATTGCACATTCAGTTTCTTCATTAAAAAAAAAAAAAATAATACCAATATTGATGCATGGATTTCAAGCCTACCCAACGTCGATTTACGATGTGAATTTTAATAAATTTATTTATTTAAAAAATCAATTTAATAAAGATGTGATTATGGGTTATCAAGACCATACATCTGGAGCTAGTAAACTTAATTATTTTTTACCCACATTAGCAATAGGACTTGGAGCCAAGGTTATTGAAAAACATATTACATTAAACAGAAGTGAAAAAGGGATAGATTATTACTCTTCTTTAGAACCAAAAAAATTCGGCGATTTTGTAAAAATTATTAGAAACATTGAGCGCACATTTTTATTGCAGTTTAAGGAATTTAGTGAAAACGAAAAAAAATATTCTAAAGAGGTAAAAAAAGTTTGGGTTACGAGAAAAAAAATAAAAATAAACGATATATTAAAAATTAACGATATAGAAATGAAAAGATATCCAAGTTCAATTAATTTAAATAATTACAATTCAGACATTAAAAATATTCTAGGAAAAAAATTCATCGTTAATTTAAAAAAAGATGAAAAAATACTACATTCGCATTTAAAACAAAATATTATTGCCACTATACTTGTAAGATCAGATTCTAAAAGGTTACCAAATAAATGGAAACTTAAAATTTGCGGCTTAGAACTACTTGGTTACTTAATACAAAGAGTAAAACTTTCAAAGAAAATTAACAGAATTATTGTTTGTACCACTACAAATATAAAAGATGATGAGATAGAAAAATTTTGTGAAAATTATGATGTTGAAGTTTTTAGGGGCGATAATTTAAATGTTTTAAAAAGAATTTTAGAGGCAGTTAGAAAAAAAAAATGTGATCACATCGTTAGAATTACAGGAGACGATATATTAATAGACCCTTTTTATTTAGATAGGGCTATCGAACATCATTTGAAACTTAACGCCGATTATACAGATCATAAATCTTTACCTTCTGGTACAGAGACAGAAATTTTTTCAAAGAGTTTACTAGATGTATTATATAAAATTATCAAGTACCCAGAAGATACAGAGTATTTAACTAAATATATCATCGATAATATTGATCAATTTAAGGTTGCATCAGCGCCAATTTTAGAAGCTCATAAAAATAAATTATCCTTAACTATTGATACAAAAAAAGATTTTATTAAAGTTAAGAAATTCCTTTTTTACATGAAGAAAAAAAATAGAATAAATACTTATAATATGTACGATATAATTAATTTTTATAAAAAAGAATT